>VFQR01000749.1_pt1 | contig 34716 bp, 30 predicted proteins | sample 3512321 | NCBI WGS metagenome assembly VFQR01 (sample SAMN10412374, study PRJNA504923) | tailings metagenome | isolation source: Relicate 3 Philex TSF1 revegetated site | place: Philippines: Tuba, Benguet | collected 2017-08-29 | reverse complement strand
GGAGGATCAGCGAGTTCGCACAACAATTCATCGTTATCCACGCCAATGACGGCCACATCATCGGGCACAGACAGTCCCAGATCTCGACAGGCATCAAGCACCTGGCGAGCCGTGCTGTCGTAGCAACCCATGACACCGACCGGTTTGGGCAACATACACAGCCACTCAATCAGCGATTTCTCGGCAACTTCGGGGGCTAACCCCTGATGATCAAACATCTCACAACGGCCACCAGCCGCCAGGACGGCTTCCAGGAATGCCTGCTTTCGCCAGTTCGACCAGTTAAAAGAACTGTCACCGCAATAGGCAAAATTCTGAAAGCCGCGTTCGAGTAAATGAGCGACAGCCATTTCGGCAATCGCCACGTCATCTGTTTCCACCCATGGAATCTGTGGCCACAAGCGGGCCGCACTGACATCGACGACCGGGATTTTCAGCGCCTGCAGTCGCTCCGCAATCAACGGCGTCTCGACACGGGCAATCACGCCATGAAAGTTTGTTTTTGAAAGCCACTCCGGCGGTGCATCACCTCGACCCTGCTCGGTTAAATGAATCGACCAGCGCCGGTGCTGCTGCCGGACGTATTGCTGAATCCCCATGAGCACTCCACGGGCATACGCATTCGAAGATTCAATCAGTAATGCGACACGCAGCCGGGGAGGAGTTTGCATTGATGGAAATTTCTTCCTTCCAAGGAAGTGTCAAAGCTTCACCACAAACAACAGATTTGACGCGATCCAGACGAGTCCAACGAAAAGATCATCCCGTTCAAGAATCCAAGCAGCACCTGTGAACAAGTGATCTTTCTCATATCATCAATAACTTTTGCGTTGAAGCCCACTTCATTTCAAGCTTTGATCGTTAGATTTCACGTTTTCTTGTTCAGGTAAATTTTCTCAACTTTTTGAATCAAAACCTCATTGTGACGTCATCCCCGCCAGTTATGTTGAATGCATTGAGTCTGAACGACGCTTGTCGTCGCTCTCCGCTCGATCCCCCTGAAATCGTCGCTTTTATGCTCCGCGATATCCCACTGTTACCAGCCAACCACTCCGAATTCATCGAGCCGAGATCATCATGAGTGTCCCGAATTCTTCCTCGTCACCCCGCTTTCGTGTTGCCATTGTCGGGCTTGGTTTTGGAGCCGAGTTTATTCCCATTTACCAGCGGCATCCCGGTGCCGATATGTACGCCATCTGCCAGCGGAACGAAGCCCACCTGCATGAAGTCGGCGATCGCTTCGAAATTGGAACGCGTTACGCCAGCTACGATGATGTCCTGGCCGACCCCAAGGTCGATTTCGTCCATATCAATTCGCCCATTCCCGATCACGCGTGGATGTCACTGAAGGCCCTGGAAGCGGGCAAGCATGTGATGTGTACTGTCCCGATGGCCACAACAATTGAAGAGTGCGATCAGATCTGTGAAGCGGTCGCCCGGACTGGCAAGAAGTACATGATGGCGGAAACCGTGGTTTATTCCCGCGAGTTCCTGTTCATCAAGGATCTGTATCTCAAGGGAGAACTGGGCGAGATTCAGCATCTGGCGGCTTCTCATCCTCAGGATATGGATGGCTGGCCAGCTTACTGGGAAAAGATGATCCCCATGCATTATGCCACGCATGTCGTCAGCCCCTGTCTGGGTCTGCTCGATAAACGGGCTGAGTACGTGAGCTGTTTTGGTTCCGGTAAGGTTCGAGATGATATTCGTGAAAAATCGGGCAATCGCTTTGCAGTAGAAACCTGCCACATCAAGGTGCAGGATAGCGATGTCGTTGCCCACATATGGCGATTCCTGTACGACGTTGCTCGCCAGTACCGTGAAAGCTTCGATGTCTATGGCACGAAGAAGAGTTTCGAGTGGACGTTGGTGGAAGATGAACCCCACGTGATTCATACGGCGAAAAAACCCGAGCCCGAGATCCCCTCAAAAATCGAAGTTCCCGATTTTGCCCATCTACTTCCTGAACCCATTCGTATGTTTACGAAAACGATTCAGGATGCTGAGCATCTTTCCTTTGTTCAGGGAGGCGGGCACGGAGGTTCTCACCCGCATATGGTCCATGAATTCCTCTCCGCTTTAGCACAGAATCGCGACCCCTGGCCCAATGCCACACAGTCTGCCAACTGGACATGTGTGGGACTGTGTGCCCATCAGTCTGCACTCAAAGGTGGTGAGATTGTCAAATTGCCAGCCTTCACCTTGAAGTAAGAATTTTTCCACAGACGAGGAAGTCCATCACCACGCATCGAGGCACGACTTCACCCACAACAAGGAGAATTCCAGCCTCAGTGGTCATCCCGATTTCTCTCACCAGAATCCTTAATAAAACAGTTTTTCTTCTGATCGATCATTTTCCAGTCGGCAGGTCTTCTATGCGACAACTCATGAATTTCTCTCAGCGAATGCTGGCCTCTTTACTGCTTGCCAGTCTGGTTTTGATGAACTGGCCGACTCTGACAACTGGGGCCGAGAGTGGACCCCTGAATGTCCTCTTCCTGGGGGATAAAGGCCATCATCAGCCCCAGGCACGCTTCAATGACCTGCAACCTGCACTGGCCAAGCGAGGCATCAACCTGACCTACACAGAAGACCCTGGTGTTCTCAGTGCTGCTGGGCTCGCTCCGTATAAAGCCCTCGTCGTTTATGCCAATATCGACAAGATCACGCCCGATCAGGAAACGGCTCTCATCGAGTACGTGCAGAATGGTGGCGGGTTCGTGCCACTCCACTGCGCTTCGTTCTGCTTCCGCAACTCTCCCAAATATGTGGCTCTGGTTGGTGCCCAGTTTTCCAAGCATGGGACAGGCGTCGTCGAAACTCGGCTCGAAGCCATCGATCACCCCATTCTGAAAGGTTTTTCCGGCTTCAAGAGCTGGGACGAAACATATCGTCACTCGATGCACAACCCCATGGGCCGCACAGTCCTCGAATATCATCCCTTGAGTGCCGACGAGCTCAAGAAAGATCCCAAGGCAATGGCGGAAGAGCCCTGGACATGGGTTCGCAATGAGGGCAAAGGCCGCGTCTTTTACACCGCCTGGGGTCACGACGGGCGAACGTTCTCCAACCCTGGTTTTCAAAACCTGGTCGAACGGGGGATTCGCTGGGCAGCCCAGGATGAAACCACAGTCCCGGAATACAAAGAAAAAGCCAGCTTCCAGCCACCAGCCATGACAACTATCAAGCCCTCAGCGGCTCGATTTGAGTACATCGATGTCGGCAGCAAAATTCCCAACTACGTCGCCGGTGCTCAATGGGGTAAGCAGGAAAAGCCACTGTCACTCATGCAGTTGCCTTTACCGCCTGCGAAGTCGCTCGAGCATTATGTAAATCCAGAAGGGAGTCAGCTCAAACTCTTTGCCGCGGATCCAGAGCTGGGTGGCAAACCGATTGCATTCAACTGGGATGAGGCGGGTCGGCTGTGGGTTTGTGAAACCATGGATTACCCCAATGAACTGCAGCCCAAAGGCAAAGGCCGCGACCGCATCCGCATTGTCTCGGACACCAACAACGACGGAGTTGCCGATCGCTTTGACATCTTCGCGGAAGGACTGAGTATCCCCACTGCAATCGTTTGCGTCCGTGGTGGTGCGATTGTGCAGGACGGGCCGGAGACGATCTTCCTCAAGGATACCAATGGCGATGGCAAAGCTGATGTTCGCAAGCTGCTGATCAGCGGCTGGGCCATTGGCGATACCCACGGCGGTGTCAGCAATTTCCAGTACGGGCTCGATAACTGGATCTGGGCCATGCAGGGCTATAACGATTCACAGCCGATCTTGACCAATGGTCAGGCGGCAGGTCGATTCAAGCAGGGCTTTTTCCGCTTCAAGGTTTCTGTCGGTACTGATGGCCTCCCTGAAGTCAACGAACTGGAGTTCATCCGTTCGACCAACAACAACACATGGGGGTTAGGCATCAGCGAAGATGGGCTGATTTTTGGATCGACCGCCAATCATAACCCCTCGGTCTATATGCCAATTCCGAACCGTTACTACGAGCAGGTTCGTGGCTGGGCCGCTCGCGGTTTAGGAACCATTGCCGACACCCATCTTTTCAAGCCGATTACCACCAAAATACGGCAGGTTGATCATCATGGTGGCTACACCGCCGGTTGCGGCCACGCACTCTACACTGCCCGCAACTATCCCGAATCGTGGTGGAATCGCACAGCGTTTGTTTGCGGCCCCACAGGCCATCTGGTGGGTACTTTTGTGCTGACTCAGAATGGGACAGATTTCTCGTCAACCAGCCCGAACAACCTTGTGGCCAGTGATGATGAGTGGGCCGCCCCCATCATGGCGGAAGTCGGGCCGGATGGGAATGTCTGGATCCTCGACTGGTATAACTACATCGTGCAGCATAACCCGACGCCCGCTGGCTTCAAAACCGGTAAAGGGAATGCGTACGAAACTGATCTGCGGGATAAGAAGCATGGCCGCATCTTCCGTCTGATCTGGAATAACCGTCCGGGTGCAGTCACTGCCGATCAATCGACCACACGCAGCCTGGCAGGTGCTGATCCACAGACTCTCGTCAAAGCCCTCGAAGACAATAACTTCTTCTGGCGCAAGCAAGCCCAGCGTCTGCTGGTGGAGCAGCAGGATCAATCCGTCGCACCCGCACTTCTGGCCCGGCTGGGAGTACACCATGTCGATGCCATCGGGCTCGATCCCGGTGCCATCCATAGTGCCTGGACACTCAAGGGTCTGGGTCAACTGGAAAGTCTCAGCGATCCCGCGACCGTCAAGGCTCTCACAGCGGGCCTGACTCATCCCTCAGCGGCCGTCCGCAGAAATGTGATCCAGACGTTGCCACCTGTCCCCATGACACCTTCATTGATTGCCAGGACAAAAGTGGCAACCGATGAAGAACCTCTCGTCAGGCTGGCGGCTTTTCTGGCACTGGCCGATGCACCAGCGACCAGCGAATCAGCAACCATCATTGCCGGTGCGTTGCGCGATCCTGCGGTCTTTGCTGATCGATATCTCCCTGAGGCCTTAACAGCAGCGGCTGCTCGCAACGATGTCCTGGTCATTGAGGCTCTGGCGGAAAAGACTGCTCAGACCACACCTTCCCGAGCGCCGCTTGCCGGACCTGCTCTGGAGTTATTGAAACGCGTCGCGGAACATTCGGCCCGCAGTGACAAATCCGAATCTGGCGCTGCGATGCTCGCTCAGATTTCAAAAATGCCTCAGGATGCAGCCGAAGCGATCATTGCCGGGCTGTCGACAGGCTGGCCTCGCAAATCAACAGAGGCGGTTAATGCAACACCCGAGCAGGTTGAGGCCATTACAAAATTGTATCGCGAGGTTTCACCAGCCAGCCGCTCGCAGCTTCTCGCCTTGAGTCAGCGGATGGGGTTGAATGTGCTCGAAAAGTATTCTGGCGAACTGGCTGCACAGTTTCTCGCCAAGGTGAAAGACGCCAAGCTACCCGAAGCGGAACGACTGGCAGCCGCCCGCGATTCGATCGCACTACTGCCAACCAACGCTGAGATTGCCGGCCAGCTACTGGATCAGCTTTCGGTCAAGTCGACTCCGCAGTTGACCAATGGGATTCTCTCTGCACTCACTGCTTCCGAATCGCCCATGACAGGGACAGCCCTGATTAGTCACCTGGGAAGCATTACTCCAGGTTCCCGTCCACAGGCTTTGCGAATGCTGCTCGCTCGCAACGACTGGACACTTTCGCTCCTCGAAGCCAGCCAGGCCGGTAAACTGAGTCTGGGTGAATTGCCACTCGATCAGCAGCAGTCTCTGGCAGCTCACCCTGATGCCAGGATTCAAAAGCTGGCACGCGAGATTCTTGCCAAGGGTGGTGGGCTGGCCAGTGCTGACCGCCAGGCGGTGATTGATCAACTCGATTATGTGACGAAAGAGACGGGCGATCCTGTCGCTGGCAAGCTGATTTACACTCAACAGTGTGCCAAGTGCCACGTGTACGGTGATCTGGGTCAAAAGGTCGGGCCGAATCTCACCGGGATGTCGGTGCATCCAAAGCACGAGTTACTGGTGCACATTCTTGACCCGAGCCGCAGTGTTGAAGGGAACTATCGGGCCTATTCCGTGGTGCTGGATGATGGTCGTGTCTTCACCGGGCTGCTCGCTTCGGAAACAAGAACCACCATTGAATTGCTCGATGCCGAAGGTAAGCCTCAATCCATTCAGCGGGATGAGATCGAGGAACTGGTTGCCTCAACAAAATCGTTGATGCCCGAAGGCTTCGAGAAGCAGATCACTCCCGCCGGGATGCGCGATCTGCTGGAGTTCCTCAAACAGCCCGGCAAATACCTGCCACTTCCACTGGAGAAGTTTGCCACGATCAATACAACTCGGGGAATGTTCTACAGTGCCGATGCTCAGGCAGAACGGTTGATCCTGGAGAACTATGCCCCCCGCAATGTGGGCGATGTTCCTTTTGCTTTCGTTGACCCGAAGGGTGCGACCACCCCTAATGCCATCATGCTCTACAGTGCAAATGGCAAGTTCCCTCCCGAAATGCCAAAACAAGTCACATTGCCTTGTGGCCTTAAGGTGAAAACGATTCACCTGTTGGGCGGCGTGGGTGGCTGGGCCTTCCCTGCCTCAGAAAAAGGGACCACCTCGATGATTGTCCGGCTGAAGTACAGCGATGGTTCGACTGAAGATCACAAGCTGATCAATGGAGAACACATTGCTGATTACATCCGCCGGGTCGATGTCCCCCAATCGACCTTTGCCTTCTCGGCCCGTGGGCAGCAGTTGCGCACCGTCTCGATTAACTGCGGCAAGGATCTCCCTCTGGAGACGATTGAACTCATCAAAGGGAATGACGGGACAGCCCCCGTGGTCATGGCCGTCACACTTGAGACGGGACAGCAACCTGCCGCCAAAAAGGAATAAGCTTCCCACGTAAGAGCTGATGGAACAGTCTTTAAACCTGGTAAAACCATCTCACATTCTGCCGCGGAATCCCGTTCTCAAAGCGAGAACGGGATTTTTTTATGTGCTGATCTCGTGTGTCAGTGAGTCAGACGCAGAGACTCCGTGAGCTGATGGTCACATTCAACATCGCCTGGGGAACGATATCCAGAAATCTGGTATCATCGATTCAATCGCTACATTCTTCCAAGGTGGAAAGATCAATCTTAAGAGTGAGCAGCCGCTTGATAAGCACTGTCACTCAACGAGTTGAGGAAGCTTCTTCCCGAGGCATTTCCACCGGCGAAACTGTGAACGAATCACCAGTCAACCCTTTGAAGAAACGTGCTTGAATGCTGAAGAGGTTTTTCCGTAACTACCTTTCGCGACATCGAGATCCAGTCAATATCGTATTGCATGTCGTGGGGCTGCCACTCACCTTTGTGGCCCCTGTGGTGTGGCTGGTGAATGGTGGAGAACTGGTGAGCGCCTGGAGCCTCTTTTTGACAGGGTACGCACTGCAGTTCACTGGACATGCGTGGGAGGGGAACGACCCTGGCGAAGTGATTGTTGTGAGGAAAATGCGGGGTATACCGTTCGTAGAGGTTGCTCCTCAGAAGCCTGATGAAGCGACACAGTTTTCAAACAAGTTCGCAGCAGCAAGCGACGATAGACCCAACGACCAATAGCAGAGGCATGCATTTGGGGGTTTGATCCACACCAGTTGTGGATTGCCGGATGAAGGGTGGAACCCTTCATCCGCAGGCTGCTTGAGCGGCCTTCATCGATGATTGGAAGGAGCCAATCGTCAGCCCCAGACATGCATGATGGCAAGGGAGCCTCTTCATGCCGTGGCAACGTTGGAAAAAATCGATCGCATTGGCTTTGACGGCAGTTCTACTGCCAGGTTGCTCGGGAACAAACAGAAATGTTTCGTACCTGGGTGATGCAGAGCTGAACTACTACAAGAACGCTTCGCTGACAACCGAGTACGCTGCGGTTGATCAGGCCACTCCGCTTGATATCGTGAATTCGGATCGTCCGCGCACGATTCGGGATCGGACTCAGGACGAAATCTGGGATCTCTCCTTGATGGAGTCGATCCACATGTCCATTGCCAACAACAAGATGATTCGAACCAGGGCACAGTTCCTTGCTCAGAGTCAATTGCTGGTGAACCCCGCTCTGGCACCTTCGATCTATGATCCCGCTTTGAGGCAGACGGGCTTCCTCTTTGGCACACGTGGTGTCGAAGCAGCACTGGCTGACTTCGATACTCAGTTCACCAGTTCGATGCTCTGGGGACGCAACGAGACGATTGCCAACAGTTCCTTTGGAACTTCCCCGCTGTTCGGACTTTCCCAGGAAACCGGGAATTTTAATGCGGCTCTGCAGAAGACGATGGCGAATGGTGGCACTGTCACTTTAAGCCACAATATGAACTACCTGGGGACCAATCAGCCCTTCACCACTTATCCATCGAGTTACACGGGTTCGGCGAACATTAACTACACGCTCCCCTTGTGGGGTGGTTCGGGCGTGGAATACACCCGCATTGCCGGGCCGAGTGGCGGTGGTTTAGGCGCGATTACCGGTGTTTCTCAAGGTGTGGTCATTGCGAGAATCAATGAAGACATCGCTCTGGCCGATTTCGAAAACTCCGTAATCAACATGGTCAAGGATGTGGAAGATCTCTACTGGGATCTCTACCTCGCTTACCGGCAATACGATGCCGATGTGGCCAACCGCGACAGCTCACTCCGATCATGGCGGGAAGTGAAAGCGCGGATGGAAGTGGGTGCCACTGGTGGTAATGCTGCTGCTGAAGCCCAGGCCCGCGAAAACTATTTCGATACCCGGGCCCGTGTCGAGAACTCACTGGCCAGCATTTATGATCTCGAAAACCAATTCCGCCGCCTGATTGGTCTGGGCGTGAATGACGGCCGCATCATCCGGCCTGCCGACAGTCCGGTCGAAGGTGAGTATCTCGTCAACTGGGAAACCAGCCTGACCGAAGCACTGGTTCGGCGCGTCGAATTGCGTCGCCAGAAGTGGCAGATCAAGAGTCTGGAACTGCAGACAATTGCCGCCAAGAGCCTGACGAATCCACAACTGAACTTCGTTTCTCAGTACGGACTGAATGCCTTTGGAAACAAGCTCATTTCGGAGCAGACGTCCAACTACAACAGTGCCTACGGAACCATGAAAGATCGCGATCTCGAAAACTGGACATTGGGCTTCCAGCTCTCAATGCCGATCGGGTTCCGTCAGGCTTATGCCCAGTTAAGAAATATCGAACTGCAACTGACCAAGGCCCGTGCGGCACTGGCCACTCAGGAACAGGATATTTCTCACGAACTGGCCAGTGCGATCCAACGGCTGGAAACAGCGTTTGTGACGGCTCGTACCAACCTCGACCGTCGTATTGCTTCAGCCCGCCGGGTGGAAGCAACTCAAGCTGAGTACGAAGCGGGTGTCCGAGATGCCACACTTGACCTCGTTCTGCGGGCACAGGCCAGCCAGGCCCTTGCGGAAATCGCGTTGTTCACCAGTCTGGTCAATTACAATAAAGCAATTAACGATCTGAACTATCGCAAGGGAACAATTCTCGACAATTCGAATATCACCCTGGGCGAAGGCGAATGGACATACGAAGCCCAGCAGCAGGCACTTCAGAAAGCCTGGGCACGCAGTTACGCCTTCCGTAATCCTTTGCTCAAGGCCAGCCCGGAAGATTTTTCTTCACCTGTGCCTTACCCCAAAACAGATCTCACCTGGCAAGGGATCAATGGGGATGATGGGTTGATTCCTCAGCCTGCACCCGCTGGTGGAGCCATTCCGCCAGCACCGGGGATGGAACAACCCGTGGCACCTGTGGTACCGCCTCAAGATGAGACACCCTAAGAAAGTGGCTTCGGCGCTCTTCACTGTGATTTCACCAGCGAATGTGTTGCTGACAACTCAAGCAGGGCCGGCCGAATGCAAAGTCATTCGACCGGCCCTGCGGTTTTGTTGCAGACTGCACCGTACGGAGCTCTGGTTACTTGCCGAGCATCTTGGCACAGGCCTTGGCACACTTCGCGCACATCTCAGCGCATTCCTTGCAGCAGGCCTTCGAACTCTTTTCACACATTTTCACACAATCGAGGCAAGTCTGCTCACAGAGAGCACAGGCCGCCTTCCAGTTGGGATTCTTTGTCTCAACCATCCCGGCGCAAACAGTGCACATCGACGAGCAGATCTCGCAGCAGGCCGCACATTCAGGACGATCTTTCTTGCAGCATTCAATACAGTCTGCACACACGGCAGCACATTCGCGGCAGTGCTTGGCACAACTGTCTTCAGCATTAAGAACTTCGGCCGCACCCATCGAAATACCTCCCGCACTCAATGCAGCCACAGCAGTCATCGCACCCAGCATAGAATTCAAAGCCATACGACGATTCATGATCAATCCTCTCGAAAAGGGAGCAAAAAACATTTGGGAAAACAATTTGTGAGAAACAGAGATGTCTTTCTTTTCCCAGAAAAATTACAGCGCGATGCTGGTTGCCAAAACATGCCTGCCCAGAGCTGCAAGCATGGCACACATGGCACGATTTTTCTTGAGAAGAGCATCTGTGCACAGCATTCAGCGGAATGCCGACACAATTCGATTCAGTACCCACGGAACGTGATTGGCCACAGGAATTCTGGCACACTCGCGTGACTCAAAAGATCTTTCAATCGATGAGCAGCGGGCGCACAAACAGAGTGACTGAAGAACTTGTGAATCCCTGCCAATCAGCAACGAACTTTCTCAACATTGCCAGGAGCAATGGAGAATCTGCCGATCAGGGGGCATGGCGTGGGGTGAATCCAAAGGATTCGTCGCCCGGCGAGAATGCTGCCGGCCACTGGGCCAGACGTCATCGGGAATGACCAGCCAGGTCACGATGGCGGTGAAATCAGCCACTCGAATGTTAAGGCTTTCCGCCATGATCGCGCGATCAGGATCAGCCGCCTCGATCATCGGGCAGGGACGATCTTTATTGATCAAACCATAAGGATCCAGGCAGCAATGCAGGCGAACCAGGCGTGCGGAAGCGCTGGCCTCCTTCGTGGGCACAGCGTCATGGCAGGTCAAATTCTTTGACTGACAGCAGGCCGGGAGTGCCTCATGCGGCATCTGAGCCATAGAGCTCTTTGAAGTTTCCGCAGAACTCTCGTTTTGAGCAGATTCGATTTGAGAAGCCGCACAGCAACGCGTCAGCAGCAGCCCCGGGACAAACCCGGAACTGAACTGCAGCAGACAGAGAGTGGCAACCAGTAATCGAAGCATCTGAAACCTGAATCTCAATTGTGTTGAGAATCGTTTTCGAGGACATTGCAAAGAATGGTGATCAGTCTTTGCTCAGTTCAAGTATACGACGATGCAGCGAATCTGGCGAGATGTGTTTGGCAAAGATCTGGTGCAGGTTCAAAACACTGACAAAGAAATCAGACTTCCAGTTCGGCTGGAGCAATTAAAAGAGCAGTCTCAACTGATCCTGCGTATTGCGGCAATTCGCAACGGGTCGCTCGCCAGCCGGAATGGACAATCGCTCCGGTAAAAGGTGGCCCACCTTCGACTTTGCCAGTCACTTTCCAAAGACGGGCCTGAGTCGCATCAATGGTCACGCGACTTCCTTCTTCCCGCGACTCCACTCGCTCAAGAGCAAAAACTCGTTTCACGACCGTGCGACAATCGCGATGGATATCCCGGGCGACAGCCCCAATTTGGGCATCGTCAAAGCTGCTGAGATCTTCCTGCAGGAAATCAACGAACCGGGCTTCACGCTGCAACATCGCGAGGAACGTCACCGCAGGGTTCTGCGACGGCTCAACCACCTGAGACCGCGCCGGTGGAGTTGCCTGAGGAACGCTCGTCTCGCGGGCTGATGGTGCTGGCAATGACGCAGCGGCACTTTTCCCTTCCAGCGCCTCTTCAACCAGCGCGGCTTTCTGATCATTGAAGAGCGTGCCGAAAAACGCTCGAAATGCTGTTCCCAGGTGGATCATGCCAGCTCCTTCATTCCCTATCTCTTGAGGCTCGCAGCTTTCCGAACTCAATGATCATTTGATGAGCCGGCCAGAACACCTGACAAAACCTCGGCTGCAGTTCAATCCGCCACAGCAAGGCAGATTCTGGGGCCGCGAACACTGCTTGAAAGATCCAGCTCACTCATCGCCTCTTGCAATTGGCCCGCCGTCGTACGATGCGTCATGATCACGAGTGGCACCACGGGTGTATTGCTCTTGGCATCGACTTCAGGAGCTTCCGGCTGGATAATCGAAGCCAGGCTGATTCCCTTAGCCCCCAGAATGCCCGTGACTTCGGCCATCACGTTCGGTTTATCTTCAACCCGCAATCGAAGGAAATAGCGGCTCGTCGTTTGATGGGCCGGCATCACCGGGTATTCGGGACGCTCACGCCACAGATCGAGCCTCTCAAAAGTGAGTTGTGCCCGACCCACCGCGAGATCAATCAAGTCAGCAGCACAGGCCGATGCCGTCGGAGCCTGCCCGGCTCCTCGGCCCGAATACCACATCTTGCCAACCATGTCGCCTTCGAGCAAAACCGCATTAAACGGGCCAGAAATCTGCGAAAGAGGCGTATCCTTACGAATCAAAGTGGGCCGGACACTCATTTCCAACTCGCGATTGGTGAGCCGGGCCTGTGCCAGCAACTTGATATGATAACCCAGATCACTGGCACATTTGAGGTCGCTCAAATCGAGCGAATCGATCCCTTGAATTTCGAACTGGCTGGTTGTGACGCGGGTGCCAAAAGCGAGCTGGCACAAAATCCCCAGCTTCTGGGCGGCATCCAGCCCATTGACATCCAACGTTGGATCGGACTCGGCATAGCCAAGATCCTGGGCCTGTTTGAGAGCCGTGTGATAATGCTGGTGGTTGGCCTGCATCTCCGTGAGAATGTAGTTACTCGTTCCATTCAAAATCGCCTGAATGGCAACGATCTGATTGGCTGCCATCGACTGCCCGACAGCCGCAATAATGGGAATCCCGCCCGCCACAGCCGCTTCAAAGCAAACTGTACGCCCGTATTCCCTGGCGGCCTGGAAAATCTCATTCCCATGTTCGCACAAGAGGGCTTTATTGGCTGTGACGACGTCTTTTCCTGCCTTGAGCAGTGCCAGAATCACTTCTCGTGCGGGATGAATCCCCCCCATCAGTTCCATGGCGACTGTAATTTCCGGGTCGTTGATCACGGCCTGAATATCGTTCGTCAAGACACCGCTTTCGAGGCGGATGTCCCTTGGCTTGTTCAGGTTACGAACAACTGCCCGCTTGAGGACAATGGGTCGGCCAGCCCGTTCGGCAATGCGATGCGGGTGATCCGTGAGAATCCGAGCCACGCCTGTGCCCACGTTGCCTAAACCAACAATCCCAACCTTCAATGGTGCGACCGCCATGGGGTCTCCGACATACAACAGTTAAGAGCGCTTGCAGTTTTCGGTTTTGAATAGAGAGAAGTCATGTTAGAAACAGCTTTTCGCCACCCAATAATGTTGTCATCGTAATGGCGGTGAAGATGTCCTGCCACACTACAGGCGTACTTCAACCTGACCACCCACTGAACATCCGTGACAATCCGGCTGATTCGCTGTTATTAGTTTTCCAACTTCCACTTTGAAAGGAGACTTGGGCATGTCCATCACAACCCCTGCTTTCCAGGTGGGAGCGGTGACTTATCTGAATTCCAAGCCACTGATTGAAGATCTGCCTGAACTTTTTCCCAACTCCACGTTGAAGCTCGATTATCCCAGCCGACTGGCGGATGCTCTGGCGGCCCATCAACTCGATGTGGCACTCATTCCATCCATCGAATACTTCCGGCTGGCACCAAAAACTCCCTGCAGCATTGTCTCCGACGCCTGCGTGGCCACACACGGCCCGGTGCACAGCGTGAAACTCTACAGCAGAGTCCCCTGGAGCAAAGTTCGGACACTGGCGCTGGATGAAGGTTCCCGTACCAGTGCTACCCTTGCCAGAATTCTGCTGCATGAACGCCTGGGACTGAAGCCGAGACTCACCTCATTCCCGTTGGGCTCATCCATTGAAGAGACTGATGCCGATGCAGTCCTGATGATTGGCGATCGCGCAATGTCGCCTCCAGGGGAGACTTTTTTCGATGCGTGGGATCTGGGAGAAGAATGGCATCGCGATACGAACCTCCCCTTCGTGTTCGCCATGTGGGTCGCGACTGGCCGACTGGTGGAATCCTCAAACATCAAGCCAGACCGAATTCATCAACCGACCGATCCTGATGCCTCCGAGCCGTTCCATCTCGACCATCTGGCAACGTTGCTTGCTGAAGCCCGCGATCGTGGCGTGGCTCGCTGTGAAGCTGTGGCTGCCCGAGAAGCACAACACATGCGGCTGACAACCGAAGAGATTGTCCGCTACTTTACCGAGAATCTGTTTTTCACCATGGGGCCAGACGAAAAGCGAGGACTGCAGTTGTACTATCAACTGGCCACCCGCCTGAATCTGGCCCCGTCAGGAGTTCAATGTGAGTACTGCGATCCAGTCCATTCTCGATAAAGCCATCCAGGGAGATCGCCTGTCATTCGATGAAGGCCTGGCCTTGATCTCATCGCACGATTTACCTGCGATTGGAGATGCGGCTCATCGTGTGACCCATCGCCTGCATCCCGAACCATTTCGAACTTACAACATCGACCGGAATATCAACTACACCAATATCTGCACGGCTGTCTGCGATTTCTGCGCGTTCTATCGACCACCCAAACATGCCGAAGGGTACGTGCTTTCGAAAGAAGAACTGCACCAGAAAATTGCCGAGACAGTTGAACTCGGTGGAGATCAGATCCTGCTCCAGGGGGGATTGCATCCTCAGTACAAACTGGAGTGGTACGAGGAGATGCTCAGCGGGATCAAGTCGGCCTTTCCGCAGGTCAACATTCACGGCTTCTCCCCTCCCGAGATTTACCACTTCACAAAGGTGAATAAGCTTCCACTCAAGACGATTCTCGAGCGGCTCAAAGAGGCTGGTTTAGGAAGTTTGCCCGGTGGTGGCGGTGAAATTCTCGTGGATCGCGTCCGCAAGGAGATCACTCGAGGAAAGGTCCTCACCGATGATTGGCTCGACGTGCATCGTGAGTGGCATAAGCTGGGCGGAAAATCGACCTGCACGATGATGTACGGTCATGTCGAAACATTGGCAGAACGCATTGAGCACCTCGAACGATTGCGTCAACTGCAGGATGAAACCGGCGGATTCACCGCGTTCATCTGCTGGTCCTTCCAGCCTGATCATACCGAGATGGCTCACATCCCACCGGCTGGCGCATTTGAATATCTGAAGACTCAGGCCGTCGCGAGGCTCTACCTCGATAACATTCCAAATATCCAGTCTTCATGGGTCACTCAAGGTGAGAAGATTGGAGGCCTCGCCTTGTTCTATGGGGCCAACGATATGGGGAGTCTGATGATCGAAGAAAACGTGGTGGCACAAGCCGGGACAGTCCATCATTTGACACTGGCCACAATTCGGCGACTCATTGAGGATGCGGGCTATATACCCAGACAGCGCAATGTGTTCTACGAATATATTGATCAGTATCCACCAGCACCCGGGACAACAATACCCGAGTTACCACTGCCCCGACCTGCGGATGATCATACTGCGTGTGCTTCCCCACAAAACTCTGCTGTACCGACAAAAGCCGACAAAGAACTTCTTACGATTCTCAACTAAATCGTTGGCATTTGAGCCAGCACGAGACGACGACCGTTTATTCGATGTATCAAGCCATCAATCATGCTGACTATGGTATAGCTAAGTAACAATGAACAATATTCAACGCTACGGAACAACTCGCCGCTGGTCTGATGTCGTCGTGCATGGTGGGGTCGCTTACTTCGTCGAAGTTCCAGCCAATCCAGCGGCCACTCCAGAGGCACAGTTCTAGCAGATCTTTCAGCAGGTCGAAGCCACGCTCCAAAGTGTCGGGAGTCGCTTAGACCGGCTGCTGCAGGTGATGGTCTATCTCCCTTATCCTCAGGATCTGGCCGAGTTCAATCGCCAGTGGGACAACTGGATCCCCGAAGGCCATGCCCCATCGCGTGCCTGTTTGCATGCGGCACTGGTCAATCCTGCTTATCGAGTCGAACTCGTGATCACCGCAGCAATCATCGAGCGTTAAGGCAACCTCGCTCGGAGCCGCAAGCCGTCACGCCGTGCGATTTGTTTGCACAGAGATGAAGTGGCTCACGATTTATCTTCAAAGTGGCTTTCGAGCCACTTTCGATCAACACCTGGCCAGTTGGAACTGAATTCCAGTCGCTGACCTGTCATCGGATGGGTAAATCCCAATCGGGCAGCGTGCAAGTAGAGCCGGGGAATTCCATCGAGAGAATGTGTCCCGTAGACATCATCTCCCACAATGGGGTTTCCTTTTTCGGAAAGATGAATTCGTACCTGATGTGTGCGCCCGGTCTCAAGCTGGCAGCGGATCCAACTGACAGGTGCCGGCTCACCATTTCCCGACTTGAAGTTGCCCTGCCGACTGGCCACGAGATTGGTGGCAGCCATTTTTCCGAGTGGTGATTGATTGGCTGCGGGACTTTCTCCAGCTCCCGCTTCGATCAAGTTCGCGGTCTGGCGACTTCCTCGGCGGCCATCGCCTCGGTCTCGAATCAGTTCACTTTCCAGTCGTTGAGGCTCAATCCAGCCCCAGACCAATGCCTCGTACTCCCGCAGCACATCGTGAGCTTGAAACTGAGCGTAGAGCTTTGCTCCTGCTTCGGGAACCCGGCTCAAGACAACGAGTCCACTGGTCTGACGATCGAGCCGGTGAGCTGCTCTGACATGACACGGCGGGGCTTTGGGTGTGTGCCACCTCGGTTTTTGAGGACTTCCCGTCGCATCTCGCCTTTGAGAATCACGACGCAACTGGTCTCGGCGATGAACAGGGCGTTGACCGGCGGGTAACGACTGCGGCCTGCCCGGCGATGTGGGGTTTGCCCTTCCAGCAATGGTGGCTTCCCGCCCTCCCATCAAACGAATGGTGACTGCTTCATCGAGAGTCAACGCACGCCAGCGTAATTCGGGAGCATCTGGCAGATCGTCATGCCGGCGCTCTGTGACCATTCCTTCAGGCTTGAGTGCGACGACGATCTGCTCATCGACATAGAGCAATTCAATCGAGTTTTCGTCGGGCCAGGCAGGTGCCGGATGGGCGAGAACTTCGAGCCGATCACGCTCTGTAAGACGCCGGGTTTCATCGAAGCAGGGGTACCGATTGACCAGGACTCGACGCTGCTCGATCAGTTTGCGGACAGCACTCCAGCTTTGATCGGGGAGCAATTTCCGCAATGTGGCAACAATCGTCTGGCCAACGAGCGAAGAATCGACCACGACAGGAGGCATAACCACAGGAGCAGAAGCTGGTGCTGGAGCTGGTCGGGGCACAGGAGATTCCATCAATACAAAAATCAAGGCACGGCAACCAAACGACATGCCCTTGGCTGGTATTAAGAATATAACGCGAAATGATCTGCAGCGCACGGGGAATGGGGCCGATGACTGCTCAGTACTGGTCTTTTAGCGCGAAGTTTTTTACCGCAATTCAGATTCTTGAAATCACGGCATAGGCCAATGCCCCGAGCGCCGCGCCAACGGGGACTGTGCTGACCCAGGCAAGCAGAATTTCTCCCACCGTGCGCCATTTGGCCTGGCCGGTGGCGATGCCAATCCCCAGTAGCGAGCCCACACTGACATGCGTAGTACTGACAGGCAGGCTGTGAAAGCTGGCGGTGGTCACCAGGAACGCTGTCGTTAAGCTGGCAGCAAACCCTTGACCGGGATTCATGGCGGTGACCCTTTTTCCCAGCGTTTCTGCCACTTTGTCAGCATCCAGTAAACCGCCCAGCGCGATCAGCACAGCGATACCCAGATAGCCTCCATAGAACCCTGTTGTTTGATTCAACTCGGGGAGCACAAGCAGGAGTGCGACCATTTTGGGAGTATCATTCAAACCCCGCGCAAAACTGGCCGCACCCGCACTGGCATAGTGCAGTACATCAAGTGTTCGCGTGCGATGATCAGGTGCCAGATGGCAAAACTTCAGGGTTAAATAAACCATCCCACCCACCAGCACAGCCACGCCCGGGCTGAAGAACAGTGGATAAAGAAAGGTTTTGCCCAGTGCGGAAAACTCGACGTTCGTACCACTGCCAGCCAGACCCGCCCCGGTCATCGCACCGACCAGTGCATGTGTCGTCGAGACGGGAAAGCCCAGTCTTGTCGCCAGAAAACTGGTGCACGCAGCCCCCACAGCGACGGCGCTCAAAAAGCTCGGCGACTGAACTAACTCCTCTGGGACAATCCCTTTCCCGCTGAAAGCCTTCAGTAAGCCTTCTGCAAGAAAAATGGAGGCCATTGAACCTGCCAAAGTCGTGGCCGTCCCCCAGTAAAGGGCGTGCCGCAAGGTGGCTGTACCACTGCCATAGAGCGAGGCCACACCCTTGAAGTTGGCATTGGCGCCATTCGTAAATGCCACGAAGCCAACAGCAAGTATCAACAAGATCGTCAGCACGGCGAGCACCCCGCTTCCGTCGTATCCGAAAAGGCAATCAGTCCTGAAGCAAGGTTTTAGCAGGGACTTTCAATTATCGACTTGCCCCGGACACTTCACGAACGCGGGACTCTTCCAACTCGGCAGGGTGCTGTTTGAGTGAAGCATATTCTTTCCACGAGCCTTCATAGAGCCGCACATTCGGATAGCCGGCAATGTGCTTCAGATAAAACCGCAACAGGCTCCCTTCGCGTGATGTCCCGCAATAGACAAGAATTTCTTTCTCGGGAGTCAGCCCGGCAGCTTTCAGTTCGGCCTGAACCTGTTCGAAGGGTTTGAACTGGTGGGTGTTTTCGTCCTCCATCAGCCTCGCCCAATGAAAACTGATGGCCCCGGGGATATGCCCTTTCCGCAGCCAGACGTCATCCTGACCCAGATACTCATTCTTCGGACGGGCATCGACCAGGACCACGCCGGGTTTTCCCTTGCGGGCCAATACCTCGTCGACAGTCAGAGCGATTGAGGGCTGACCTTTGACGGGAAAAAGCCCTGGTGGATTACCAAAATACTCTTGTGTCACGGGGAATCGAGCGGCTTTCCAGGCTGGCAATCCACCATTTACAATGCGGATGTCCTCGACACCAAATTTTTCGAGCACATAGGCCACCATGGTGGCACTCAAAATCTCGTCATTAGGAAGGGACTCCCCTGTCGCGTAGATCAGATGTGTCCGATCGCGATGAACGCCTGCGCGGACTAACAGTGCCCGCGTCAGATCATCGGGAAGATACTGGACGGGAACGCCCAGATCTGTCCCGCGCAAAGTATCAAAATTCAGATGATGGGCTGTGGGCAAATGGCCACGGAAGTAATCTTTGTAGCCACCGCGAGTGTCGAGCACGACAGGCCTCCTGGCAGGATCGGGGTGCTCAATGAGTCGGGCTGCCTCCTGCGGAGAAATGATCCCGATTTCTGCTGGTAACACTTCTCCGATGAAGAGCATGGCGAAAGGGAGCAATGCGACATGCAAACATGTCTTCAGGGTGTTTCTCATGGATCCAGACCATCCCGCTGCTGATGTTTCCACCGACACCCCGACGGGTCGGACTCACCAACAATCTTACGCCCATTAGATTGTTGCTGCCACTCCACTGATTCCACAAACGGCACGGCCGACTTCACCACCACGATTTCAACGACATTGCCAATACACGGCTGGTAGGCCTCCATCGCCAGGCAGAGAAAACATTAATCTCGGCCAAACGCTAGAACCTGCCGCCGACTTCGCGCAGAAAAATGTGAACATGATGTCTGTTCAGCCGGATGTGACAGCCAGGAAAAACATGGTGGCAAAACCTCCAGTACAGTAAACTTGGCGGTAAGTTGAAGTAACGCTTCCGAGAGGGGAATGCAGATGTCCGTCGCGGAACGAGCCAAAGCCATTTACGAATCGGAACTGCGGGAACGTATGGAGCGGGAGCATCCCCAACAGTTCATCGCTATCGAACCCGAGTCGCATGCTTTTTTTCTCGGATCATCCTTCATCGACGCCGCAATGAAAGTCAAAGAGGCTTTCCCGGACCGCAAGGCTTTTGTCCTGCGTGTGGGTCATGAAGCCGCATTCCATATTGGAGCGGCGTCACGATGAACGGGGTCGTCGACAACGATGATCGGGCGTTGATTGAAATCGAAGTCTCGCGAACACATCGAGGTCCCACATCGCGAGTGACGGCCTGGATCGACACGGCCTTCGATGGTCACCTTGTTTTTTCGTCAACGCTGATTCGAGAATTGCAACTGGAATCACTCGTTGAAACAGAGGCGATACTGGCGGATGGAACCCGTGTCACACTCGAAACATATGTCTGCTATATGGAATGGTTCGGGCGCTGGCAGGCGATGCAGGTCATCTCGAACGATGGTCGCTTCCCCTTGCTGGGAACTGGCTTGCTGGCCGGCCGTCAACTCCTCATCGACTACCAATCCAAAGTGCTGTCCCTCTCGTAGGCAAGTCGCCTGTTCACGACCCGTGCTTAATCGAATCGATTTCGGAGACTTCAGCGCGAAAAATGGTGCCGTAAGTCCCCCTCGACGTCCGTAGCGACTTCGAACACATGGAAAGCCGGAATGGCTTCATGCCACGCAGCCGTGGGCCATGGTTCAGTCGATGCCGAATGGAGCATGAGGCATCGATTCGCCTTCACAAACAGGATTCACCTGCCAAAACTCTTCAGGCCAGGTTCTGCACCTTTTTGAGTGAGACGGCATTGATGCAATAGCGCAGGCCAGAGGGTGCCGGGCCGTCGGGAAAGACATGACCCAGGTGGGCACCGCAGATGTTGCAGGTCACTTCCACGCGCACCATGCCATAGCTGGTGTCGAGATGATAGGCTACATGGCCGACATCCTGAGGCTGTGTAAACGACGGCCAACCTGTCCCGCTCTCAAACTTTTCCGCGGCATCGAAGAGGGTTGTCCCACAACAGGTGCAGGCATACTCACCCGGTTCGAACAACCGACACATTTGCGAACTGTGGGCGCGCTCAGTTCCCTTTTCCCGGGTGATCCGAAACTGCTCATCCGTCAGCAGGGCTTTCCACTCGGCTTCACTCTTCTCGACTTTTCGCGGCGGGACAGGATTTCCCTGTTGAGCAAAGTTCAGTACGTCTTTCCAGGTCAGCATCGAGTCTCTCCCGCGCGATTTCTCATCAGCACATCCGTAGCCCTCCCGCGGATGTGTTTTCTTTCAATAAGCAAAGTCTATGGCGTATTATAGGCATGAACTGTTGGTACGATCGACTTGATGTCGAAACCATGCCGCTATTTCACATCCCGCAGACGGTCGAAAGTCACCCATTCATTCCATTCAGGGCCCCAGTTGTCATATTTGACCATGTGGAGGCCGTGCTTCATGCCGATGATCTTTCCCGCATACCATTGGCCTTTCCACTCGATCTCCACAGCGCTGTTGACAGGTCTTGTTTTGTGCACGGGAATTCTCAAACGTTCGGGAGTCACCCACTCATCGTCACTTTCCTGATAGCCGTAGTAATGAACCCGGCTCAATGCTCCATTGCGACCGATGACAAAGCCCCGATAGTACTTTCCATGCCATTCGATCTCGGCTCTCTGGCCGACCTCCGGGTCTGTCGGTTTGTGCGATGCACGAATAACGAAGTTCCGGTCGAAACCTCTCGTGAACAAACTCTGCGACATCTGCCGCTCGGCAAATGCCATATCGAGTTCAATATTCGCGTCCAGTTCGGCGAACGTGATCTGGCCGTTGCCGTCATCATCCATGTAACCACGGCCTCGAAAAGCCGAAATCAGATTTTCGGTGAATGTCCAATTCCCTGTTGAACTCGAATTGTGGTGCGCCGATGCCAGCACTGCGAACGAAACTTTAGGATTGGGAAGCTGGCGTACAGCTTCGGCCATGGCACCGGAGAAACAATGATCCAGGGCGATAACTACGCGCTGTGCCCGGCACAACCGATTGATCTCACGGGGAATGGAAGCGACTTCCCAGCCTCGATTGGCACCCGCCGTATCGTAACTCACCAGGAAGGTCTGCTTGTGATCACTCGTGTTGTAACCATGCCCGCAATAGTAAACGATGACAAGATCGTCTTTCGCAGGCCGCTTGAGGAAATGAGTGAACTCCTTTTCGATGGCGGCTGTGGTTCCCTGTTCGTCACAGAGATAGGTAATCTGAGCTGCCGGCACGCCGCACTCTTTGAGAACCTGCAGCATCTCGGCATCTCGCCGATGTTTCTGCGGGAACGGGCCATACTGCGGGTTTTCCCAACGCAAAAGCCCCACGCAAAAGACCCACGTTCGAGCCGGTTGCCATGCGGCTGTGGGGATTTCATCGGCTACAACCCATCCCTGGCAACAAGTGGCGACCAGACAGATGATGGCTAACGTCAGTCGAGTGAAACCACGCATGCCGGGAAAAACACCCATCGCAACGTCCACCCTGTAATTATTTTCAAACGCCGAAAATCAAATACCCAACCCCAAATCCTTTACGAAACATACCGTTCAAGAAATTCGCGCAGGTTCTCTCTGGCGCGGGCCAGGAGTGATTTCACCGCTGGCTGAGTGAGATCCATGGTTTCGGCAATATCGGCGTAGCTCATGCCTTCGAATTTATGGAGCAGGACGGCCATGCGTTGCCGGCTGTTGAGTTGTTCCATGGCGGCACGCACAGCCGCCTGCAGTTCGGCTTTGTCGAGTTGCCGGGCTGGCATGAGAGCCGATTTCTCGACCACCAGTTGTTCTTCCGGGCGACTGCCCATGGAACCGGATTCACTCCCCGCGAGCGAAATTTCTTTTCGCCGACCTTTGTTCCGACGGGAGTTACTGGCCAGATTATTGGCCACTTTGAACAACCACGTCGAAAACCTCGCTGTCGCAACATAGCTTTCGCGAGCGCGATAGATTCTGAGAAAAACTTCCTGGGCCAGATCTTCCGCCGTCTGCTGATCCTGAACCAGATGATGCAGAATGCCGACAAGGCGATCCTGATAAGCGGCCACCAACTGCGAAAAGGCAGCGTCATCTCCCTGCTTGGCACGGAGCATGAGCTGCACATCCGGATCGCGCAAATAGCCCGAATCGGTTCCCGCGGACATGAGAGCAGCCGATGTCACGTTACAAGGTCTCCGTCAGTCAGTTTCTTCTCAGCAAATTCCCTTTTCAGCACTATACCAGATCAGTGAACCTTTCGTTTCCTGAAGATCTCCTGAAATTATGACAATCTATGAGCCTGAACTTCCTGACATGCCCCACAAAAGTTCTCGCAACACCTTCCGCAGATTCGAACAGCGGTCACCAGAATATACATTTGTCACCCATGGCGACTTGATGTCAACGGCTATGGGGCTATGCTGTGACAAAATGATCAATTTTTGAACGGGCATCCCTCTCAGATCGAGACTTGCAGGGCTGACGCACAACATTGAATTTCCGCCATTTGGAATCATCCCGGCACCCGGAGTGCCTTTTTACCTTACTAGAGTGGTTTCATGTACAGAGTTCTGATCACTGACAATTTGTCTCCCGCTGGCCTGAAGATTCTCAAAGAAACTCCCGGCATCGAAGTCGATCTCCGCAAGGGGCTCACTCCCGACGAAGTTCGTGTCGCACTTCACGAAGCCGATGGCATTATCATCCGCAGCGAAACCAAGCTCACTCCCGAAATTCTCAAAGATCAGCCGCGACTGAAAGCCATCGTGCGGGCTGGTGTCGGGACTGACAACATCAACCTTCCGGCGGCGACGCGCGAAGGTGTGGTTGTCATGAACACGCCCGCTGGCAATACCACAAGTACGGCTGAACATACCATTGCAATGATGATGGCGCTTTCCCGCAATATTGCTCCTGCAGCCTCCAAACTTCGCGACGGTGTCTGGGATCGCAAGAGCTTCACTGGTACCCAGCTTGCAGGAAAATCGATCGCGATTGTCGGGCTGGGCCGGATTGGCCTGGCAGTGGCCCGTCGAGCCATGGGCCTGGAAATGAAGGTCCTCGGGTTCGACCCGTTCATGTCTGTTGAACGTGCTGCCGAGCAGGGGATCGAGTTGTACCGTGATATCGATGAGATGATCACCAAGTGTGATTACCTCACGGTGCATACGCCCCTCTCTCCGGAAACGACAAACCTGATTGGTGCCGAGCGCCTGGCCAAAATGAAGAAAGGCGTGCGGATCATTAACTGCGCCCGCGGCGGGATCATCAATGAAGCCGAACTGGCACAGGCGATTGAATCGGGGCATATCGGCGGAGCGGCTCTCGATGTCTTTGTGAAGGAACCAACACCACCGGATAATCCTCTGCTCAAACTGCCACAAGTGCTCTGCACTCCCCATCTGGCGGCTTCGACCGACGAAGCTCAGGAACTGGTGGCTGTCGAAGCTGCCGAGATTATGGCTGGATTCCTGGTGCGGCACGAAGTTCGCCATGCCGTCAACATGGCCCCGATCTCTTCTGCCGAGATGGCCGATATGCGGATTTATCTCGATCTTGGTCTGAGACTGGGTGTGGTCCTCTCACAGCTCAATAAGAGTGGTGTCCGCAGTGCCAAGCTGACCTTCCGTGGCGAAGCTGCCACCAAGAAGACCAAGCTGATTTCCAACGCTTTTGCTGCCGGTCTGCTTTCTTCAGCACTGGCGGAGAACGTGAACATTGTGAATGCCGAAATGCTGGCCCACGAGCGCGGAATCCAGATCACGGAATCACTCTCTTCTGAAGTCTCCGATTTCTCGACGATGATCAGTGCGACTGTCTACACCGATGAAGGCGAATGCAGTGTTGCAGGCACGATCTTCGGTCGTCAGTTCCTCAGACTGGTTCGCGTCAATCAGTTCCATCTGGATGCTTATCTCGATGGAACTTTACTTCTCTACAGGCACATTGACCGTCCCGGTGTCATTGGAACAATTGGTACAGCCTGTGGTCAGCACAACGTGAATATTGCTCACATGGCTGTCGGTCGCGAGCGGAATGAACCGGGTGGAGAGGCACTGGCAATTCTGAATCTCGACAACGAACCTTCGGCCGAAGCACTCGCTGCCGTGCAGGCGAATCCAGCCGTTACGAGTGTGCAACTGCTGCGTCTTCCCAAGGCTGGTAATCCACTCCCCTGGTTGACCACACAATCGGTTTGAAACGCACTTTCCTGTGATGCCGTGATCTTTCGTGGCATGCTTGCAGTTTAGGGCAAGCATGCGCTGGGATCATGTCGTGCATGAATTACAGAGATTTCCGGCCATGCTCATGCCGAGCGATGAGCATGGCACAGCAGGTACGTGACCACAGGCGAGCGATTAAGTATTCAGTGAACCACCGTCCGTGAGGTTCGAAGGCACGCCCTGCGGATAATTCTTTTTGAGCCATGCCTCGATTTGTTGAATCCGACTTTCGGGATGGGGATGTGAAGCCAGAAACTCCGGCTGACGGTTCCCCTGGCTGGCCTCTGCCAGAATGCGCATAACCCCCAGCATTTGCGAGGGGTCGTATCCTGCGTCGACCATCGCCACCAGGCCATAAGCGTCCGATTCGGATTCATCTCCCCGGCTGTACTTCATCTGCAACATCTGGTTGACCACCATGGCTGCCATCTGGGCATTCCTGCCACTGCTGTTTTCGTCACTGGCAGCGACTCCTGCGGCTGTCGCCAGCATCTGTCCCAGTTGACCTTTCGCCATATGCTCGGCACTGTGTCGATTGATCACATGGCCGATTTCATGCCCCAGGACACCCGCCAGTTGAGCTTCGTTTTCCAATCGAGAATAGAGCCCCATCGTGATAAAAATCTGACCACCGGGGAGTGCAAAAGCATTGATGGTTTTCGGGTCGGCCAGGAGATGAAACTGAAACTGCCAGGGGCTGTCTTTGGCCTTCGAGGATTCCACGAGCTTTCGCCCCACTTGCCGAACCATGGCCGCTCTGGGGTCATTGGGGGGAACGACGCCCCCCATTTCTCGAGCCATCTCGGGAGCCGATTGCTGGCCCAGTGCCAACTCCTGTTGAGGCGACATCGCCACAAACTGGCGTTCACCCGTCACGGGGTTCACATCCAGACTGGCGAAGTACCTCACGAGAGCAAAGCCGGCAATCGCCAGTCCAATCAGGATCTGAACTCGAAAGCCACGACGACGAGGCTGATTTCCGTAAGACATGGCACGGCCTCACACTCGATTAAGTTTGCCATTTCAAAGCTGATTGAGATCACCCCTAAAGTCTACAACGCCGACGATCGCTTCAACCACTCCATTTGTCGGGATCATCAGGGAATGGGTTGATTCAGCCTGACGGGGACGCCGTGCTTGAGCAGGTATTCTTTGGTTTCACCGATGGGATGCGTTCCATAATGAAAGATGCTGGCTGCCAGGGCGGCACTGGCATGGCCTTCCTGCAAGATTTGGCGCAGATGCTCCGGGTGTCCGGCGCCACCGCTGGCGACGACGGGAATCTCGACGGCATCCGCCACGGCACGGGTCATCTCGAAGTCGTAGCCATCCTTGGTGCCGTCGGCGTCCATGGAAGTGAGGACAATCTCGCCTGCCCCCAGTTTTTCGACCTCTTTCGCCCAGGCGACCGCTTCCAGGCCTGTCGGTTTGCGGCCGCCATTGATGTGAACTTCCCACTTGACGGAGCCATCGGGCTGCGTGACTCGCCGGGGATCGATGTTGACGACGATGCACTGCTTGCCGAACTTCAGAGCGGCGGCCCGCACGAATTCGGGGTCTTTGACGGCTGCCGAGTTGATCGAAACTTTATCGCAACCGGCCTGGAGCAGTGTGCGGATGTCGTCGAGATTACGGATCCCGCCACCCACAGTCAGAGGCATGAAGCAGACTTCACTGGTTCGCCGGACGACATCATGGATGATGCCCCGTTCCTCATGGCTGGCCGTAATGTCGAGGAAAACCAGTTCATCGGCCCCGTCTCGCTCGTAGCGTGCAGCGACTTCCACAGGATCGCCCGCGTCCTGCAGATTGAGAAAATTCACACCCTTCACGACGCGTCCTGCATGAACGTCGAGACAGGGAATTATTCGCTGATAAAGCATGGCACCACCCGGGAAGGAACGATTTCCTGCACAAGAATGACAGCTACATTCACTTCTGGCAAGTTGACAGACGTTCGAAGAGATGGGCTGGGCTAAGTCTCGATGGGTGGCACGCCCTGAGGTCATCCGAAGGGCGTGGAAAAAGTGTGTCGCGGAAGATTCAAACGGCGTTAATCGAGATGAGGTAGATCTCGGTCAATTTTCAGATGATTAGCGGTCAAACCTGAAAACTCAGCCGCACTTGACCACTCCCATTCTTCTGGCCGCTGGACGAGTCCTCTTCGTATGGGATTCATGTGGATATCGTCGATCATTTTCAAGAGTGTCGCAGCATTTGTGATATGCCGATCATACCCACCTCCCGGCTGCCAGAAACGATGCCTTATGACCGTTCCTTCCTGAACCGTAATGCGATTTAACCAATCGGGGGCTTCCCGTTTTAACCATGCCACGGCTTTCCTGCCGACATCTGATTTCACTCTGACAATCCACTCACCAATTCTCACGCTGTGATCGTTTGGTGAGACAATCAAATGGATATGTTCAGGCATGATGACCCAACACCAGAGCGAAACATTTCCAGACCATAGTTCTTTCGTAAGTGAATCGACAAACCACTGGCAAGGGCGCTGCCTCGAAAAGAATCGATAACCTCGATAACAGGAGAATGTTAATTCTCTCGCGTGATGCAGATGTTCAAAACGCTTTCTGATCTTTTTGAAGATCGGGAGGCCATCGGAATCATTGCCTTGGTACATCTGCTTTCAGTCCCATCGAGATGAGGTGCAGTCTAAGAGGGACATGAATCCTGTTTTGCGGAAAGTACTCCCAACGCAATCGGGGAAGAAGACCACGCCCTTCGGAAGACCTCAGGGACGTGCCACCCGAGGTTATTACTCCCAAGTCGAATCTGCCTCTCAAACGAATGGCCGGGCTTTTCCAAGGATCACCAGGAGGAAAGTCGCAATGGGGCCCAGAAAGAGGGAGAGAAGCCACCAGATGAGGCCACTGCGATCATGAGCGCGGGCAATGCCGGCGTTGATCAGCGAGAGTGTTCCCCAGCCAACAGCGAATTGTGCTCGATCATCCATAGTTAATCACCTTTCTTGAGACGCACGGAAAATTGACCGGTTCGTCCTATGCCCCGGGCTGTTTCTTCATGATCACTGACCTGATGGAGGTTTCCAGCCCAGGGACTACACCTTGATTGGCCGGCGAAGAGGTTGTTTCATTCATCGATATTCGACCCAGATAAAGACGATCTTCTCATGGCAATCCTGCGATGCTTTCGATAATCGGCAGGAGTTTGCCCGGTATGTTTTCGAAAATGCTTCGTAAAGCTGCTTTGATCGAAAAAGCCCAATTCTTCCGAGATGTGTGCAATCGATGAAGAACTCGACGTGAGCCGCTGACAAGCCTCGCGAATTCTGAGCTTCATCCAATAGGTGCGAGGGCTGGTCCCAAAGGTGGCGAGAAACTGCCGCTGAAAGTGTCTGGGGGAATAGTGACAGCTTCGCGCGAGTTGCTCGATCTCCGGGAAGCGTAACAGATCCTGCCTGAGCAGTTGCCTTGCCGGTTCCAATCCTCCCAGGCTGAAGTCACTTCCGATGTCTGAACTGGCCAGTTGAAATGTCCCCATGATGCCAATCACCTTTCCCTGTCGATTTTTGACGGGATACTTGCAGGTGCGATACCAGTCGGGCAGGCCGATGGGGTCGATACAGATTTCAAGCTGAGGTGGTAGCGGTTTGCCTGTCCGATAAATCTCGGCGTCATCGGCCAGATATTTTTCTGCCAGTGGGCCGGGCGTCAGTTCCTGATCAGTCTTCCCCAGCATTTCATCGAGCGTTTGAAAGCCATGATTCCGGGGTAATTGGGAACTGCAGAACAAAGTTTCTCCCGCTCGGTTCTTGACGAAAACGTACACGTCGGGAAATCCGTCGAACAACTGCAGAAAGTGCGATGCGACATCAATCTGGGAGAGAAACTCCGCTCGCTCCAATTCCCAGTCTCGCATGGAATGTGTCGTTTTCATACCAAAAATTGTCGCTTGTGTCCGCGACGAGATCAACACAGAAGATCACACTGAATCAACGCATATTGATTCTGTTATCCGTTTGCGACGGAGCATCAGGTCATGAGTCCGCCGATCGGAAAGCTTCATTCGCCAGTCTTCGTATCTGGACTATTTCTTTGAGGGTGATTCGATGAAGACCATTCAAACAGAGACACTCGTTTGCGGCGGTGGTTGTGCCGGAATTGCCGCCGCCCTGGCGTCAGCCCGTAGTGGTGCCCAGACGTTGCTGATCGAGCGGGCTGGATTCTCGGGTGGAATCATCACGACCGTCGGGTTGCCTTACTTCGATGGACTTATTGATAAGCCATCCGGTCGTTTTGTCGTCAAAGGGATCGCCCTCGAACTGCTGCAAAGGCTGGGTGTGGCCAGAGACAAGGCGAACCACATCGACGATCTCCGCCCGGATCTCATCACCAGGTATTGGGGGAGCGTGTGGATACCAAACGTCGAAGAATTCAAAATTCTTACTGACCAGCTCATTCTCGATCATCGGGATCGACTGAGTGTGCTGTATCACACTGTCGCGTGTGATGTCGAAGTCAGATCTCAGCGAGTCAACGCCGTGATTGTCGCGAATAAAGATGGCCTGACGCGTATCGAAGCCCGACAGGTCATCGACTGCACTGGCGATGGAGATATTGCCTATTGGGCAGGGTGCCCCACGATCTCATCGACACCGCTTATGCCCCTGACGATGCATTTTCGTATTGGAAATGTCGTTCCCGTCGAACAGACCAAACCCATGGCCAAGCAGGTCTTGATTGATGCTCATCGCGAAGGCAAACTCCCTCAGTTCTATGGCCCAGGTTTGATCTTTGCCTTTGCCAAAGATGAATGTTATGTCCACGCCACTCGAGTCCCGGCAAATGCGACCGATGCTGCTGACTTTACCCGAGCAGAGATTCAAGGCCGCCGGGATGCATGGACCATCTTTAACGAATGGAAATCGAAAGTTCCTGGCTTTGAAAACAGTTACTACATCATGAGTGGTCCGTTTATCGGGGTTCGCGACACTCGACGGATTGTCGGGCAGCACGTCCTGAGCCTTGAAGATCTGCAGAAGACCAACCGCTACGACGATGCCATAGCAACGGGCTGCTGGTTTCTTGATATTCATCCTCCGGAAACTTCACTCGACAAGCCATTCACGGGCTCTGGTTTCCAGCCGGCCCCGTACGATATCTCCTATCGCACACTGATTCCGCAAAAGATCAGCAATCTTCTGGTCGCTGGGCGATGCCACAGCGCGAGTACCGAAGCGAGCGCGTCCAGTCGCGTGACTGCGACCGCCATGGCGCTCGGCGAAGCGGCTGGGCAAGCGGCCTCCCTTGCGATTCGCGAACAGACCGACGTGGGGTTAATCAGCGGTGTCAAAGTCCGCGAGGAACTGGCTGCCCATAACAGCGGGCCCTTTACAGTGGCCTGAACCCGGTTTTCTCAATTCTATTCACGCTCCAAGTCATGGATCAGAAACTCTGAGTCACCAATTATGAAAACGAATCTTTTTCTCATTCTGATGCTACTTGCTACTTCTAACGCATTCGGCATTGACTCGGCAGACGTCATTGTCGTTGCGGCCAATCCAGCCGGTGTGGCTGCTGCGGTGGCAGCGGCAAGAAGTGGCGCTAAAGTCATTGTGATCGAAGAATCCGCTCATGTCGGCGGCATCATCTCAGGTGGCTTGACGAATACGGACATCCGCAAGCATGGTGCTGTCGGAGGACTTTACAACGACTTCAAGCGACGGATTGTGGAGCATTACATCACCACTTATGGTGCGGACTCGAAGCAGGTGAAGGTTTGCAAGGAAGGTAACCGTTTTGAGGCGCATGTCGCTGAGAAGGTTTTCCGAAACATGCTCGCCGCCGAGAAGAATGTTACGCTACTGGCAGGGCATCGCGTGGTCTCGGCTCGTGTGATTGGCAGTGATGGTATAGAAATGGCTGCTACTCAAGGTAAACGAATTGACGGATTCGCGCCGAAGGATTTTGGACCAACAGTGAAACTCGTCAGCATTACGGCTGAAGATTTGAGCAAGCCGGGCAAGCAGACTGAGTTCCGTGCGACAACTTTCATCGACTGTACTTATGAAGGCGACCTCGCCGCCATGACGGGCGTACCGTATCGCGTCGGGCGAGAGAGTCGTTCGGATTTTGGCGAACCTCATGCCGGGCAGATTTTCATCCGCTTCAAGGATTACAACCCTTTACCAGGTTCATCGGGTGAGGCTGACAATGGAATTCAGGCCTTTTGCTTCCGCTTTCACCTCACTAAAGACAAGACGAACTTCGTACCTGTCGAAAAGCCTGAGGGCTATGATCGCGACGATTACAAACACCTTCTCGACGACATTCGCGCGGGCAAAATCAAGCGACTGCGCGACGCGATCCAGCTCTATGAGATGCCCAATGACAAGTGGGAAGTGAACAGCGAACATAATGTGGGTGGCAGTGACGCACCGAGTGAATCGCTTGATCTTGCCGAGGAAAACTGGGGCTGGCCAGAAGCCACGCCAGCGGAACGAGAGCGCATCTTCAAGCGCTACTGGTGCCATAACGAAGGATTGATCTGGCTACTGCAAAACGATCCCGAATTGCCGCAAAGCCTGCGCGAGGATGCCATGCAGTGGGGCTTTCCAAGAGACGAGTTCACCGACAACAGTCATCGCCCGCACCACATTTACGTTCGGCAGGGCCGCCGTATCTGGGGCGAGTATAATCTGACTCAGAATGACGCCAAGCCCATCTTCGAGACAGGCCTGCCAAAGAGGCAACCCGACAGCATCGGAGTAATCGAGTTTGAGTTTGATTCGCATAGCGTGTCCAAGTTCGATCCCCGATATCCTGGGGTGCGCCCGGGGTACGTCTTCATTGCCCACGATCCTTTTCAGATTCCTTATGGCGTTGTCGTGCCCCAATGCGTTGATGGACTGCTTGTACCGGTCGCATGCAGTGCCACGCACATCGGGTATTCCGCACTGCGAATGGAACCTGTTTTTATGGCACTTGGTGAGGCCTGCGGCATCGCCGCGATGAAAGCTCAAACCTCGGGCACCAGCGTGAGAACTGTCGATGTGAAGTCTGTACAACTCGAGATCGTGAAGCGAGGTGGTGTCATCCTTTACGAAAACACAGCCATCGTGCCGGAGGGACTTTGAGGCACCATGACGAAACCTCTATTTCTAGCGCTCCGCGTTGTCCTTTTCTGCGCCCGAGAGCATCATGCTGCCGCTTAAGATATTTCCTACAGCTTACTCATTTCGCTGCGGGGCCCTTTACCAAGGTCTGTTCAAAGTGGAAAGAAGTGCCCCGTGATTAATGGCCATAACTTTTTCGATTACTGTCGCTCACACGCCAAAGGAATTTCGATCATGCAGCGCCCAACACTTTCATCATTATCAGCCGACAGACTGACTCGACGGCATGCAATCTCCAGCACTTTTTTTGGAAGTCTGCTGGCAGCCGCCGGATTTCATGCGGCCACCGAAAGATTGATCGCCAGAGAACCAGTCGCCGATTCATCAAAAGATGCTCCCCAAAAGGAGTTCATCCCCGATAACGACTATCCCTTTTTTGGCGGTGAGGTGCCGGCTGGTTACGAATCGCCAACTACGGTCTGAAGCAATAATTCTACGAAAGTGCAGAAGCAAGATTCTTCAGGCCAACCCCTGTTCGACGCGAAGACTTCATCACTAACGCTGATAGATCGGTAGATAGCCGTTTTCAATCAGCAGGATCGTGCAGTTCATGGCGGTGGTGTAGACCGGGCCGACGTGACCTTCTTTCCAGGCGCCGTTGGCGGATTGCTTCCGCATGATTTCCTTGGCGATTTCGGGGAAGTACTTGGCCCACTTGTCATCGCCAAGCCGGTATTGCACCTGGGCGTAGTAGTAGTGGGTATAGTGCCAGTGGCCGAAGAATTGAGATTGATTCCCGGAGCCGACAATTTTCTCTTCGCAATACTTGAGGAGTTTCTTGGCCAAAGCGTCGTCGTTGGCTTCGCCCGAGTTAAAGAGGCAGGCGATGGCAGCCGCCGTGATCGGCGGGCGTGAGCCACCCCCGCGGATGCTGTATTGCACACCGCCATCCGACGCGGTGCACTTATTGATGTATTCGACCGCGCGGTCGATCACTTCCTTCGGGACGGGAATACCCGAGTTACGGCAGGCTCTTAAGCCCTGGACCTGAGTCACACAGGTCGAACCTTCATCAAAATCGTTGCCGTCTTTGGCTGAAACATAGCCCCAGCCGCCAGCAGCCGTCTGGGCTTCACCGCAAAACTGTACAGCTTTGGTGAGAACTTCCTTGAGTCGATCCCGGCGGCGGGCGTCTTCCTCTTCGCCGAAGACCTGCGACAGGAAGAGCATGGAGAAGCCGTGGCCGTAGGTGTAGTGATAATCGTTTTTATAGCCGATCAGACCATTGGGCTGTGACATTTCGAGCAGGTAGTCGACAGCCAGACTGATGTTCTTGGAATACTTCCCGCGAGTGGTGGTACTGCCTTCGCAAAGCATGGCATTACCAGCCAGCGCTGTCATTGCCACTCGGTATTGCCCGCCATTTGCTTCCCAGTAGCCCTGGCGGTGCTGTTCAGAAGCGAGCCAGTCCAATCCCTTGAGAGCACTGATGCGAACCTGAGGATCCTTCTTTTGTGCCCATGCGCAGTCACTGGCTCCGAACAGGATCGCCAGAACGAAGGCACCAAATGACAGACTTTTTATCGCCATGCCTTGAAGAATGCTTGCAGGCATTTTCTCTCTCCCTGCACCTGCCAGACGAATTTGACATCTGGCAGGCAACTTTTGATCCGTCAAAATTCACTCTTCGACATTACCCCGCACTGGATGTGCCCGCAATTCGAGTTTCTGCCAAATGTGCCTCGACGATGTGGGATTTCCCAATTGATCAAGCCGCACTCCAATGGCATCCCACATGCGGGATCGACCGCAACCTCCTCGAGTAATGACCCATTCCACCAAGCTGGTCCGAGTGGAAAGACAAATCGGGCCTCCCTGTGATACGCTTTCGAGAGAGGAAATCCTGGCGCTGGCAGAATATCCCCCGGCATTTCTGAGTTTTTGACATCTTCCAGAGGCGACGAACGCATGTTCTCAGGGAAAATCGGCTTCATTGGCTCCGGTCAAATGGCAACAGCACTCGCCAGCGGGATGCTGTCTGCAGGTCTCTTACAAAAAGATCAACTCCTGGCCTGTGATGTCTCGTTGGCCTCGGCCGAGAAGTTCGTCGCGGCCACGGGTGGCGAAATCTGCCCTTCGATTGCAATACTCGCAGAGAAATCCGATGTGATTTTTCTTTCCGTTAAACCTCAATCGATGGCGGGTGTTTTACAGACCCTTTCGCAAGTCAGTACCAGCCGGGAAAAGCTGATCATCTCGATTGCAGCGGGGATTACTCTCGCGACACTTGAAGCGGGTCTTGGGGGGCCGGGTCGACTTGTGCGCGTGATGCCGAACACACCGGCACTCGTCGGAGCTGGTGCTTCGGCCTTTGCTCTCTCGCAAGGGACACTTGCAGCATCTGCCGATCGCCCGAGTGATGCTCAGATCGTGCG
>VFQR01000748.1_pt1 | contig 34758 bp, 32 predicted proteins | sample 3512321 | NCBI WGS metagenome assembly VFQR01 (sample SAMN10412374, study PRJNA504923) | tailings metagenome | isolation source: Relicate 3 Philex TSF1 revegetated site | place: Philippines: Tuba, Benguet | collected 2017-08-29 | reverse complement strand
ATGCCATACATTGCGAATGTGCAAACCTGCGGATTCTGATCGGTCAGGGATTTCAGGGTGTGCGGAATGCATTCCGCAGTGCCGATGTTTGCCATGGCTAGGGCCGCATAAACACGGAAGTGCTCGTTGTCATGCACGATGTATCGTGATAATGCTCCTACTGCGGAAGGTGGTGCTAAAGGTTCTAGTATATCGCATATTCGTTCGAAAGGCGACCTTTCAGCGAATGCGTGGCCATCTTTGGAAAACATCTTCAGTGCGGTTTGAGGATCTTCGAGAGCCTCGATGAGAAAGGGCAAAGCTTTGATTCCCACAAGCTTCAGGCGTTCCTTATTGAAATCCTGATCCTTCTCGACGAACAGCCTTTCGACCATTCTTCGGATTTCCGATTCGGAGATATCGTCAGGGACGACCAGCGCGGCCCGCGCAGCGAAATAGTCGCTCGCTGCCTTTCTATAGTCCGGGTTCGTGACCCAGTCGTGGAAGCCGCCTCCGCCCGCCGAGAAATACTCACGGAAGGCAAGATAAAGAAATATTGCGACGCTGGCAATTAGCCCCAGTGTTATATAATTCATGACTTTGGGCGATTCGGATGAAATGTGGTTTGTAAATGGCCATGCCGACAACACAAATCCAACACATCGCTGATGGATTTGGTGATGAACCTGATTCGTCGGATGGCGGTTAGGTGCTGTTTCAACGAGAAATCATTCCTGACGAATTCGTTTCACTTCATTCAAGCTGGCGAAGACCCACTTAATGGGCACATCAAGAATCAATGGCGAGGTGAGAGTGTCTTTTATAGTCATTGACACATTTTATTGTATTATTCAGAGTCTTCGTCGAAAGGGAGAATTAGAGGTGGGTTGCGCAGAGCCTTAACCCACCCTACCGGGCTCGCTTTCAATTCGCATGTTTCATGTTACACACGAATCAATGCGTCGTCGGTTGGTATTCGTGCCATGCTTGCGGCTCTGAGCAAGCGTGTGTTTTTGTCTTTCAATGATCAATACCGCATGCAAATCCCGCATGCTCACTCCGAGCCGTGAGCATGGCACGAAGGCGACTCACCTCTCGTCATTTACGTCCTGTCTTTACAATCAGTTCTTCCAGTTCATTTAGACGATTGTTTTCACTGTCACCGAGAGCCAAGAATACTCGAAACCTATCGATTATCGAAACGATTTCATTATTAGAAGATGTGGCATTCTTCCTTTCCTCGCTACTCATCTGTTCAAATATTATACGGCATCTCTCACCAAACTTATCGATTATTCTGGTGAACAGATTCTCCAAGTCGACCGTTGTAAGCATTCGTAACGAATGATACTTGATTACGATTGTGGTAACATTACTGAAATCATAAGGCACTTCTTGTATATCATTCATGCTTTGATTCCTGTAAACAACTTACACGGTGACCCAAGCGTTGCTTTACATGTCTGGTAATCAACCTCACAAGAAACGTTTCACACGACGCCCATTTTGACTTTTCCAGCCTGATTCCAACCCACGAGATCGGCACGCCAGTCGTACGCATTCGTGCCATGCTTACGGCTCTGAGCAAGCATGTGTTTTTGTCTTTCAACGATCAATACCGCACGCAAATCCCGCATTCTCACTCCGGGCCGTGAGCATGGCACGAAGGGTGATCAAGCTGAGCAGGTGATGCGCGAAGGTGTGGTCAAGTTGATCATCGGCAGTTCGGTTTGAGATCGCCCTAAAATGCGTTGTTGCGTGGTGGATTGGGGGGGCGGTTGGGATTTGCGGGCTTCGTGTTGGGTGTGTTGGGTGGAGTAGCGGCAGGTTGTCCAGGATTTCCTGCGCCAACGCGCAGGACTGTGCGGAAACCGACATCGGGGAATTTTTCGGTCATCAATCGACCTTCCCGCGCTGTGACATCCCAATCGTTCAAACAGCCTTTCACTGTGTGCTGACTGGTAATTTTTGGCTTCTTCGCACCCGTCCAGTTTTTGACACCATCGCGCATTTTGGCAGCTTCGGCGTGGCTGTTGTCATCGTGCCAGTCGGCGACCCATTCATGAGCATTTCCAGCGAGGTCGTAGATGCCGTAAATACTCTGATCGCTGCTGAATTTGCCGACATTGGCCAATGTTTTGGTGGTGCGTGGCTCGGGCCAGATGGCTCGGGTGTTGCCCCACGGGGCTCGAAATCCATCCGGACCACGGGCAGCTTTTTCAAATTCCGCTTCTGTAGGAAGATCCCGACCGGACCACTTGGCGTATGCGCTGGCCACACCCCAGGGAATTCCCAGGACTGGCTGGCGTGGATCAGTCGTCTCATTGATCGCAGCGAAGCTGTTCTTGTTCTTGGCCTTCATCTCATCGCGGTAGCGCTTGTATTCAGCGACTGTCGTTTCAAAAACATTGATGTAATAGCCATCGAGCAGAACCGTGGCCTCAGGCCGGGCATTGGAGGGGCCGTCATTGGAGCCGAGTTTGGCAGGCCCGGGTGGGATGTAGGCCATTAGGCTGCCGTCGTACTGGCAGACGATCCGCCTCGGCCAGCCGTCAGGCGATAACCCTGTCCCTGGAACAGGCACGAATCCGGCAGGTAAGCGATTTCCCTGAAGATTCACTTGGTTTCCAGAGGCATCGTTTGAACTGACCGTGTCGGTGGTGGCAGGGATTTCTGTCACGACAAAGCTGGTCGCACCCGCCTGATCTGCCACCTGTGCAATCACAAACTGATCGATTTCATGCGGAAGTGGTTTTGATGATGTCACGCTGTTGATTGAGCCCGGTGCGACGAAATCAAACACATTTGCGGGATGTTCTCCCGGTGGAGCCATGGCCGGGCCGCCTGCAGCTTCACCTTCGACGGGTGCGGCTGCGTCCGGCCGGTTCTCAGCAGGATCAGGAGCAGCGGGCTTCACCGTTTTGATGGCGACCGGTGGTGGAGCGACCGGGGCGGCTGGTGCTGGTGGCTTTGTACCACCGCCGCAACCCGTCAGCAACCAGGGTGCTAGCGACAAAAAGGCCAGCGAAAACAGGGGGCACGGCCTGATTCCCTGCCAGCCGTGAGTCACCCGGGCAAAAGAACTCATTGGATTCTTTGAACCAGCCTGTTCGATAAGCCATGCCATAACGATACTCCGCAGGCAAAACCTACCCTGCAATCACGCCATCACTTTTGTGGAATAAGACAGGATGGAGCCTGCCGTATGCATCTCAGTCTGATGGAGAAATCGCTGAAAGGCAACTGCCCGTCAGGAGTTCCGTGCTCTATGAGGAAAAGTTCATCGCCAGCGAGGATCCGCAGTGATGGAATTCTCCGCAGCGCACGATCTCACGAAAACCAGAAGGCGACGGTCGCTTTCACGGGAGAGAATATCTTCATGATGTTCCCCCACTCGGCATAGGTGGCCAGAATGGCGATAAACATGAAGAACGTTCCACCCAGGAAGAGTCCTGTGAGGACAGCAATGCCGGGCCGTATGGCCCTGGGAAGCAGGAAGGCATTCACGAACAAGGTGTGAAAGCAACTGACTCCCAGCGCGTAATTATAAAGCATCCCCGCAAAGGTGAGCAGGCTGTCTCCCTTGATGGTGAGCAGCATAAAAATACCGACTCCGGTATAGACCCAGAGCACAATAAAGTAGAGCGTGCCGATATGTTTCGGATCGATCTTCCGCATGTGCGAACTGGCTGTCCAGGTGACATCGACCCAGCGGCGTAAAGTCCCTTCCGCCGTCGATGCACAACTGGTGGCCAGCACCAGAAATCCGCAAAAGAGAGTCAATGCCCAGAAAGTTTTTCCCCAGGCGCGCTGGCTGCTGGTAATGGGTGGCAGCTTGGCTTCTTCGGCTGCCTGAGTTTCGTTAGTAGGGGCGGCCTCCGGGGTTTGTGTCCCGCCCTTGGAAATCACGGCCGCCTGAGGAAACAGCCTGGCGGCTGGGACACCACTCACGGCTTCAGCCACACCATTGGCAGTCATACCGGCTGAAGCCCATTTATCGACCAGCACAGTTCCTCTTGGCAAAAACTGCACCGAAAGCATACTCGGGAGTGCCAGGCCGATGAAGCAGGCGGGCATCCAGATCATGAGTTGTTCACGCCGCACGTGCTTGAGCCAGCCCTTCCAGTGAGCCAGGTTTTCTTTGGTTTGGCGGAAGACCATCCCGACGTGTGACAAGGCAATTTCGTGGCCACCCACAAAACTCGGGATTGCTCCCACATGGCGGCCCATGCCCCAACCCTGATCGCGGGTGTAGTTACTCATGGGAGTGTTGGTGAGGCCGCCATTCCCCGAGATTGCTGCCATCGTCGCGAGAATGCCAATCACGCTGAGATCGATGACAGGGAATCCGCGACCGCCAAAAAACTCGACAAAGACGTTTTTGACATTCGGGCCGAGTGGCTTTTCATCAGCATCCTGAATGCCATTTCCATTGAGATCATTTTCGGCCACGACGGGAATGTTGCCGAACTGGAAGAAGCCAGTGCCAATCTCACGCCATGTTTCGAATGTGGAGAACCAGACAGCCAGAATCAACAGAAAGCTGACCACAAAGATCAGCTTGAAAACCATGACGGCTTTCAGCGAATGGTAGACTTTTCCGCCCACACTCATGGGGAGCATCACACCCACGAGAATCAGGCAACCCAGGAGTTTCAGATACCATTCATACTCTTTGGAATCGGGCACATACCCCAGATACAGCCCCAGCAGAGGAATGGCGGCATTCGAAGCCAGATAGGGCAAAAACGAGCCAAAATCGAGCAGCAGGTAGAAAGACAGCCAGAACAATGGCCCGGGGAAGAGCCGAAACTTCCCTGTGAAAATCGGCTCGCCGGTATAGAGAGTGTAGCGGCTGATTTCGATGTTATAGAGTGTCTGGCAAAGAATACTGATGGTCGACAGCCACAACAGTGCGCCGCCAAAGCGAGCTGTGTTGAGTGGGCCAGTCAGCCACTCACCGCCACCGATGGCCGAAGCCCCGAGCACAATTCCCGGGCCGATGAATCCGGCGACATTCCGCAGCTTAAACACGGGCGGAGCGGGCAAATCCCCCAGATCCCAGCGAGGCATCGAGGCCACACCCGGATGGGGTGCCAGTTCGGTCACAGGCTCACTGGAAGTCGTGGCAGCCCGGATCGTCTCCTCGGGGGGGGTCGCTGTCATTCAGCAGTTCTCCGACATAACTTCTTACACGAAAAGCATATATGAAACATCACACCAGGCGATTGCATCCTTTGTGCAAGGATTTCGAGAGCCCCATGCCCCGGTCACTTCAAGAGGCTGAGCCGGGCCAGGAATCCATCAACAAATGAACCTAGACGAATGCGTGACTCTCTGCAATCAATGACCCGCACCTTTAGGGACCATTTTCCGATCTCGTCGCGAACTCCCATGATTTTTGAATCCATTCGAACATTCGAAACGCCTGCAATCCCTTGCCATTCGCCGCAGAACGTTTGGTTGCGTGAATTCCGACTGGTCGACCTGTGATGCTCGAAAACATCGCGCGATGAACACGACAACACCTTCGAGTTCCCGAAAGTCGGCCACGTCAGGCAACTTTTCTGTAAGGGATCACTGCAAAAGCGGTTAGACTTTTCATTCAGACTTTTGCATGGCATTAAGAAGAACTGCATCGCGACAAGATCGACTCAGTCAGTTTTTCCTCGTTGATTCTCCCGCCCGCCGCCACTTCGACTTCGGTGAGTTCTGCATGACTACGAATACTGTCCTTCCAGCCGAAACACTCCCGGTTCTGAATCCCGAAAGTCCTGCCACCGGCGGTTGTGACGACATCCAGATCGACCCACCCAAGGCTCAGACGACTGAGGTGGGAAGTTACTTCATCTCGAACTACCCGCCGTTTTCCCTCTGGCAATCGAGTTACCTGCCCCGCCTGAAAGAGGTGATGGCTGCACCTCCGGCATCCAAGGCTCCACTCGGGCTGTATCTGCACATTCCCTTCTGCCGTAAACGCTGCAAATTCTGTTACTTTCGCGTCTATACCAATCAGAATGCCAAAGCGATTGAACAGTACGTTGAAGCTCTGGCTCGAGAAGTGGAACTGGTCAGCCAGTTGCCAGCCATCCAGGGCCGCAAACTCAAGTTTGTCTACTTTGGTGGTGGAACCCCTTCTTATTTGAGTTCCAAACAACTCCGTTTTCTTCGCGAGAAGTTGAGTGCCCATATCAGTTGGGATGATGCCGAAGAAGTGACCTTCGAGTGCGAGCCCGGCACCTTGCACGAAGAGAAAGTCGCCACGCTGAAAGATATCGGCATCACGCGCGTCTCCCTGGGTGTCGAGAACTTTAATGACCAGATCCTCGAAGAAAATGGCCGGGCCCATAAGACACCCGAAGTCTACCGCGCTTACGAGTGGATTCAGAAGGCGGGCTTCCCCCAGGTGAACATCGATCTCATTGCCGGGATGATTGGCGAGACCGATGAGAACTGGGCCATCAATATTCGTGAAGCCCGCAAACTGGCTGCTCAGAACGTGACGATTTATCAGATGGAACTCCCCTTTAACACGATTATCTCCAAAGAAATGAAAGAGCTTGGCACAGCTTCACCAGTGGCCGATTGGGCGACCAAACGTCGCTGGGTGAGTGAAGCGATGGATGCTCTGGGCGAAGATGGCTACCACATCTCCAGTGGCAACGAGCTTGTTAAGAACCCCACGACCGACCAGTTTGTCTATCGTGATAATGTCTGGCGTGGCTGCGATCTTCTGGCGATTGGAGTTTCTTCGTTTGGCCATCTGCAGGGTGTCCACTATCAGAATCTCGACCGCATTGAAGATTATCTGGCAACTGTTGAGCGGGGTGAACTTCCTGTCAATCGCGCTCTCGAACCCACGCCACATCAGCGGCTCATTCGCGAATGGGTGCTGCAGATGAAAGAAGGTCAGGTGAGTGCCGCACCGTTCATCGACAAGTTTGGCGTTAATCCGCTGGAGGAGTTCCGTACGCCATTAGCCAATCAGGCGGCCCGGGGCTACCTCGTCGTCGAAGAAGGTCGCGTGCGGCTGACGAGAAAAGGTCTGCTGCAGGTTGATAGTCTGCTCCCGGAATACTTCGAACCTGAACACCGTGCCGTTCGGTACACCTGAGTTGTCATCTCGAAGTCAGTTCCCGTGCTTCTGGTAAGATCTGTTCCCGAGTGATTGGCCTTCACGATGAATGCACTGCACTCTCTCGATGCTCTCATGAATCCGTTTCGATCGGCTGCGCCGCTTTTCACCAAAGCGGTGCATCTGCCGCAAGCGGTGACTCCGGAGCCTTATGCCGGGCTGCTGGTGCACCACGAGCACATGACAGTTGCCATGGAGAATTTTCACAAAGATCGAGTTGATGTTGAGGTACTCGACCGGCATATTGAAGGTCCGATTCTCTATCGGAAGATCATTCTGCGTTGCAGCACCAGCGGTGTGGTGGTGCAATTCGGGCTGGTGCGCTTCGACCTGCGCACAGTTTCGCAGCAGGTTCGTGATGAGATCATGGCCGAAGAGACACCTTTGGGCCGCATTCTCATTAACCACAACCTGCTCCGGCATGTCGATCTCAATGCGATCCTCGAATTGAGTCTGGGTGAAGAACTGGCGGCCCTCATGGAGGTTCCCGCCGGCACCACCACCTACGGCCGCCTCGCCACCCTCTTCTGCGACCACCAACCCGCTGTTGACTTGTTGGAGGTTTCGAGGCCATTGGGGTGATTTGGTGATGGCATGATTAATTCAATTTGCAGAGGATGCTGCTTCTCAAAAAACGAAAACTTGCCAGTCGAGGAAACCTCACCATGAGTGCGTGGAGGCGAATTGGTATTGATAAGATTCCGAGGTATCGCGAGCTGATCGAACAATCGGAAAGCATCGGAATGCTATGGGTCGATCTATGGGCGCTGTTTGTCGATGCACACCGAGATCCTGTTGACGAAATGACAATTCAAGGCGTGTACGAATTTGCCAGATGGACTTGCGAAGCTTCTGGAAATGATGAATTGACCACCTCGACCTGTTGCCACTTTTATGAACACCTGCCAACCGTGTCTTTAGTTCGCTACAAGATACCACAGTACATGTCTCGCCAAGACATTTTGGGGTTATCTGAAATATTCAAGTATCATTTATCAGAAAATGAATATCATGAACTTATGAAGGAGTTATTGACGGTCAGACAATGAGCGAGGCAGTTTACTCGTAACCTTGTGACAGATTCCTTTGGTGTCGGGAAATTTAAAGGTGGATGAGTTTCTGATCCCAAGCGCAACCGGGACTGGCGGGCTATTGTTTTACAATCGCTCACCTTCTGAAAGAACGCTTCCATTTAATTGCTTTTGGGTACGGGTTTGGGATCAGAACCTCGTCGCTGCCACACGGGTGTTTGCCGGCTACATTCCCTCACATCCTGGCAGCCTGTTCGCTGCAATAAATTCGCAGTGGTCAGGTAGGAGTGGGACGATAACGTGGTGTGCTTTAGAAGGCGAACTATCGCTGAGTTGCACTCATGACCAACTGGGGCACATCGCAATCGAGGTCGAGATGCAATCGAGTAGCTGGGACAATACCTGGCAAGTCAAAGCCACCGTTATCACCGAAGCCGGACAATTAGAATCCCTTGCTCGGAAAGCAGCGTCGTTTTTTGGTTGCGAGTCCTGAAGTTGAGACAGCGGTCTGGCACTGCTGGCTCGCCAGCAGTGCTCAATCAATCAACCAAGGCTCTCACTCGGGGGATAGCATCGGCAGCGGTGTCAAAAGTGGTGAGGAGATGCCGGCCCAGGTGCCGAGTTCTCTGCGAGAGGGGTAGCGTGAGCGGGATTTGACTTGGCCATCGACCACAGTCACCGGAAGCACCTCGGGGCCTTCGGTTGCCAGGAGTTCCCGGATCACTTCGTTAGCCGCGAAGGCCATGGGCTGCTGGGCCAGGTTGAAGCGTTCGACCGCGACGCCGCGACTTTTCAGCCAGTCAAGATCGGCTGCAAACTGCGGCAGCACAGGATCGACCTGAGGTCCGCAGATCCCTGTCGAACAGCAGAGTGCCTTGTCGAAAACCTGCAGCGTGCTCATCGGCTTCCCTCGCTTCATTTCCCTGACTGATGATCAGCCCGTGAGGACTGTTCGATTTCAAACTCTGACTGAATTCGATTATCCCGGATTGAACTTCAGGATGCCAACTCGATCGAGGTTTTCCCGAAAGATCCAGAGTTTCTCACAATGAGCAAATCTGGTACACATAGACTTATCAACAATCAATGATGCACTCGTGGTGGTGAACCACTTCAACCAGTGAACAACTTCAGTTATTGATCCATTTTTTGATGGCGAGGTCTGGCTGTGGGAATGTTAGGAATTCTCATCGGTGCGGCAATTCTCCTGTATGCCGCCTGGCGGCTCTATGGGCCGGTGCTGGCACGACTTCTGGAACTGGATAACAACCGCCCCACGCCAGCCGTCACGCAGTGCGATCATCTCGACTATGAGCCGATTGAACCCAATGCACTGCTTTCTCAGCATTTTTCGGCGATTGCCGCTGCCGGGCCGATTGTGGGCCCCATTGTGGCAGGGATCGCCTTTGGCTGGCTGCCCGCGATTTTGTGGATTCTCGTCGGTGCGATCTTTGTCGGGGGTGTGCACGACATCACGGCGCTGGTGGCCTCGATCCGTCACAAAGCCCGATCGATTGCCGAAGTTGTCCGTGAGCACATGAGCCGACGGGCATTTCTGCTCTTTCTTTCGTTTGTCTGGCTGGCTCTGGTCTACATTGTGGTCGCGTTTACGGATATCACCGCGAGAGCTTTCGTCGGTCAGCTTGATCTGGGCAATGGCGAAGTGGTGAGTGGCGGCGGGATTGCCTCGTCATCGCTGATCTATCTGCTGATTCCCATCATCATGGGTGTGACCATGCGATACACGAAGTTATCGCTGGGCTGGGCCACCATTATCTTCTTGCCGCTGGTAGGGCTTTCGGTCTATGCAGGCCAGTTGATTCCGCTGGATATGGAAAGTCTGATGCTCCGCTTCGGCTGGGCCACCACGGCTGACGAGGCCAAGTGGGCAGCGATTATCACGTGGGATCTGCTGCTGCTCTTCTATTGCTGCCTGGCTTCGATTGCTCCGATGTGGCTGCTCTTGCAGCCGCGGGGTCACCTGGGCGGATACTTCCTGTATATTGCTTTGATTGGTGGAGCTGCGGGTCTGATTGTCGGCAGCCTGATGAATCAGCAGCCGATTCGATACCCGATGTTCCGAGGTTGGCAACCACCGGAAGCAGGGAATTTCGTCTTCCCGATGCTGTTCATTCTCATTGCCTGCGGAGCCTGCTCGGGTTTTCATGCACTGATTGCCTCTGGCACAACGTCCAAGCAACTGCGTGTTGAATCGGATGCGCGAGTGGTGGGTTATGGCGCGATGCTGCTGGAAGCGATGGTGGCGATTCTATCGCTGGCCTGTGTGATGCGGCTCTCACAAACCGACCCACTCTTAACCAGTGGCGAAGTTGAGCCAAATGAGATCTATGCCACGGGCCTGGGAAGTTTCCTGCAGACCTTCGGCATCCCGGCCAGTCTGGCGGTTTCCTTTGCCTTGATGGCCTTTACCACGTTTGTTTACGACACGCTGGATGTCTGCACGCGGCTGGGGCGGTACATCATACAGGAACTGACAGGCTGGCAAGGCTGGGGTGGTCGCTGGTTTGGGACCATTATTTCCGCTGCGGCTCCCGCGTTTTTTGTGACTCAACAGGTCACGAATCTCCAAGGGAAAGTGGTCCCTTCCTGGCAAGTCTTCTGGCCTTTGTTTGGTGCCAGTAACCAGTTGCTCGCCGCCCTCACATTACTCGGGGTGACGGTCTGGTTGTGGCAAACCCGCAGGGCCGCGTGGGTGTGGATTGTGACTGGTCTCCCCACCGTGCTGATGTACACGATGAGTCTCTGGGCGCTGGGTGTGATGACCCGAGGCACGTGGCAGCAAATCCAGAACGCGGAGAAGGTTGCGCCAGTCAGTTATGTGATCATCACGGTCTCGTCACTGCTGATTGTGCTGGCATTGCTGATGCTGATCGAAGCGATCATGGCCTTGCTTTCGACAGCAAAAGAGCAAGCCGTCCCCGCCAGCACTACTGCCGGGGTTTAGTTGATTCGCTGTAACTTGTTGTTTTTAAATAAGTTGCAATGAGCAGGGGCTCTCTCGCCCACTGGCGGATTCTGCCATACCGATCGAATGTTGGTGTGGTTAACTTTGGGCTGACGTTGCGGTTCTTAATTTGCAACGCGTTCACGAGAGATCTCATAAATTATGAGATTTTTCGAAGATTTTTTTCCAGCCTCAATGATTTCTCTGGGAAGAGATCGGAACGATTTTGGTCGAGTCAGAGAAGTTGCCGAGCGATCATGTCGATAGTCATCAGGGACCCTATAGTCCTTATAAGATTGCATCGCTCTCATTTTCACTCGGATTGATCACTGCATCGATTACTGCCAGATCTCTTGAATTGCTGTGGAATTCGCGCCGGATTGAAGGAACTGCCATCATGACCATGTCAAAGCCCCCTGTGCTGGAACAACCCATCCAGGGAGGAAGTCTGCTGGCAGCTCTGGACAGCTTACTGGCCGATGATCTTGCTGCCGTCGAGCGCATTCTCTGGAACGAACTGGAAAGTGATCAGCCTTGCGTGAAGGATATTCTCCAGCATGCCACGCGTTTTCGTGGCAAGCGATTACGACCAATTCTGGTTCTGCTCACGGCCCGGGCCTGTGGTGAAGTGAACGAAACACATCGCCTGCTGGCGGCTGTCGTCGAGATGATCCACATCGCCACCTTAGTTCACGATGATGTCCTCGACGAAGCTTCGACGCGCCGGCATGTCGCAACCGTCAATGCACGATGGAACAACGAGACCAGCGTGCTGTTTGGCGATTATCTGTTCACACATGCATTTCATCTGGCGAGTGAGCTTCCGACTTCACATGCCTGCCGGATCATCGGGCGAGCGACGAATAAAGTCTGCGAAGGAGAACTTACGCAGATTCATGAGCGTGGTAATCTCGATTTGAATGAAGAGACGTACTTCAAGATCATCAATGGGAAAACGGCAGAACTGACGGCTGTCAGCGCTTATCTGGGGGCTCATTACGCCGACCAGCCCGCGGAAGTGGTGAATGCTGTCGAAGCCTATGGTCGCAAGCTGGGTCTGGCATTTCAGATTGCCGACGATCTGCTCGATATTGTCGGAGTCGAAAAGAAGACCGGCAAGACCCTGGGATCAGACCTCAAAAAACAGAAATTGACATTGCCAATCATCCGCCTGCTGGCAACCGCCACATCTGCCGATGCGACGATCATTCGTGAATTGCTCGCTCATCCTGAAGATGAGACAGCCGCGCAATTGCGGGAGTACCTGCACAAGAGCGATGCTCTCGAATACACATCACAAACTGCCCACAAGCTGGTGGAAGAGGCTTGCGAGCATTTGAACGTGTTGCCTGAGAGTCAGGCACGTCACTGGCTCTGCGAGATCGCACGCTTCTCAGTGGAAAGATCATTCTAACGGCGGGTGATCAGGCTTCATGCAAGTTCCTCCCAGAGACGATTGCATGACGCTGCAAGCTCATTTTTTCATGCCGCACCTCCTGGAGAGTCGCCAGACTTCTCCCGCGTGACGGGCAGCGATACGCTTCTTGGACACTGATTGAGTCAGTCGCGTAGAAGTCCGGTACGTTGTCAGTGGAGAGCAGCATGGCAGGCAGATCCCACAACGAATACCTTTTGCGGCCCACAGCAGCCGGCCTGTATTGCGAAAAGGGCGGATTCTACATCGATCCTGTGGCCCCGGTTGCCAAAGCGATCATTACCCATGCTCATGGCGATCATGCCACTCGCGGACATGCGAGCTACATTTCCAGCCGCAGTGGAGCCGCACTGGTCAGACACCGTGTCGGGGCACATGCCAAGATCACAAGTTGGGAGTATGGTGAAGTTCATCGCATGAACGATGTCTTCGTTTCATTGCATCCGGCCGGGCATATCCTCGGCTCGGCACAGGTTCGCATTGAATGGCGCAGCACACGAGGCACAGAGGTCTGGGTTGTGACCGGGGATTACCGGCGGGAACCTGACCCCACATGTGAACCTTTTGAAATCATCCGATGCGATACGTTGATTACTGAGGCGACGTTTGCCCGTCCGCAATTTGTCTGGCCGACCACTCAGTCGCAGTTGGATCGACTGGAGCGATGGTGGCAAGGGAATCAACAGCGGGGTTTTGCCAGTTTTCTGTATGTGTATGCACTCGGTAAGGCACAACGGATTCTGGCAGCACTGAACCCGGATTGCGGGCCGATTTTTGCTCCGAAAGTCGTGCGTGAGATCAGCCAGATTTATCGGGATGCCGGAGTGGCTTTGCCCTTTGAGCGAGATCCATTTGTCGAGATGACGCCGGAACTCTGGTCGCGGGCACTCATCGTTTTGCCTCCCTCTTCAAAGCGACCACTGATGATTCCCACAGCCGGGTCATCGGCGACGGCCTTTGCTTCGGGTTGGATGCTCGATCCCGAGGAGCAAGAGCGGCGACAGGTGGATGCCGGGTTTGTGATTTCTGACCATCCGGATCATCTGGAAATTCTCCGGACTGTGGAAGAGACCTGTGCCCGCCGAGTGTTCGCCACTCATGGAGAAACTTGCTGGCTCTGTGAAACGCTGAATTCACGAGGAATCGAAGCACATGACCTCGATACCCTGCGTGTCGCACGCGGTGCCAGACCAGGAGAGTCGTGGTGGTTACCCGTGAACGACCAGCCCCAGTAATCCGGCAGCCCCAATCATCAGGTCGATCCCAGTCATCAGGCATCCCCAGTCATCGGGCAAATGATGAACAGGCAGAAGTGGGGATCGAGCGGACAACTCGTTGGCGTTCACAAAACCATGAACAGATCGCCAGATTTCTGTTTCATCACTTTTCAGGGAGACTTGTGTTGTTCATGATGTAACAAAGGCAAAGGTCGAAGGATTCTTTCGGCCAGAGTGGCTGCAGGGATGGACACCACGATGAATGAGGATCTCGCACGCATGACCCACCCCAATGACGACTTTCGTCTGGAATGGCATGGCAACACGGTTGTCATCACCCCGACAGGTAATGTCGAGGGTATGAACTGGGAATTGATTGAGCAGGCTGCCGAGGTTGTTCTTGGGCCGATTCGCGAGCAACACGCTGCTCCGATGGTCGTGTTCGATCTGGCACAGATGAATTACTTTGGCAGTGTGTTTCTGGCACTGCTGCTGCGTTGCCATAAGAATGTGCGCAGCCGTGGTGGCGAACTGGTGCTCTGCGGCCTTTCGGAAACTGCTCGCGAGCTACTCAAAATCACGGCTCTCGATACGGTCTGGGCCATCTACGATTCCAAGGAAGCTGCCCTAAAGGCTGTCGATAACTAGGCGTGGATCCGGAGTATCGACGAGTTTCACAGTCAACTCGATCAGCGAGTATGTTCCAAATAGAAAGCCGGGCTTGAGGAGACCTCAGGCCCGGCTTTGTGATTGGAGAGAAGCTGATTCTGCGGGAGATTACTTCTTCACATCACAAGTCTCGCCATTGACGAAGAATGTTCGGCGGGCAATCTCCTGGCCTGCCGAGCGAATCACGATCTGATGGCGACCACTCTGGACATTTTCGCAGAGTGGCCAGTTGAAGTTCGCACGGTTCATTTCTCGAGTGGCCACCACTTCCTGTACCCCTTCGATCTGCCCTTCTTCATTGAGGATCAGGCATTCCAGATACATATCTTCGTGGGGTGGCAGAAGCTGGCACTGGACGATCATGGTTTCGCCAATCTGATAGTACTGTTTGCGGATCGCAAGCTGATCGGCAACCAGAAGTGTGCCAACGTCGATCGCAAAGAACTTATCCACTTCTCGAAACTTAGGTGCCGGAGAGAGAAACTTTTTGGCCACAGCCTGATCCATCGGCTCCAGCACCATCGGGCCCTCAGGACGACGAACGCCATAACGATCGGCCTGATATTCCGTGGCGACCCCCATCAATGCCAGGCAGGCACAAGCGGCTCCCCAAAGACCTGTCTGACGAATCACCCGGGCATAACCCGCTTCTTGAGGTTTTGAGATGCGCGGACTTTGAAACGAGAACGCCTTGATGGTCGCCTTGGCATACAGGGAAGCGATCCAGTTTCGCAGGTGGAGTTTCCGCATGATCCAGCGGCCATGCGAGGCAAGCCACCTGGCATCGTTGTCGTTCATGAAGGCCATATAGCAGGCAAAGCAGACCGGTGGGAAAGAGAGCAGCCCCAGCGTGAAGAAGGTGGCCACATGGAAGATCACGCCCAACGTCAGGAAAATCATCCGCGGGACACCACGCCACGCCAGCACGATAAACATGATTTCCCAGATCACCGCGATGTAGCACATCACGACAATGACCGCCGGATACATGCTGATGAAGGCGCCGACCGGATGCTCATAATTGAGTTCTGTCAACATCCACCACTGGAGCTGATCACCCGAAAAGAACGTCGGCGTATGAATTTTGGTAATGGCGGCACCAAAATAGACCGTACCAATCATGATTTGGATGCAGCGTCTGGGCCAGGCGTAGCCTTGAGGGAGATCTTCGATGGTCCGGCCCAGCCAGGGGTTCGCTGGTGCAGTGCGTTTGAGCCATGCATCGACAGAGAAAACATCACCACAGCGGGAAAGCGTGAGTAGCAGCAGGATATGTGTCGCAATGACCGAATACTTGGTCAAGGTTGTGACGTAGTCGATATTGCAGAAATAGATGAAGAGCAGATTGGCGACAATCAACGACAGGCGCGTCTTCCAACCCACCATGGCAGTCAACAGGGCAAAGAGCATGATGGCAAACAGCGCTGCGACCACACTTCCTGGAAAAATGGGAAAGAGTTCTCCAAACCCGAAGTTCACGCTGATCTGGGCAGGCGCACCATCCGTTGAGTAGATCTCGCGAACGTACTTCCATCGATCCAGCATGACGATGAAGACTGTGGCGCAGATGATAATTCTCGTCAGTGCCACGCCAATCGGCGATTCTTTGGCAAAGAAGAAATCATTCAGTTGCTCCTTCTGTTGCCGAAGAAGTTCACTGATCGAACGAGTGCTGTTAATGATCGCACTGTCATGAGAAAGCTGAGACATTGTAGACACCTCGATCCGGGTGTGGTCGATCTAAACACTTTTGTCTGATCACGATGGTCTAATCACTGTGAACAATAGCCCTGAGCGGTTAGCAGAAACTGTTCATCAGGAAAAGCAGGTCATCAGGAACTGCATGCGAGTCGTTGATATTTTGCGCAAACGGCAGTCATCACGTTCAAATACTGCCAGAACTACTCGCTGGTGGAGTATCCGGTCCGCTGAATGCCGGAATCGGATGTCCCCTGAGAGTAAGAAAATGCGGATTGCCTGAGTTCCGGATTCACGGCATAGAACGGCTTGCCACGTCTTGAATCCGCCTGCAGCCTGGGATTGGCATGCACTGTTTGAGCATAGAGCCATGAAGGATAATTGGGTTGATCAACAACGACCGTTGAGTCTGGATTTACAATCATGCGGCGAGTGTGATAGCTGAATTTCTCTTTGGGTTCTTCAAAGCGGGACGCCCAGAGATAATCGGGAATGTTGTATTTCTTGGGCCAGGCCTCTTCGATGATATGCACACATTGAATGGGTTCGTGCTGGGTATGCTTGAGAACATTCATGGCCATGGGGCCAAAAGCATTACCTACTGAATCATAAGTGGCCCGGGTGGGGCTGCCAAAAAGCTGGACATCGCCCCAGGGGCCATGAGTCACGTCGTAATAGGTGCCACTTTCTCCTTCGGCAATGAAGTGGTACCGATATTCATGCGCTGACCAGCCGCAGAACATATCCCACACAAAGTAATACATCACCGGGTTGGAAAGATTCCCGACACCAAAGGTGTGGGCGAGAACTCCCAGCGAGAGCATCGAGAAGTAGACGGTCATGAAACCGATTGCCAGTCGCTTGGCCATCGCGGGTTCCTTCCCTGCGAACGGATACTGATCGAGCCGATCCCTGCCTGAACTCCCCAGGCCCTTAACGGGTCTTGAAAGTTCTTCGGGAGAAAGATCAGCCTTTGACTCTTCGGGCCAGCTCAGACGATTCCCTGACACGGAGTCGCAGTGAACTGGCCCGAGCCGATTTTTCGCATGAGGTGGAAAAACGGTCAAGACGGGGTCTTGGCCCTTCGGTCCATAAAACCTCGTTAATGGCATAATTTCGCAGAAATGAGAACTCAATGAGCCCATTCTCACAGTTCTGCCTGTGAAAACTCTCACTTGATGGGCTCGCCAGCATCACCTGCAGAGTGGGAGTTGGAGAACTCATTGCTTAGGGTGGCTGTCCATGACACATCACTCCGCATGCATATTGATCTGAGGTGAGGCTTGAGACTGGGTTGCTTAGTATTGAGTGGCTGGGGTCAAACGTCTTCGTTTGCCCCCAGGTTTTTGATTCTCAACGTTGATTGCGAACAAGGTCGAATGTCATGAAAATATGGGGAGGAGGAAGACATCCGAATCCTGCCATCCAGCCTTACACCATTGGTGACATTGAAAGCATCAAGACCACGCCCTTCCGCACTGTTCTGATTTTTTGGGGCTTCAGGATCGTGCCACCCAAAGGCGAAAGAAAGTCGTTGGAAGTGGACACGCATGGCTCGGCTTCTTGTTGTCGTGGAACTGCACGACAACCCGGCCACGAGCTGACCGGGCCACCTTGGGGTGGCACTTGTGTGTCATGGACAGTCCCGGGCCGCAAGCATTGCACACAGAGCGCTGGTAAATCGTGGAATCGATCTTTAGCACTCAACCTCATTGCAAAAGTTAAACCACTCCAGAACTCTGGAAGATGGGGAGCATGAGGGCGATCAACAGGAACAGAATGGCCCCAGCCATGACGACGAGCATCAGGGGTTCCAGCAGCCGAACGACCAGATCCAGTTGGCGGTTTGTGGCTTTTTCCATCTTGTCGGCGACACCGATGAGCACATTCTCCAGATTGTTGGCCTCTTCGCCGACGGCAATCATTTCCAGCACATCTGTGGGAAACTGCTTCGAAGCCGCCAGTGGCTGAGCGAGTGCTTTACCACTGGAGACATTCTCAGCCGCTTTGGCAATGGCATCACTCAGCACGCGATTTCCAGTCGCATCTTTGGCGATGTTCAGCGCCTGCAGCAGGGGGACACCATTGTGGAGCAATGTTCCCAAGACCCGGCAAAAGCGGGAAATCCCTAAACTGCGGGTGACATACCCAATGCCGGGAGCTTTCAGCTTCACCTGATCCAGCAGGATCTGCCCTTCGGGTGTGGCCAGACCATACTGCACGCCGGCAATCGCGGCACCAATCGCCAGCAGGACGGCCCACCACCATTTCTGCAGGATGTTACTGATCGCCAGGAGAACTGTGGTTGCCCAGGGTAAAGAGCCTGTCTGCTTCATAGAATCGAACATGGGCTCAAAGCCGGGAACGAAGAAGATAATCATCCCGACGACGACAATCGTCCCCAGTACCATGAGAACCAGCGGATAGGACATCGCGGCGACGACTTTGGATTTCAATTCTTCCTGATGCTCTGTGAAAACCGCCACTCGGGAAAGTGAATCTTCGAGGAAGCCCCCTTCTTCACCAGCATGCACAATGCTGACAGTGAGCTTATTGAAGGCGTTCGGGTGCTCTTTCATCGAATCAGCCAAACGACCACCGTCGGCGACGCGACTGCGCACACCTTCGAGGACGCGTTTGAGTGCCTGATTTTTTGTTTGCCTCTCCAGCAGTTCGATGGATCTCAGGAGTGGAACACCCGCTCGCAGCAGGTCGCTCATCTGCGAGAATAATGTGGCCAGCATGCTGGGAGGAATCCGGCGTGACGCCAACCGCTGCTCGACCTGAGTCGATTGCACAGGAGCAATCTTGACGGTGAACAGGCTCCTGGCTGCGAGAGACTGAAGGGCTTCGCGTTCGCTCTGTGCAGAGAGAGTTCCCACGATCTGCCGACCGGAAAGTTCGCGGGCCACATACTGAAACTCAGGCATCGTTCAACTCGTCCGTCTCAATCAATCGAGTCTGATAGGGGTAACAACTTCACTCAGTCGTCATCGTCGTCATCAAAGGCTCTTCCATATGTTTGTCGAGCTTTCTGGCCTGCACAGAAATCACGGTTCCACGAGCTTAACCCTTCAGGACTCAAACCGGCTCTGAAAAACTGAGGAATTCAGCGGCTTTTCAGGCAGATTGCTCGATTTCAGCGACCTTTTCGGGAATCTCGCCGAGATTGTTCACACAAGGGTATCGATCAAAATCAACCAGTCCATGCGGGAACAATGGCACATTTGTGCATGATGCCAGAAACTCCCGGGCGAGTCGATCCTGTGGCTGCCAGAGCTTCTGCTCGAATGATCTCCAGTGAACCAGGAGTCCCTGCATTCCCAGTTCACTGGCAGGAAGCATGTCGTTATCGACTCGATCACCAATCATGAGGGATTCACCCGGATGACAACCTGCTTTCTTTAATGCCCACTCAAAGATCTGTCGATCCGGCTTGGAACATCCCAGTTCATCGCTGATACCAACCAGATCGAAATACTCCATCAATCCGCGCCGTTCGAGAGAGGGCCGGCAGGCTGTCGTCTGGTTCGCAATGATTCCCAGCCTGTATTGAGCACGCAAGCCCTGCAACATCTCGATGGCATGCGGGTTGAGCAGATGAAATTCGTCGTAACGATTTCTCAATTCGTTCGAAACATACTGGCTCCAGGCGGAGTAGCGCTCTGTCGTGAGGCGGGACTTGGCGAGATGTGAGATGATCCATTGCCGGCCACGCTTCGCTTCGGCTTCGCGGGCCGACATTAACTCGCTGAATGTCTGCTGAGGATTGGTTTCCTGCAAGGCCTCAAACAATGACAAATAGCCAAAAAACGACTGCTGATCGTCATTGAAAAGGACATTTCCAATGTCGAAGAAAATCCATTTCAGCATGTTCGATCAATCCACCAGCGATCGATTGAGAGACTCATAACGATCTTTGAGATATTGCCGTAATCGTTCGTCACCTTCCCGGAAGTGTGGCGCAATCTCGACGGCCCAGAACTCCACACCATGGCTCGAAGCCTGTGGAATTTTCACAAGGTCTTTCATGGTTGTCAGCAGCCACCGGGCCCCATGGGCATTGGCGAGCAGTCCCAGTTCATCGAGATCTTGTGGAGTATAGTGATGGTGGTCATCAAAAATCTGAAGTGTGCCCTTCATTTGCGCACTGGCAGCGGGCAACCAATGCTTTAATAGCTGTACAAAACCTGTGGGATTGCCGATGCCGCAGAATGGCAGGTAAGCCACCGATTCCAATTCCGAAAGCGATCGGGTTCCCCCTTGGATATTGATCAATCGCGAGGGGCGAAACTCGATTTCCAGCATGCGATCCTGGGGCACAAACTTCAGGAGTTTCTCCCGCAGGCTGCTCAATTGCTGTTGACTCACCATCTCGCTGCGAGTGACGAGAAACCAGTCGGCACGCATCAATTGAGAAAGGGGCTCACGCAACATCCCTCGCGGTAACAGATAGCCGTAACCAAACGGGTGAGTGGCGTCGATGACGATCAGTTCGACATCACGGGCCAGTTGACGATGCTGCATGCCGTCATCAAGGACAATGGCGGGGCACTTCAAAGTCCGAACATGGAGAAGCGATGCCAGCCATTCAGCAGCAATTCTCGCCCGCTGCCGATTTTGCAGGTGAGGCACACCGGGACAGATCCGGTCGAGCACCGCTTTTTCGTCATTCGATCCTGCTGTGGTGGCTCCATAACCTCGACTCAAAATCGCGATTTGCGGTTGGTTTTCGGGTTTTTCACTCAGCAGAAGTGCATGCAAGGCCTGCACGACCCAGCCCACAAGTGGCGTTTTTCCCGTTCCTCCCGTCGTAATGTTTCCCACACTCACCACAAAGGCCGGTAAACGCCGGGTCCGCAGCCAGCCCGTCTGATAAGCCACATTGCGGCACAGCACGACAAACCCATAAGCGAGGCTCAGAACCCACAAGCAGCTACGCAGCACCCTCGCTCGCAAAGAGCGATCGGCTCCCGATTGCACACCATGGATCCACGACAGATTCATGCTCCCTCAATCATTCCTCAGGCCTCCGGCCAGTAATCTCTTCAACCTCATGGAGAATCCACAGCAGAAATCGATGCTTCAATGTCTGTCATCAACACGTTGCACATCTCCAGGTGGAGTGTACCACAAGGCCAAGCCATAAATCTGTCGATGCATCGGGATCCATTCCACGAGACAGACAGTCTTCAAGACTTACCGCCAGTAGGTGCGATCCAACGCGCGGTAGTTGATGGCCTCTGAAAGATGATGAGCTTCGATTTGTGCAGTCCCTTCCAGATCGGCAATCGTCCGGCTGATTCGCAGCAGCTTATCGTGGGCTCTGGCCGAGAGGCCCATCGATTCCATGGCATGCTGCAGCAGTTGCTCGGCATCTTTCTTGAGCTTGCAGAACTTCCTGAGCTGTTGAGGAGCGAGCCGGGCATTCAGGGGTTGCCCCCCTTGTCTGGCCCTTTCCTGCTGAATTTCTCTGGCCGAAATGACCTGAGATCGCATCTGCTCGCTGGATGTTCCCGCTTGAGCATCTGAAAGATCTCGAAAGGGAACGGGTGGTACTTCAATATGGATATCGAGCCGATCGAGAAGTGGGCCGCTGATCTTTCCGAGATAACGTTCGACCTGAATGGGAGTGCAATTGCACTGCTTCCGAGGGTCGCCCCGATAGCCACACGGGCAGGGATTCATGGCTGCCACCAGCATAATGCTGGCCGGGAACGTGAGGCTGGCCAAGGCACGCGAGATCGTCACCCGCCCTTCTTCGAGTGGCTGACGGAGCACTTCGAGCGTTTTTCGATTGAACTCTGGAAGTTCATCGAGGAAGAGCACTCCATGATGAGATAACGAGAGTTCACCCGGTGTCGGCACGCTCCCGCCACCCACCAGCCCCGCTTCACTGATGGTATGGTGCGGCGTGCGAAAGGGCCGATTCATCAAGAGAGGTTGTCCGGGTTGCAGGCGGCCAACAGAACTGTAAACCCGCGTTGTTTCGAGGCTTTCATCGGGCGAAAGCGGCGGCAAAATCGTCGCCAGCCGCGATGCCAGAAGAGTTTTGCCTGTTCCTGGGCTACCGATCATGAGCAGATGGTGCCCGCCGGCAGCAGCGACGACGACGGCTCGCTTGGCACTCTCCTGCCCTTTGACATCTGAGTAATCGACCGTGTACTGGCCATATTCCTGCTGGGCCTTCGTCCATGAAAATGGGGCTGGTTCGATCGCCAGGTGCCCGGTGAGGAAACCCGCCGCTTCTGTCAGTGATCCCGCAGGAATCACCTGGATCCCTTCGACCACAGCCGCTTCCTGAACATTGGCGGCTGGGACAATCAAACCTCGGCGCCCTTTCTGGCGACAGCTAAGTGCCATGGACAGCACACCTTTGACTGGACGTAACGATCCATCCAGCGCCAGTTCGCCCACAGCATCAAACTCTTGCAGCAGGTCGGACTCCAATTGCCCACTGGCGACAAGCATTCCTAAAGCAATAGGAAGATCAAACGAAGCTGCATCTTTGGGAAGATCGGCTGGCGAAAGATTGATCACAGTGTGGTCGACAGGCCGCTGATATCCACTGTTGACCAGTGCCCGTTCAATGCGATGAGTGCTTTCGCGAACAGCCGCCTCCGCCAGACCAACCAGAGTCGTTTTGGGAAGGGCTCCCGGAGAAATATCGACTTCGACATCAATAGCGACGGCATCAATCCCCAGGAGGGAGTAAGTCATCAGCCGTGCCAGCATGTGCCGAGCCTTTCCTCAACCAGATTTTTCATTAAACCAACATGATCTTCGGGGCCATGCCCTGATTGTTCAAACGAACAGATTGACCATTGTGACGACGAGTATCAAGTGCGGAATTCTGGCAATCGAGTCGTAATCATTCAGGCCAGCCAGGCACAGCCTGATCGGTCAAAGAGCGACGAATGCGTCTCGATCTCGGAGTAGTCGACATGCTCACTGGTGTAAGTGGTTATACTTATTAATCTCAGGTGGTGAAAATGCGAGCAAAATGGCCTGTTGTGTATTCATAAGATCACATACTGGCTGTGAGGCTCCCGGCAAAGGGGTTCGAAAACAGACTTTCAACTCCTGCGGACTGTCAGACTTAACATTCCTTAATGCAAGCATTTACAGGTGATTCTCTTTTTCCGCCACTTGCCGATTGGTCGATTGAGAAGTAAACTTCATATCAATGACCTTTTGATTGTTGATGTCTGCTTGCAGAAGAATTCAATCAAAAGATCGTGATGCAACGTATTGGTAGTCGTACTTACTTGATTCATTGATGTTATGGAGACTGCAACATGAAAAGACGCCTTGGTTTTACGCTGATCGAACTTCTGGTCGTGATTGCGATCATCGCCATTTTGATTGCGTTGCTTTTGCCCGCTGTTCAGCAGGCACGGGAAGCAGCCCGTCGAACTCAGTGCCGCAACAACCTCAAGCAGTTGGGGCTTTCGCTGCACAATTACCACGATGTTTTTGGCACGTTTGTCTTCCGTCGTGGTGGCACAGGTGGTCAGTGGGATGCCGTCCCCCGCAACAACAACGAACGTCGTAGTGGTGTGATCAGTCTGCTCCCCTACATGGATCAGGCACCCCTTTACAATCGAATCGAAGCTGGCGACCTGACGGGAACCACCAATAGTGGAACTGCCGTGGGGCCAGGTGGTAACCAGGCGTGGACTTCCGGCCCAGGTGGCGGATGGTCGGTTTGGAACGTCGCTATCAATGGCTTGCAGTGCCCTTCGGATTCTTTCTCAGGAAGTGTGGGTTGCAACAACTACATGTTTTCGCTGGGTGATTCCGTCAACAATGCTGAGAATCTCCGAGATGTCCGTGGTCTGTTCGGTTATGCCAGCACCTATGGAGTGCGAGATTGCACTGATGGCACCAGCAATACCATTGCCATGGCCGAGCGATGCAAAGGAAATCAGCCACCGATAACGAATAGCAATCGCCGCGCAATCACTGGTACTGCCATGAATAAAACAGGCATTGCTGCCAATCCTTTGCAGTGTCGCAACCTGGCAGTCAATGGTGTGTATGCCGCTGCAGAGAACGTAAAAGAGCGAGCTGCAACATGCTGGACCGATGGTCGTCTCGAACGTTCCGGGTTCCAGACTGTTCTCCCACCCAATGGAACTTCCTGTGCCGAAGGTGGAGACACCAATGCTGATTCCTCGACAGCCATCATTACTCCCACCAGCTTTCACACAGGTGGTGTGCATGCCCTGATGGCTGATGGTGCCGTGCGATTCATCAGCGAAAATATTGATACGGGTAACCTCGCGACTGGCCCAGCGACAGGGAACCCCAGCGGTCCAAGTCCTTATGGCGTCTGGGGTGCTCTGGGAACACGTGCTGGTGGCGAAGTGACCAGCGAGTTCTAACAGAACATTGCCAACAGAAATTTGATCTCTCAAATTCAATAAGAGCTGTGCCGAAAGGCCAGCTCTTATTTTTTCTCACTAGGAACCTGAACAGGCGAATCGTGTTCCGGAAAAAATTCGACAAAATCGAAAAAATTCTCATCTCGACTTGTGGAATTGACAGATCAGTGTACTCTGATTTGTAGGTGGATGCACCAATGCAGACGCGTGTCTTCAATCGTCATTACAAGCCATTCACTCATCCCGTCTTCCTTCGCCCATCTTGGTTCGTTCTGAACTTTTTCTCTATGGAGGTGACTATGTCACGTCGACGTCGGGGCTTCACGCTCATTGAATTGCTGGTCGTTATTGCCATTATTGCCATTTTGATTGCCTTGCTGCTCCCCGCAGTTCAGCAGGCGCGAGAGGCGGCTCGCAGAACTCAATGCCGCAACAACCTGAAGCAGCTAGGGTTGGCGCTTCACAATTACCACGATGTCTTTGGCACGTTTGTCTATCGCAAAGGTGGGACTGGTGCCTATGGAGTTACCCCGCAGCAGAATTCTGGTCGACGGAGTGGGTTGGTCAGCCTGCTGCCTTACATTGATCAATCACCACTTTACAACCGCATCGAAGCGGGTGACCTCAGCGGCACAAGTTATGGTGGAACGGCTGTCGCTCCCGGCGGCCCTCATGGCTGGGCTGGCTGGTCGACATGGAATGTTTCGATTCCCGGTTTTCAATGCCCATCGGATGCTTACGCGACTCCCGTCAGCACACACAACTACATGTTTTCTGTAGGAGACACGATTCAGGATCCCAATAACACGGGAACATCGAATCATGATCTGCAGAACGTCAATGGCCTGTTTGCTAACCGTCGCTGCCTGGGTGTGCGTGATATTACCGATGGTACCAGCAACACGATTGCCATGAGTGAACGATGCCGGGCGAACTTTGGATTGGCCACCAACAGCAATCGCCTGGTCGTCGAGGGTCAAGCCATGAACAAGACCGGCCTGCAGGCGAATCCTTTGCAGTGCCGCAGCATTGCGACCAATGGCCGCTATAACGCTGCTGAAGAAGTCAAAGGCTATTCGGGAACTCGCTGGACTGACGGCCAGATAGAACGTTGTGGCTTTCATACCGTCTTGCCACCCAACTCTCCCTCGTGTGCCGAAGGAAACAATGGCAACGCTGACTCTCCCGTAAGTGTCATTACGCCCACCAGCCGACATACCGGCGGTGTCCATGCTCTGATGGCAGACGGTGCTGTCCGCTTTATCAGCGACAATATCGACACGGGGAATCTGGCCACCGGATCGACAATTGGCGGCCCCAGTCCTTATGGCGTCTGGGGTGCCTTGGGAACACGCGCCGGCGGCGAAACAACGGGTAACTTCTAGATCGTCAACAGTTTGCCATCGGTGAGGTGAAACAATTAAGTCTTCGGGGAGGTGATTCACTCACCGTCTGATCCCCCTGACGACACTTCTCAACCTGGTCTGAAAACCAACACTCAGGCACTCTCGCACGGCGGGAGTGCCTGTTTCATTTTTCCGAATGCGAAGTGCCGGTCATTAGATTGGCCACCATTCGTGACTGCTCCTCGTCTTTCCTGATTGGAGAAACACCGCACCACGCTCTTCTGCAGCCACTCAACTTTCCAAGCGAATCGGTGGGGGGGGTGAGGCATCCAATCCGTCTCGCAGTGCGAAAGCCTGAATGCGGTCAAAACCTCAGAGTGTACTCCGAGTCAACTGCGGGGAGTTTGCACGACAAAATTTCTTAGGTCGGCGGCAAAAAAGCTCATTCCATCTTGCGGATTTCAATCAACCGTCTAGCATCACGGTGGTGAGTGTTTATATGTCCGATTGTACAAGTCCTGATGCGACATCGAGCATTCGCTCACATTCTCTTCACCATTTCCTGTCTTTGTCCGTTCGGAAAGTATCTCTGGAGAAAATCATGTTACGTCTGCGCCGAGGTTTCACACTGATTGAACTGCTTGTTGTTATCGCCATTATCGCCATTCTGATTGCCTTGCTTTTGCCTGCCGTCCAGCAGGCACGCGAAGCGGCTCGACGCACTCAGTGCCGCAACAATCTCAAACAACTCGGTTTGTCTTTACACAACTACCACGACGTCTTTGGCATGTTTGTCTACCGCAAAGGGGGAACCGGCGGCTCGACAAATCCTGCGCCTCGCCAGAATCAGAATCGCCGCAGTGGCTTTGTCAGCCTGTTGCCTTACTTTGATCAGGCACCGCTCTACAACCTCATTGAAGCGGGTGATCCTTCAGGTACGAGTTTCGGCGGGAATCCTGTAGCACCCGGAGGAGTCGCCGGTTGGGAAGGCTGGGGGCCGTGGAATGTTTCGCTGGCTGGCCTGCAGTGTCCCTCGGATCCATATCCGACTCCCTTGAGTTCGCACAATTACATGTTTTGTGTGGGAGATACCATTCAAGACCCGAACAACACCGGAACATCAAATCATGACCTGCAAAACGTGAATGGTCTGTTTGCCAACCGTCGTTGTTTTGGAGTTCGGGACGTCACTGATGGGACCAGCAATACCATTGCCATGAGCGAACGTTGCCGGGCAGACTTTGGCTACACCGCCAATAGTAATCGTCTCGTTGTGGAAGGCATGGCGATGGATGTTCCGGCTGGTACACTCCGCACAAACCCCTTGCAGTGCAGGACTTTAGCCACTAACGGCCGCTACCCCACCGGGAATTCAAAAGGTCGTTCAGGGACTCGCTGGACTGACGGCCAGATTGAACGTTGCGGCTTCCATACGGTACTGCCACCCAACTCGCCGGCCTGTGCTGAAGGAACCAATACGAATGCCGACTCCGCAGTAAGCGTAGTTACACCCACCAGCCGACACACGGGCGGCGTTCACGCACTGATGGCTGACGGGGCTGTCCGCTTCATCAATGAGAATATCAATTCGGGAGACCTGGCAACCGGATCAACAATTGGTGGCCCCAGCCCCTATGGAATCTGGGGTGCTTTGGGGACACGTGCTGGTGGTGAATCGACAGGTGACTTCTAAACCACTGATAGCGAGTTTCTCAGACTCCTGACTGCATCATATGACTCTTCCAACCTCTGGCTTCCTCAAAGCCAGAGGTTGATGTTTTTCTTGACAGGCAGGAATCGTTTGCCGTTCGAGACATTCCTTGCCACAATGGCGGTTTGCTCCCGCGCCACTGGCGACAACCTGACTCGATGGGTTGCGGGATGAACTTACTGACTGCGGAAATTCTTTCGTCATGACAGCGACCGTCCAGCCTGATGCCGCCACTTCGTTGCAATCCGAACTTGTTCTGGTGCTTGACTTTGGCTCACAGACAGCCCAGCTCATTGCACGTCGTATCCGTGATCTGAATGTCTTCTGCCAGCTTGTCCGGCACGATATCTCTGCCGAGCGGGTCAAAGAACTGGCGCCTCGCGGAATTATTCTCTCCGGTGGACCGGCCAGTGTTTACGGAGAAAAAGCTCCCAAATGCGACCCGGAAATCTTCAATCTCGGAATCCCCGTTCTTGGAATCTGCTACGGCATGCAACTGACTTGCCAGGCACTGGGAGGCGTGGTTCAGGCCGGTACGACACGCGAGTTCGGCCGGACGGAACTGAAAACACTGGAAGATCATCCGCTCGTCGCAGGATTGCCAGCCAACAGTACCGTCTGGATGAGCCATGGCGATCAGGTGCAACAGGCCGGTGATGAATTTATTCCGATTGCCAGCACACATTCCTGCCCCATGGCGGCTGTGCGGCACCGATCCCGGCAGATCTTTGGTCTGCAGTTTCATCCCGAAGTTACGCACTCAGAATATGGGAAGCAGCTTCTCGAAAACTTTCTGCGAAAGTGCTGCGGCTGTGCTGGAACCTGGCAGATCGAATCGCTGATCGAGCAGCAGGTGACTGCCATTCGTGCCAGGGTCGGCGATAGCCGGGTCATCTGTGGATTATCGGGCGGCGTTGATTCCTCTGTGGTGGCTGCACTGCTTTACAAGGCGATTGGTTCACAACTTTCGTGTATCTTTGTGGATAACGGCCTGCTGCGAAAAGGCGAGTGCGAGAAGGTTCGCGAACGATTTCAGAATCATTTCAAGACAGATCTGCATGTGGTCGATGCCAGCCATCGCTTCTTATCGGAACTGGCGGGAGTCGTCGATCCGCAGCAGAAGAGAAAGATCATTGGTCGGGTGTTTATCGAAGTTTTCCGTAAAGAAGCGGAATCAATTACTGATGCCCGTTTTCTGGCTCAGGGAACACTTTACCCGGATGTGATTGAATCCGGTGGCTCACCGGATGGGCCCGCAGCCACAATTAAGTACCATCACAATGTGGGTGGTTTACCCGAACAACTGGGGTTTGAGCTGATTGAACCTCTTCGTGACCTGTTCAAAGACGAAGTTCGCCGGATGGGCCTCGCTTTGGGGTTATCGGAAGAACTGATCTGGCGACATCCCTTCCCTGGCCCGGGGCTGGGTGTTCGCTGCCTGGGGGGAATCACTTCCGAGCGATTGCATGCCTTGCGTGAAGCGGACGCGATTGTCCTCGAAGAACTTCGTAAAGCCGGTCTCTATCGAACGATTCAGCAGGCCTTTGCCGTGATTCTCCCGGTTCAATCGGTCGGTGTGATGGGTGATGGGCGCACGTACGAAGAAACGATTGCTGTGCGAGCTGTGACCACTGACGATTTTATGACAGCCGACTGGTATCCACTCCCTTACGACCTGATGCGAATCATCTCGACGCGGATCATCAATGAGGTTCGCGGCGTGAATCGAGTGGTTTACGATATCAGCTCGAAACCACCCAGCACGATCGAATGGGAATGATCCCTGGTTCTTGATCGCGACCCGCTCTGAAGACCGCTCTTGCGGTCTTCTTGTTTTATGGGCTGAAACGATTCTTCCAGATGAAGACATCGGGCAACATTCTGTTCAGCCCCATCGACGCAATTGACAGTTTTCAAAGTGCAAACCGTTTCAACTTGTGGGTTGCAGCGCGCCCACAACCTTCTGCCGTGTGTTGCCAATTCTCAACGTTCGAAAGAATTCACCACGTTTTCTCGCGGGAATCCTCTCAGGAGGATGTTGCCAAATCACCACCCCGCGATTTGGCACAAAGGCTGCCTTAGGAAGTGGCACCTGACGAGTAGCCAACAATTGCGACAAGGTGTTGCGATTCACTGTCAATTGCTCGTCCCATGTACTGGGAGTTCTGTGAATGTTGAAGACACTTTATGGCGATGAAAACGGGGCGATCATTTCGGCAGAGCTGGTACTCGTGCTGACAGTTCTCGTGCTGGGCGTAATTGTCGGCCTCAGCGAAGTGGCTGTGGCTGTGAATACCGAATTGAATGATCTCTCCAACGCGATTGGCCGCCTGGATCAGTCGTACTGCTTCACAGGCTTTAAGGCCTATAGCTATGGCAAGCTGAAGAGCCACGTCTCCGGTTCGTCCTACAAAGACAGTATTGATGACTGCGATGTGAACGGAAGCTGCGAACTGGTTTGCGGTGCCAATAGCGTCGGATACTCCGAAGGCAACTGATTTCTGGGGAATGAATCAGTTCATGCCCCAATGATTTTGCAGATCAATTCTCGATGATGAGTGATCACAGCGGCCAGGAGTGCATCTTGGCCGCTGTGATTTTTTTGCCCGGCACTCTTTGCTCCAGGGAGCGTCAGGCGGCAGGTGTCCATCGCCCAAAAAGATGAACGGGATACTTTTGCTCCGCCACGACAAAGGGGATGTCCTGAAACTTCAGGCTGATCTCTTTACTTGCTCCACTCTCCCAGTTCGACAATCAGTTGTTTTCTCTGGCCATCGCGGAGAATATCAACTTCCACCTTATCGCCTGGGCTTTTCTCCCCAATCAGCTTGACGAGGTGGTCGAAGGTCGAAACTTCCTGGCCTCCGAAACGGAGCACAAGATCTTCTTCCTTAAGCCCTGCTTTATCTGCCGGGCTCCCAGTTTTTACGATACTCAGTCGCATGGGTGTCTCACCCTGGTTCGATGTGACTCCGAGGTAAGCCAGCCCTCGTTCCTGAATCTGTAAGCCAGGGAGATCTCCCTGCAATTCAGCCAAAGCTCTCGGGGTTATGGCCGCACTCTTCACGTAGTAAACGAGATCCAGCCGAGGGATTCGGGTGAGATAGTGCAGGCCGGCATCTCCACCTTTGTAGTCACGACCAATGACGGCGTATCGTTTGAAGTCTTCCTCATCAGCTTCATTCGCTGGAATACGGCCTCTCAGACCAAAGACCCCCACTTGCTTTTCAATCACTCCGCCAAGTTTCTCGAACTGTCTGATGGCCAGTTCAGAGGTGCGCTGTTCATTCTGCCGCATGGCGGCTTTGGCAATGGCGAGAGTACTGCTGGAGACCTGTTCAAGATTTTCCAGCAGATCGCAAATCTGCTCGAGGGAATGATCGTCGGCCGTGGCCATCCAGGTCTTCAGGACGTTCGCCAGTCGAACCTTGGCTTCGAGCGAGGCTGTGTTCCATGTCTCCGGAAGAGTGCTCACCGCCCGGGGAGTGAGAGCCGCCAAACTCTCTTCGGCCCGTTCTCTGGTCAGAAAATCGGGATGATCCAATTGCGCGAATAACTGTTTCACCTGCTGCTGAAGAGCTTCGCGTTCCGGGGCGGTCAGTGGTCGAGCATAAACGGGTGCTAAAGCCGAGACTGGTGGCTCGGGTTGAAACTCTGGCAGATCGTCATCTTCATCTGGAGTTGCGCTGAAAGGAGCACCGTTTTGTGTGACGACCAAAGTGGCTTGCGTCAGTCCCGGGATCACTGAAAGTGCTGGCAATTGCCCCCAGGCGGAATCGACCTGCCAACAGAAAACTCCAGCCATCAACAATCGAGAGCACCAGCGGTGCTCAACAGCCTCAAGAGTGTTGATCCAGAGGATCGATTGGTGGATTGCTGACTTGATTGTGCGTGCCATCGTCACTCCTTCAGCAATCTGCCATCCATGAACATTTGAAGTTCAACGCAAACAGCCAACTTCCACACAGGCTCTCTCCGCGGAAAACCAGTGCCCACGAGTCGATAGAAGTTGCTCCAGCATTGTAAGCCTTATCGCCACCGCGTAAATGCGCAGTTGTCGGAACGGGTGAAATTGTGGACCGAACTGGTGAGCAGAAGAAACAAAAAACCTGGCAAACTGAGGGGACGTTTGCCAGGTCATTGAGCCAACCGTTGGTAGAAATTGAGACGATCAACTGGCGTTATTCGGGTCGTCATAGTTGCGGGGTTCGAGTTCGCGCGAACTGATATCAATCGCGAGCACGACCGTGCGTTCCTCTCCTCCATTGGGATCGATGGCCACAGCCGGGATGACCTGACGGCCGGGGAGCAGTTTCATCCGCAACTGAAAGCGGCCTTCCGGAGAGACCGGCGTTGGTTTACCCATCAGCGTTAAAATTGCCAGTGGATGGGTTGTGCCATGAACGATCAACTCGGATTCCAGATTCAACTGAAAGCTGGAAAGCAACGCCCCGGCACTGTTCTCACGCGAGTGGTGGGCTGCCAGACTGGCGAGTTGAGAATCTGTCAATTCGTTCTGATTCAGACGACCTTCGGCCGTTGTGACCGGCCAGTCGAGCAGAGAATTTCCAGACCCTTCGCTGGCTTTACCATGCTGGGCAATGGCTTCATCCATGTGCACCGTGCTGGATTTGGCCAGCGGATGAAATTTCGCTCCACTGCTGAAGCCAATGACAATCCGATACGAACGCCCGGGGCCATCGACATGCGTGAACCAGAGATGATCACGCGAGCCGACAACAATATCCCGCACAATACTATTTGAGCAGACCACTGAATCGTTGTCAGTCACATCGAGGAGTCTGAGTGTTGGCTTGGCAGTATGCCAGCTTTCGGCCATGGCGGACATGGCTCGATGCAGTGTCGCCTTCGAAAGATTCCAGCGAATCTGCAGCCATTGTGGATTCAGCGGGCGGGCCTCAATCATATCATGAGGAGAATTGAGACATTCGTGCTCCCCATGTCCAGCCTCTGGGTGGAATTGGCTGGCAGATTTCAGCTTCGAATTTGTGGTTCTAGAGAGCTTCTTTGGCTCATGTGCCACCACGGGAGTCGGCTTGTTCTTTGCCATCGAGCTGGTGGCCGCGGACTGGCTGTTGGATTTTGAAGATCCAACAGCCAGTGTGGATTTCGGTGTCTTGGATTGAGCAGTGCTGGAAGGTGCGGTCTTCGAAGAGGCGGGGTTTGCTGTTCTACGGGAGGCTGCAGCCACTCGTTTTGAAGTCACCTGTTTCGAACTCACGCGGGAATCCGCCTCGGAGGAGATCGCCGCCGGGGAACGTTTGGATTTCGATACCGGGTTGAGCGTTGCTGAACTTCTGGCGGAGGTGGTCTTCACCTTCTGAGTCGTCCCGGTTGCCTGAAGTGTCGTGCCAGTGCTGGTCACAGCTTTGGGCTTCGCTGCAGTGGACGACGGAACTGTCTTCGAGCGGCTGACTGGCTTGACTGTCGATTGAAGACTGCCCGGCTTTGTGCCGTTACGCTTATCTTGAGGAGACTTGGCAGCCACAGCCGCGCGCTTTGTTCCGGTACTTAAGCCAGCCTTAACACCTGAGGACTTGCCATGCATGGCTGTCCCAGTTGTCGTCTGGCCAGATTTCGATTTGCCAGATTTCGATGTAGAAGTGGCAGGCGGAGTGCGGTTGGGCTTGGCGGAGGCTGGCATGGAGTCAGATTCCAGGAGGATCGAAGTTAAGTGGCTGAAAAAGCCACAAAACTTCCGAACATGTTGACAATCTGAGACTTCCGAAACACCGAGCGATCAGGAAGCAGCGTTGTCGCGACTTTCCTGCAGCCGATGTGACCCTCCATGATCCAGGAAGATTAAGAACGAGTTGTTTTCGAAAATTAACTTCAACAAGCACCTATATGTCATACCCGAGTGGCAGGGAGCGTCGCAATTGATCGTTGCGATATTGTGAACATTTTTCGATCAATTGAATGACAAGCCGACGGAGATTTGCACCCGGGAACGATTACACCAGTTGGGTAACTCCTGATGAACAAGAAATGCGGGGGAATTCTCAGTCTGGAAAATTCATTGCCCCCCAGGGAGTTGATTCTGGCCAAAACTGAGAAAAAAAAGTCCTTCAATCTCGCCAAATTGCTTTGTCAGAGGAAACGCATTACATTTTCGACAGATGATATTCTGCCCAGTCGCTGCTGAATCCGTAACGAGCCTGTCGAGGTGTTTCATGCCGAAAACTGGCTCGACAAAGGCGTCCAGTCAACGAGGGTTGAGTCCACTGGCTGTCGGATATTTGTGGGCGAGTCGAGTTGGTAATCTGGGATTGCAGATGGTTCTGCCTGCACTTCTTGGTTACTGGGTCGACTTGCAATGGCTCACTCGACCGGCATTCACAATCGCAGGTGCTGTTCTCGGGTTTGTGCTGTTCATGTTGAAGCTTCTGGCTCTGGCTAAGGAGTTGTCCAAGTCGAGTTCTCAAGCGGGGTTAGGTGCATCCTCATCGTCAAAGTCAGGGTCTCAGCAGAACACAGGGTCCTGAAATCAGGTCAGGAAGAGCCTTCTATTTCGAGGTTAAGAACTCTGCTTCGAGTTTGGCGCAATTGTTTTGCGGAGTCGAAATTCAAGTTTGATTTTATGGTGGTCTCCCAATGAGTTGAGTCGGGAGATTGAGAGAATAGATGGTGGTGAGTTTGAGTCGCGGTGGGTTCATTGGGCTTCAGGTGGGTCTGCTCCTGTTGGCCACCATCATTGGTGGCGGGCTGGTGGGTGGACTGCTGCAGTCGCAAGGTTCACAAAACTGGCGTGAAGTGCTGATTGCCTGCCTCGTTTGTCTGGTGCCTTCGCTGGTTTCGGTCGTCTGGAATGAATGGCTGGTCGTGGGGCGGCGTTCGCAGGAATCGAAGACGGTTTCACCAGCCTCGGGTAGTCCCGTGCAGACCATGTCGGCGCTGGGTGGTATGGGTTTACGGATGGGGACATTTGCTATTGGAATTGTCTTGTTGCCAAAGATCTTTTCTGACTGGCAAACGAAACCGTTCTTCTATAGCGTACTGGTCGTTTACGTTCTTCTGTTGGTGATTGAGACATCCTTTCTGCTCTATGGACTCAAGCATTTCGCATCTCAGCCTCAGGTAAGCTCCGAGAACCTTTGAGGGTGTCTCGTGCTCGATATTCAATTTTGTATTGCCAGTTGATTTGAAGATTGATTCGTTCGTTGA
>VFQR01000747.1_pt1 | contig 34859 bp, 27 predicted proteins | sample 3512321 | NCBI WGS metagenome assembly VFQR01 (sample SAMN10412374, study PRJNA504923) | tailings metagenome | isolation source: Relicate 3 Philex TSF1 revegetated site | place: Philippines: Tuba, Benguet | collected 2017-08-29 | reverse complement strand
CGCCTAGGCCCTGCAAGTTTACTCGGGGTGCTGTTCGAACCACTGCACAATGGCGGGCATATTGCGCTCAAAGCCACCCGGTATGAAAAAGTTGAGCACAGCACAGGGTGCATCGGTGCGGTTGGCGAAGTCGTGCACCGTTTTGGCCGGAATCCGCAAAAAGGTTCCCTGCGCTAGCTCTACCCACTGCTCACCTACCAGCACCGAAGTTACCCCAGCGATGCCGTAAAAAACTTCGTCGTTGTCGTCGTGGGAATGCGCCCCCGGCCCGGATGAATGGGGTTCGAGCCACCATTCCGAGATGCTGTATCCATTGGCAGTTTCGTTCTCGTCGGCTTTAAAAATGGCCGTCATGCGCCCACAGCGGTAGCTTCGTCCGGCTCCCGGCGCCAACAGCAGTACGTCGTTTTTGTGCTGTTTGTGTTTCATGTATCAATACTATTGCTTTTTCTCTTTTCCCGAACTATGCCTGCAAAATCCCTGGGCCGGCACTAGGCGTTTTGATCGGGGGCAGTGACGAAGGTGCTGGTGGGTGTTGCTACCGGTACCGCCACGACCCATTTGGAGTTGCCGATTGGGCTTGAGCAGCGCTATCCTTGCTGCTCGCGCGCTGCTGGTAGCTAGCAATAGCCCACAAAACTCACCTTTATCTCTTTTGAATGGGCCGAACTTCTACGCTGCCCGCTTCATCCAAAATCGGACAGCCTGTAGCCATTTCAACGGCTTCGTCAAGGTCGTTCGCATTTACGATTAAGTAGCCGCCAAACATTTCATTGCCCTCGGCATACACCCCATCCGATACTACTTTGTTGACGCCTTTTACGTGCTTTCCGGTTACTTGAAGTGCATCGCCTCCTGCAAGCTTTCCTGTTTCGGCCAATCCTAGCATCCAACTATCCCAGGTTTTAATCACGTCTTTAGCGGCTTGGGAATTTGCTGTGGCAATATGCGTGTTACCACCTCTGAAAATCAACATGAATTTTTCCATAATCGTTTTTTTGAAATTGTTTCATTTACATTTGTACTGTAAATATTTGTGGTAGGATATATTTTTACAAGTAGGACAATTAAACTTTGTAAGTATGCAAAACAATACTAATGCTGATAATCAAAGTGTTGATTCGAATAAAAAATTGATTTTTGATGAACATACTTGCCCGGTAACGGCTACCATGAAAGTTTTGGGTGGAAAATGGAAGCCAATTCTCATCAACGCCATCTACTTTACGAGCCCGGCACGATTCGGCGAATTGAAGCGGAGTGTAATCGGCATCACGCAATCCATGCTTACCCAACAGCTCAGGGAATTGGAAGATGACGGTATTATCAGCAGAAAAATTTATGCTGAAATTCCCCCCAAGGTGGAATACACCTTAACGGAGTTTGGACTCACCTTGGGGCCTGTGATACTCGAGATGGCCAAGTGGGGGGAAGAATTTAAGCTGAAACAACAAAAAGTAGAAAACCCATAGTCCTACTTCCACAAATGGTATCCTTTCAAGGCCTACACTCCTCCGGCCAGTCACCTATCGGCTGCAATCGCTACACCTACCCAAAAAACCACCTACCCCACCCCTGCTGGGCGAAGGGCTGAACCGGGCTCCATGGCCTGCTCCGAGCTAAGGGGTTTGTGATTGGGCGGGCGGCTTAGTGCGCCGTAGCGGTAAGGTGCTGATTAAATCCGATTCGCTTGCCTGCTTTACGACTTACCGGGCTTCGACGGCCATGGCCAAAGCCTGCTCGGGTTTTACGACTTGGCGTAACGGTAGTGCCCGATAATCGGGTAACGGAACAGACAGTCTTCCAACACCTGCCCGGCGCCGATATTGTGCACAATCAAATAGCGCTGCTTGTCGCGCGACTTTTTGCTCGAAACCAGGCCGATGTGGGTGATGCCCCCGCCTAAATTCCAACAAACGATATCGCCGGGTGCATAGTCGCGGGGATGCTCTGAAATGGACTTCACCGTGCCATGCCGCGCGAAAAACACCATCAGGTTCGGAACCCGCCGATGATCGATGTTTTTATCGGGCCGCCTCAAGCCCCAAAGTTTGGGGTATTGGGCAAAATGCGCCCGCATGTCGGTATGGACTTCCTTTTGTAAATCGATGCCCAGCTTGCGGTACGCCCGAATCACCACATCGGTGCACACACCTTTATTGGGCGGCACATCGCCGTTTGGATAATCGAGTTGAAAATAGCTCGGGTCGTACTGCACCTGTTGATAGGTCAAAACCACCGCCGAATCGGCCAAACGTGTGTAAAACGTAGCTTGCCCCTGCACCCCGGCAAACGCCAAGCTCAAGGCCACTACCAACCACCCTATTTTCATCTTACAGTACTTTAGGTTCGTGCATGTACACCCCAACCCCATGGGCCAGGCAGGCGTTGGTTGCAGCGCTTTACATGCGGCTGAAGGATAACGCCATAATGCAATGAACGGATGGGCTTGGAGGAAAGTACGGAACAAAGTGGGGAAAATTATTCAACCCTGATTTGCAAAATATCTGCTATTTACAACTTCAACTTAATTTGATATTCCAAGGACTATATCAGGAGAGGTTTTTAATAGACTTTAGTCAATATCCCATCCTTTATGCATTTTATGCCATTCTTTTCCGAATGCAATACTTTCTAAAACAGCTTTTTTCTTATCAGGAGGTATGCAATCAAGGCAAGTTGGATATTGTATACCCTTAAACTTCTGTTTACAATGAGGGCATAAATCCTTCTTTTCGACATCTAGTTTATAGGCGCATCTGCGACAGGCCGTAATTGAATCTTCGAAAGAAAGGTATTTTATGTTTTCGTCAAGATAAGCTAATAATGCTTCCTTCTCTATGGGTTCACGATTCTTATTTAACTCCGCCTCTTGAAGCATCCAAGTATTCACTTGTGCTATTCTATACTTATTCCGCCCTTTGTCTGTTGCAGTGAAACATTTATCAACAATTTCATATGCATCAGGATTTTCAAAATAAATATCGACAAGTTCTTCAACCGTTTTATACACTTCGTTATCAAACTCGTGTTTACAATCAGCACATCGGTATTTCGGTGTTTTCCTTACCCTTTCCTTGGGATGTTTATTATTGCATTTTGGACACCATAAAACCGGCTCGTATTCATAATTTTTTAATAAATATTCTGTTAATTCAGACTTATTGACTGCCTTAAATGTAGTATCTCCAATGTATTTCCTTTTGGTCTCGTGAAGGATCTCAGCATATTTTCGAGGGTGAGAAAGATGCTGTATGGTCAACGTATCGGTACTAGAACAGATTTCGCATTTATCCTTAAGAACAAGCAGCCTTCGTTCTTTCCAGTCTATAGTATGCCAAGATCTTTGGTCTTGGTTAAAATTACTCCAAAGAAGAACTTTCACTTCGTCCAAATTGATTTGGTCTACTGCTAATTTGGCTCTTAATTCTATATACTCTTGATACGTTAGCATCTGAAGTCTTATATTCTTTTTTAATTGATTGTTATTGTACAACTTTAATTCACACACTTGAGTTAATTAAGTTCAAGATAATATTTCAAACATAAAGTCCAAAGACTTAGAAATCAAATCAGTCACCCACTTGCTAAAAAATCGTTTTCAATTTAGCCTAATTCAAATTCGCAGTGTAACCACAGCTCGTATACATCGTATATTGCTAATAAGTGACGAATTACACATTCAGTTCCGCTTTTAGTGTCTTTATTGTTGATAATGCTCCTTGAATTTCTGATGTTATCTCGTGCTTGTTAATGTCGTGGTGGCTTAATGGGTTTAAAACTAGACTTGTGTAATGATCAATTTGTGCTGCTGTTGCTGGTGTTAGTCCGCATTTTGTTGGTTTATCTTGCTTGAATTTCTTTACTGCGTTCCAAAATGTGTCTGTTTTCATTTTTGAGCTGTCCAAGTAAAACGTAACCGGAACTTTCTCATAACAGAATCTTTTCAGCATAAACTCAAATGCCGAACGAAGATAAACACCTGCGGCTTTGTTGTCGGCTTTGCTAAAGTACTCTTCAGCTTTATCAATATAGTTTTGGATATGTGAATTTGAATTGTTCTCTCTTACGATAGGAATTTCAAAACCTTTTCTTGCTCTACGAGCATAAAATTCAAAACTCTTCCAAGCGCTGTTGCCGTCTAAGTATGTTGATTTCACAAACTCGTACCATGGTTTATCATAAGTAGTTATGAAAACTTGATAATTTGGAAATTCGGTGTCAAGAATTTTAAGCAATGGCAAACGGTTTGAGATGTCCAAACCAATGAAAATATCATCCAAGAAAAGCACTTTACACGGAATGCCTTGAACGTGTCTTTTTACCATTCCCAAGTAAATGGAAATGGCAATGGCTGAAAGTCTAGCTTCATTCAGGAATATGTGTGGCTTAGGGATTTCCCTGCCCAAATATTTCACTTTGGCTCTTACGTGGTTGCGTTCAAATCCATTGTAGGCAGCGTTTGGTCTAGCTTGTGTGTAGTTGAGCTCAATTTCTATGTTGTGCCCAAATTTGTCTAAAATAGGTTGGGCAAACTTCATTATGTTTTCGATGCTATTTCTATCGAATAATTTTTTGAATGCCGTATTAAACTTGTCTATGGCTTCATCAACTTCCTTCTTCTTGGCGGTGATGTTAAATGTCTGATTTGTTTCTTTGCCAATCGCCACTTCTACATCATCCCATAGTTCGCCTAATTCCTTTGAGCCTGTGATTGCGACACTTTTAAAGTGCTTGAGAACACCTTTTACCAGTAAATCAAACAAGTCAATTTCATTTTCTCTATTGATGTGATGAATGGAAAGCAGATTTTTGTAAGTCAGGAAGCTTTTGAGCTTGATAGCATCACGTATGCTTGTGTCTCCTGCGGCATAGGTGTCTTTTGATGTTTTCTTTACCGTATAGGTTTTGTCATTGGCTGCTCCGCTTCGGTCAGGATTGAAAGTTACTTTTATGAAACCTTTGCCTTGTTTGGCTTTGGTCAAGAAAATGTTTTCTGTTTCATCATAGCTCAATGTTTCGATTGAAGATTGAAAAAAGTCCTTTAAGGCATAGTAAAAAGAACTTTTACCGCTTCCGTTTTCGCCATAAATGAACAGGTTTTTGCCTTCTACGTTAAACTCATTCAAGCCGTAGAATGCCTTATAATCTTTTATTTCGACTTTCTTAATTTTCATTTAGTACTGATTTCTGGTATTCTGATTCCAACCTTGTAGAATTTTTCGAATTGGTCAATTGGGGAATTGAAAAGTTGATTTTCTTCTAAATAGCTTTTTGCTTCTTGGTTTGGATAAACGATCAAGCAATTTAAAAGTGTATTCCTCCATTCAGCACTTGTAATACCCAATGTCTTAAACGTGCCTTTATCTCTTGCATATGCACTTAGTTGTCTAATATCTTCAATATCGTATCCACTTTTGTAAACTGACTTGTACTTTGAATCAATGACAGTTTCTTTTCCTTTGGTTGTCCTCAGAAAATCTAATTCACCATAATTAGCATCTACCTGAAAGATTATCTCTTTTCTACCAATTGCTTCTTTCAGTTTACCGAGTACATACAACTCAAAAATCAATGGCATATTAATCCAAAACGGTGGCACCTCAATTTCCTCATGTTCCTCTATAAAATTGATGTTAAACCCAAAGCGTTTTAAAATAATATTGGCTAATTCAACGGCCTTGGTGTATTCAGAATAAAATGGATTATGGCGGACTGATTTTACTTCACTAAGACCGATATTATCATCCACTTGTTCAAAGGCAGGGAGTATGAACCTTAATACTTCTTCAAGTCCTTTATCCTTATGATGAGCAAGCTTAAGATAACGCCTTAAAAACAAAAGAGCTTTTTTTATAATGCGGTTTTCCGGTTGGTTGAAGCCAAATTCATCATAGACACAAATTGTGTTTAGGTTTCTGTGTTTATAGGTATTCTGTTTTAATGTATTCGTTACGTGAACCTTCCCTTTTACCTTTCCATACAAGTTTTCTCCTACTTTATAATAGCCTTTTTTTAAACCTTTGCGTACGATGGTTTGCACAACTTGGAGGAAGTAGACTACTATCAATGGTGTAATTAAATCTTGCTGCTTGTTGATTATAATTCGTGGCTTTTCAAATTCTACCTTAAATAAATCATCAGCGTACTTAACTATTTCAGGATGCTTCAAACCCTCTGAAAGCATGCGCAAATAATCAATTTGACTTGTTGATGAATCCAATTTCGGGGTGACATACAAAACTTTTCCTGTGTCGGCTAACCAGCTCAAACCAATAAAATAACCAGATTGAAATCGTTTGTGCTCCACTTCAATAGATTCAATTAGCTTACTTGGTTCTTTGAGTAAGGCAAAAAGCTCCGTTTCTGTTAAGGAATAACAGTATTGATGTTCATTGATATGGATGATTTGTTCAGACATTTAAGCCGTTGATTTTATCACGAGCTGATTCGAGTAAAACGCCATCGTTCATGTATTCAATCAAAAGTGGTTTGATTTCGTACTTTAATTTCATTTGGATTTCATTGTCATCTACCAAAAAGTAACTGTGACCTATTTGAATGGATTGTTGGTCGAATTCAGGTGAAGTATATTCATCAAAAATCTTCTTCACTGCCGCAAAAAGATTTTTAGCTTTATTGTGAGTAATTGCTGCATCATTGGATGGAACAGGAATAAAAGTGAATCTCCTTCTAATGGCATAATCAATATGACGTACACTTCTATCGGCAGTATTCATTGTACCTATAACGTACAAATTATGCGGTAGAACTATTTCATTTGTCCCTTCATTTATCTTGTACAAAGAGTTTAACTTTTTACCGCGATATTCTAAAGCATAAATTAATTCACCTAAAACTGAAGTAAGGTTTGCGCGATTGATTTCATCAATAATTAACACAAATGCTTTATGTTGGTTTTCAGATTTAGAGGCTTCTTCCGCAAATGAAGCTAGTATTCTGTTTTCAACATCATATCGTATTTTTTCACCATCGGCATTTACCTTGATTCCTCTTACAAAATCTTCATAAGTATATGATGGGTGAAATTGTATGAGTTTAACCTGCTCGTTTCCTTCAATTTCTGGTTCCTTCTGAAATATACGCTTATCAATGGCTTCTATCAGCGAAAGTTGTTTTTCTTCATTGCTTGTTAGCCATTCCGCAATTTGCTTGGCCATTCTGGTTTTACCTGTACCCGGAGGACCTTGTAAAATCAAGTTTTTGTATTTTTCTGCTGAATGATTTACCATAATTTTCTGAACTTTTCTGATGGATTCTAAAAATGCAAATGTTGCGGGATATGCTTCTCTGAATTTTCGTATTGTTTTTTCTGATGCGTGACTGAAACCATCCCATTGACCTAAAGCGTCATCTTCGATTTTCTTTTCTTGCTTGACCAGCCAAACAATTTTTATACTTTTTTCTTCTTCGTAGCCATTGGGCAAATATTCATTTTGAACCACTAGTGCAATTCCGCCTAGTTTTTTTGTCCCACGTCTAACAAGTACTATGTCACCCTTCTTAAAATCTGTTACCGGATATGTTTTGGCCCCACTTGTACTTTCTTCGCCTCCTGTCCATACAGCATTTTTCTCTATAAATTCTTGTATGTAATCTTTGTCTTGCTGGCCATATACCCAACTGCTCACCTGGCAATATTTATTTGAAACACGCAATTGGTCTTCATCTGATAGGTTAATGAGAACGTTTAGTAAATTGATTTCATAAAGTTCACAACCCGGAAATGCAGACTTTAATTTCTCAATGGCTTCAAGGTAAAGTTCTATTCCCTTTTGTTCAATACCTGCGACTACTTGCTTTAAATTTGATAATTCAGGCAGAGGGAGTGAATTCATTTGGGTATCAAAGGGAATATAAAGCTTGGGGTTTATGAGAAACAAAGCTTGGCTTAGTTTGTTAAAGCCAACATTCTTTAGCGACAAAACCTTTTTGAAGTCATTATCATTAATATTGCTTCCACTATAAATTTGCTTGAAAAGATCCCACAAACATTCGTTTCCAATAGTGACTCCTTCTCTATTGATATAATTTCCTTTTGAATAAAACAGACTAAGGGTGTTTGGTGTAGGTGTTGGAAAAACAAAGTCGGTTGGTATATCTAGAACAATACCGAAAGCAGATTTAGCTTTTGTAAAAGTATCGGTTCGTTGATTCTTTGTGTTGCGTTGCGCTAACGCATAGATGTATGAAAAGGGGTCAATGGTCGCATATTGAAGAATGGCGTGTTCTGGATGAAAAGTATTTCCCGCTATAGCCAAAAGTTGCGTTTCTCTATTTGATATATCCTCAGAAAGGTCACTAATATTTTTACAGATAGCTCTGAAAAATGCTACCCAATCGTAATATTTAATATTGTTACCCATTGTTGCTCAGAATTTCTAAAAGGTTTTTTGAAATGCCATATCCACCAGCTCTTTTTGACCCTACATACTCAATTGCTCCAATTTGCTTAAGCAGTGATATATGACGTTCTAAAGTTTTATAAGACTTATTCAACTTTTCAGCTATTTCAGAAGCTCTGATGCTCTTCTCTGTCAGAATCAGAGAAACTATTTGAATCATAGATTCTTTTACTCCCTCAGTTATTCCCTCAATTAATCCCTCAGCTATTCCCTCATCTATCAATTTTGTTATTCCCTCAGTTATTCCCTCAGTTATTCCCTCATTAAAGTTGAAAGGAACAGCAACATCAGGAAATGTAACAGAAACAGTATTGTCTTTTAATTTCCAAACAGGCGGTTTGAAACCAAGGTCCTTACAGTGAGCAATCATCTTTACTGTGCCTATACCAATCTTTTCAATCCACCCTCTCAAAAAGAAAATATGGGCAATATCAGGATTGACAGGAATGGACAAATGGTCTTCGGATAAAGACTTCACACTAATTCCCTTTGGTAAACTTCCGTAGCTGTTTACTTGAAATTTGTCAGGATAAATATTGATGGCTATACTGCTTGAAAACGAAGAGTAATCCCTATGAACAAAAGCGTTTAGAATAGCTTCACGAATTGCTAACCTTGGGAAAGAAAGCTTATCTGTTCGAGTCCATTTGGTAGATTGGAAAGAACTGGAAACACCGTAAGCCAAATCAAAGAAGTCAGTTATTTGCCGAATGGATTTGAATAAATTGTAGTCAAAAACCTTATCGTATAAAAGCTTTTCACCCGTTTTGTCAGTTTTAAAGACGGAGAGTCTAACCCGAACTTGCGGAAAAAACTTCACGGGATTTTTACCAAATAGGACTACAGCAGCATTGGTGAAGTCTCCATTTTTGTACAATCCATATTTATTTAAGAATTGTAGTGGGTTATCGGGCAAGCTTTGTTCACGACCTGACTTGTTGGTATCTTTAATGCAATCCAAAACTTCATTCAGGTCAATATCCTCAACTTCTACCTCAATGGCTGATTTGGTTTCCCAACGTTGATTTCGGTCTGTTTCTTTGTGAATCAACTCGGCCAACTGCTTGGAATTGGCTTGCACGGTTGAAGAGCCAACACGGTAATAAACACCTCCCTTGAATATGTAAGGCTGATTCGTTCCTTTCCAAACCGAAACAACAATTAATTTATTGTTGCTAACTTTTTGAATGTCCACCGAAATCGCAGGTTCAGGTACAATTTCAGAAATCAGATAGTTTTGAAATTCTACTGCGAGCTTCTCAGCATTTTGAACTCCACTTATCTTTCCAGATTTTTCTGCTCCAATAACCAATTGCCCACCGTCACGATTAAGAAAAGAGCAAATCACTTTGGCACATTCTATTTTATCAAAGCGAGCCTTAAACTCCAAAGTGGCAGATTCTTTTTTCTGCAATACGTCTTGAATATAGTTTACATCACCTGTTTTCATACTGTTTTCATTTTTTCGATGATGTCAAAAATTCTGTCCATTTTGCCAAACTGTGTTTCGATGACTTTTTCAATGTCTTTGATATTGAAATATTCATCTGTCCAATGCCCAACCCGTTCTTCTGGTGGAACATCATTCAAAATGGTATCGTTGTACATATCAATTACCCGAATGTCATCCAGCAATTTGGTTTCTCGATAGGTAAAGGCAGGATTTAAACTGCCATCAGGTAAATACCTGTATTGCTTCAATAAAACCCGTGCAACACGTATATCCCGATGGGCAACAAACCATCTCGGCTTTTTCAACTCAATGGCTTTCTTCATTTCTTCGTGAGTAATAGAAGTTGCACCTATTACACCCGTACCGTAAAAAGGTCTTAGTATTCCAAAAAAAGCATCACAATTTTCAACAGCAGTTAGGCAATTTTCAAGATTTGATTTGGATGGGTCAACGGGCATTGTTTTGTAGTGGGAGCTGATGGGATGATAGCCGATTTGTTCAAACAGACCGCATACCCGTTCCACCTGGTCTTCGTAACCAATAACCGAAGATGCTACCATCACTTCTATTTTCCCATCTGCTGTCATAGTTTATATTTTCATTTCAAAGCTTCCTTAATTATCCTAACTTCTTCCACGCTATCCAGCGTTTCTATGGCAAAGCGAACAGGATGGTTGGGGTCATACAAACGCTCAAACTCACTTTGGATGATGGCCAGCTTTTCTTCTTCGCTCATTTCATCTGTAATGGGTTTCAGGTCTCCCAAATGCTTGAGTATTTCTTTGCCTGCCGATTTGATTTCTTCGGGGAAAACTATTTGATAAACTAAACCATCTACAACTGATTCAAAAAAGGATGATATCGATTGCTCTTTTGATTTGTCTTTGAAAACACCTTTGTAAAGACCTAGATAATCAACAAGAATTTCAATTATTGGCTTAATGTTCTCATTCGGCTCAGGTATAGGTAGATTTTCTAAAAATGCCTTTTTATATCGATACTTTCCCACTAGCTCACCACCAGCATAAAAAATGCGAAACAACACAGTAATAAGTTCTGAATTTAAAAAAGCAGTAAGCCATTTTAAGTTTTCACCTGTAATCAAAAAAGCAGTAGCTTCTGGATAATACTTTTTAGTATCGTAGTAAAACTGTGGTTCTGAAACTATTTCTGAAAAAACAATTTTATCCTTTTCTAATTCATCTAAATAGGCACAATTTCTCAAATTTGTCCAGTGATCTCCCATATCACTTCTACTCGAAACTTTTGGTACAAATGATTTTAAATGTTCATAAAGAATCGGAAAATCTTTTATTATATCAATTCTACTTACTCCTGCTCTTTTGCTTCCATTATGAGAATTGATTAAGTAATAATTATGAAAATTACAATAATACTTTCTCGTATCACGGCCCCTTAAAATAGGTTTAATAATGGATTTATTCTTCTTATCCTTTGCTTCTAGTTCGGTTTTCTTTTCTTCATCGATTATAAATGCATCATTATATCCAGTTTTCAATCCATAGTTAATATCAATTTTCCACTTAGAGATTTTTGTACCAACTTTTTCTAGGTGAAATTTCACTTTAATTAATTCAGGCGTTGAAATAGCCCAAACCTCTTCATTAAAATAATCCAGATTGATTGCATTGTCATTGAAAAATTTAACCAGTGAATTCAATTTAGCTTTTGAAAGTTGACATCCTTTGAATTCGTTTTTTAACTTTCCTTTTTGAAAAAGTAAGATGTTACTGTGAACAATAGCCGTTGAAAAAATCATTTCTTGACCAAAGTCGAACAGGAGTTTTGGATTTGTTTTGGTTAGAAAAAACTTGCGTGTTGATGTTCCATAATTAGCCCTGAGCCATTTGTTAGATGTAATGAAACACAAATGTCCACCATTTGTCAAAACCCTATTTCCATTTTCATAGAATAGCTCATAAATATCACCTGATGACGAAAAAGTTTCAAACTTCATTTTTGCAAGATTCTTTTTTAAAGTGTCATCAAGCTTTGAAATTTGTATGTAAGGTGGATTTCCGATCACCACATCAAAGCCTCCTTTTTCACGCCATACTTCCGAGAAAAAGAGTTTGAAGTCAAAGTCTATTTTGTATCCTGCAAACTGCTCGGTAGAGTCAAGCAGTTCACGTATTTTGGTGTTTATTTGTTGGCGTAAGGCTTTCTTTTCTTTTTCGTCCGTAATGTCGTAAAAATCTTCTTTTAGCTTTTCCAGTTCGGCTTCAACCTTCAAGTCCTTCATTGCGCCCTCAGGCAAACCAATTAAAGAGTTACCTGCTACAATCTTGTAATCCAAGTTGGGTAGGGTTTCAATCGGGTCAAGGTCGTCTTCGTCCACTACCAAACTCAACCACAAACGCAAGCGAGCTATGTCAATGGCAGAACTGTCAATATCCACACCATAAATGCTTTCTTGTATGATGTGGCGTTTCAAGCGATAGATATAACGGCTATCACTGATGCTTTCCCGGTGGGTAAAGCCAAAGCCTTTTAGCTTCTCTGTCAGGTAATTGTAACTCAAATGCGGTTTCAGCACCAGCATTGCGTTTACCAATTCGTGCAACAAGCCCACAGGAAAAGCCCCTGAACCAATGGCGGGGTCACAAATTTTGATACTGCTCAGTTTTTGGTCAATCAGGTCGGCATTCTTGCGAATGCTTTCGGGCAGTTTTAGTTCTGCATCTGTAGATTTCTGTTCGCCTGCCCTTATCTTTTCTAATTTAGAAAGAGCATTGATGTCATTTTCTAAATATGAATGTCCTTTACGAATGAAATCTTCGATATCCGTTTTCGGTAAAAGAATTTGGTTGCCGTGTTCCAGTTCAATTTTAGCTTGTCCTTTTTTGGTTTGGGTATCACTAAACAGTTTGGTTTGGTCTGTTCCTAATTCCTGATAGCTTCTTGCGCCATTGTTCAGTGCATTGTCCAAATAGTGAATCAAGCTTTCCTGACACATATAATGCACAATCTCACGGGGCGTGTAAAAAGCACCTTTGCTTTTCCGCTCCGTAATATCGAGCATATTCTCAAATACTTTCCCTAACATTTCAGGGTCAACTGCTACTTCTTTATCAAGCGGTTCATCTTCCTTGATGGTGAAGTTGTAGCGGTCAAATACGTCTAAAATGCCGGTACGCCTATCTTCATTGTCTTCGCCACTTCTGAACAAATAGTCTGGAATTGAAATATTTGCTTTATCCCATTTGTAATCAGCTTCGAATAAACCACCGTTCAGGAAAGGAATGCGGCAATCAAAGCGTTTGTAATAGGAGTTTTCGTTGTCCCGTTCTTTTGCCAAGGCTTCATAAAACAAGTATTGCAGCTTGTCTTTAAAGAAGTTGAGTTTTTGAGTTTGTGCCTTTTCAAACAGTTCTTGCACAAATCGCTTTTTACCTGTTCCCCAACGTTCGTTTTGAGCTACACCCAACCAACCTTTTTTCTGCAAGAAGTACAGGAATACAATTTGCCCTAAAAGTTTTTTGGTAAATCGGGCATTGTCAATTCCTGCTTCCTTAATGGCTGCTTTTACTTTGCTATCATTTTCAAAATGCTCATAAAGTTTAATGTACAGGTCTTTGTATTGGTTGAAGAATTCGTCTGTTACCTTTTCAATGCTAAAGGCGGCTTCTAGTTCTTCGATGGTGGGGTTGTTGGAAATGTTTTGCAATAAAGGCAACAACTGATTTTTGGCAGTATGGGCTTTTTCGTATTTACCCACCAAAAACGAATAGCGTTTGGCTGGGGTAAACTCTTTCTTGGTTTTTACCTTGCCTTTTTCTTCGTCCATAAAAGACGTCTGTTCGACCTTTATAAACGAGAATCTCCAATCTATTCCATTGTCGTCTTTTGCATAAAAAGCGACTAATCCATAATCTCGAGATTTTGATTTATTCTTGTCCGATTGCAACCATTTTATCACAAAATTTCGCAGAGAAGTTCTTGCCCTTTCAAGCATTTGGGCTTTCTCCACTTCTACAATCAGCACTTCAATCTCATTACCATCAGGGTCTGTATATAGACCAACTCGTTTATATTTCAAGATTTTGTCTGCAAAGTCGTCATAAATCAAGGTTGACCAATTTCGACCGTGACTAAAGTCAATATCATTTAGTAACTCTTGAGAAAATCGAATGAATCTATCTTCGCTAAATGAATCATTGAATGTTTCTTCTATAAGAATTTGTGCTCTTTTCTTATCCATACTGCTTACTTGATTAAGTACCCTGAAAGGATAACTTCACGTTTTTGAAATTTCTTGGCGTTCTGTGCCCCTTCAATAGCCACGTATCGGATATGCTTTTCTAGGATGTGCAATATTTGAAGCGGGTCGGTGGTTTTCTCCAATTCCGTTTTAATTAACTGTGCTGTTTTCTTGGCAATGGTTCCTTGTGCTAACATTTCACGCACTCCATTCAAAAATTCGTCATTGGAATCGGTAAACCCTTTGAAGTTTTTGAAAGACTTGTCTTTCAATCTGGTTTCAATGTATTTGGCGTTTGAACGTCCGCCACTGCCTTTTGTGGGTTCATCACCTACGGTGGTGTCTAATTCAAAACGTGTTTTGTTGGTTTGCAATATTTGAAAGTAATCGCTTGGAATGTTGGCACGTTGTGTTTCGGGCTTACATTCCAATTCATTCACTGCATCAAAAAAGGTAATCTCTCCAGATTTGCCACTTTGATTGATGTAAAACTTTTTGAGTTTGCCAATGCGGAAAAAAGTAACCAAGGCATCATCTTCCAAATTTTCCTTTTTGAAACCTGAACGGGCTTTCTTAGGCAGGTTTTTGATTTTCTCAAACAAGTCGGGATTGTCATCACGTATCTTTCGCATCAGTTCCAAATACTTCAATTCCGAATCACCTTCGCCATCTTCACCTGTGTACGCGGTTTTGCTGTTCAAGGTGTTGAATAGTTCCTGACTTCCGAATTCTTCACCATCGCTCAGGTATTTGGCATCTTCACCCAAGATGTCGTGAAACATCTGGATTTTGTTGGTGATGTTAACTTCTAATCCTAGATGTTCATCAGATTGAGAAGTAGGGAAGAAATTGAAAATATGCACATTCGGGAAGTTGCTGCCCAAACGGTTTACACGACCTGCACGTTGCAATACCCGTGTAGGATTCCAAGGCAAATCGTAATTGATAAGCACATTGGAACGGTGCAAGTTTATACCTTCCGCCAACACATCAGTGGCAATCAATATTTTCAGGTCGTCTCTTTTCTCTTTGTGTTTCGGGTCGAAATTGGATGTAATGATGTCTCTTGATACCGTGTGGTTTGAAGTGAGTTTGTTGTCTGTGTGTCGTCCGCCAGTGCTGGAATAGAACATCACTTTGCCTTTAAATTCTTCTTGAAGAGCTTCATATATGTAATCTCCTGTTTCTTTTGATTCGGTGAAGATGACAAGCTTGTTACTTTTAAGTGATGCCTTTGATTTAAGCACCTTAATAAATGTTTCCAACTTCGGGTCAGAATTAACCGTTTGCCAAAGTTTTTTTACTTCCTTCAAAATGGCAAGGTCAAACTCTAATTTGTCAATGAATTCTTTTTTGAAATCCTGTGAATCGTACTTGTGTGCCTTTTCTTCTTCTACAAATTCTTCAAGGCGTTCAATGTTGTCGCTTTCAATCAGGTCGTACACATCCACTTTTTTGCTGATATACACTGTTCCGTTTTTGTACATAGCAATGAACTTTTCATAAGAAGTGATGAAGCGGTCAACACTCTGTCGAAAAGCGTGGAAACTGCTTTCCAGTCGTTTCACCAATATTCCTTTCATAAAACCACCAACGTTGCGTTGTTGCTGCATTTCAAATTCGCTCAAAGCTTTATTCCCAATGTAATAAAGCAAAGGCGTGTATCGGGCATAGGTGAACTCTTGCAGTTTTTTGATGGTGTTGTTGAAAATGGTTTCTAACTCACCTTCGTATTTGTACACGATTTTTTGCGGATTATCCAGGCTCGGAAAAGTCAACCCCTGCATTTTCATATCCTGCTTGAAATAAGTCATTACGTCTGTTCGGGTTCTTCGAACCATTACATAGCGTAAAATGCTATTTCTAATATCGTCAGAAATTGCCTTGATGAGTTTTTTGTATTCAGGGTCGGTCTTTTCAAGTTTAGCCAATCGTGTTCTGAAATTGGAGAAGTACTTTTCCAAATTCGGTATGCCCGGAATGGTTGAATTTTTAGGTGCTTGAAACAGTTTTAATTGAGCGAATATGTCGTCAACAGTATTATTCAGTGGTGTGGCCGTTACCAAAATCACTTTTTTACCTCGGCAGATGTCTAATAAGTTGGCGAATGATTGCGTGTTTTCATTTCTGAAACGGTGAGCTTCGTCCACCACTATGTAGTCGTAGCGTTCCAATCCTTTTTTGATGATGTGTTCCAGCTTGCCTAAAGATTCCACTTCAAAACTTCTAATACCAAAATCAAAAAGAGAGTCCTTCCAGTAGTCTTTCAAGACAGGGGGACAAATCACAAGCGTTCTGCCTTGCAGTTGTTGAAGCAATAAAGCAGTGATAAAGGTTTTACCCAATCCAACCACGTCAGCTAAGAATACACCGTTGTAAGTTTCTAAAATCTTTTTTGCCTGAATCGCTGCCTGATTTTGATATTTCAGTTTCATAAAGCCCTCTGGAAGGAATGGTTCGAATTCATCAGCTAGATTGATATCCTCCTCTAAATACTCGTAAATCAGTTTTAAATAGAGCTCGTAAGGTTTGATTTGGTCGTTGAGCCAAGTTTTGTTTTGAATGGTATCAACAAAGTCTTCTGAAATGTCAACCGATTCTTTCCAAAGTGAATTGAATTGTTCTTCGGCAAAAAGAACATCTCTTTTGCTTCGTAATTCAACATTAAACTCACGATTTGCCACAAAACCCGATTCAGAAAAGTTACTCGAACCTGTAATCACAAAACCATAGTCACGGTCTTCGGGCTTGAATTTTCCGATATAAACCTTTGCATGAATGTTTTTTGAAGGATAGGCACGTATTTCAAGTTTCTTTCCATTGCCGTTATATGCTTTGTCCGTCGTAGGGTCGTGGCAGTCGGCTTTAAGAAATTCAATAAACTTGCGAATTCCTATTTCAAGGCGGTTGTCATTTTCATCACTGTTTTCAATTTCTTCCTTTAGATTCTGTTGATAACGCTTTTTTGTTCGTTGATGCGATTCGAAGTCAAATGAACCGGTTTGATGATGGTATTGCATCACATCATAAGAATCTCGATCAACACTAAGGCCAACGAGAATTCTGATTTTATCGACTGGCTCAAGAGCATCGTACAGTTGATAAAAGCCACTTGCTCTAAAGTACCCTACCAATACATCAAAAAGCTGTGTGTCTTTCAGAGTTGACTTAAACCTGCTTAATAGAGTATGTCCCTCTTCGTTGGTGAAGAAAGTTAAGTCTGTTTGGTCTATTTTATTGTCTATACTCATATTCATTCGCGGCTTTTTAGGGTGTTAAGCGTTTCTTCCAAGCCGCTTTTCAAAAATCTTAAATCCCCTATATCGGATAATATGAATGATTTGATGAATTCAATTTCCATTTCCTTTTCCTGAACTTCTAATGTCTTAGACAGGATCTGGAGCATTTCTTTTGTTGCTGCTCGTTCACTTCTTTCAATCTTGCTCAAAATGGAAGTGTCAATGTCAAGTTCTGCAGCCACTTTTCTAAGTGGAAGGCCCAGTTGCTCTCGTTTATATCGCAAATATTCTCCAAAAGAATTCATCATGTCGTAAAAGTTTGGACTAATTCATCAATGATACACTTTATTTTTGAGTACTACCTTCAGCATTAATGGCGAAAATCAAGCATCACTAATTCGCCACACATACTTTCTTTGCTTCGCTCCCTTTCGTGAAGGGGCGACCCTGCTTGGCTAGGCTACCCACACTAGCAAAACATCCCTTTAAAAATGGCTTCCCTACCGGTAGGGCGGCCTTCGAAGCCGCTAAAACGCTACCTCCAGCTGGTTGCGGGTGAGGTCGGCGAGGGTTTCGCGGCGGCGGATGAGCTGGGCTTGGCCGTTATACACCAGCACTTCCGCAGGGCGGAGACGGGCGTTGTAGTTGTTGCTCATGGTAAAGCCGTAGGCGCCGGCATTGGCAATGGCCAGTACGTCGCCTTCGCGTACCTCGTTCAGCTTGCGGTCGTAGCCAAAGGTGTCGGTTTCGCAAATGTTGCCCACCACGGTATACACCCGCGGCGTGCCGGTGGGGTTGCTGGCGTTAAAAATGTGGTGCCAGGCGTTGTAAAACATCGGCCGGATGAGGTGGTTCTGGCCCGAGTCCACCCCGGCAAATACGGTGGCGGTGGTTTGTTTCACCACATTCACCCGCGTGAGCAAATAACCGGCGGCACTCACCAAAAATTTACCGGGCTCAAACATGAGCGTGAGTTCACGGCCGTAGGCTTTACTAAACTCCTTGAATCTACTCGTGAGCGCCTGGCCCAGGGCTTCGATGTCGGTGGTGACGTCGCCTTCTTTGTAGGCCACCTTGAAGCCGCTGCCAAAGTCGATGTACGCGAGCTCGGTAAAATGTTCGGCACAGTCGAACAGCAGCTCGGCACCGCGCAAAAACACCTCGGCATCGAGTATGTCGGAGCCGGTATGCATGTGCAGGCCGTTGATGTGCATGTTGTGCGTTTTCACCACCCGCGTGAGGTGGCGCAGCTGGTGGATGCTGATGCCAAATTTGCTGTCGATATGCCCGGTGCTGATGTTCACGTTGCCGCCGGCGAGGATGTGTGGATTGATGCGCACACAAACGGGCACGCTGTGGCCGTAGCGGTGGCCAAACTGCTCGAGTATCGAGATGTTGTCGATATTGATGCGTACACCCAGGGCCACGGCTTGCTCGTATTCGGCCATGCCCACGCAGTTGGGCGTGAACAAAATATCCTGCGGCGCAAAGCCGGCCAGCAGGGCCAGCTCCACCTCCTGGATCGATACGGCATCGAGCCCCGCACCCTGCCGCAGCAGCAAACGCAACACATTGATGTTGTTGAGTGCCTTGCAGGCATACAGCAGCTTGAGGGGCACCCCGGCAAAAGCCGCTTCCAAACGTTGGTACTGCTGCTCGATGCGGTTTCCGTCGTATACGTACAAGGGCGTGCCGAAGGTGTTGGCTAAGCTGGCGAAGTCTACGCCCGGGATGGCGTAAGGGTCGGTGGGCTGCTGCATGGGTGGGGGTGTAAAAGGCACAAAGATATTTTTTAGCTAGCTTTGTGGGTCGTTAAAACTCGAATTCCTGCATTTTTTGGCGTTAAAATAGCATTTCGTGGAAACGGCCGGAGATGCTGCAGGCCCTGCACATATAGCCTGTTTAATAATTTCTGCAAAAAGTTAAACAAAAAGAAAAAAGTCGCTGTTCTTCTCTCCATGCAAGTTACCATTGCCCGCAAAGCTCACTTCAACTCCGCGCACCGTTTGCACAATCCCCTGTGGGACGAGGCCACCAACCGGGAGGTATTTGGAAAATGTAACAACCCCAACTACCACGGCCACAACTACGAGCTCATCGTGAAGGTTAGCGGCGAAATTGACCCACAAACGGGTTATGTGATGGATGTTAAAGTGCTCGCCGATCTGATTCGCGATGAGATTGAGGCACGTTTCGATCACAAAAACCTGAACCTCGATACGGAAGAGTTCAAAAATCTGAACCCGACCGCCGAAAACATTGTAGTGGTTATTTGGCAACTCTTGCGTGCTAAAATTGATGTTAACAAGAAGTTGAAAGTTATTCTTTATGAAACCGAACGAAATTTTGTCGAATACGAAGGGCATGCGTGATCAACTCGATATCGACGCCATGGGCGACGATCACGTGGGCACTTCCAGCGAAACTCCCCTTCGCCTCGACGCCTTCGAAATCGACAACGAACTGAAGATTGAGCTCATCGAAAAACATTTCCGTGAGATCATGAACATATTGGGGCTCGACCTCACCGACGACAGTTTGCGCGGTACCCCCAAGCGTGTGGCCAAGATGTACGTCGAAGAGATTTTTAATGGCCTCGACCCGAAAAACAAACCGCAGATCACCCTCTTCGAGAACAAGTACCGCTACAACCAGATGTTGGTAGAGAAAGACATTACCCTCTACTCCAACTGCGAGCACCACTTTGTGCCCATCGTGGGCAAAGCCCATGTGGCCTACATCAGCAACGGCCACGTGATTGGCCTGAGCAAAATCAACCGCATCGTAGAATATTACGCCAAGCGCCCACAGGTGCAGGAGCGTTTGACCAAACAAATCGCCAACGAGCTCAAGCGAGTGCTCATGACCGACGATGTAGCCGTGGTGATCGACGCCCACCACATGTGTGTATCGTCGCGCGGCATCAAAGACCGGAGCAGCAGCACCGTTACCGCCGACTACAGCGGCAAATTCCTCGACGAGGCCACCCGCAACGAGTTCCTCAAATACCTCGAGCTCAAAAGCGGCTATTGATGCTACACGGCAAACACATCGTAGTCGTAGGCGGTAGCCGCGGCATTGGCGCGGCCGTGGTGGCCCAAGCCCTCGCCCAAGGTGCCCGCGTTACGGTGCTCTCACGCAGCGCACCAGCCTCCGCAGCCGCGCAGCACATCGCCTGGGATGCCCTCAGCGACGAAACTGCCGCCTTCGAACAAATCGAGGGCCCGGTAGATGGCTTGGTGTATGCCCCCGGCTCTATCCTACTCAAACCCTTCAACCGATTCAGCGATGCCGACTTCGAAAACGATTTCCGCATCAATGTGCTGGGCGCGGTGAAGGCCGTACGCCAGCTCATCGGCAAACTCAAACAAAGCGATTCGGCCTCGGTGGTGTTTTACAGCACGGTGGCCGCCCGCGTGGGCATGCCGTTCCATGCGTCGATCGCTACGGCCAAAGGCGCCATCGAAGGCCTCGGCAAATCGCTGGCAGCCGAATATGCGGTGAACAAAATACGTGTAAACGTGCTGGCACCTTCACTCACGGCCACCGATTTGGCCGCCGGGCTGCTGAGCTCGCCCGAGAAGCAGGAAGCCGGCAACAAACGCCACCCCATAGGCCGCTACGGCCGACCCGACGATTTGGCGGGGCTCACCACCTTCTTGCTGTCGCCCCAAGCGGGCTGGATCACCGGCCAGGTGATTGCGGTCGATGGCGGCATGAGCGGCATCAAACTTGTTTAAGCTACCTCATCCAAGACAAAGGGGCTACCGGAATTCGGTAGCCCCTTTTTTGTGTGCACTGCGGGAGCAATTAGCCTTTGAGGGCCTTGTCGATCATAAACCGCAGGTGCTCGCGGTGTGCTTTGGTTTCGGCATCGCCGCCGGCCGCAGCTTTGAGCTGGGTGTTGAGCTTGGTGAGGTTCGACAGGGCCACCGACTGCGCTACATAATTGAACGGATTGTCTTTTTGGTCTTTGTCTAAGCCTGCCATAAAAATGAGGCGGTTTACGTATTCGAGCTGCAGCATCTGGCGGTAGCTGTTTACGTTGCCCGCCATATCGGCCTGGAAGATGCCGTTGGTCAAGTCGCCCATCATCTCGGCCAGTCCGTATTCGTTGCCGTACAGGCGGCTATCTACGATCCGCTGCTGCGTTACGGGGTGCAACACATGGTCGAGCACGGTGCGGTACGCGGCCATGGCGCGGTTGTGTACCTTCGGATCTTCGGTGCTGCTGAAGAAGTTGAAGCCGCGGCGCTGCACCTGCAAATGGGCGAGCAGTTCGGCATCGGCCACAAAGGCATTGGGCGCCAGTACGTACTTGTTGAGGGCGTTCATGGCGCGCTTCTGGTCGGCCTTGCTCACGGGCGTAAACGGTTTGGTGGCACCGGCCTGACCGGCAAAACCGCGGTCGGTATACACGCCACCCACATACCGGGTTACGGTGGCAGCGGCATTGATCATCTCACCGCCCAAAATCATGTAGGCGTTGGTGAGCTCCTGGTACGACTGTCCGTCTTTGGTATAGCGCTTCTTGAGGTCGCGGGTAAGCTGGTTCACCAGCTGGAAACGCTCCTCGCTGTAGGCGATGGCGTCCGACGACATATCGTTCACGTTGATGCGCGGGTCGATGGCTTTGCCGGGGGCACGCATATCGTCGGCATCGTTGCCGAAGGTTAGCGCGGGCTCGGTGGAGCGGTTCAAGATTTTTTGGAGACGGGCTTCTTCGGCGGCGGCATCGCTGAGGGCCGGGCTGTAGCCGTACTCAATCACCCACATATCGTAGGGACCAGGCTTTTTGGTGAAATAGTTGCCCTGCTTGGCGGGGTCGAGGCTCAGGTTCACGGCCGGATAGTCCATCACCGAGCCCACGAGGCCTACGGCTTCGGTGAGCTGCTTGTTGTGTAGGTCTTTGGGGGCGTGCAGCTGCGAGGCTTTCATGTTGTGGTTGAGGCCGAGGGTGTGTCCCATCTCGTGCAGCACCAGGTAGTACAACGATTCGGTGAGGTACTCCTTTTTGCGCTCGGCGCTGGCGCCGGTGGCTTCGAGCATCTGCATGCCCAGGTGGAAATTATGCTGCAAGTGACCGGCCAGTGCACACTGGTGTTCGTTGCCGGCCAGCTCGTGGGCGTCGTGCTGCTGCAAGCCGTTGTTGTTGTACAAATCGGCCTGGCGCAGGCGGTTGCTCACAAATACGTACTCGAGCATGATGTCGGCACCGAGTATCTGTCCGGTGCGGGGGTTGGTGAAGCTCGGGCCGTAGCCACCAAAGGGCGGGTATGGCGACGAGGTCCAGCGCAGCACGTTGTAGCGGATGTCGCCGGCATCCCAGTCGGCGGTATCGGGCTGCACCTTCATCACCACGGCATTTTTGAAGCCGGCCTTTTCGAAGGCTTCGTTCCAGCGGGCACCGGCATCGAGTATGGCCTGGCGGAACTCTACGGGCGTGGTATTTTCTACCCACCAGGTGATGGGCTCAACGGGCTCACTGAGGGCCGCGGCGGGGTCTTTTTTCACCAGGTGCCAGCGGTTGATCACGTCGCGGTAGGGTGCAGCTTCGGGGCTGGTCATGTCGTCGACCTGGCGGCCAAAGTAGCCCAGGCGGGGATCGTCGCGGCGGGGCTGGTAGTCGTTCTCGGGCACGGCGATGATGCTGTGCTGCAAACGTACGGTCACAGCGCGGGGGTCGGTCACGTCTTTACCGCCGCCGTTGAGGGCATTGGGGTTGTCGTACACCAAATCCACCACCACATCGGTATTGGCGGGGTAGGCTTTGATGTGTACGTATTTCGACTTGGCCTTGTTCAGGTTGCCGAGGCTAAACTGCATGGGGCCGGCGCCGGGGAACTGGGGTGGCTTCACGCGGTCGAACTTCTCGTCCATGAACAAATTGCCGGCCTCGATGAGGATCTGGCCCTTTTCGGTGTCTTCGGCCACGATTTTTTCGCTGAGCAGCAAGGCGGGGCTCACGTTGGCGTCGCTCGAGCGGCTGAGGGCGTTGGCCGAGTCGAAGTGGAAGTTGAGGTTGAGCATCTCAAAGTCGATGCGGTCGTAATAGCGCGTTACCTTGAACATGGCGTTGTTGCGGAACGAGCCACGGTTGAGGCCCACGCGGGCGAGTCCGTTTTCGGAATAGCTCCAGTAGATGAACTCCTTGCCGAGCTGCTCCTTCTTCAGCAGCAGGTAGGTTTTGCCGTCGGTGGTGTCTTGGTAAACGGTCATGAGTCCGTCGAACTTCACGGCGGTCTTCACCTTGGAGGCGATGGTCACCTTTTTGGTGTCGGGCGCCGGCGGTTTGGGTGCTTCCTCCGTTTTTTTCTTCTTCCGCCCCAGCGTTGCGGCTTCGGCCGTGGGGAGCGCCAGTATTGCTGCCAAAGCGAGCACTAGGCAATAAGATTTCTTCATAGTGTATTTTGTAAAAGCAAGGTAAATTACAATAGTAAAGTGAATTGGTTTGTTAAAACGACCTAATTCTCTACCACAGGCATCTGCGGCGGTGCCCAACGGTAGCAGATGCCCACGCGGCCGAGGTGGGTGGTGATGTGCTGGAAGTGGTGCTGGTAGCCGGCCAGCAGCTCCCAGCGGCGCCAGCGGTGGCTCAGCTCGAGGCGCAGGGCGTAGGGCCGGTCGCCGTCGTTCATCCACCCCCAGTAGCCGGCCAGGGCGGTGTTGAGCTGCCAGCTGCGGTGCGAGAGTTCGGTTTGCACGCCCCAGTTTACGGCGTCGTTCTGGCTGGCAAAGCCGTACTGCCATACGTACAAGCCTGCCCAGCCGTGGGCACGGATGCGGTCAAGCCACCGCTGCTTTCGGTACCAGCTGTAGCCGGCATGCAGGTCGAAGATATAGCCCGGGCTATTGGTGAAGCGTGCGTTCTCGAGGTTTTTTCCGGCGGTGGTTTTGACGTTCACGCTCAGCAACAGATCGGGCCGCCAGCCTTGTTCGCGCTGCCGCAGCAGCTGGAAGCCGCTGGTAATCCACACATCGCCTTCGCTGCTGCCACTGCCCGAGGCATCGCGGGCACGGCGCAGGTCGCGCACCGCGGTATCGGTGCTGTACCACTCGCGGCTGCGGTATTCGAGCTGCAAGAACACCCGCTCGGGCGCCAGCGGCAAACGGATGCGGTGGTAGAGGTTGGTGGTGCGGTCGCCGGGGGCGCGGTGCAGCTCTACCGATGTTTCAAAGGCATAGTCGCGCCCCACACGGGGGTACAACATGCGCGGTATGGGCAGGGCATTGGGGCCCATGTAGGCGGGGTTGCGGCGCATATACTGCTCCCAGGGGGTTACGCCGTCCCAGCCCACATTGGCTTTCCAATGCGCGTAGGGGTCGGTGGTCTGCGCCAGCACGGCATCGGGCCTGTCCATAAAAAATGCAAAGGCGAGAACCGTTCGAAGAAATATCCGTTTTATCAAAAGACGAATGTCTATTTTCGTACAAAATAGTGTTTAAACTGCGTTCCATGAAAAAATTGCTTTTCGGATTTTTTGCCATGCTGCTGCTCCAACTGGGGGTGACGAGTGAAACCAACGCCCAGGCGGCACCCAAACCGCGGAAAAGTCCCATGACGGTAGCGACCTTGAAGTCGGGAAAAACCTACCTCAAGGTGGTGTACAGTCAACCCTTCAAAAACGAACGGGAGATCTTCGGCAGCCTGGTGCCCTACGGCAAGGTGTGGCGTACCGGCGCCAACGAGGCCACCGAAATTACCGTCACGCAGAAGATCAAAATCGGCGGCAAAACCCTGCCCGCCGGCACCTACAGCCTGTTTAGCATCCCCAATGCCGACAAGTGGACCATCATCCTCAACAAAGACCTGGGCCTGTGGGGCGAGTACGAATACAACGCCAAATGCGACCAGCTGCGCTTCGACGTGCCCGTGAAGGCCGTCGACCAAGCCTGGGAAGCCTTTACCATCAAACTCGACAAGTCGGGCGCCGGCGCGGTGATGACGCTGGTGTGGGACAAAAGCTCGGTGGAAATCCCCATCGAACTGTCGAAATAAACCCTTGGCCGCCCCGGCCGTCAAAGCAGCCTCTGGAACCGACAAACTTGTCCCGGAGGCCTCTACATTTAGCTTTTTACCGTGAAGAAATTACTACCAGCCTTACTATTTGTTTGTATTAGTGTAACTACCGTGGGCGTTTACGCGCAGTTGCCCGCCGCTGGCCCTGCTGCGGGCGGTCGTGCTATGCCCCGCATTGCGCGCCTCTACGGCCGCGTGCTCGACGCCAGCACCCGCAAGCCCGTGGAGTTTGCCACCGTTACCCTCCTCGCCGGCAAAAAAGACAGCATCGTGAGCGGCGCGCTGGTGCAAGCCAATGGCGACTTCAGCCTCGACAAGCTGCCCTTTGGGCGCTACCGCCTCAAGGTGAGCTTCATCGGCTACAAGCCCATCGAAAAAAACATCGACCTCAGTCCCCAAAAAGCCGAGCAGGACCTCGGCGACTTCCGCCTCGAGCTCGACGCCGCCCTGCTCAATACCGTGGAGGTGCAAGCCGAGAAGGCCGCGGTGATCATGAACATCGACCGGCGGGTGTACAATGTCGACAAAGACCTCAGCAGCCGTGGCGGCACCGGCATCGACATCATGAAAAACCTGCCCGGCGTGACCGTGGATGCCGAGGGCAATGTGAACCTGCGCAACGGCAGCCCCACGGTCTTCATCGACGGGCGGCCCAGCGTGCTCACCCTCGACCAGATCCCCGCCGAGCAGATCGAGCGGGTGGAGATCATCACCAACCCCAGCGCCAAGTTCGACGCCAGCACCACCGGCGGCATCCTGAATGTGGTGCTCAAAAAAAATACCCGCCCCGGCTACCTCGGCTCGGTGAATGTAGGCTACGGCTTCTACAACCGCTACAACGGCGGCGGCAACTTCAACGTGAAGGAAGGCAAGTGGAATGTGGGGCTGAGCTACAACATCAACAGCCGCTTGGTGCCCGCCGAAGGCTTTAGCGAGCGGGTGAACCTGCTCAACGACCAGGCCGTGGGTTATTTCGACCAAACCAACCTCAACAATTTTGGGAGAACCTTCCAGTTTGGCCGCGTGAACGTAGACTACCAGTTCAACAACCGCTCGACCCTCACCCTGGCGCAGAACATGACCGGCGGTAACATCACCACCGACGAAACGCAGACCTTCAGTAGCCTCGACGCCAACCGCGCCGTGCTGGAAACCGGCAGCCAGCTCAACGACCAGGAAAACTACTTCCGCAACTACACCACGCAGCTGCTGTGGCGGCAAACCTTCCCCAAAGAAGGCAAGGAGTGGACCGCCGACCTCAGCTACAACGTAGGTCGCAACGGCACCGACGCCCTGTTTACCACCAACCTCTTCGACGGCAGCGGAGCTCCCCTCCCCAACCAGCCGCGCCTGCAGCAGAACACCGGCGGCGGCCAAACCCGCATCGCCACCTTCCAGTTCGACTTTGTGGACCCCCTCACCGACCGCAGCAAGCTGGAGTGGGGCCTGCGCAGCAACTACCGGAAAAATACCGCCAACCTGGAGGTCAGCATCTACGACTATGCCCTGGGCGCCTACGCCCCCGACAGCTTCCTCACGAACCGCTACCGGGTCGACGATCTGGTGAATGCCGCCTACCTGACCTATACCGGCAAGTTCACCGACAAGCTGAGCTACCAGGGAGGCATGCGCTTTGAACAAACCTACCTGGTTACCGAGCTCCCCGACCGCAACCAAACCTTCTCGTACCTCTACCCCGACGGGCTGAACAATATCGGCAAGGCCCTCTTCCCGAGTGTGTATTTGGCCTACAAAGCCAACGAGCGCAACGAGTTTCAGCTGAACATGTCGCGCAAGATCCGCCGCCCCGACTTCCGGCAGATCACGCCCTTCATCTTTTTTGCCGACCGCCAGAATTACAATATTGGCAATCCGGCCCTGGCCCCCGAGTTCATCAACCTCGCCGAAGCCAACTACAGCCGCAACTACAACAAAGGCAGCCTGCTGAGCTCGGTATACCTGCGCCAAACGCAGGACGTGATCACCAACTTTGTGTATGTGCTGCCCACCGACTCGAGTGTGCTGGTGAGCACCTACACCAACGGCAACAATCAAGTGAGCTGGGGTACCGAACATACGGTGAAGTTTAAGCCCGTGGAGCCCCTCGAGATCACCCTCAACGGCAACGCCTTTTATACCGACATCAGCGCCAGCACGGCCGGGCAGCAGCTCGCCAACAGCGGCTGGAGCTGGAACGCCAAAATTATTGCCACCTACAAATTCCCGAAAGAGTACACCCTGCAGCTGAACAGCGACTACGAAGCGCCGCGCATCATCCCGCAGGGCCGCACCATACCCGTGTACAGCACCGATTTGACACTGAGTAAAGATTACAAAAAGGTGTGGTCGTTTTCGGTGGCCGTGCTCGACGTTTTTAATACGCGCCGCTTCGGCAACACCTTCGAAACGCCCTTCTTCACCCAGGAGCTGAGTCGCCGGCGCGACACCCGCTTTTTGCGGCTCACCGCCAGCGTACGTTTCGGCGAATTCGACGTAAGCTTCCTCAAAAAGTTACGCAGGCCGAGTGGCGGCGGCGGTGGTGGCGAGATGGATTTCTAAGCCAGTAGGCCGATACGGATGTAGAATGTTTAACTTTGGTGAACCGCGAGGTCAATCCCAACCAAACACCTATGCCCAGCAGTCGCAAAGCGGCCTTCAAGGCCTTTCTGAATGCATTTCCCGAGTACAAGTCCACTGCCGTCCTCGACAAACTCCGCAAAAAGGAGTACGCCCGTCTCGATAAGGAAGGCCACGTTTACCTGGATTATACCGGCGGGAATTTGTATGCCGAAAGTCAGCTCGAACAACACTTCAAGCTGCTGCGCAAGCACACCTTCGGCAATCCACATTCGACCAATCCCAGCTCACAATTCGCCACGCGGCTGGTGGAAGAAACGCGTGCCTATGTGCTCAAGTACTTCAATGCCGGCGACGATTATTACTGCATTTTCACCGCCAATGCCTCCGCCTCACTCAAAATTGTTGGCGAAAGTTATCCCTTTGGCGAGGACTCGTTTTTGCTGCTCTCGCTCGACAACCACAATTCAGTGAACGGCATCCGGGAGTTTGCGCGCAACAAAGGCGGCGCGTTTGCCTATGTACCGCTCGACGAAAGCAGTCTGCACCTGCAGGCACCGGCACTCAAGCACGAGCTCGAGGGCCATGCCGACAAAACGCACAAGCTGTTTGCCTTTCCCGCGCAGTCGAATGTGTCGGGCATCAAACATCCGCTGGGCTACATCGAAGAAGCTCACCAAAACGGCTGGGACGTATTGCTCGACAGTGCCGCCTTTGTACCCAGCAATACCCTCGATTTACAGCAGCTGAAGCCCGACTTCGCCACCGTATCGTTTTACAAAATTTTCGGCTACCCAACTGGCCTGGGCTGTTTGCTCATGCGCAAAGAAAAGCTGCAAAAGCTGGTGAAGCCGTGGTTTGCCGGCGGCACGGTGAGCCTCACCTCGGTGAACTTCCCCGGGCATTTCCTGCTCACCAACCACGAGCGTTTCGAGGAGGGCACGGTGAACTATCTTGACATTCCCGCCATCAAAATCGGCCTCGAGCACATCGAAAAGATCGGCATCCCCGTGATTCAAACGCGGGTGCGCTGCCTCACGGGCTGGCTCATCGGCGCACTCAGCAGCCTACAGCATTCCAACGGCAACCCCGTATTGCATGTGTACGGCGCTACCGATTTAAACGAGCGCGGCGGCACGCTGGTGATGACCTTCCTCGACGAAAACAGCCACATCATTCCGTTCAAAGACATCGAAGCCGAGTCGAACAAGCGTAAAATCAGCTTACGTACCGGCTGCTTCTGCAATCCCGGCATCGACGAAACCAACTACCACGTAGGCGAGGCTGAGCTCGAAGGCTACTACCGCTCGCACGAGGAAGGCAACTTTTTCGACATGATGGCTGTGACCGGCAAATTGCGCGGCGCCATACGCATCTCGGTAGGGCTAGCCAGCAACTTTGCCGATGTGTATACCTTTTACGAATTCGCCAAAAGCTTTCAGAAGTAGCCTGCGCCCAAACAAAGGCGGCTGAGGGTTGTTCATTGATGCTATGCATCAAACGCCCTATGTGATCTGTTGGCTGCGCCGCGACCTGCGGCTCACCGACCAAACTGCCCTATTTCATGCGCTGAATAGCGGTTATCCCGTTCAGCTGGTCTTTATATTCGACCGCGAGATACTCGATAAGCTCGAAGATACCGACGACCGTCGGGTGAGCTTCATCCACCAAAGCCTGCAAGCCGTGGATGCACAGGCGCAGCAGTTTGGCAGCCGTTTGCATGCGTACTACGGTCGTCCGCTCGACCTATGGCAGCAGCTGGCCGCCGACCCGCAGTTGAAGGGCGTATACGTAAACCGCGACTACGAACCTTACGCCCGCGAACGCGACAGTGCGGTGAGCGCACTTTTGCGGACGAAAAATATCGCCTTCAACCACTACAAAGACCAGGTGATTTGTGAAGCCAACGACGTTTTGAAAGACGACGGCAAGCCCTACACCGTTTTCACCCCCTACAGCCGCAAGTGGAAGTCGAAGGTAACCGACGCCTTTTTTGCGCATCAGGCCAGCGAAAAGTTGCTCGACAAGCTACTGCCCAGCACCGATAGCAAGTTGCCGAGTCTCGAATCGATGGGCTTTCGCCCCGCCGCGACCAGCTACCCCGACACCCAGCTCGACGAAACGTTGCTCCGCAACTACCACGAGCAGCGGAATATTCCCGCCATCCGCGGCACCTCGCGCCTTGGCGTTCACCTCCGTTTTGGTACCATCAGCATCCGCAGCATCGCCGCGCGGGCCAGTGTCAGCAACGAAACCTTTTTGAACGAACTCATCTGGCGCGATTTCTACCAGATGATTCTCTGGCATTTCCCACATGCCGCCAAAGGAGCCTTCAAACCCGCCTACGACCAAATTCCGTGGCGTAACCATGTGGCCGACTTTGAACGTTGGTGCAGCGGCACCACCGGCTACCCCATCGTTGATGCCGGCATGCGCGAATTGGCCGCCACCGGCTTCATGCACAACCGGGTGCGTATGATTGTGGCCTCGTTCCTCACCAAACACCTGCTCATCGACTGGCGCTGGGGCGAAGCCTGGTTTGCGCGGCACCTGCTCGACTTTGACCTGGCTGCCAACAACGGAGGCTGGCAATGGGCGGCCGGCAGCGGCTGCGATGCAGCGCCCTACTTCCGCGTATTTAACCCCAGCGAGCAAACCAAAAAGTTCGACGCGTCGGGCAGCTACATCCGGCAGTGGGTACCCGAAATTGACAGCCTGAGCTACCCCAAACCCATGGTAGAGCATGCCTTTGCCCGCAAACGGGCACTCGACACCTATGCCATCGCCTTAAAAGGACAGACCACCGAAACCGAATGAAACACATCACCCAAAGAGAACTGCTGGATGCCGATAAGCAGTACCGCACCAATTTAATGAACTGCCTCAGCGGTCCACGCATGGCGGTATTGGTTGGAACCACCAACGGGGCGGGACATACCAACCTCGCCATCTTCAATTCTACCCTCCACATTGGCGCGCATCCCCCGCTGGTTGGGCTCATTTTTCGGCCCGACAGCGTAGATCGGCACACCCTCACCAACATCCGCCATACAGGCCAATACACCATCAATGCTGTGGGCATGCACTTTTACGAGCAAGCCCACCATACCAGCGCCCGCTATCCGGCCGAAATCAGCGAATTCGATGCTGCCGGACTTACTCCGCAGTACAGCAACCGCATGAAAGCCCCGTATGTAGGCGAATCGACCTTACGTTTTGGCCTGACCCTCCGGGAAGAGGTGCCCATACAAAGCAATGGCACCTGGCTGGTGATTGGTGAAGTGCAGGAAATTTGGCTCAAAGCTGTATTGCTGAAAGACGACGGCAGCCTGCGCCTCGACCAGGCCGGCATAGTAGCGGCCGGTGGCCTCGACCATTATTACGGCTTAGCATTTTTGAGCGCCTTGCCCTACGCCAAGCCCAAAATGTAAAAAGCCACCCGTCGGTCATTGACGGATGGCCTCAACCAAACTATACAGCTCCGTTACCGGAGTATTAGGCCGTGGCCAGCTGGATATCGCCGAGTAAACGAATTTCGTCGCTTACCAAGAGGTCGCCAGCTTCGGTTACCACGTGGAATTTGAGTCCGTAATCTTTGCGATTGAGTTTACCGCTGAAGGTCAAGCCTGCTTTGGTATTGCCCCATGGGTCAACTTTCACGCCACCAATTTCAACCTGAAGGCTTACTTCGCGGGTTACGTCGCGGATGGTGAGGTCGCCGGTGAGTTCAAAACCTTCGCTGCTCGCATTTTTGATGCTTTTGCCTACGAAAGTGAGCTTTGGAAACGCCTCAGCATTAAAAAAGTCGTCGCTTTTGAGGTGGCCATCGCGCTGTTCGTTGCCGGTGTCGATAGAAGCGATGTCGGCTTCGAATTTGATTTTGGCGGTGCTTAAATCGTTGCCTTCGGTTTCAATTTCGGCTGAATACGACTTGAAGGTACCGGTTACATTGGTAATCATCAGGTGTTTCGCCTTGAAGTTGATTTCGCTATGGGCGGTATCGATGGCCCATTTGGTTAAAGTTGTGCTCATGTGTAATTTATTTTAAGGTTTTTGTTTGCCGTGTTTGTCGGGGACGAAGGTATAACGATGTTTGAACATTAATGTTCATTCCGCACAAAAAAATTGTTACTTTACCATTAAACTATCAGAGCAACGAATCGTCGGTACGGCATGAAGAAAATTTTACTCCTCGCATTTCTGGGAATTTACGGACAGGTCGGCGCCCAATCGTACTTTCCACCACTTGTTGGCAGTCAATGGGATACCCTCTCGCCTGCACGATTTGGCATCCGTCAATCGGCCATCGACTCGGCCATCAACTTTCTCGCCTCGTACGATACCAAAGCGTTCATTGTGCTGAAAGACGGCAAAATTTTGCACGAACATTATTTTGGCAGTTTCACCGTCGACAGCGCCTGGTACTGGGCCTCGGCAGGAAAAAGTTTAACGGCTTTTGGTGTGGGTATGGCCCAATTCCAAGGACGTTTGTCGATACAAGACAGCAGCTCGCGTTATCTCGGTACGGGCTGGACCAGCCTTACGCCTGCGCAAGAAGGCCAAATCAAAATCTGGCATCAGCTCACCATGACAAGCGGCCTGAACGACGGCGTTCCCGACGACAATTGCGACAGTCCGGCTTGTTTGCAGTACCTCGCCCCGGTAGGCACCCGCTGGGCCTACCACAATGCCCCTTACCGGCTGTTGCACGATGTGGTTGGCGCCTCGGCAAACCAATCGTGGCAGGCGTTTTTCAACCAACAAATCAGTGCCCGCACCGGCATCAGCGGCCTGTGGATCGACCATGTGCTGTACAGCAAGGCCCGCTCGATGGCGCGCTTCGGCTTGCTCATGCTCAACAAGGGCGTCTGGAATGGCGACGTACTCCTGGGCGATACCGCCTACCTCAATGCCATGATCCGGCCTTCTCAAAACCTCAATAAATCGTATGGTTATTTGTGGTGGCTCAACGGGCAGGATAACTTCATGATGCCGCAAAGCCAAATTCAGTTTTCGGGCTCCCTCATTCCCGCGGCACCAGCCGAACTGGTGATGGGCCTCGGCAAAAACGACCAAAAGTTGTATCTGCTTCCCAGTCGGAACATCGTGGTGATCCGGATGGGCAACGGCAGCAATTTGCCCGTACCGGTGCTTTTCGACCGCGATTTCTGGAATTACCTGCCTGCCATTTTACCTGCCAATGGGTTGGCAGTAAGCCAAACGTCGACCACTGCAATCAAAGCCTACCCCAATCCCGCTTCCACCTCTTTACAGCTCGAACTGCCCGAGGGGCGCTACACCCTCAGTTGGTTTGACCTAAGCGGCAAAAAAGTCGCCACCGTCGAGCTCCATGGCACTCAAGTTACCGAACTGCCGAGCGCCAATGGCTTATATTTGCTGGTCGCAGAACGTATCGAAACGGGTGAACGTTTCCATACCAGAATCGCTATCCAACACCCATGAGTTTTCCTTCCGATTTCTGGAACCAACGTTATGCTGAAGCCGCCGACTATGTGTACGGCACTGCACCCAATGTGTTTTTTGCCCAACAGCTGCAGCAGCTAAAACCCGGCAAGTTGTTGTTGCCTTTCGAAGGCGAAGGCCGCAATGCCGTTTGGGCGGCCAGTCAAGGCTGGGAAGTAGCATGTTTCGATTTCAGCAGCACGGGGCGCGATAAAGCCTTGCAACTTGCCCAAAAAGCAGGCGTAACCATCGCCTATGCGGTAAGCGACTTCCGCAAGTACGACTGGAAAAAGCAACATTACGATGTGGTGGGTTTGTTTTATGCCCACCAGCCCGAAGAAAGTCGCAAACAATTGCACGCAGCAGTATTGGAAACCCTCGAAATTGGCGGCATTTTATTGCTCGAAGCCTTTTCGACGGCACAGTTGGGCAAAAAATCGGGTGGCCCGCAATCGCTCGATATGTTGTACTCGGCCGAACTCCTGCACGACGATTTTGCGGCCTTACGCAATCGGGTAATCCAAGAAGAGTTGGTGATGCTCGACGAAGGTCCGGGCCACCGAGGCGAGGCATCGGTACTGCGGCTCGCCGGCATGCGCTGATTTAGATGCCAAATTCTACCTGAAACATCGCGCCCCAGCGGTTGCCTACGCCATCGAATTGAGGTAATCCGTTGCGCCAGCGGTACACCACATGGGCTTGCGCTTTGATGCGGTGACCGTTAAAATAACGCGATGCACCCAGCCAAGCTTCTTCGGTACGCCGCTCGTATGGGGCTATCGACTGGAAAGGCCGCACAACAGTATAACGTGCTGCCAGCTCCAAACGATTGGGGAAGCAGTAGCTGAGCTGCTGGTTGAGCCCCTGCCCCACATAAATGTAGCGCACATCGCCCGTGCTGCTGGTGGTGATAGGATTGCTGGCCGAGCGCTCGAGATACTCGGCAGCGTAGGCCCAGCCGCGGTACTTGAGCACCATATCGGCAATAATCGTATTAAAATCGCGGTAATCGTAGAGTTCGGTACCCAGTTGACCGCCAGTACGCGCACTTTTCAGGTTCACACTGGCCGTAGCACCGATGCTCATCTTGAGGGTTTTTTCTCGCTCCAAATCGCCTTCGCTGTAATCGCCGCCATTGGTGAAGGTGCCCAATGGTAACCATTCCACCCGGCCGGTATAGGCCAGCCCTTCGTTGATGGCGCTGGCATTACGCCCGTCGCCGGTGGTGAGCGAGCCCTTGAACTTAAAGCGCATTTCGTTTACGGGCAAGGTGTAATAGGCAAAGAGCCCGAAATCGCGGTCGAGCGTAAAAATATTGTTGGCTAAGGAACGGTCGGCAAATTGCAAATTCCCCGACGACACCACCCGCTGGCGGTTGCCGGGGAGTTTGGCCTGTCCAAAACCCATGTAAAAGCGCGGACTGAAGTTGTAGTACAATACCGCGTCGCGTATGGTTTGT
>VFQR01000746.1_pt1 | contig 34932 bp, 23 predicted proteins | sample 3512321 | NCBI WGS metagenome assembly VFQR01 (sample SAMN10412374, study PRJNA504923) | tailings metagenome | isolation source: Relicate 3 Philex TSF1 revegetated site | place: Philippines: Tuba, Benguet | collected 2017-08-29 | reverse complement strand
ACAACTCCCCAGCGAAAAACGCTCGCACAGGTCATGCATCCCGAGGACGAACTTCTCCTCGAGGAAAAAAATCGCGACAGTGGCAACTTCCCCAAGTTTGACCCGCTGAAGAAGAAACCGGGGCAAATCCTGCGAACTTCAGCCGAAGAGCAGGCCCCGGCCGAAGTCGATTTCAATTCTCAGGTTGTCGAAGTTCGTGTCGAAGGGAACGACACCATCCAGGTTCGGGAAATCGAAAAGCATATTAAGGTCCGCCCCAATCGCACTGTCAACGAACGCCTGATCAAGCAGGATGTGGACGCTCTGGTACGCACTCGATGGTTCACGACCGTCGAACCCTACGTTCGACAAACCGACGAAGGTCTTGTTGTCATCTACCGTGTCCTGGAGCGGCCGATCGTTCGCGATGTGCAGTATATTGGCAATCAGAAGATCAAAACATCTGTTTTCGAAGGGCTCACCAACTTAAAGCCGGGCAGTCCATACGATATCAGCGCCAATCGTGAATGTGCTCGCCGAATTGAAGCTCACTGCAAAGACAAAGGCTACTCGTTTGCGACTTGTACGCTCGAAAAAGGCGACTCCCGCGACGAACGAGAGGTTGTCTTCCGCATTCATGAAGGCCCCAAGGTGGGGGTGGATGCCATTCGCTTCGAAGGGAATGAGTTCTTCAGCGACAGCCTCCTCAGGACGAAGAAAGTCTCCAAAACCCGGGTCCTCAGGCTCTTTGGTGGTAAATATGACGAATCGACCATCCCGGACGATAAAGAAAGTCTGCGACAGTACTATCACAGCCTGGGTTTCTTCGAAGTCGAAATCACGCATCGCGTCGACTTTAATGAGAGCAAGTCAAGTGCCACCTATGTCTATGTGATTAAGGAAGGCCCCCGTTACAAAATTCGCAATGTCTCTGTGGAAGGGAACAATGTCCTGACAGAGGCCGAAATTCGTCAGTACATCGATTTCAAGGCAGGCGATTTTTATAGTTCCCGTGATATTGCCAAGGACGTTGACGAGATTCGCTCCCGGTATGGTGAGCAGGGACGACTCTTTGCAACGGTCGATGCGATCCCGCAATTTCTCGAAACTCCCGGTGAACTCGATCTGATCATCCGTATCAACGAAGATAAGATCTACGTCGTCCGCGAATTCCGCGTTCACATTGAAGGCGATTATCCCCATACAAGGCATAACCTGCCTCGGAACATCTCGCGAATTCACCCAGGTGATCTCGCCGATCCGAAACTGATCAAAAAATCGGAACGACAACTAGCCGGGTCTGAATACTTTGAGGGTGGGCCTCAAAATGGACCTCGCCTCGAAATTTCAAGAGTCTCTGAAATCGCCTGGCTGCAGGATCGAAGCCAACTGGCGGAAGGGGGCGATTCCACAGCACTTGGCCAGTCAGACTTTTTGTCGCAAAGACCAGACTTTCTGTCGCAGACAAATCAGCAGCCGACTGGAAACAATTCGTCTTCTCATCCAGCAGCAGCTCGAACCCTATCACGATCTGCTTCGAATGGGGAAGGTGCTGGAAGTTCATCCGTGCAGCAGGAACCGGAAGGACGCAGCTATCTCAATGGCAGTGGATTTTCGCAACCCTCTTTGGCAGCGCCATCGCGGACCGTCGGTAAAGCACCCAACAGCCAGCCAGCCTCGAAAAAGGCTGAGCCAGATCCCGGGGAAGACGATCCTGATGGGATCTATTTCATGCCCGGCTCGATGTTGAAAGTTGAGCAGCCCGAAAGTGTCGATGCCTCTGATCCACACGTCAGCGTGGTTCGCGGGCAGACGCGTGACATGCGTGCTCCGCAGAACTATGAATATGATAACAGCCCCCAGGGAGATCCTTACGGCAACCCCCGTCGCTTTGATCAGAACATCTACGATAACTCAGTTCCGCCGGAATTTATTGATATCGATGCGTATCTGAAGGAAGCCCGCACCGGGCGACTGATGTTCGGCGTCGGTGTGAACAGTGATGCCGGTGTGATTGGTAACATTGTTCTCAGTGAATCGAATTTTGATCTCTTCCGCCCACCCACCAGCTTTGAAGATATCGTCAATGGGACTGCCTGGCGTGGAGCTGGCCAGCGGTTTCGCCTCGAAGCGGCACCCGGTAGTCAAGTCAGTCGCTATACCGTCGACTGGTCAGATCCCTACTTCATGGATAGTGACTACAATATCGGTGTCAGTGGTTTCTTCTACACGCGATTTCTCGAATTCTGGCAGGAACAACGCCTGGGTGTCAGGCCTCGTATTGGTCGTCAGTTGACTCCTGAATGGTCTGTCTCCGGGGCGATTCGTATTGAAAATGTCCAGGTGGATAACCCTGTCTATCCGCAACCAGAAAGTCTGACGGAAGTGTTAGGGAATAACTTCCTGACGACAGGCCGTATCGGTCTGGCGCATGATACGCGCGATGCCCCGTTTAATCCTTCGGAAGGTCATTTTATTGAAATGTCCTACGAACAGGCTTTTGGGGACTTTGTCTATCCCAAGCTTGAGGTTAATGCCTGGCAGTACTTTACGACGTATCGCCGTCCCGATGGTTTCGGTAAGCACATTCTCTCTCTCCATGCCGATGTGGGTTGGACAGGGAGCGATACACCGATCTTTGAAAACTTCTATGCTGGTGGTTTCCAGTCATTCCGCGGCTTCCGGTTCCGTGGTGTCAGCCCTGTGAATACCGGGGTTCGTACCGGTGGTAACTGGATGTTCCTGGGTGGTGCCGAGTATCAAATGCCAGTCACAGCCAACGAAATGCTGCATCTGGTGGCCTTCACTGACTTCGGTACAGTCACCGAAGATGTGACGCTTGATAACTTCCGTCTGTCAGTTGGTGGTGGTTTAAGAATCACTCTTCCAGCCATGGGGCCCGCACCAATTGCTCTGGACTGGGCTGTTCCGATCATGAAGGAAGATTTCGACCGGACACAGCTCTTCAGCTTCTACATCGGCTTCACTCGATAACACGTCTCTGTGCCATGCTTGCAGCTCTGGGCAAGCATGTTCCCGCAACGAACGCGGCACGTGATTTCCTCGGCGGGTGGCCCGGCCAACTCGTGCCCAACTTACTGACACAGGTTGTCGCGAATTTCACGACAACAAGAAGCCGCGCCATGCGCAGGCCCCGCCAAAACGTTTCACACAGCCTTGGGTGGCACGACCCGGTAGGCCCCCAAAATCAAATCACAGCGAAAGTGCGTGGTCTTTACGGGTTTGAATCTCACATTGGACTCACCCATCCATTCGTCTCTGTAAGTGTTTCTCAGACTGTCGTCTGGACATCAGTCTTCTGTACTTGCCCGATTGGCTTGTTCTTTGGCCAGTTTCGCTGCCTGCTGTTGACGGATGATTTCCATGGGGCTGAGTGGCTTGGCTGCGGGCGGGGGTGCGATCTTTTCCTGAGGATTCACTGGCGCTTCCAGCTTTTGAACCTCTGCCTGAGCCCGCTTCTGTTGTTCACGAATCAGTTCAATCGGGCTTTTTGCAGCTTGTGGAGCAACTGCTTCTCCGAGCTTTTCTTGAGCAACTGGCGGCGAAACGCTCTTGGCTGCGGTTGTCGCTGGGTCTGCTTTTGCACGCGCCGCCTGCTGTGCCCGAATCATCTCGATAGGCGATAGTTTTTGAGGAGTCGCTGTGACAGCGACAGGGGCCATCGGCTCTTCGGAAGTCGCTGGCAGTTCCTCTTTCGGCGGAACCTGAGGAGTGGATTCCGCCAGCGATTTCGATTTGGCCTGTTGTGCCCGAATCATTTCAATCGGCGAGAGAGGCTTGGCGGGAACCGGTGGAGGAGTCACTGTCGGTGACGAAGACTCTTCCTGTTTTTTGAGCGGAGCAGTGCCTTCTGAGTGGCTCTGATGTGCCGATTTCGCCTGCTGAGCACGGATCATTTCGATAGGCGAGAGCTTTTTGGTCGTTTCTGGTGGTGCAGCAGTGACGGGCGGTTGAGGGGTTGCCGCCGGGATAGGTGGAGTTGTTGCGACCGGTTCCACAACTTTCGGTGCATCGACGCGAATCACATGAGCCGGGTCAATGTCGTACCATGAAATGTCGACGGTCTGCTGGAATTCCACGAGCAGGCGACAGTTCATATTCACGGTTTTCACGCAGCCCGTGAGTCCGCGAAAACGAGTCAGTGCGGGGATTCCTTCGCGCACTTGAACGTACTGATCCGTCCACGTCCGTTTCAATCGTTCCGCTTGATCAATCAAAGACATGAACCTGGCTTTCAAAGACGCAGGAATTGCGACCATCGAGATTCATCGTACGTATTCCAGAATTCAGCAGCACTTTTGTACGGGCCATGCATGCGGCGTTCGTGCCCGCAGCATTCGTGCCATGCTTGCGGCTCCGAGCAAGCATGCATTCTGGATCCCCTCAACCAGTTATTTTGAGCGAATCAACCCCGATTCACCAGTCACAAGTTCACCAGCCAAAGGAATTATCAATCTGCTGCCCGATGGGAATCGGCTGTCGCTTCGGATGTTACGACTGACTGATCGCCAAACTGGTGTTCAAAGGAAATGCCAATTTGGAGACGACACGATCTGCTCCCTGATGGAACAGATACTGGCGAGTCGTGTCATCGTGCCAGGCCGTCAGTGCGACAACTTCCGCAGACTCAGCGAATGGCTCGCCCGCTAACAGGGCGGCATACTCTTTGAACGTTTCCCGGGCACTAATCGACGCAGACAGGCTCGTCTGCTGGCATATCCAGGCATCTGCATCGACCAGCCAGATGTTCTTCGACGCTTCCTTCTCTGCAACAATTTGAGGTTCTGTGCATGCCGGCGTGAGCAGCAACAGCATCGATTCCCGCCAGATCGCATCGGGCGAGAGCACTTTCCAACCGGTCGTATTCATCGAAAGGCTGGTACTGGTTTTCGGAAAGATCCAGCGCATGACCTCTTCGCGTGAAGCGGTCCAGGGGAGTGCAATGTCGCGATTTCGAAGTGCATCGAGAATTTGACGGATCCATCGATCTGCCCAGACTTGAGGGCAGCGCAGGGCAGGGGGCCAGATATTCCGAGTCCGCCCATCCCCTTCGCACCAGGGGCCATAAACCACGACCACCTGACAGGCCTGAACAGCCGCTAAGAATTCGTCGGCCTCAGACGGTTCAAATTCATCCGATGTCGTTTGCTCGATAACGATCAGTTCCACCACTTGTGATGCAGGGAGCTTGATCTTTCCTTGCCAGTAATCAATGGCTTCCGAGAGTGTCTGGACCTTGATCCATTCCAGATTCTCCCTGGCACCCCAGGCGGAGCTGCTTTGATACTGATTCGAAGCCTCCTCAGGAGAGACCCACAAGCCCGTGATCTTTCGATTCGCATGATTGTCAGGCATTGGCAAGAGTCTTCGAGAAGTATCGGTTTGAGTCATCCCGTCGGTCGATCGCTGTCGGGCAGCTCAGGAAGCCGGATTTTCGACAGGGCTGGTCGCCCGCGGCGCATCCAGTGCTGGCCGAATTTTATGGAGCTGTTTCGCCAGGCCGACCTGCTGTTTCACCCGGCACACTGTCGCCGTCGGACATTGACTGCTGCAAGGGCTGGGTTTCAATTTGGTCGCTCCATCGACCATGAATTCGCCGTTGCGAATACTGATGGCCAGATCAATCACACTTTGCTGGACAGCCTCTTCGAGCCGGTGGATGGAACTTTCATCGAGGCGATTCCATTCTTTGGATTTCCTCCCGGCTTTCAAACCTGCCACCAGGCCTTCTTTGCGCAAGCCCCAGAAGCCTGCCTGCCATGCTTCAGCATTCTCTCCCGCCATTCTCAATCGTTTCACAGCCAGCAGGTAGACCACCAGTTGCAGGCTCAACCCCTGCTGCACAGCCTTTTCGTCGAACCGGTATTGGCTCGCGCCGCCCGATTTGTAATCGATGATCGAAAAGAACTGCTCACCAGTAGGAAGTTGATGAGCATCAATCCGGTCGATCTTGCCACCCAGTCGCACCAGATGCTCGTCTCGCGAAATTTCCAGCGCAGGGTAAGGCCCGAGAATCAACTCGCCGTGGTCATCATAAACCTGTCCAAAGGCAACTTCCGGCAACGTGGTTTCGGGCATACCTCCCCACGCACTGACCATCGTTTCCAGATACTCTCTTTGTGACGCAGCAAACTGTTCGCTCCACGCACTGACAATCTGCGAATCGAGCCGGGCCATGGCTTCTGCCAGTGGAGAACCTTTAGCCCGGCGCTGCATTTCGACAGCCACATGTTCGGCAAAAATCCGGCTCAGTTCCGCTTCATCGGCCATCGCCAGCCGGCCACTCCCCAGGAGAGACGCTAAAGCACTATGAAGAGCTGTCCCTCTCATCAGGTGATTCGTCGAGAGTTGCCTGGTCTCACGCGGCGAGAGTCCCAGCACCTCTTCGATCCAGAATCGAAACGGACAGTTCGCATAAAGTTCCAATCTCGTCACGCTGAATTGATGCTCTGGCCCATATTGGCGGGCAAACTCCTGGCGAAGAGCAGGTTCATTGAGCATCCCCTCGTACTCAGTAAAGCCTTCTGTGCGATATCGAGCCTGTAGCATGGGCAGACCGCGAGCCATGTTCCGATAGGTTCGTCCCTCGGTCGTGTCCAGCAAACCTGTCTTCCACCAGCCCGCATGGCCGGTCATCGCCTGGTCAAACGCCAAAATACGTAAGTCCCGGCGGGTATGGATCTCTTCCCGCTCCGGCATGACATGGATCGAGCCCACATGCCGCGGCAACTGCACGTCTTTGGTGAAAAGATCGCAGGCCGCCAGCACGAATGGGCTGGGAAAAAGTTCCTGTCCTTTGGCATTGATCGCGGGATATGTGATCAGCAGATTTTCTGTGGCCATGGAGACCAGTTGCCAGAACAGCAGCGTCTCTTCAGAAGAATGATCCTCTTCCCGTACCAGCCGAAGACCCGCTGAAATCAGGCTTTGACGCTCGGCATGACTGTAAAGGCAATTGGTATGATCAGCCGCCGGGTAAGCCTGTTCGGTCGCACCCACAATCACGACGCAGCGCGCTGAATCGAGAAATCGTGCCTGGGCCGGATCAATCAGCAAAATCATTCCCGGTGACGGGGCTGGCGGTAAACTGCGTTCCACACTCAGGCAGGCCTCGACTTCACTCCACCACGCCTGCAGGCTGATTCGTTCGGAAGGGTCTTGCCACGTCCCACGGCAGCGGGATACCCGGCGGAGAATCCTTTGCAGAAGTTCCCAATCCGCACGATCTGCCCTATCGTTTGATGAATCCGGCAAGAACGGCGTCCATTGACTGATGATGGCCGCCCACAGATCAATCCACCCTTCAAAGCTGTGTGATGTACTGAGTTTCTCGGTCATACGCAGTAGGATTTCCAACCCCTGACTGACCAGCGTGTGATTGATCTCCTTCTCAGTTGTCAATGCGCTGGGATCTGCCGCTCGTTCGCGGGCTTTCAAACTGAGGATTTTGCGACTCGAAGCGGGTGATTTTGCCAGCCAGGCCAATAGGGCTCGTTTGGCTTTGGGGGGAAACTGGGCAGGGCGAAAAAATGTCGATGAGACGACCAGACGGAGGTCGTGACTCGTCCAGTCATTCAATTCCAGTTTGACCAGTTGCGCAATCCAGCGCACGACAGGACAGGTTTCCAGCGATGAGGCCTGAGGAGCATAAACCGGTATTCCCGCCAGTTCGAAATGATCCAGCCAGCGCGAGGCTTCACTCGCCAGACCCCGAACCACAACCAAGATATCTTCGGCTGAGAATCCACTCGATCGCCACTTCTTGATCTGATAGCTGACCGCTTCCAGTTCGCGATGCGGCCCACCCGCAGCAATGGCATCGAAGCCAGCGGCCGTTGAACTTCGGCTGACAATTCGCGGGTTACCAAAAAGACTCCGCGAAAGTTGTTCAAGTCCCGCAGGAACAGCTCCCTGGTCTGGATCTGTCGATATCGTGTGGACGCGAATCTCATGCAGGGGTTGGATTCGAGCTCTCAGAATCTCCAGTGTTCGGCGAGGAATGGCAAACAGCTCGCTTCGATCAAAAGAGGTCTTCCGCTGACTGGCAAATTCATCGGGCAAGGTGATGACGATGTCTGCGTTCCATCTCGCAAATTGCTCAAGTAGCTCATACTGAATCCACGTGAAGTCGACAAAACCATCGCAGACCACAAGCCGCACCTGATCGAAAGGTGCTCTGGCTCCCTGGGAGACGGCCGCCCGTGCCAGCCACGATCGACCTTCCTGATCGTACCAGCCGCGCGCATTGAGCAACGCCTGGTATTCGTGATAAATCGCTGCCAAGGCCAGATCTTTACTTGTTGCGCCCCCTTTTTGCTGCTGGCAGCTCTTGAGAAATTCCTCAGGCCACGTTTCATCCCGCTTGAGCTCGGCAATCCAGTCACTGACGATTTTTGTGAAACCCCGAGTCTCGATAACAGCGCTGAATTCCTGGCATTCACCCCGCTGATAGACTGTCTGAATCGCGTGTGACAGCAGCAGAAATTGTGTGGAAGGCGTAATGGGAGTCGCTGCCGCAGACCCATGACTGAGAATGATCTCAGAGAACGACTCAAACGTATGCAGGTTGGGTGCCGCGATCCGACCCTTCAGTAATTCCCGCAAAGCCCGATAAGTCCCCGAGTGTGTGCGAGCCGAGGGTGTGAGCCACAGGCCAGTCCCCAATTGACCGGTTGCCAGGCCTTGACCAAGATGAGTGGCATAGCGTTTCAGTGCCTCCTGATGACGTGCGGCACCAGTGCCAGTCAAAATCTCAAGCATCAGGAAGCCTTAGTAGGTGCAGTGAGGAAAGGAAAGCATTCGCCGGGTCGACATTCTCTGGTTTCACTGAGTTTGCCAGATTGTCACACGAATCGACCTTGTCGGCACAGGGGATTTTTCGGTACAACCAGATTTTGTAAATTCTACTTGAGATTTCTCAAGTCTTTTGAGATCACCACCCGGAAAGGAAGCCGGAATGGCTCATACCATCGAGTCCATTGCCTCTTTGATTGGCGCCCGTATTGTCACGCTTGACGGATGCGTGGCCACTCCTCAGGAACCTGTGACGGGTGCCGCAGCGATTGAGCAGGCCAAGTCTGGTGAACTGACCTTCCTTTCCGAAGATCGTCATATCAGCCGGTTGAAGGAAACCAATGCCTCTGCGGTGGTCATTCATCCTTCACAAGCCGCCCGTGTCAATGCGGATTATCCTCGTCTGGTGCTGCTGGAAGTGGAAGATCCTCAGGCCGCCTTTCTTCAGGTGCTGCCACTCTTTCGCATGATTCGCAGTCGCTTGAAGCGAGGCATTTCCCCTTCGGCTTTTATCAGTTCGACAGCCCGGATTGGCGAGAACTGTGCCATCGGGCCCGGTGCTTACATTGGTGAAGACGTCATCATTGGCGATGATTGTGACATCCATCCGGGTGCCAGTATCGGAGCCGGTTCGCGTCTGGGACGGGATTGCCAGATTTATTCCAACGCTGTGCTTTACCACGAAGTTTCGCTGGGCGATCGCGTCATCATTCATGCCAATGCCGTCCTGGGAGCCGATGGTTTTGGGTATCGTTTCGAGCAGGGTCGATTCATCAAGGTGCCACAACTGGGTGGTGTGATTATCGAAAGCGATGTGGAAATTGGTGCCAGTGCGACGATCGACCGAGGCGCTGTCGATGCCACCGTCATTGGTGCCGGAACCAAGATCGATAACATGGTCATGATTGGTCACAACTGCCGCGTGGGTCGGAATAACGTCTTTGCGGCTCAAGTGGGTCTCGCAGGTTCCTGCAGCACTGGCGATTATGTGCGGCTGGGTGGTCAGGTGGGTGTGAAAGATCACACGCACATGGGCACAGGTTGCATGGTCGGTGCCAAGGCCGGCGTGCATCGCAATGTGCCCGACGGCGAAACATGGATTGGTTACCCCGCAAGCCCGGAAGCCGAACAGAAGCGACTGGTCTTCACGCTGAAGCGAGTTCCCGAAATGCGGGAAGAAATGCGGGCTATGGCCAAGAGGCTGGCTGAGCTTGAAAAGTTGATGGCCGAAGCTGCCAGCAATCCTCTCAAGGCCGCCGGTTAAATCAGAAGCTGGTTTTCTTGAGTCAGCTCAACAACTGGCAGTGAATCACAAACTTTCGAACAGGATGTTCGTTCGTCATGATGAGCATGGATGTTCCAGGATCCGCGCAAAGAGTGGGCCTGCTGGCAGGTGCTGGCAGGTTCCCGATTTCCTTTGCTGAAGCTGCCAAAAAGCAGGGGATCAAAGTCGTTTGTGTCGGTGTTGCCGGCATGGCTTCTCCCGAGCTGGCACAGCATTGCCACATCTATCAGGAAGGGCCACTGGCACGATTTGGCTACGCCATGCGCGTCTTCAAGCGGCATCGCGTTGATCGACTGATCATGGCAGGAAAGATCGAAAAAACCGTCCTGTTTCAGTCGTGGCGAATCTTTCGTCTGCTCCCCGACTTCCGGACGCTCCGCATGTGGTACAGCTTTGCCACATCGAACCGAAAAGATGACACCATCCTGCTGGCGGTCATCCGCGAGTTTGAGCGTGATAACTTCCATTTCGATTCTGCCCTTGATTATTGCCCGGAGTTGCTTGTGAAACACGGATTTCTCACCCGGCGTAAACCCACGGAAGCCCAATGGCGCGACATTCGCTTTGGCTGGAGTCTGGCCAAGGAAATGGGGCGGCTCGATGTCGGCCAGTCGGTCGTCGTGAATGACATGGCGGTCATTGCCGTCGAGGCCATCGAGGGAACCGACCGCTGCATTCGCCGTGCTGCCGAACTCTGCCGTCGCGGCGGATTTACAGTCGTCAAAGTGGCCAAGCCCAATCAGGATCGCCGCTTTGATGTCCCGACGATCGGGATTCAAACCATCCGCACGATGCACGAAGCGGGTGGCCGCGTACTGGCGGTTGAAGCCGGGCAAACCATCATCATCGATGAAGCCGAAGCGGTCGAACTGGCCGATAAGCTGGGAATTGCGATTGTCTCCCTCAACGCCGATGAAGTGGAACAGCACATCGCCGCCTGATTCCATTGACGAGCCGGAAGCGTGAGCGACGGGGGCTCTCATCTTCCGCAAGAGACATGGCAAGTTGATTTGATAGCTAGGTTTGAACGTCAACAGAACATAAAAATGCCCGTCGCTAACGCTTCCGGCTCGTATCGCTCGTGATCCTTCCTCGCAAGCCGCCAGGCGAAACTCAAGGTGGTCGTGTAGGGTGAGTTAAGGCTCTGTGCAACCCACCAACTCAAATGACTCCAAACCCATGAGCGATGACCGCAGGGTGGCCCCGGTTGAAACGCTGGTTTCTGCCTGAATAGTGAAGCCACATGCGCGGACTGGCAACGCGGCAGCTTTAACGTTGTTCCATTTGAGTTGTTGAGAACTTCGCCTGGCATTTCATCAGAGAACAAAACCTGCTCTGTTCAGAACGCAGAGCTCCTGCAGAGCACAAACCTGTTCCACCCCGGCGACTGCCCGCCGGATCAAGGCCGCTCAAATCAATCGAATAGCGAGGAATTCTGTTGTTTTTAATGATACTGCAAAGGACGATCGTGGGTTGCGATAAAGCCTTAATCGACGCTGGGTGACTAAGGATTAAAGCGTCAGGTACGAGGTGGCGATTTTGACTGGTGTGTTAAATTGCAAGGAGGATACTTTTATGGCTGACTCAAGGCTTGGTAAAAAGTCGATTTTTCGTTTTGCAAATCATGTAATGTCGTCTGCATTACTTCTGATTAGCCAGTGCGCAGGTGTTTATGCGTTTTCTGAGGAACTTGCTCCAAGTGATAACAAGTCACAACAACAGATCATTGAAATGCTTCTCAGCTCAATCGAGGCTAACTACTCCCAGATACACAGCATTGAGGCAGCGCTTGAAGAGATTATTGTAAATTCCGAACCAAGTAGCGTTGAGTACAAAACGCAAGGCGGCGGTCGTATCACATTGAGCTTCCCTGCACGATCAAGCGTTGCTTACACAACATGGATAAGTGGCGATCAAGTCAGACGGGACTCAGTTTCCCGTGAAGCAAGCAGCCCCACCGACACATTTATCCTGACGAATAACAAGTGGAGTCAGTATGGCCCGTCTCAAAAGACCGCATGGCTGAGGCGGTCGGATCAAATGGGTGGCATCAGCCAGATTGACATAAGAAATTTAGGCGTACCGATTATTGGCCAGACAATAGCATCAATCCTGCAAAGTGGTGATGTCGCAAGCGCCAAAATAGAAACAGGTGTTGATAGACCCAGGAAGATTGTCGTCGATATAAAGGCGAGTTATGGCGAGTTTAGATGGATATTTGATCCCGAATTTGGATATCTTCTCACAACCAAGGAGTCCCGTCACTCTGATGGCAGCCTCTGTGACTACTGCACACTGACCTATGATAAAGTGCTTGACGGACGTGCGTGGATGCCCGTCTCGTTGAGTCGAGTGATCTTTAAAAAGGGTGTGGCAATGAGGCCGGACGATAAAGGGTGGGATCAAAAGCATTCCATCGTCGTGAATCGTCTTGTGGGGATTAATACAGTGATTCCTGAGGATAAATTTATATTCTCACCACCCGATGGCACTACGATCATTGATGTCACTGGGGAGAAGCCAAATATCGTAAGTGTCGGAAAGAAGTGCAGGCCTGTTCAGAGAGTTCAATCTTCTAAACCTTGATGGTCTTGGTGGATCATTGCCTAGAAGATTTCTGTTTTCAGGGCGTGGCGGAACAGCGATAGTTTTTTTCGGTTTCGGACTTCTTAACTTCTTGCTTGAGATCAACTGCTTCGCTGTTGATTAGTTTAGGCTGGTTGCCTAAGGACAATGAAGTGGAACAGCACGTCGCCGCCTGATTCCATTGACGAGCCGGAAGCGTGGGCGACGGGGGCTCTCATCTTCCGCAAGAACCATGGCGAGTTGATTTAATTGCTAGGTTTGATCGTCAAGAGAAAATGTGAAATGCCCGTCGCTGACGCTTCCGGCTCGTATCGCTCGTGATCCTTCCTCGCCAGTAGCCAGGCGGAAAACTCAGGGGAGGGGGGCCAGTTGAATCGATTTGAAATCGAACTGAGTCGTGGGATCATGCCCCTGCAAACTGAAGTGTCCCGCTTCTAGTCGCAGTCCTTCACGGGGATTCACGTTCGGCTGTCGGCTGTCGGTCCAGTCCACCATTTGAATGCCATTGACCCACGTCGAAAAGTGTGGTCCATCTGCGATGAGTGTGCCTGTCAGCCATGCGTTATCGTTAGCGACAATGCGACGGGCTGAAACCCGGCGGAAGATCGCACCCGTTCCGTGATCCAGTGGCTGATTGCGGTCGCCATTCTTAAACCCGTTATGAATTTGGAACTCATAACCATGGGATGGGGTCTTCTCGGTCCCTTCCATCGCTCGGAAGAAGATGCCGCCATTAAGATTTTCAGCCAGAGTCCGCGCCGTGAACTGCAGGATGAAATTGTCAGCCGTGGTTTCGGTTTCGAGAAACCCGCGACCACCCGCGACATGCAGCAACTTTTCCTTGACTTCAAAAGTCCCGGCACTCCCAGGCACAACCCGCCAACCTGAAAGATCCTGGCCATTCCAAAGCGATTGAAAACCGAGTGGTTTGAGATAGATGTTTCGAAATCGAGCCGGCCCACCATTCTGCTGCAGGCCAATAAAACCCGTTTTGAGCGGATTGGCCGTTTCGTCTTTGTAAGTTGCAATCACCTGGCCATCGAGTTTCACGGTGACCTCCGGGCCAGCCACGGTCGCTTCATAGGTGTGCCAGCCACCGGCTGTCGGCACTGTCCTTGAAGGTTTGGCTCTAGCCACAAGACTGCCACTGGTAAAGCCGGCAGGGTGTTGATCACAAAGATTCAGTTCGTAGCAATCGACGGCCGGATTGGTCGGGTTGAGGGGTGTGCGCAGGAAAATGCCACTGTTCGAAGCGGCATCAATCCAGGCATCACAACGCAGCTCAAAATCAGCAAAGCGGGTGGTGGTACACAATAACCCTTTGGGACCTTCGGGAATCTGGATTTCACCGTTGGAAACAGTCCATTGGGCTTCTGAGTTGGGCTGCCAGCCAAAGAGTGTGTGGCCATCAAAGAGCTTGATCCAACCCGCATCAACATCTTCGGCTGAAAGCTGGTTATTTCCATCAGCCGAGGGAACTTCGAGTGCAGGGATAGGAGCCGCCGTTGAGGTGGCAGGTGCTGCTGTCTGGCTTGTCGTTGGCGTGCCATTCTCTGCCGTTGCGTTCGCCTGAGCTTCCACTGCGACATCATTGGTCGGTGTCGCCACTGGCTCAAATTCGTTGTAAAGGCAACCACTCAGAAGTAACGTTCCGCAGAGCAGGCCGTTGAATGAAACCGGCCTGTTGAGAAGTGGCAAGACGATTCGAGGCATGACGATTTCCACAGTTTTCGGAGAGACAACGTTCTGAAATGGTGCGACTTGAGGTGTTTCGTAGACCGAATGAATGCAGATGAGCTACGCCTCACTCTGGGCAGCATGAGCTTTCAGCGCCTGAGGTCTGACTGTCAGGACCGGGCATGGCGATTTGCGTGTAATACGCTCCGCAGTGCTCCCGAGCAGCACATGGGCTAAGCCTGTCCGGCCGTGAGTTCCCAGGACAATCAGATCGATCGACTGCTCTTCGGCATATTGCAGGATTTCCAGAAATGGCACTCCCGATCGAACGGCTGTCACCATTTGCAGGCCGGTATCCTGGAGAGGTTTCGCCAGAGAATTCAGATTTTCCTGAGTCGCAGCCATCAATTCGGGCAATTGACCCGTGGGGAGCAAAAATGGCGATGCGGGATCGGGAGAGATCATCTCGATATCCTGCACCACATTGAGCAGGTGCAAGGTGCTTCCCAGCCGGTTCGCCAGTTCGGCGGCGTATTGCTGGGCAGGTAGGGCAAAATCGCTGAAATCTGTCGGGAACAGAATGCGTTCCAGGCGAATCATCATGGCTCTCCTCAAGAGTTCAGACGACTGAAATTCTGTGTGATTCTTTACTCCATCAAATGAATTTCCACATGCTACTGTGTTGATGGAAAAGATGCTGTCAAAAAAAGAGCACGCGCTGGTGGCGCGTGCTCTTTTTTCTAGCAAGTGAATCTCTCGTGGCTTACGCCGATTCGGCCATATCCCAGCGCAAATAGGCTTCCAGAAACTCGTCAATGCGTCCGTCGAGGACGGGCATTGGTGTGCCAACTTTCAGATTGGTACGAGTATCCTTAACAAACTGCTCCGGATTGAGGACATAGTTACGAATCGTTTCACCACCGAAGCCAATTTTGGACTTCTGCCCTCGTTTGTGAGCCGCTTCGTTTTCCCGTTTGACAGTTTCGAGCTGCAGCAGTTTGGCCACCAGCATCTTGCGGCACCACGAGCGATTCTTGTGCTGACTGCGCTCGTTCTGGCACTGCACCACAGTATTGGTGGGCAAGTGAGTCAGACGAATGGCCGACGATGTTTTATTCACATGCTGACCACCCGCACCACTGGCCCTGAAGATATCTTCGCGGATGATCTTGGGATCTTCCCAGTTGATATCGATATCAATCGTGTCATCCGGTTCCGGGATCACATCAACGGCCGCAAAAGATGTCTGACGGCGACCGGCTCCATCGAATGGGCTGATACGAATCAAGCGGTGCACTCCAGTTTCACCCCTTAGCAGGCCGTAAACGTACTCGCCACGAATGGCCAGTGTGGCATTGCGAATACCGGCTTCTTCCGCCTCGGAAATTTCAATCAGTTCCGTCTCAAAGCCACGGTCTTCAGCCCAGCGGGTATACATTCGCAACAGCATGGCTGCCCAGTCGGAGGCATCTGTTCCTCCTTCGCCCGCTTGAATCTGCAGATAAGCCGAACAGGGGTCTTCGGGACGACTCATCATCGCCTTGAGTTCGACCTGCTGGAATTTTTCCTGCAGGGAAGCGAGCAGGCCGACCATTTCGTCACGTGATTCGGACGAATCGTCTTCCGCGAGAAATTCTCGCAAGACAGCCAGTTCTTCAGTCCCGTCAATCAGTTCCTGAAGCGGCTTCAAAGACCCGTTCACGTTACGTAACTCGGTCACCAGTCCCTGCGCCTTCTCCTGGTGATCCCAGAAATCGGGTGCAGACATCGCTGCGTTGATCTCGGCTACTCGTGCCTGCCACTGATCGTAGTCAAAGAGAGTCTCGGAGCTGGAGGATGCGAGATGTCAGCTCTTTGGATTGTGCAATCAGTTCGTTATCCATGTCGTCTTCAGTCAGTCCCAGTCAAACGGTCGAGTCGGGCAGTCCATGATTTTCTGCCATCAGATAAAGAGTAGTCGACCATACGCAGACAGAAAAGCGTGACGATGTTCCCCAATGATGATTTGAGTGGGTTTCACTTCACAAAAGCAGGATTGCGTAGGAAAGCGTAGGGGAGGCCGAATGCTTCACTTTCATTCTCCTAATGGGGCTTCATCACTGCGAAACTGTGGCTCTGCGAAACTGTTGAGCATCAATCCCTGGCAGTTGAGCCGAGAAAAGCGGGGCCGTGGTGTCGACCAGTTGTGAATCGGCAGGGTCTTCCGAAGCTGGCCCGGCAAAAGTGACTTCGCCGAACAGGACTCCCTGAATCGATGTGGGTTCCTCTGGAAGCAATTGAGGAGTCTGACCAGCCAATCCATCCCACAGGCAGATTGTCGGGTGTCCGACCAGGATCGTCCCTTCGCCAGAAATCCGCACAGCGTTTTTCCAATCAGCGCGCAATTCCGAAGCTGTTCGCCAGCGGAGGATGGCTGCATATTCATGGGCAGGTAACCAGACGGTATCGATCGCTTCGATTTCGATGGGTGTGGAACCAACCTGACTCGCCAATTCGCCCTGACAATCAAGCCAACTGGTTGTGCCCCTCAAAGTGCAGCGATTCACTTGCAGCAGAAACTCACTGCGACGAGTTGATTTTCCCAAAGAGACCAACGCTGCAGACTCGCTTTGTAATACCTGGGAGCAAACGACCTTTCGAGGTGTTTCCGCAGCATAGAGCAGAGTCGCCGAGCCCGATTGCAGCACCCGTTCAAACTGGGCCACACCACCAGTGGCATCTTTTTGCTCGGGTGGTCTCCAGGCAATAGCGGCACGGGCTGGCCCCGCAGGATCCTTCGGCAGGATGAATTCACAATCGGTGACCGTGAGATTGCGAGCACGCAACGTGATGAGTAATCGGGAAGCGGCTTCCTGCGAAACATCTGGCTTGAAAAGAAAACGAATTCCTCGCAGATGCAGCGTGTCTGCCGTGATCTTGAGTGGTTCGTGACCGATGACAATCTGTGGTGTTACGCCTGGAGCCGCCTCAAGAGTGAGATCCCCGACAAATGAAATCTCGGCCACTTCATAGCTCGTCGATTCATTGAGCAGCAGGCTCCCTGTCGACGACGGGACAGGAAGTGGTTTGCCCGGGATAATCGCCGTGTGTGCTGAGAGCCGGAGATACGATTGCTGTTGACCGGACGTTATCGGGACAACAGAGGTTGTTTCCGGGGAAGCAACTGTGGCCGCCTGTTGTTGAACAGCGTTCTCCTTGGCAGGAATGGCGAGTAGCCAGAGATGATCCCACTGGTTGCGGGTGGCTGTGAACAGCACGCCCACCGCGACCAGCAACACGGCTGCAGCCCACAATCCCCTCGATACGGCGGGTTTGGGATGAGTTTGATCAAAATGGGGGACTGTCTCACGAAACGATCTTTCGAACCGACTGAGGATGCTGGCATGCCCCGGGCCCCAAAGTTCGAGTCCCTCGCGAATGGAAGCGGGCCGGTCAGCAGGATTCTTTTGCGTCAGCAAAGCAATCGCCTTTGCCTGTTGGGGAAGAACTTCAGGGGCAATCTCGGCAATATCAGGTATGGCTCGTTGCCGATGAGCCGCCACACGTTGAAAAAGATCTCCCATTAGAAAAGGGGGCCGTCCTGCCAGAAGTTGCCAGCAGAGACATCCTGCTGCATAGAGATCGCTTTGAGCCGAAGGCGCTGCCTGGTGAGAGAATCGCTCGGGTGCCGCAAGGTCCAGGACGGCCGGGTGCGGAGTATCGTGCAGATTCAGCACTGGAGTCAGGATCCCCCCGATCCCCGGATCGACGAGGACGATCTTCCTGCTGGAAGAAGAGAGACGGAGATTTTCCAGGCGAAGGGCACCTTCCGAAAATCCAAGACTCTCCAGTGTCTCCAGGGCTTGCAGCAACTGGTGGCCAATCGCCTGCACAACGGCTGCAGGGAAACGGCCACGACGGACCAGAAGTTCCGTCAAAGGTCTGCCTTCCACGAAAGGGCTGATGACCGCCAGTCCCGAGGAATGCTCCCGAGTTGCCGGGGTTGTTCCAACTGAAGGAGGAACTGTTGAACTCCAGTCACCCATCCGAAAAACCTCTTGCGGGCAGGCGATTGTCGAAGGATCCACGGTGAATTTCGCGGGTTGTTGTCGAGAACTCATCGGCGAGGCCAGTGCCGCGACGAGTCGCTGCAAAGCCTGTTCGATGCGTTGCAATTCGTTGACATCAGCGTGGATCACACGAAGGGCGACGCGCGCTCCATCGGTGATGCGGTGCGCTTCAAAGACTTTGGGGGAACGATGCTGCCCCAGAGGACGCCTGAGAAGATAACTCCCAACGAATAACGAATCGGTTTGTCGGGCCTCAATGCGCTCGGCCTGCCAGGCCGTCAGCAGCTTGCGACGCACGAACTCATTGAGATACAGGCCATCAAATGCCGGGAGGTCATCTGACAGGCGTTGCATCACTCGACGCGAGATCGCCAGCGCACTGGCTGAGGAAATTCCCAGCCGCTCAAGCTGCATGAGGAGATCGATGGATGGCGGTTCTCGCACGAGGTGGATTCCTTTCCACAACTCAACCTGTCGATCAATTGAAGTTCAACTGGTGGTCAAGACTCCAGCGGCTGACGAGTTGATTTTTGGCCGATCACAATCATTTCCGCCAGCAGGAGCAGGGCAGATGCTGTGGTCGCAAGACCCACCAGACCTGCCAGTGCTGTTGACCAGTAGGGAGTCACCAACCCAGGTATGGTGTAGTCCGGCAGCCATGTTTCCCATGTCTGTGCACTTGCGAGAAAACCGGCAATCTCGCCGGTGGCTTCAAGACCATCGGGCAGGATCGAAGCTGCGGGAGTCAGTGGCAGGATACATAGAGCCAGCACAAACAGAATGCGGACTCGAGTTGTGGCTTCATAGGGCAGCACGATGGCAGCCAGTAAAGTTGTGATCATTCCTTCGCCAAGAGCAATGGGGACATGCGTCTGCAGGAGCAGAAGAGCCGTCTGTGTCCCGTTGATCGTGGCTGTTGCACCCAGAGCCATTTGCACACCCAGTGCCAGGACCGCTGCCATGACACTCAGGGCCGAGACCGAGAACCAGGTCAAGGCACGCAGAGCCAGCGATCCTGTTGCCGAAGCTGGGAGCTTCTGCAGCATGAAGGCTGTGATGGCCACAGGGATCACTCCCATGTTGAGAATGTTGATCCCTAAAGCCGAAAGTCCGCCGTCTCCAAAGAGGCTGGCCTGAATCGTCAGAATGACGGCCATGATCACACAGGCTGCCCATGGGCCCAAAAGAATCGTCGCCAGGGCTCCGCCCATCAGATGGCCGGAAAAACCCTGACCAGGGATTGCGAAGTTGCACATCTGCATGGCAAAAATCGCACATCCCACACCTGCGGCCTGCAGGATGGACGGAGTCGCTGTTGGTTGACGGAGAAGTTCTTTCCGCCAGTTCCATAAACTGAAGGCGACTGCAGCACTCGCGAGGGGAACAGTGCTCAGGCACAGCACAGGAGAAAGAACACCATCTGGAACATGCATCGCGAATTGATCCGTCTGAAAGAATGGCAGGCTTCTGAATGAATTCTCATCAACCAGGCAATGATGTCATTACGACCGCTAGAAGATATCAGGAAGCTCAGAACTCTGGAAGCACTCCCTATGCTGGAAGCCACTGCCCTCGATTAGCATACTGTGCATGGAGGCTATGGGCGCTTGATCCCTCAACTCCCTTTGATCCCAAATCTACTGTTGATCCCTCACCTGTTGGAGTAGGCACGTTTGAATTTCACGGCTGATGAACAGATCGAGTGGGAACGCTGGCGGCGGCTGAAAGAATTGCCCCAGATTTTTCAACGCCTGGCGGAAATCGAAGGGCCAGAGTTTCGACGTCAGGAACTTTTGCGGAGAGAGTACCCCGCCGAACTGGTGACATTAGCCATGCTGGTGGCTGATCTGCGGCAACGGGCTCAGGGACGTTTTGAATTGGCCTCCAGGCTCTGGTTTGACCGGAAATCGCTCGAACAGACCACAACGGAAGCGATTGCCAGGCATAAAGCCAGGCGATTTCCTGTGGGCGAAACAGTGGTTGATTTATGCAGTGGAGCCGGCGGAGATGCGATCGCCCTGGCAGCACGCGGCCCCATTGTGGCTGTCGATTCCAATCCTCTCCAACTGGTTCGACTCCAGTGGAATGCCGAGGTCTATGGCGTCGACCAGAAGATCGAATTTCAGCAGGGCCTGGCCGAGACAATCGACATCTCGAACAAGTGGGTTCACATTGACCCGGACCGTCGGCCCGATCTGTTGTCGAAAGGTCTCAGTGGACGAATTCAGCGAATAGAGGATCTCGCACCGCCATTCGAAGTACTGCAGAACATCATGCAGCAATCACGTGGAGGTGCCATCAAGCTTTCACCCGCCAGCAACTTTGGTGGTAAGTTTCCCGATGCCGAAATTGAACTGATCAGCCTCAGTGGAGAATGCAAAGAAGCTACGGTCTGGTTTGGGGAGTTAGCCGGAGAAGCCCCTTTTCGCGCGACCATATTGCCCGAAGGTGCCAGCCTGGCCGGTCACCCGCTCAGTGTGATGACTCGGGTTGAACCACCAGGACACTATATCTTTGATCCGGATCCGGCCGTCGTGCGATCTGGCTTAGTTGATGTGATGGCAGATCAGTTGGATCTGTGGCGATTGGATGACGCCGAAGAGTATCTGACGGGATCTGAGCCCACACTGAGCCCGTTTGTGCAAACGTTTGAAATTGAACAGATTGTGAGCGGAAACGAGCGAGAATTGAAAGCGGCTATTCGAGAGCGTGGTTATCGCGAACTGGAGATTAAGTGCCGCCATGTTCGCGTGGATGCCAATCAACTGCGGAAGAAACTCCCTTTAGGGAACGGGCCTGCCGGTGTTCTCTTCGTCGCTCGTATTGCCGGGAAGACCAGCCATGTTCTGGCGCGTCGCCTAAGTTATCGCAGCCAGTCGGCTGTCTCGAAGGTCTAGCAAATTCTGCGATGGAAAACAGCAACGCTGCAGTCTGGTCATCCATGACTGCAGCGTTGGAAGTTCTCGCGATGAACTTCAGGACATTCAGCGAAAACTATTCCTGAGGAGCGACATCACGGAAGCTGAAGAAAGCAAATGGCTGCAGTGTCGTGGGTGGCAATGGCTTGGGCGCGAGTTGAAATGGATAGCGATAGGCGACCACTTTGCCAGTCGTCATTTCACCGATGTAGACGACACCCGTCGAAATCTGTGGCCCACCACGTGTGGTAAGATTTCCGTCGCCAGACATGATGACGAACTGAGGCTTGGCCGCTGGGTCGAGACCAAAATCAGCGGCAATACTGCGGAAGTAAAAGTTCGTGAATTGTGCCGACTGCTGGTTCAACAACGCACCCACCAGTCGGCCTGTCAGAAAATCGAGGACAAAAATGGTATCCGGGTTCTGAAAGCCGGTGGTGGCTGTCGTGATGGCGAATTTATCGGTGCGGTCTGTCCCTCGAGCCTGCACCTGTTCAGCAGGCCAGAATGAAGAGATGGCCATTCCCAGAAAAATTCCTGCAACCAGCCAGGGGAGTTTGTTGGAGGCAGCAGGGCGGGACGGGGCCGGATCATTGAACAGCATCATATTAGGAGGACTCCATAGTGACGGGGTGTATCGAGAAGTCAGCTTGGAACGGGCATGGTCAATATACTCATAAGTCGGCTAAGCTGGAAACAATGATTCCGCATGGAATTCTGGGGATTCTGGAAGGCTGGGAAGACTCTGCCGCTGACTAATTCACGTTCAGTGACTTTACAGACCTCCAAATGCCAGGCTTGCGGACCATTCTTGTGTACCCGAGCAGGCCTCCCTGAGAATTCCCTTATCAGGAGGGTGGCCTGGCCAACTCGTGGCCGGGTTGCCGTGCGAAGCGACGACAGCAAGACGCCGCGCCATGCGTATCACCAGCCACCACTCTTTGACCTGGTCTTGGATGGGATTCTGGTGGATGAGTTCAGAGGTCCTCGTTTGCCCACAGATCACGGGGCTCTGATTCTTAATGGTGAATATGGTCTCATGTCATGAGAACAGGATTCGATCCGAATCCAAGTTTGCACGATGCAGGCTGACCTGTGGCGATTGTTCTCGCTGAAAGATATCCTGCGAGAGCTTCTGTAGATTTCAGTCCCTCGATCGATTGCCCGACAATTTCGCGGCATGAATGGGAAGTCGGTCGTGGAGTGGGTGCAGGGCCTGATGGCATTTTGATTCTCCCGGTTTTGATTCTCTCAGCACGGAAAGACCAGAAACATGGACACCACGAATGGCAGCTTGAATCGTAAACTCCGGATGGCCCTGGTGGGTGGGAGTTCGGGATCATTTATCGGTCGTGTGCATGCAACGGCTGCTGTCCTCGACAATCGGGCTGCCCTCGTGGCGGGAGCTTTGTCTTCAGACCCCATTCGGGCCAAGTCTTCGGCAGCCGGTTATGACATTCCGCTAGATCGGGCTTATGCATCCTATCAGGAGTTAATCGACAGTGAGCTGGCCAAACCAGCCACGGAACGCATTGACTTTCTGACGATTGCGACACCGAATCACATGCACTTTCCCGTCGCCAAGGCGGCTGTCGAAGCGGGTTTCAATGTCGTCTGCGACAAGCCAATGACATTCGATCTGGCTCAGGCCGAAGAGTTACAGAAGCTTGTCGAAAAGTCGGGTGTTGTCTTTGCTGTAACCCATAATTACACGGGGTATCCGCTGGTGCGTCAGGCCCGCGAAATGGTGCAGAATGGGGAGTTGGGCGAGATTCAGTGTATTCGCTCCAACTACATTCAGGGCTGGTTGCGAACCCGGCTGGAAGCTTCCGATCAGAAGCAGGCCGCCTGGCGGACTGACCCTACACGATCAGGTGCTGCTGGCTGCTTTGGTGATATTGGTACTCATGCCTATAACCTGGGTCGATATATTTCGGGATTATTGCCCAGGCAGATTTCCTGCCACCTGAGAACCTTCGAAACAGGTCGCGCTCTGGACGATTACGGTCACGCGGTGATTCAGTTTGAAAATGGTGCTCTGGGGACAGTTACAGCCAGCCAGGTGACCCATGGACGGGAAAATGATGTGACGATTGAAGTTGACGGAACCAAAGGTGCGATTCAGTGGCGGCAGGAAAATCCCAATGAATTGATTGTCCGTCGCAACGGGTCGGCACACCAGATCTACACCCGAGATCCGAATGCTCCGTATTTCCTGCCCCTGGCAAAGTCCTCCTGCCGACTCCCCAGTGGGCATCCCGAAGCCTTTTTCGAGGCTTTTGCCAATATCTATCGTGCCGCATTCGATGCCATGATTCTGCGAATCGAAGGCAAATTTTTTGAGACGAAAAATACGATTTACCCGAACGTCTACGACGGTGTCGAAGGGATGTATTTCATTCAGCAAAGTGTGGCCAGCAGCCGCGAAAATGGTGCGTGGCTACCTTTGCAGCATCAAGCTGCCCGTAAGTAAGGCACCCAAGTCGACAGTTGTCAGGTTTTATGAGGTCGGCAGACACTCATCGAAATGAAGCACATCACAGCCGCCTGTGTGACAAACCCGTTGCACAGGCGGCTTTTATTATCAAGGAGCATGGAGAAAGGAATCGCATTCAATATTCAGAACAAATGCGGAACTCAGAATCTGATGTTCACTGGCATGGATTTCGCCTGATAGAGAAAGATCCGGGGTGAAAGGCGACTCTTTGTGTGAATTTGTCAATGAGTTATTCGTTTTGCACAGGGGCGGTAAGGCAATGGACGAATTAGGCGATTCACTGAAAGTGTCAGCACTCAGGCTTCTGTGAACCTGTGACAGTCGAAACGAGTCACGTAACTGTTTCGACTGAACCGTTGATGCCGTGCGTATTCGTCGATTAAAATTTTAGTGCGAATGTGTACAGATTTTGATTGAAAACCTGGAGTCAGGTTGGCAGATTACTCAATTCAGAAATCGATCGTATTGCGGTTTGTTTGGTTGTCTTACGAAATTCTTGACGTTCATTGAGGTATGGGGATAGGGCTATGAAAGTCCGTGTGACCTGTCAGTCATGTTTTCAACCCTTTATGGTGGCTGAAGAAAAACTGGGGAAAAAGGTTCGCTGCTCGCAATGCAATGAAGTGACAATTGCCAGCGCCAGCGGTCGTTCCGGTGGAAAATCTTCTGGAGGTAATGGCGTTCCGGTTCCTGTTGTGGTGGGTGGCGGCGTCGCTCTGGTGGTTGTAGCTGCCGTTGCTGTACTGGCACTTCGCGCCAATCCAGTTCCTGTGAATCCGGCACCAGCAGTTGCTGCCACACCCTCCCCGGCGACTGCTGGATCCGCGGTACCGATTGTGGCGTCATCGGGGGGGACTTCTCCTGTCCCTGTGACATCGACCCCCGCAAGTACATCAACTTCCGCAGGGAGTACTCCTGCAGCCACCACTCCTGTGGCCGAAACGACCGCCATGGCAAGTGGCTCGACGACTCCACCGGCTCATACACAGTCTGCTCCTGCAGCCACTTCACCGACACCGATGCCAGCCCCAGCCGGTGAGGCTGGGTCTGGAGGTAACGCGGCCGTGGCAGATGCGGCTCCAGGTAGTCCCGCGGCTGGGGGGAGTGCAGCCACGGGGGGAAGCGCTGAAAAATCGGCAGTCGCCTCGACCTCGGGGACACCTGCGGCAACTGGCAGCGCAGGAGGAGATGCCTCGACCGATGCCAAAGCCAGGATCCGAAAGTCGGATTTTGATTTGCCATCAATCACCAAACTGGAGCTTCCCGAGCTGATCAAGCGAGTTGAGCCCTCTGTGGTTGTAATTACCACCAGCGGTAAAGATGGTGGGGGGCAGGGAAGTGGTTTTGTCATCGATAAAGAAGGGACTGTCGTTACCAATGTCCATGTGATTCAGGGGGCCAGCAAGGCCACTGTCCGCCTGGCCGATGGAACCAAAGGAGAAGTCACAGGGGTCAAGCTGTTGATTCCCACGAAGGACATTGCCATTGTGACCGTCAACCTGCCCGTCGATAAGCTCCATCCGCTGCCAGTCAGTAAATTGATCCCTGACAAAGGGATTTCGACGGCTGCTTTTGGTGCACCGATTGGTCTCTCATTTACGGCGTCTGAGGGGATTATCAGCAGTATCCGTAAAGCGGATGAACTTGATTCCAGCACAAAAACTGAAGGGATGTGGCTCCAGACGACTTCGCCAATCTCTCCAGGGAACAGCGGTGGCCCGCTGGTCGATATGTTTGGCAGTGTGGTTGGGATGAATACGATGCAGTATTCGGTCGGCCAAAACCTGAACTTCGCCATCTCATCCAAAGACATTTATGAGGCGATGGATGCAGCACCGGAGAAAAGTAAGCCTCTCGATGCCGTGCCCGAACTCCAGGAGAAACCTTCGATCGCCCAGCAGCGTCTGGCTGCGAAGAATGAGATTGGCACAGCCCGTGGTGCCAGGCTCTTTGCGAACGTGACGGAAATCTTCCCCATCAATATGGCTCGCTACCGGGCTGTGATCCTCGATCCAACGGGAAATATCTGGGGGCGAATTGTTCAGAGATCAGAATCAATTGTTGAGAAGTGCGGCATTGATCTTTCGTTCGTCGATGATCCCTCCGACGATGCCTCGGTCATGCTCGTACATCTCGATTTAAGGCGTTCTCGCAAAGGGGGAACAAATTCCGGGACACAAGAATTGTTTGTGCGGGCCGAGTTGATCGTGTTCGACCAGGAAGCTGAACGCCGGGTGGATAAGCTCAACGTCGTGTGGAAAAACGAGATGTCTCTGGGAACGATCAGTGCTCAGGCACTTGCGACAGGCAACTTCCCGCGTGGGGCGAATGAGAACCTCACGAAGTTCTTCGCGACCTTCCAGACGGCATATCAGAAAGCTCAGAGAGATGCCAAGAAAGCGGAAGAGGAAAAGTCCGGAGAAAAGTCAGATGAAAAATCGGGAGACAAATCGGGAGACAAATCTTCCGGTGACGATAAGTCATCTGCTGATACAAAGCCTGAGGTGAAACAGGATTCTTAATTCGATTCGCAGACATTGACTGAAAAATGAGATCACCGCCTGGAAGTGCTTTTCCAAGCGGTGATTTCGTTGGCTGTTGTCTTTCTGAGGCTTTTCAGAGCCGTTCAGTCTTGAACTTTGGCGTGAGGATGTGCCTGCTGATAGGTATCTTTCAAGCGTTGAGTGCTCACGTGGGTGTAAATCTGCGTGGTTGTCAGACTTTTATGGCCCAGCATCTCTTGAACCGCCCTTAAATCGGCACCACCGTCGAGCAGATGAGTGGCAAAGGTATGTCGGAGTGTATGAGGTGAAATCAACTGATCGAGTCCGGTCAATTGAATATACTTTTCAAGCATCCGGCCCACACTGCGGGTCGTGAGTCTGGTTCCAAACCGATTGAGAAAGAGAGCGTTTTTCAACTGGGGAGGAGCCGCCTCTTCTGGTTGACGGACAGCCACCCAGTTTTCGAGGGCTTTTGTCGCGTGCTTTCCTAAAGGGGCAATCCGCTCCTTTTTGCCCTTACCAAACACATGGAGAATCTGGGCATCCTGATCCCAGTCGTCGAGATTCAAGCCGACGAGTTCTGCCACGCGAAGACCGGCTGAATAAAAGGTTTCCAGAATGGCGCGGTCTCGCAGTCCATCAACCTCATTGGCCGGAGGTGCTTCGAGGAGTTTGACAATCTGTTCAGTCGTCAGAAATTTGGGCAGCTTGCGGCCTACTCGAGGTGTGCGCAGGGCCTTGGCGGGATTTCCTTCGACTAACTGCTCACGCTGGCAAAAGCGGAAGAACGATCTGAGCGAAGCCAACCTTCGGGCAATTGTCGTTTTGGCATAGCCGCACTCGTTCAGGTAAGCGACATACCCTCGCAGCTCGGAGATCCCCAACTGTCCAGGTTCTGTGACATGGCCCACCCGTTCAGTGAGATAGTCATGCAGACTGCCGAAATCTTCTGCATACGATTTCAATGTCAGCTCAGAAGCATTTCGTTCGATCTGCAGGTACCGCAGAAATCGGTCTTCAGCCGCATGCATAGGGCGTCTCAACAAGAAGTTGATCACAGGCACCAGAATGAATCCCTGACGAACTCGGGTGCTATTCGGTCATATGTTTTGACCAGCGGTGGGTCGCGGTATGTGGCCCTTTAAGTGTTGTCTGCTGGCCTCGTACCTTTTCAGCCAGAATGGCTGCGTCGTACCAGGTGAAATCCAGATCCGGGTCACTGGCGTATTTGCCAAGCTGGTCAATTAACTGCTCAATGCTCTGCGGGTCGTATAGAAATACATAGCGTTCATCCCCTTTGACCATGGCCAGAACATGCAGTGATTTCGACATTCCTTGAGCTTTCGCGGAAGGTGCAGCGATCACAAGAAGGACACAAAATCGAACGGTCTGTTCGAAATGCCCCTTCTGTCCTATCGGCGAATCAGCTCGGGGGATATTGGAGATTTCAAGAGTTTCAACCAGTTTTATGTGGTAAACCTCAGGTCATCCCGCGGCTCAGCTCAACAGCTTTCCCGATGCGAAAGCCCCTGATTTATTTGTACTTACGCTTTTTGACCACGATCCTTCGACGGGCTTCTCCGCCGTGCAGTTGCAGCATTTCGACAATCATCAGATACGATGTGAAGCGAATGAAATCGTCACTGCGCTGCAGATAAGCTTCCCAGCCACCGGCCCTGAGGTCGCCACTCAGTTCGACATAATCCCGGAGATTGGCAACCACCCGGCTGTCGGCTCCGTCGAACAATCGTGTGTAAGACATCAGAGGTCGCGTGGGATCAAACGTCGGCATACTCACAGGCATTGGCGCGGCGTATGACATGTCGTTGCTGAGTTGGGAATCTGGCGATTGTCCTCGTGTTTGAGCTTCCGGAGACAGCACAGGGGAAGGGCCTGACGTCGTCGGCGGAACTGGCTCGCAGGTTTCGCTCTCACTCCATGGCCAGAAGGATGATTTTCCCGACTTTTTGCTTTCTTTAAGAGCTTTGCGTTCGGCTTTCTGGGCATCGAGAACGGCTTTACGAGCCGAAGGATCAACCGGTGGGCCAGGTTCGAAAGTCCATGGTTTCGCCGAGTACCAGGAAACCTGCAGGCCGACACGTGGCGGGTAATATGGCGAATAATCGGTCACAGCTCCTACGACCACGGCATCCACATGCAGCAGTTCACTGAGCTTCAGGACGTCGAGAGGGCTATCCATTTCGAGGCGATTCTGGCGGATGGCCTGTTCTGTGATCCCGACAGGCACGACTTGAAAACCCGGAGTTTTCTGCAGTTCTGCAAAGTAGGCGAGTGCAAATTGTCGCCCATCAACCACAGGTTCCTGACTCACATTGAAAAAGGGAGCAATCGCCACAGTGGTGAGCCCCACGATGGGATTGGTGACCCCCACTTCAATCATCACACAACCAGCGGCAGGAAGAGCCATCATTCCTAACAGCCATTCGCGGCGAGTCAGGCTCAAGCCAGATTCTGGCGGCAGGCACGAAGGGGCTGGAGCACTCATTTTCAGATGAGCCGCCTCAGCCGATTGGGAATCGATAGGTTCTTTTGCCACTCTGCCAGCACTCCTTGGCAGGAGAATCGGCATATTCGTTACAGCCCCATCAATCCTGCTCAGGATTTGCCAGCTTCCATAACGAGAAACTTGAGAAATCGGCAAAGTCAGCCGTCAGGCAGAATCAGAAAAACTTTGGAAGGCCATCCGGGAGTCTTATGGGCAGTGGCAAACCTGTAGATGATAGTGACTTACCTGAGATGAATTCGATCAGACTGGGTTCAGGCGAGGTCATCCAGACGGTGCATGATGACGCATTTCCATCCCGTGGCGTAGGTTTCGAAACCACGGGATGTGGAAAAAGCCAGTAGCGTGCGTTCGCCATCGATGATGAATTCCTGGAAGCCCCGCGATCGACTGAGGAATTCCCGACCGGCCAACAAATTCAGGGGTTCACCGACTGACTGTCTTTTGGAATCTGCCAGAATCATGTCGTTCTGGTCAATCAGCAGGCAGCGGGTTCTTTGCATCTCATCATGATCGAGGGGCAAGTCTTCGACGAGCTTCTGGCCCAGCGACTCCCAATCAAACAGGGCGCCAAGCACGCCCAGAGGTTTACCATTCAATTGGCCGTCTTCTCTCACAACCCCGGCATAAACCAGAACTTTCCTGTTCGATACCAGATGGGAATGATGCACAGATTCGAAGGCAAATTCAGTGGCATCCCGCGTTTCTATAGCTCGTCGGAACCAGGGTGATTGCCTGCAGATCATCCCTTGAGAACAGAACTGGGCAGGCCGACCATGGGCCACGACTTGTCCAGAAAGATCACACAAAACCAGATCAATGTAGACGGTATAGGAGTCAAGAATCACCCCCAGTCGCCGACTGGCATGGGTAAACCCCTGCTGTGAAGACTGACCGAAGGCATTTACGAGACTCTCATCAGCGGCCCACCAGCGGCAATCGCAAGTCCGCTCGTACAAATTGCGGTCGATCACATCAATAATGTGGTCGGCAATGCTGGTCAGTTTTTCGCCCTGCATTTTCGTGCCCAGGCAAGTACTGATGCGAGCCAATTCACTCAGTGCAGCCCCGGTACGTTCTGAAAGAGTGCGGGCCACGGTCGTGGTTTTGCCAGAAAGGTCCTGAATCGCCTGGGCCACAACTCCAAATGCAGCTCCAATGCGGCCCCCCGCACGAGCTGCCTCAATTCGGGCATTGATCGATAAGAATCGCGTTTCATCATTCAGAGTGGCGATTTCTTGAGATGCATTTCCCAGATGCCCGAGAATTTCCTGTGCTAATTCAGCAATTCGGCTGGGGCTGGAAATCTCGTTGGCTGGAGAATCACCCGATCGATTTTCCAGTGTGGTTGTCTGGAACTGCGTTGATGAGGCAAGGCTTGTGTACATTTGGATTCACTCGAGCTTGTCTCTAAACAAATGCCCCAAAGATGTGCAGTGATTTCGCTGCACGTTCGCAAATGTCGGCAGAAAGTGCTGGTTCTCTTCAAGTCTTGCGTAATCTGTGGCTGAGTTCTGAAAGGAAGATGACAGTGAACAGGGTTTTAGCGGTCGCAACGAATGACCCTTTTCTGATTTGATGACTCAGACGTTTCGTTTGCATGCTTGAAGAAATCTAAAGCTGGTGTTTACCGTGCGTTGCACGCATAATTGCCGTTCAGCAACGGTTTGCGCCGTCTTCCGTCACGGGCCGGGGGATGAAAGAGCAGAGTTTCAGTCGGGAGAACAGAGCCACCCATGACGTCCAGGCCTCGACGAGGAACGATCTCAGTGGCCCTCGTCGGGATCGGTGAACTCTGGGAGAGCCGAGTGAAACCAGCGATCCAGGAATTTCGCGATCGAGTTAAAATCGCGGGCGTTTTTGATGAAGTGCGCTCGAGGTCGGTCGCCGTCGCCTCAGAATTTAAGGCCGATTGTCTTCCCTCGATCACTGCTCTTTCAGAAAGACCAGACATCGATGGAGTGATTATCTGTGATGCTGGCTGGATGAAATCCAGCATCATCGAACTGCTGACCATGCGGAGAAAAGATTGCCTGATCTTTGACTGGGAACGGTTAAGTGAGGCTGAGCTTCAGCGAATTGCAGAACTGGCCGACGATATCGGCACCACCTTGATGGTTGATTTTGAAGCCCGTTTTCAGCCAGTGCTCCGCCGTTTAAGAGAACTTTCAGCAACCGAACTGGGGCCCGCCCGGCACATCGAGATTTTTCTCCCCGCAATTTCATCAAATCGAGAGGCACGCCACCAATATCTGGCTGAACGCGAATTGATCGAATGGCTCGATGCTTCGCAGGTGCTGTTTGGCCGAACGCCTCACGCTCTTGTCGCCAGGCGCGATTCTTTCATGCTGGAAAAGACTCCATCCGCTGTACCACAACTCCTGAGTGAAACCGCAAACTCACAGAAAGAATTGTGGTGGCCCTGGTGGGGCAGGGAAGGGAGCCACTTATCAGCGGTGTTTCGGCCTCCAGCGCCGTCATCAAAACCAGCCAGAGATGCTGGTGAAGATGCGGGGAAAACGGCAGCCCCTCTCAGCCTGACCTTTCAGAGGGAAGTTGTAACATCATATGACGAATTATCTTGTGACGAAAAAAGACGGCCTGAGATTCGAGCTCGGCTCACATTTGCCAATGGTGTTTCTCAATTTTCCTCAATGACAGAACTGACCTGGACTCCTCAGGCTGGAGTTGCGAATTGTGAGGATCTGAGTGGCGAGCGCCCGGCACATGTCCTGATGCTTGATCAGTTTATCCGCAGATCGATTGGGGGATTGCTCCCCGTCCCGGAGTTAAGCCAGATCCTGCGCTTCCGGCAACTTCTCAGAAATCTCTCCTGGGAATCCCAGGAACTCCCGAACCACTGATGCCCATTTGCTTTCTGTTTTTTCTGTGAACAAGGCAACGAGCAGGGTGGTTTCTCGAGCCCTTTTGGCTGAAATGATTGAGCTGCCAAGGGTGAATATTCATTTTTACCGGCATACTCATTACGAGAAGTCGCACAAACGCATACGGCATGATCTGCAGTAGGTTTTGCCGGGAAATCGCAAAACTTGGCTGTACGCTGGACAGTCGGGGGAGCAGTCAGCAAAATGCGGTTGTCCGAAGAAATGATTCACTGATGGTGACACTGGTGAATTGGAATTCGGGCGTGTAGCTCAGTTGGTTAGAGCGCAGCCCTGATAAGGCTGAGGTCCGTGGTTCGAATCCACGCACGCCCATCAGAAGTTATTTCGGTGACTTCTGAGTCAGATTTGATCGAGCAGCCTGCCCGGTTAAGTCGAAATTGGATTGGGTCCAAATTGGACTCGGCGGAATTTGGACAAGGGTTGTGCTTCCGGCCTGAGAATTCTAACCTGACAAAGGGTTTAGATCTTTGGTTCAGAAGCGGATCATTGTCGCTCAGGGGATGTAGCTCAATTGGGAGAGCGCCGGCTTTGCAAGCCGGAGGTTGCCGGTTCGATCCCGGTCGTCTCCATTCGATCCTTGGTGTTTGGGCAAGTGGTGGGTGAGTTGAATTCTTGCTGCTTAAGTCAAGTGGCTGGGTTCAATTCAGCGTTCTTTTGGTGATCTTGGCAGCGACTCAAAAGTCAAAAACAAGACTCAAAAAAAAACGGCCCAGTTGCTTGACGATCAGAAACGACGACCCTAACATCTCCTTCACGATCAACGCAGCAAACGACAGCGACAAACAGCAGTCAAGCAGCTAAGAAAGTGATAAAAGCTGACTCAGCAGTGGCTTCCAATAGCTCCAGTCTCTGGAGCCATTGAAATCCAAAGCAGGGTTGGCCAACAGGTGGGCTCCTAGGAGTCTGTGTGTTGGCTTTGTTCTTTGACAATTTGGTGGCAGTGATTTGACATCTCAAATCTGCGTTTTTTCAGTGCTTAGCACTGAACCTAACGTGTCAGATCTAAAACCTTTAGCAAGCTAGGCGAGTTCGTTATGGACTCGGAGCAACATAAAGATCTGCGTTCTGTGAGTTCACTTCGGTGAGTTTTCAGGGCAAGAATCATTGTGGTCAAGCTCCTAAGGGCATGTGGGGGATGTCTTGGCGATAGAAGGCGATGAAGGGCGTGGAAGGCTGCGATAAGTCTGGGGGAGTTGTCAAACAAGCACTGATCCCGGAATTCCCGAATTATCATAATCTGAATACATAGGGTTATGAGGCTAACCCAGGGAACTGAAACATCTCAGTACCTGGAGGACAAGAAAGAAAACTCGATTTCCTCAGTAGCGGCGAGCGAACGGGAACTAGCCCAAACCATGAGCATTGCTTGTGGGGTTGTGGGGCGGTCGATGTGCACTGAACAGATTAGTGGAACCTGATGGAAAGCAGGGCGACACAGGGTGACAGCCCCGTACGCGAAAATCCCGTTCAGGCTAGACCTGTCCCCGAGTAGCACCAGTCACGTGGAACCTGGTGTGAATCCGGGAGGCCCATCTCCCAAGGCTAAATACTCTCTATCGACCAATAGTTAACTAGTAGCGCGAGCGAAAGATGGGAAGAACCCCGGTAGGGGAGGATACTGAACCTGAAACCACATGCTTACAAGCTGTCGGAGCTCTTGATATGAGTGACGGCGTGCCTATTGAATAATGATCCAGCGAGTTGCTGTCGTCGGCTTGGTTAAGCTTCTCAGAAGCGGAGCCTCAGGGAAACCGAGTCTTAACCGGGCGAAATTGGTCGGCGGCGGCAGACGCGAACCCCAGTGATCTACCCATGAGCAGGTTGAAGCGCGGGTAAGACTGCGTGGAGGACCGAACCCACTAATGTTGAAAAATTAGGGGATGACTTGTGGGGAGGAGTAAAAGTCTAATCAAACTGGGAGATAGCTCGTTCTCTCCGAAATAACTTTAGGGTTAGCCTCGGACCACTACACAGCGGGGGTAGAGAGACTGAATTGGCATGGGGGGCTACCCGCCTACCCAGCCTGACCAAACTCCGAATACCGTTGTGACTACTCCGGGAGATAGTCAGTGAGGGATAAGCTTCATTGTCGAGAGGGAAACAACCCAGATCGCCTGCTAAGGTCCCAGAACAAAGCTCAGTCACAAAGGACATTAGGATACTAAGACAGCCGGGATGTTGGCTTAGAAGCAGCCACCATTTAAAAAGTGCGTAATAGCTTACCGGTCGAGTGTTCTAGTGCCGACAATGAACGGGAGTAAGCTTTGTGCCGAAGCAGCGGGCTCGCAAGAGCGGTAGGAGAGCGTTCCCAAGGAGATACAAGGTATACCGTAAGGCGTGCTGTTGGCCTTGGGAAGTGATTATGCTGGAATGAGTAACGATAAAACAGGTGAGAATCCTGTTCGCCGTAAGCCTAAGGTTTCCTGGGGAAGGTAAATCCGCCCAGGGTTAGGCGGTCCCTTAGTTCAGGCCGAAAGGCGTAGACGATGGAAAGCCGGTTAATATTCCGGCCCCACCATATCGATAAGGGGACGCTGTGTGAATGCCAGTCGGGCGGTTAGAAGTGCCCGTGCCGCAAGGCCGAGTCCGTTTGATGACGAAGCTGTCTGAAACATAGCCAAGAAAAGCCAGGTATGGTGACCGTACTAAAACTGACACAGGTAGGCGGGGCGAGTAGCCTCAGGCGCTCGGGAGAATTCTGGTTAAGGAACTCTGCAAATTGGCCCCGTAACTTCGGGAGAAGGGGTGCCTCCGAGAGGAGGTCTCAGCAAAGCGGCTCTAGCGACTGTTTACTAAAAACACAGGACTCTGCGAACTCGTAAGAGGATGTATAGAGTCTGACGCCTGCTCGGTGCCGGTAGGTTAAGGAAGAGGGTCAGGGAGAAATCTCGAAGCTCGCAACCGAAGCCCCGGTAAACAGCGGCCGTAACTATGACGGTCCTAAGGTAGCGAAATTCCTTGTCGGGTAAGTTCCGACCTGCATGAATGGCGTAACGACTGGAGCACTGTCTCAACCAGAAACCCGGTGAAATTGCAGTTGTGGTGAGGATACCACATAGCCGCAGCTAGACGGAAAGACCCCATGAACCTTTACTGCAGGCTGATATTGGCTTTAGATTGCTCTTGTGTAGGATAGGTGGGAGGCTATGAAGTCGGGGTGCTAGCCCTGATGGAGCCATCGTTGAAATACCAC
>VFQR01000745.1_pt1 | contig 34952 bp, 34 predicted proteins | sample 3512321 | NCBI WGS metagenome assembly VFQR01 (sample SAMN10412374, study PRJNA504923) | tailings metagenome | isolation source: Relicate 3 Philex TSF1 revegetated site | place: Philippines: Tuba, Benguet | collected 2017-08-29 | reverse complement strand
CTATGCTTGCCAAGTCTGTAACTGATGCTGGATGGGGTCAATTTCTGCAAATTCTGAACACCAAGGCTGTAAGTGCTGGGCGTTTGGTAGTAGCGGTAAATCCCAACGGTACAAGTCAAGAGTGTTCTGATTGTGGCGTGATAGTACCCAAGGTGCTTGCTGACCGATGGCACAGTTGCCAGTGTGGTGCTAGTTATTGCCGTGACCATAATGCGGCGCGAAATATAAAACGTCTAGGAGTGTTGATGAAGTGAAGAAGCACAGGAAGCAATTTATGGCACAGGATAATTTGCCTCACCCCAACGACAGGACAAAATTCTTTGACACCAAGGAGGAAGCTATAGACTGGCTTAAACAGCGAGGAGGCGGAGAGGTAAAACAGCGTAATGCTGGAGTAGTTTACGTTTTTGGTGAACCTGTCCGAGTTTGGAAAATCGTAGCCAGCATTTAATCGGGTAACACCCATCGGTCGGTCGGATAGACCAGGCGTGAAACTGGTACGGGGAGTTCAAAAGACAGTGAACCGTATCTGCCGATGTCAAGCTCAAAGTACGCGGAACTTCTGAAACTCAGGCTTTAAGAAGCCTGCGCTGTCCCGAAGGGCAGCGTCAGGAGTATGTCACTAGTTCCCAATAATCGCAATAGCGTTGGTGTTCAGAGTGACGGCGTTTGAGGGCTTCTAGGGTGGGCATTTTACCAAAAAGGAAAATAACAATTTTTAGGCGTATTGCAATATTTCCCTTTACCGCATTCGCATAAAGTTAAAACTTGTGGGAGTTCATCACCAGACAAATTAACGTATTGATGACAATGCCCACAATAGTAATATTTAATTTGGATGGGATGGCTACATTTGGGACAAGCAATCTTTTCAGTCATTTATTATGTTCTAAAAATATTTCGCTATAAGATTGTTTAACTATCTGCTGCTCATCCCTACGCTTAAGTGCTTTCAGAATAATTATTGACATCCTTTTCTCTGGGCTAACGTCAATAGTTGCCATTGAAGAACCAAAGATAGCGCTATAGTAATCTGCTCTTTCGAGTGCCGTTTTTGGTTGATATTTGTTGGGTAAAAACGATTTATTTAGGAAATATTTGCTCAACTCATTTATAGTATCTAGCGCAAATTCTTCTAATTCTACTTTATCTCTGATAATATGCTCTACTTTATTTTTTATGGTTGACAATATGTAATTAAAACAACTATTTTCTGTTCGTTTATAAAAACGCTGAATATTTTCAAGTATCTTATCTTTCCAGAATTCACAGATATCTTTTTTCGGAGTTAATGGAATGCCTTTTGTTGTCTCTCTGTGATTTTTTTTAAAAGCCATGATGGTCACCTGAACCGCAATTCTATTTGCAGTTGGCAATACCGACCTTTTAGAAAATCCGTCAATTCGTTTTAAGTCTTGATAAATTTCTATTAATATCCATCCAGCGTGATAATTAAACTCATTACGGATAGCAGAAGGTACTATAAAAAGCGCATATTCTAATCGCGCCCATTCCATACCATTTATCATAGTTTCGCCATGTTCTAGGTTGTGTCTGATGCCTTGGCGAGTCATGCCGACTGTTTGGGCTGCTTCCTCACAGTTCTTGTAAATAGCAGGTTCATCTAATCGAATAATGGCGTAATCGCGTTTACTTGGTAGTTGAGTATTTGTCCTTTCAATTATTTTATCAACTACAGATTTATTATTAATTACTCTTCTTAAAAATGATGGATTTATACCATAAAATGCATCGGGACGTTTGTTTGCAAAATCTTCTAAGTCTGATTTAGAAATCGCAACTGAATTCCATCTTAGTCCTATATTTCCGTTAATTGATTTTGCGACCAAACCGCCCCTAACCCAACTTCGCACTCTGTCAACTCTAATATCTAATAATTTAGCTAAAGTTGTCATTTTAAATTCATCTTTAGTACAAACACTGGTTAGCTTGTGTTTCCTGCACAACTTGGTTATCTGGTCTTGAACCGCATTTTCTGTACGCTCCTTCCATCCTTTTTTAATGGCGTAGTCATTCCAGTCTCTAGCAATAACCCGAACTGGTACTTTATTAATTAGCTTGAGAAGTCTATTATTTTCCTCCTCAGTCCAAATATTTGCGTAAGCGCCAATATTTGCACATTTCCTACTACAAAAAATACGCCTGTTTCTTGCTGTATCTGTAAACTCAGTACCACAAACAGAGCAAGTTTTAGTTTCCAGTTTTACCCTAAATTGATTTGAGCAAGACACGGAACAAAACTTGCGATAGCTTTTAGCTGGTGCGAACAGGTTTTTGCAATGAGCGCAATTAATCTGCATGACTGTTGGGTTAGGACTGAGTAAGTTTTCCCAGTCCAAAATCGACTCATAAACTTTTAGTAAAATAAACGTAATCACCAACTACGCAATACAGATAGTAGTAAGCGTAGCTGTTGCCAGACACGAGTTTGTACCTTGTTCCGCAAATAGCTGGTATTTCTGAGCTAACTTTGACGAGCATCCCCGCAACAACTTTCAAGTAATCACTGCGGTTCAGATGAACAACTATTGCTTTATCTGAGCAATAGGGAATAGGTTCAAGTTGTGGTAAAAGTAGTATGTTGTTCATGAATTGATAAATTTGAATTTAGTTGAGCAACAGCTATCGTTTCTGTTGATAGCTGTTGACTGTTGACTTCATCAAGCGGCTTCTTGTTGAACCAATTCAACTTCCGACTTATGCAATGAACTAATTTTGTTGTCTTGTTTCACAGATAACCATTCACCGTCAAAACTGCGTATCTGCAAAACCTCACCTGTTTCTAAGTTTCGTACCCAATCATTAGGATGGTACGGAAGAGATTTTTTTGCCTCTAACAATGCCTCAACTTCAGATTTAAATTTATCACCAAGCCACTGCATATCTGTAATGTCGCCAGTTTCAGTAATATAATCAACCATCAGTGATGGTAGCTTTTGAATTAAACCTTTTTGAATTTTCGTAGTGGCTACCAAAAGCAATTCTTTTAAAATGAGGCGATCGCCTTGACACACTTCGCTGATATTCTGCCAAGTGATGTTGTTCGCTCCGGCTTTGGTGCGAATAGTGGCTATAAAGTTGGAAGCTTTGATGTGTGCGTGATTTTCTGGAGTGGCTTCGGATAGTAGCACCAAATTATCTCTATTGGTAATTACTTCGCACTGCCCTTCATTATCTGTTGCATCAAAAAGTACAGCAACAGAGTTGCCTTTTATTCCAACCACTGTACCTTGTCTATCGAGCAAGTGTTCTAATTCATCGTTTTCAGCTTTTACGCAAACGCGATCGCCTTCCTGGAAATCAGGACTTTCGCTTTCTTGCGTTTTGGCGGAAGTCCATGATGTACCCCTAGAAACAAACTTAAGGTTCTTTATGTGCAAATTCTTTACGCCATCAACCATTTTTACCGAAACGATTCCTGTGGACGGTTCTGGGATGTAATTCACGGTTCCGACTTGTCCTTCTTCGTGCTGGACAATATCGCCAAGGTTAAAGATGGCAGGTTCTTTAGCATCTGTTATCGGCTGTTGAAGACTCTGTTTCAATTGCTTCTCAAGCTGATTTCGTTCTTTACGTATCTTATAAAAGTCATTTTCCCATTGCTCTTTTTGAGCCTTCTGCCCTTCGTACATTTCTTGATAAGTATGATTCTCTTTTTCTAATTGCTTGACTTGAGCAACATAACTATCTATTTCTTTAGTGTCTTGAGCGTAAATCTCAATTTTCTTTTCTAACTGTTCGCGCTGCGCTCGCAGTTCTTTATTAGAGGATTTCAACCCTTCGGTTTCTTGCTTCAATGCCTCGACTTCTGGCATTAACTGTTGCTCAGCCAACTGAGCGTCCATGTTATCAGTTAATGCTTCTAACTTTTGATTTTTGGCAGCAAGAATAGCATTTTCTCTGCGTAATACTTCAGAAACCTCTGTTTGTGTCAATAATTCTTTTTTAACTGATTTCAAGTTTTCAGCTACATTCACACTTGCTGCGGTCATATCTGTTATTTTGGTTAGCGCTTGGTCGCGCTGTTCTTCGCACAATTTCAATTTCGCAGCTACTTCTACTGAAGAAAGGCTGATTTTTCTCAGTTCCTCTTGAAGCTCACGAGCGTCGGATGCTTGATGCCGTGCAGATGCTAATTCAGATTTCAACTTAGCAATCTCTTCATTTTGGGCAGCAATTGTGGCGGTATCGCCTAAGAAATTCAACTCCTGCCCACTGGCAGCGTTGTACAAGCTTTTAGCCCAGTTCATAAGACCGTTTCGAGAAATTCCCTTCCCTTCCATCAGAGTGCCGTGTGCTGCCACTTCTAGGCGCAATTCCTCGGCTTTTTGCTCGTACTCTTGATAAGGCTTCAGGGAAGCAGTTAATTGTTCAAGTTGCTTTTGTAATTGGGTAATTTGTTCAGCAATTCTAGCGGTTTCGGAAAATTGGAATGTAGTCATGGTTTTATGTCCTTTTTGTTCCGTAGTTGTAGTTAAAACTTCGATTTCGTCACTGTCAAACTGCACTTTTGCGTCTTCTTCGGGCAAGTAGACTAAGTGCATGGTTTTTAAAACTTCTCCGGTTTGTCCGCTGAAGTCTTTTTTGATTGAAGAATTGGGGGGAAGAATTTTAACTTGCATGTCTGTCTCAACATCCGCAACATCAACCGCAATCCAGAAACGATCGCCCATCTTCACATCAATTTTTCCGTTCTTAGGAATTGACCCTTTAACAATGCCCCAATCGCAATCAGAATAATATTTCTGGTGATTGCGTACTTTTACTTTCTGCTCATTTTTCACATTTTTCACAACTCCAACATCATCAAAAACTTGTTTGAATTTCTGTGAATCAGCACCCCAATAGACCAGACAATGTGATTGCCTTGCTGGTGATTTTTGAGGTTTATAGTTTTTATCTAAAAACTTGATTCGTCCTTTCCAAAAACAAACGGGTTGACTCTCAAGTAGGGGCGATAACCAATTGGTATCTGTGGCTGCCGGAACAAGTGCGATCGCTTCACTTACCCTAAGAGCTTTTACCTCAGCTTGCAGTTTTGCCATCCACACACCAGGGCAACTGTAAGGCGGATTCATGAACACGCGCCCTTGCCACTCCTGATTGAGTCCGTCATCAGTTGCGGTGTAATGGTGCGCGGCGGCGATATGCCTACCATCGTCGGCACAGGGGTCAAGGTCGATTTCACCAAGTACCTGGGCTACTAAATCCTGAATGTTGGGCGGGGTGTACCATTTGTCTGATTCTTTGGGTACAGGTTTAGTCTCAGATGCCAAAGAAAAGTCTTTGCGCCAAAATTCAAACAAATTTTTAGCAGAAAGCGAAAAGGCTTCATAGCATCCGTTTTCACGCTTCTCAATATTCCTCTCTCCGTCTGTCCAAACAGCCTTGCAAAAGTTCGTAGCTAAATTCTGGGCGTAATTGGCATCAAGGCTAATCACGTTCATTTGTGGATATGCTAGTGCTTGCTTTTTAGGCGAACCACCTAATAGGTGAACGGGGCGTGACCCAAACCATTCTGGACTTAGAGGGGTTGAACCATAATTTGAATCGACGCTGTAGCCAAGCCAATATTTTTCAGGTATTTGTACATCACATTTAGGAATTATTAAAACTCGCCCTGCATATTTTGATAGTTCCTCTGCTTGCATTAAAACTTCTGGTAGTTGTTCAGGACTAGTTACGTCTAATGCAGTCGCAATTAGCGGTTTGTTCCGCTTCACCATTTCAAGGTGCTGTTCGTGCTTGTAATTTTTGTAGTCGTTATCCACCATCATCATGTGTCGATGGGGAATATTTTTACCGCTGCTGTTAATACCTAAGCTCCATCCGGCATTAAGAGCGATCGCATCATACTGACTCTTTCCGTCAAGCTTTCCGCCACCACCGCAGTAGAAAAGTAAGGGTAGCTCGATGCGGTATCGCCAGTGATTGATTGGCTGATTTTTGCCTTGCTCAGTAGTTTCCAATTTAAATCCCAGTTTTTCGTAAAACTGGTTTGCTATTGAGTTAGAAGGGCATTTTAGAAATACACTGGTCTTCTTTTCTTCAATTGCTTTACAAATCACACGATAAACAAGAAGTCTCCCCCATCCCTGTTTTTGGCATTCAGGCAACACGGCTAGCTTTCGGATGGTTACCTGCTCATCTTTTCTGATGTGGTAATAACACGCCCCTATCCCTTCAACTAACTCCATTTGCGATTCCGATAGTTCAACTGCTGAAGTAAAGCCCCCCATCTCGTCTTTGAACTGATTAAAAATAGCTTGGGCTTTTATTTCGGGACTAATATCTGATTCTTTGGTAGAAGGTGTTGAATTCTGAAATCTGAAATCTAAACTTTGATTTTGAGAATCATTCTCTACCTTATTGCCCATCCCCTGTTTGCTCCATCCTGGAGGTGCTTGATACAAAGGTGAATCTCTGAGTGTGGCAAATTCGGCTTTTACCCAGGCTAAGTTGTGTCTCCAGTAGGGGAATGTCGCCCCGGCGCGATTCGTATCCTGCCAAAGTGCGTTAGCAATAGGCGATCGCCCATCGGTGGATAGCTCTATTCCGTATTGGTCACACAGCCAAAGCATTGGCTGTAAAGGAGGTAATGGTTGGTTAGGGCGTGGCTTATACCAAGTCACGCCAAAGATGTGAACTTTGGTGATGCCGTGTGCAGCGATCACGGGAATCACTAAGTTAATGGTTTCCCAAAATGTTTGTAAATAGCTAGGTTGCTTGCCTAAAATACACCACCCGCCAAGCCCAACCACGTCACTTTGGTCGCAATATTGTAAAACTTGCTCAACGCATCTGAGGTATTGCTTGGCATCAACGCCCTGACAGCTTTGGATAAGGGTATAACCTGAGAGTTCATGACGCTGACTATTAAAGTACTTGGCCGCCTCCACAGTTTCGTTGACAGCCGATTCACCTTCCTCAACCGTCCACCTTTGCTTAATCCGCTTACCACCAATATGCTTTTCGTCTATCAGGCGATCGTAAGAAACAAGCCAGGTTTCTTTGAATTTTGGGAGTGAAGCGATCGCTTTTAGTTGTCGCTGCAATGACTCTTTGGGCGTGACTCGACAATTTGCTATCACTTCAGGAAACGCGCCAGAATCAAATAAAACTTTGGATTCGGCAAAGTTAAGGCTTTTGCAATCTGGCACAACCTCCCGAATCTTACCCTTGCTAGCCCGAACCGCACACAACTGGACGTCACCAGCGATGTTGTTGGTTTCAGACTGCTTTTGATATGAATAGGTGTTCGCCTGGGCGTTGACAAAACAACTTAGATCCGGTTGTAGGGTAGAAGCTCTCAGCCCGTAAGCCTCGTGTAAAAACTCCACAAGGTGAGTACGGAAACGAGGTGAAACGTCTTTATCGCCAATCAAATCATCAGCAATATTTTCTAAATCAGGAATCGCTTTACCGTCTAGCTTACTTAAATAACTTGTATAAATAGGCGTTCCGTCTGTCGTGATCGCCCAATCCGGGTTAGGTTTATCCGGTTCGTCCAAAAAGTGGGGATGATTATGTAAATTGGCTGGATACTGAGCAATTTCATATTCTCCTTTATGCAGGAAATGCGTGCTGATAACGCGATCGCCCTTCTTAAACATCTCGCCACCACTGCTCAAGGAATTTGATTCTGCTGAATGCAACGGCTGCACAGGCGGGGACAACTGAGCGTCCGTAGAGGTAGCGGCTACGGATGCGTCCTGGCTGACGGAGGGGGACGCTCGTAGGCACGCTGTCCAATCCGGCGGGAAACCCATAAGCAACGCCATCATCTCGCTGCTTAAACACTGGGAAGCAGGAATTAACCCTAACTGTTTCAACCTGACTTCCAACTTGACTTGACCAGGAGGGCGGTTGCCTTGCTTCTTGACTCCAGCTGTTAGGGTAGGCAATGACGAACAACCGCTCTCTCTGGTGGGGCGCTCCGACAACCGCCGCCGAGATGATTTCAGCTTCTGTTGAATATCCCGCCATTCGGAATCCTCCAAGCACTGCTCGAAGTCCTCGATTGATAAGCCCTGTAGGGTTTTCCACAAGGACAAATCGGGGTCTGATGGTGGCAATGACTCGGAGCATTTCAAACCAGAGAGAAGATTTAGGGTGTTTAAGTCCAGTGCGATCGCCAGCGCAGCTTGTCCCGTCGCAGGGTGAGCCACCAAACAAAAGTCCATCTGTGTAGTTCCAGTTGATGAGGGGGTAATAGGTGCAGATATCTGGGTGAATCGGGATGTGGGGGAAGTGCGATTTCAAAACGGCTTGAGCATCGGGGTCTATCTCGACCATTTGAATAACTTTGCCCTTGTCCCCAAACACTTGGTCAAAGGCAATCTCAAAACCACCGATACCAGTGAAAAGGCTAATTGCTTGCATCTACTCCTCCACAATCTCAGAGTAAACATCAGCTTCTTCGTTACCTTCAAAATCAAACGCAGTCGTAGTATGACTCCAGCAATACTTTATGCCGCCAAGTTCCCAGACCGACCAAGTATCATCAACAGAGGAGAAGGTTTCTAAATACTTTCCTTTGCGGCGAACTTCCTTGATTTTCATATCCAATACCCCCTCTCCCTACCCAACACGACCAAAGTCCACACTACATAACTTCCCGAAATTTTGTTAATCAGTTTAAATTTCTTGGCTTGGTGCTTGGCAGTGTCGGCATCGATTTTAATTGACTTGCGTTTGTAAACAACATCGCTGTAGTCAGTTGGGCTTAACTTGATTTCTAGGGGGTTAATAACTGGTGGGTGGGGGATTTCCACGCATCTCTTGGAAAGTTCTGATCGGCGGGAACCGCCGATCAGACTTTCCGCGATTTGAAAACGAGTTCGATCCTTTCTCGGAGTGCAGGGGCAAACACTAGCCATGCTGCCGTCTTGTTGGTCATACCACCGCGAAAACTGCTGTCCGCAGAATGGACACTTCATTTGGTTTTTAGAGTTGATAATCAGGCAATATCTGTATGCCGCTTTTACGTCGTATTGGGCAATTGAATAGGCCATTTCGAGTTGGCGATCACTGAGTGTTGTGAATTTATTCATACTCAAAACTCAACTTGCTTGATATCAACTACTTTTCCATTCTGCATAACTAACTCGCAGCCATTTGTAGAGTCAGAAGCCCAGTCAATCGCTACTTGGCGATATTTCTCACTACCAGAGTGAAAGTACTTTTGCATGTCCTCGAATAGGGCGTTAGGACTGACTTTGAGGTTGCCATAGACATCCCCTTTTACTGATAGCTGGTTGGCTTTGTGGCAGGTTGTGGCTATAGCTTCTAGCTCGTGTAAGGGTGCTTTGGACAAATAATCAATTTTGCTTTGCTTGTCCTCTACATTCAGTGTTTTTATCTCTTGAGCGATCACTCTGAGCATCTTAAAACGGCGCCGATTTTCTGCCATCTGCGCTTGAGACAAATTCTTGAGATATTCTGCTTCTTGAACTTTTTCGCTTATTTCTTGGGATGGTAGGGCAAGAAGCGCTTGTTTTTCTTGTTCTGCCAAATAATTTTCGTTGTACCGTTCTTGCTCTCCAGATTCCTCCCAGATTTTGCAAATGTCGTTGGGGACTCTAGGGAAAAATGGGCACACCTGAACGTAGTGTTTGATTAGCTTAAAAAACCTGTCCGTCGTGCATCTTGAAGTAAAAAATTCGAGCCAGATTTGAGCAATATGAGGGTGCTTGAATACTGGGTAATCGTCACCGTATACAGCAGAAAGTAAATCAAGTCCTTTCAAAAAATCTTCTTGGGTCAGTCTCATTGCCACCACTCCTTACCCGATGCTATTTTTTGTTGTGATTCCTCCAGCAGCGATCGCAGGTTGTTCATAGTTACTATACGCTTGATATCTTCTGCCGTCATATCACCAACGCTCTTATCAGAACCTGCGAATATCTTTTGGCGTAATTCATCGGTGAAATCATCCCAATAAACGCTAATCTCCGTTAAACGCTCTGGACTGTATTCAGCACGATTGACGTACTTAATTGCCTCCCGCCTAAGCTCTCTCAAAGGCAGTGCCTTGTACCTTGAGTATTTTTTCGCCAATGACCCAGCAACGTATTCAACTAAGTCGGGATTGAGTCCGATGTCACGTCGCCCCTCTTCATCAACCAACATCACCTGCCAAGGCAGATATTCTTTCCCAGTTTTCGGGTTTCTACCTGTCAAGAGTTGAAATTGATTTTCATTCTCGTTCGCCGGAATATTTAGCCCCAAAGATAAGCTCTCTCGTTCAGGATTGGCTTTGGTTTCTGCTTTGCAACTAGACGAAAAAACAATTCCTGCTTCTTCTGAGGCGATTTCAACTTCAACACGAGGAAATTCGTTCCTCTCCTTTACTTCCCCTTGGGGGGTAGGGGGGAGATAGTTAACTGGATCTTGTTCAAAATTGGATCTTGTTAATTGGATCTTGTTAGGGTCGTCCCCCACGACTAGGGTAGTCGTCCCCCACGACTGCGGGTGGTCGTCCCCCACGACTACCCCCTCTCTGACATTTTTCCACTCAGTGTAAGGGGTAAGAATATACTCATTGGATGTTAAAGACTCGTCATCTTTTCTGCGTTCCTCTTTTTTAACCAATCCCCATTCCATCAATTCTTTAACTGCTGCGATCGCTTTTTGACGCAGTAGGCAATCTTTAGAATTTGGATATGAACCTTTAAAGCATTTACCCAAGGTTTTGTAAGAAGGAAAGCAACCACCCTCCCTATTTGCATACCGCTTTAACTCTACATATATGCGGAAAGCATCTGTTGTTAGTGGTAGGGTTAATAGCTCTAAGTCAATCACAATAAACGGACGGAAGCTTTGATCGGAGATTGTGTCTTTACTATTCACAAGCCAATCTCCCCTACCAAATTATTTTGATAGCCAAGTATGAAAGTTTCAAAAGATTTAATAGAAGCTTCGATTGAAACTATCATTTCATCTGGAATATTTCTTTCTGAAACTTCCCAATAATTTTGTACTCCAGCAATCAAACACTCTTTAGCAAAATAATCTATAGCCTTGAGAGCATTTACACTGGTTGCACTATGGTAAAGAAAGTTTAGTGAACTCGAACTGTGTAGGCAAGTAAGTTTGTCTTCGTTGTAGCTAGTGAACCATGTGTCTAAGTCTTCTTTAGACCAATGTCCAGCAGGCCCCATCTTTTTTGAAGCTTCGTCCCAGAACGAACGACTTTTATCAACTAACTCGCCGAGACTAGTCTCTCCATTGTTTACTAGTATTTTTCTTAGTAAACAATTCCATGTATCATTAGCTAGTGCAGTAGCTACAGGACGATCAAAAGTAAATGTGTTTTCAAGAAATTCTAAAGGTTGCGGCCCTTGTATTTCGGCATCTACAAGTTTGAACCATTCACCATAGATACGATACTTTGCAAAATCTTTATGGATTCCAGCCTCATCAGCAAATATATCTGGCGACCAAAAGGAATCAAGTATTTGTAGAGGATAAGGTGATTGCCCTTTTAGCTGTTCTAGTCTTACTGGTGGATTAACACTGCGTCCAATCTTATATCTATCTGTTCCTACGGCGTGAATCAAGTAAACATATCCTTGATTAGCACGATATCGCTGAAGAACATCTTCAGTTAAAATCATTATGTAACTCCTACGGATTTTAGGTGTTGCCGCGCTCCCGATTGCTGATAACAATGCGGGAGCATTATTTATACTATTATCTCGCATCTGCACTAAATTTGTGGCGAGGAATTGCATATTTACCTCTGAAAAAATAACATCGGTTTAGGTGATTCAGGCTTGTTCAAAAGCCTGTAAGTCAAAGTCGCGCTCGGTTGTGTCGCTTTAAAATAATGCTCAATCTTCCCCTCGGATTCCAGAGTTGAAATAGCCATCCACAGGTCAGGATACCGCTTGAGATTGAGGGCGTCCTTCAGCTCAGATGCAAAGCGATCGCCCCTCTTTAACTCCTGAAGAATTCGCTCTTTGATTTTGGTTTGAGACTCGTGATCTGAAAGAGTCATGCCGCCACCTTCCCAGGTACAAACCCACTTTTGAGCAGCTGCTCATAAATCACTCCCTTCTGCCACTGTGAAAGCCTCGGCAGTATCCGCAAGAAAGCCGCCACAGCTATCTCAATATCTAATTGCTGCTGTTCGTTCAAAATTTCTTTGGGTTCGGGTATTGCATCGAGTCCAGTTCTCAATCCCAGCGCCCTAGCCTGTGCCTTAGCCTCCTGTTTAGTCGAGATCATCTCCCTTATCTCCTCAACACACACCAGCATGTTGTCAGGGATAAGCTTGCTGGTTTGGTCGTCAAACCGAACAACGCATCTGTCATGGTTGGGATGCTGGGTAATCACACCCTCCGCGCCGTGAAACTCTTCATCGGCGTAATGAGGGAGTATCCGCACAGTTGCACCAATTGGAATGCGTGGTGGCTTTGGGAGTCTAACTTTGGGCGGTTTTATTTCCTCAACCGCCTTCTGTACATATTCAGCCTTTAGCTCACACCCTTCGTTTTCGGCCAGATCCAATGCTCGTTTGTAAGCCTGTTGAATCTGTTTTGGCTCTTTAAGTTGGGTCAAAGGTCGGATGTGACTTTCTTTGTATTGCGAAATGTTAACGCCAATTGGCGTTAACATTTGTACACATTTCTCAGCAGCGATTAGCCTGTTTAGGTATGAGGGCGAAATATTTAAGTCTTCAAGTACCGCCTTAAACTTCTGCCGATAAGTATTAAAATCAGTGGCTTCATCTCGCCACAATGCTAATTGGTCAATTTCCAATAAAGCTTGTGCAGCCTGCTGAAACCCGCGCTTACCTAACTCGATACCATCAATTACCGATTGTTCTAATTGGTGCTTTTTATCTAATTCATTTTTTCCAAGAATCGTAACACTTGATACACTCATAAATTCTCCCTAAACTAATAAGTCAAAGTTTGAAATTTCAGAGATTTTTGTGTCATAATGAAAGCCTAAAACAATATCGTGTAACAAATATTCCACTTAGCAACCGCTAAATATTGTTTGTTATTCAATTGTTTTCAAAGCAATCAAATGAAACATTTAGTAAGTTGCAAACGCCAATTTGCAACTTACTTTTTTATGAAAACTTTTACCTCCTGAATCTTTATTTGCTGCTCAATTATTTGCTTGATGTCTGTTCGCATAGGACAATATTTACATTGCCCGTTTAAATGCCAAAACTTGAGCAAGCTGTTAAGAGCTTGTTGATACCGTGTTGCTGAGGAAGAAAGGATTTGTGCAGGTGTTTTCATGCTGCTTTCCTGTTTGCAAACAGGTGTTCAGAACCGGATTCATCGGAATCCGGTTCTATTGCAGAGAAAGCTATTACCCCTAGCCCTATCTGGACTACTTTTTCTAGCATTGCGGTTCTGGAAATTCCTTTCTTATCCGCCAGTACATTTATCTGACTCCGAAGAGAGTCAGATAAGCGTACTGTTGGCATCCCTCTTACTTTTTCATTTTTTCTTGCCATATTATTTTGTTCACTGTGCATCACTATGCACAAAAATAGCATGGGGTGATTATTTAATCAAGTATTTTTGAGATAATATTGATTTGAGACGTGTGCAGCACAAAAATGTGAACAAAAAATACAAATTCTGGACAAAGGCAGGATTATCTGATTTGGGAGCGTTGATTAGAAGCAGTAGGGAAAGCAAACATCTGCCCCTAAGAAATGCAGCACAATTGATCTCACAAAATGCTGGTGTGGAAATCAGCTATCGCACTTTGGCAAGTGTGGAAAATGCAAGTGGTGAGCCGAAATTTAATACTTTAGCAGCGATCGCTGCGGCTGAATTTGTTGAAATTGATGGGCGCAAACTGAATATCTTCGACTTTATAGCGATCGCTTCTGAAACTTTTGAGGTAGACATGAATGCCTTAGCTGAATTAATCAGCGATCATTTGACACGGAATGAGCTTACTTTATCCGACTTTGCTCAAATAGCAATGGTCGGCTTAGAGGATTTGGAAGCGGTCATGCGAGGCGAACCGATTCGTACAGGAGACTTAAGATTAATCACCGGACATTTAACAAATCCTAGCACCGGAAATAAATTTGGCACTTTAGAAGAAATAACCGACTATTGCGGTTTAATTAAAAGCTCTAATAAATCTTGGCAGCAAAACCATTTGATACAAAACAGCACCAATTTAACAAATCTAAGCTAAAAATTCACGCGTTACAGTCTTGACGATTCTTGCCGACTCTCCGTGCCATTCAATAAGTCTGGCATTTACGATTAGCCTAGCATTTTGTCCGTCCATCATCTTGGCAACGTAGGAGTAGTCACGTAACTCCTTTTCCCTGCTCAGTCTTTCTAAATAAGTAGTTAATTCATCTTCAATCCAGTAATCAGCCATGTTTTTGCCTATCCAATCGTTCGGATGAGCTTTGCTGCTAAATGTAATTTGCTCGTTTGAGAATAAGCCTTTATGATCGCTCATTCGGACTATCCCGCAAGCTCCATCATAAGATAAGCATTCTTCAATCAAATCTCGATGTGAAGCAGTTGGTAAAATTATCCGCATTGGCTCTACCTCTGAATTTTTCATACAAATCGAATGTCTGATATCACTGTCTTTTACTCCAATTGTCACCCATTCCAAATTAAATAATTGTTGGTTGATGATGAAGTTTAGCGCTTTTTTGATGTTTTCTTCTTGGCGCAGTAAAACGGCGTACTCTTCTCTGCGATCGCAAATAATTAAAACTTGCTCGCCCAAGACAGAAACAGCACTTTTTTGAGCTATTAATTGGGCAAGCTCGACATAAGAAAATGTAGGCATTTGGTTGCAAGATAGTGGATTTTTATTATTGTAAAATGGCTTTTAAATATAAAATATACCTCTAAAAAATTGATTGTTCATTTATTTAGTCAATTTGAATACTTAGTTGTTAGTTAAAGTTTATACAAAAAACACACCATAATAGACGAGGCGTATCTACTATGGTTGGCAATGGATCAGGGGTCGAGGCGGAGGTTAGCGCAGATATTGAAGGGGATACAAGGTGATCGCTCTGTCCGCGAGTTTGCAAGAGATTTGGATGTCTCCCTTGGTACAATGCAAAATTGGCTGGATGCTACAGGGTTGCCTAGCATTGAAAATTTAGGGAAAATTGCAGCTGTAGTAGGTATGACTGTACAGGAATTGTATGATGCAATGAATGGAGAACAGCAACAAACACCCTTGCCCAAAAAAGCAGAGGATGTTTTGCATATTGTGTTACAACTTGACGATCGTGAGCGCCGACGACTAATTAAGCTCTTAATGGATCATATTTAAATTTGCCCCTATAACCGTCCTTGTAAGGCCTATAAGCAAATTGCGGATCAATTAAAGCCCGAATTAGGACATTTTGTTGATGTCGAGTTTCTAAAATATTAGCAAGACGCTGTTCGGAAAAGACAAATAAAGCTAAATCAATAGATCCTGTTGCTGAATTTAAAGTTTTGCCAATTAAACCATTACTACTGTTAATCCAAGGTTTAGTTGGAGAAGTCGGCGAAAAGTGTACAGTGATTTTGCTTTGATTTAATGTGATTTGTTTAGGTAAACGTGGCGGTTTTTGTAAACCAAATCGACTATCTGGTTTACCTCCCGGCCCATCACCCCACATAATGTTAAACTCTTCTGTAAATAAAGTTGCTAATTCTGGGCTGTCAATTTGCAATAAGTTATTGGCGTTACCTAAAGTGCTAGGATTTGTATAATCGCCAAAAGTATCACTCAATGTAAAATTGGCTGAAGTAATAATTACAATGCGATTATCTACAATCACAAACTTATGGTGCATCAAACTACTGCCTGCTGAACCATCCTCTCGATCGTCTAACGAGGGAATTTTCGCATTTTGCAAAATTATTAAAGCATCTCGTTGATTTATTTCTGTGGGAGTAAGTTGATTATCGTGATTAACATCGATAAATTGCCGAAATTCTTGATAGCGTTCTCGTTGTCTTTTATCTAATTTACTGACTTCTTCAGGTGTAAAACTACTCCAAGGTTTACTATAAGTATTCTCTAAAATCAACCTGACTTTGACCCCAGCTTTTTGTCTATCAACCAGTGTTTGGGCTACTTTAGGTAAACGTAATTCTTGCACCGCCACATCTATTGTAGATTTAGCTTGAGAAATAGTATCAACAATCTGTTTTTCTAAGTCATCCCCCAAGCGAGTTTGCTGACGGTATGATTCTTTGTATTCCGAAGATTGAGAATGGTTAAAATAAACTTGAACTAAGGGATCTTGTGGTAAAGCTGATAGAAGTTTATTGGAAGATTGGACTCGCTGACAAGCAGCAAGGAGAAAGATCGGCAAAAAGATATATAAAAAATACCTTTGTCTAGATAAAAGTTGCACTGTAATCTGTTAAAAGTGGAAAGAGAGGGGACATATTTATCATTCCCAAAATTTTGGGTTTTCATATGAAGTAGAAAAATAGCTTTCCCAGGCAATAAAAATCCACTCATATCATGTTCGGTTGAAGACTTATCATTGGAACTGACGCGGGGACACGGGGACGCGGAGACGCGGAGATATTTTAATAATAAGTAATTATCCAAACTTGATATCATACATGTACAATTTCAGAGAATTTGTCAGATTTCTCGCCTAAGGTGTATGTGCTAAAAACATCAACGGTCTGTTACTAGCGTGTGTTCTCACCATTATCGGTTATATGCAAATTTATCTAGATTACAGCGCGACTACTCCCACTCGCAACGAAGCGATCGCAATTATGCAAACAGTCCTAACTCAACAGTGGGGCAATCCTTCCAGCTTACATGAATGGGGACAACGAGCTGCAACCGTTGTGGAACAAGCTAGAGTCCAAGTTGCTCTCTTAATTAACGCCGCCACTCCGGAATCGATTGTTTTTACCTCTGGCGGTACTGAAGCCAATAATCTGGCGATTATGGGCGTAGCTCGGTTGTATAGCGTTCCTGGTCATATAATTATCTCCAGTGTCGAGCATTCCGCAATTTCCGAGACAGTACGGTTGTTAGAAATATCGGGTTGGGAAGTTACGCGCTTAGATGTAGATACCAAAGGCAGAGTTAACCCCCTGGATTTCAAGGCGGCGTTGCGACATAATACAGTATTGGTTTCCGTGATTTACGGTCAAAGTGAAGTTGGGACTGTGCAACCAATTGCAGAATTGGGAAAAATTGCGCGATCGCATGGTTCTTTATTCCATACAGATGCGGTGCAAGCTGCGGGACGTTTAGCAATTGATGTACAAGAACTCTCCGTAGACTTACTTAGCCTTTCCAGCCATAAAATATATGGGCCACAAGGTGTAGGGGCGCTGTATGTGCGTCCTGGTGTGGAATTGATGCCTTTACTAACTGGTGGTGGACAAGAAATGGGGCTGCGTTCTGGCACACAAGCAGTACCGATAATTGCTGGGTTTGGTGTAGCCGCAGAGTTAGCAGCACAGGAATTGGCTATAGAAACACCACGATTGATTCAGTTACGCGATCGCGCCTTCGCCCAATTAAGTGAAATTTCTGGTTTAATACCTACAGGGGATTTTAGCGATCGCTTACCTCACCATGTGAGTATGTGCCTAGAAAATGCCGATGGCGAAAAACTCAGCGGTAAAACCTTGGTACGACAGCTAAATCTTGCAGGTATCGGTATTAGTGCTGGTGCTGCTTGTCATAGTGGAAAACTCAGCCCAAGTCCGATATTGTTAGCAATGGGTTATTCTGAAAAAGCCGCCTTGGGTGGAATTCGCATTACATTGGGGCGTGATACTACTGAAGCCGATATAGATTGGACAGCGATGGTGTTGAAGCAAGTTTTAGAGAGGCTGAAACCGGATTTATCTTTAGTTAAGCGTTGATCGCACTTCTTCAATCGATATGTGAAACACTTTTATATTTACTGCTATGAACTTTCCTCCTCAACTCCAACAAAATATCGAAAAATGGGCAAACAATCAAGGAATCTCGACTGAGGAGTTTGTTTTGCAAGCAGTTACCGAAAAAATTAATGCGCTAAGTCAGGCTGAAGAATATATTGAACAAAATTCTCAACCAACTAATGTAGTGTCTTCTAGCCAAACAAAAGTTTATCGAAAAGAAGGGATTTTGGTTGTAGATGCAAAACTACCAGAAAACTTTGATTTGAATACCTTCATAGATGACTTGAGAGAAGAACGTATTAGTAATCAAAGAGGTAGCTGTTCTCCTGACCCTGAATTGATTGGCAAAGATAACCATTGGCAATCCCTTATGGATAGTTTAGACAATTTTTCTGATGACTTTATGGCTACTAGAGATCAGCCACTAATTGACACCAAATAGTTTCTAAACTTAACTTTCTTACCCTCTAAAAACACTGCTGAGAAATAAACCCAGCAGTCTTCTACCAAAGAAAAGCCAATCCAACCAAAATATGATATGAATAACTACTATTACCCAAAATACAGCTTGGTATGAAGATTTGCTACTTTTGTGTCGTAATGTTTTTTGGGCGATGAATGCCCCCAACCATCCACCCATGAATTCACATAAATGTAAGGTATTTTCTGGTACTCTCCAACCCCCCTGCTTTGCACGAGATTTATCATCCGCATACAGTACAAAGGTCAGAAAACTCATTACAGTATAGAGAATCACGGGAATTGCGTTAAAGGTCGTCAATGCAAAATGCAATGCTCCTAAACCTGGCAATAAAGATAACAGCAATACCTCGAATATTAAAGAAGATTTGGCTTTGGGCTTGAATGTTTGTTTCTCTATTTTAGAATATGAGATTTTCGGGATAGGTTTAGATACAACTTCCTCAATGAAGGCATTGTCAGCATAAACTTTTCCGTCTTTATCAACCTTTAACTGATAGCAAATCACATCACCGACTTGTGGACGATGATTTGTTTCTTTGAGTGCAGTGATATGAAGAAAAACATCTTGACTGCCATCATTGGAGTGAATGAAGCCAAAACCCTTGTCATCCTTCCATGTTATTAATTGACCTTTACGCAAAACAGGTTTCATGAAACACCCTGATATCAATACTTCATTTTTAAGGTTCCCATATCAAGATCAAATAATTGATATTCCAATTTAGCAACGCCACAATCACAGCCAATGCTGGAACAATAGAAGTAATGCTAAACCAACAATAATAAATCATGAGTGAACTTCCCAATAGTCTTGAAGATGCGATCGCCCAATCTCAAACCGCCGTCCAAGCCGCCCTTGCAAATGGCTGCAATCGCCTACAAGTCGAGTTCCTATTCCCAGAACTCAAACTTATGCCCGTGGCAGAACAATTTGTGCCGTTGTTTACTGAATATCAATCTCGCTTGAAAATTTTCTTTGCTGACGCTGGGGCTGCGGCCTTAGCCCGCCGGGATTGGGCTGATGCACCATTTCAAATTTTGGATATCGGGACAGGGAGGGCTGCTTCGTTGCAGACAAAAATTCAGCCAGAGGATGAAATTTTCTTGTTCATCTCCCCGACTTCCGTAGAAGTACCGCAGTTAGAAAAGTTATGTGATGTAATCGGCGATCGCCCTTTAGTATTTTTAAATCCCCGTCTTGAAGATTCCGGGGTTGTAGGCATTGGTTACGCAGCCAGAAAAATCCGCGATCGCTTCATCAATACCATTGAATCCGCCTATTACCTGCGGCCGATAGACGATCGAACTGCTTTATATCGTTGCTACCCAGGACAGTGGCAAATTTGGGTGGAAAACGGCAGTAATTATCAAAAAATTGCCGAATTACCCACAAAACCATCGGGTGATGAGTTGGATCTCATCCTCATTAAGGGACAACCCCAAACAACAACTAACGCTGTACCTGGGAGAAAGCCCAATGTGTTTAAGAGTTTGCAACGGTTTTTAAAGGCGTTGAGTAGTTAGGATAAAGCAGAGGTAGCAGGAGTAAACTTAATCTCCTACTACCTGCTGGGTTATTTTTCTAGTAAAATACAAAAGATTTACATTCAGCTTTTTGTGAAAAATTTTATATTTTATCTAATTCTTTAGGTGACATCACTGGAATCAGAGCATTGACAAAACCAGAGACATCACGAGTTATAATTGCATCAACTCCATACGCCATCCCACAAGCACACTGCACCGCATCCTCAAAATCTTGGAAATATAATGCGATCGCTTGTTCTAAGATTGTGCGTTCAACCGGACAAATGTGTAAGTCTGTTAGAACTTGAATAATTGCGTCTTGAGCCACTTTCACCCCTGCGGCTCTGCGAACAATATAATATATATTAGTGATTGTTGTTGCTGCAATAAATCCTTCAACTTCACCAGCATCAATCCTCTCAAATAGCCTTGCTGCATCCTCGACAAAAGGCTCTCGTTCTTGCAAAAAATCAAGAACAACATTAGTATCAATCAAAAGTCGCATTACTGGTACTTTTCAGTAAGATAGGTAATATATTCTGCTGTAATATCTTCATTACCTGATGCATCAGAACCTTTTGCAATCCCCCGCAATCGGGACAAGTTGCCTTTATTTTTTAATGGGCGGGTTTCTTGCTGCAAGGATTCCAGCAAAGTTTGGACTAATTGCCAACGTTCGCTAGTCGATAATTGTAGCGCCTGTTTTTGCAAGTTTTGGAATGTCATTAGCTTTTTCATGGGTGTAATCGCGATCGAGAAATGGATAGCGGTAAATCAAGCGGTATTTCTGCTGAAAAACTTTTTCTGCAAATTCGCGCGTCTGTGCAATGACAAACGTTATATTTCATCCCTTAGCAGAGCAAGAATTAATTGATGCTGTAGCCTATTACCAAGAGCAAAGACCCGGACTTTGGCTGGAGATCTTGGAGAAAACAGTTTCCTGGAAACCATATTTGAGAACCTGTATCACAAAACTCAATTCCTAAAATAGTCCAAGAGCGATCGCGTTTACCAAACTGTGCCTCAATGTCCAAAATCATCTCACCCAACCGAGAGGCAAGAGTCCATGTGTATCCATCGCCCGATGGCAATGGGTTAGCTATTACCAAAGAATCTTTAACAGTTGCCAAACAATAAACCTCTCGTTTGTAGTTTAACTGTTTATTATGTTGCCCTGTGCATTTAACTATTTAACTATTGACATCAACTTTTTTCTCACTCTGTATAGGCATTCTATATATATTTTGCCAAAATGCTGTCCGAACAATAAGAGTTAGGAATTTTACTCCTAACTCCTAACTTTTTTAATTCCCTTGCAACGGCGCATTCAAGATTTTCTCAATGCGATCGCGTGTTTCTAGTAAGTGCGCTTTGGTATATTCATCATCAGAACTAACATCCTTGAGTTTTTCATCCAATTGTCTCAGTTTATACCATGCCAAAGTCCGAGCATCTTCTGGGACATATTGTTTTCGCAACACCATGCCACTTAAAATTTCCAGGTATTCACGCTGCAAACCTCGCCGCAAACTAGCAATCTTCATTGGTTTACCTTTTGGTTTGATGACTTCCGTCCAAATACCCGATTGCAATGTTTCAAATAATTCTGGAAGAGTCAGTGCATTTTCTGGCTTGGTTTTGAGTTCGATATCCTTGAGACGCGAAAGGCGATCGCCTGAGAGTAAATCCCGCAACACAGAACCCTGCAACAGTAGCACCAAGTCATGAATTGGATAATCCAAACGACCAACTCGCGGATAACTACCCCAATGACGCCAACGGGAAGGTGCTAATTTATTCAGTAGTTCTGGTGAAAAGCTGAGTGCATCTTCGGCAAACAAGTATTTTTGCAGTGTATCTAAAGCCTGACGTTGTTGTGCAACTGATACCGGTTCAAATGGTAATCGACGTTGCCCGACTTCGGAGGTATTTGGGGAGGAAGTTTCCCTAGCACGGATGCGATAGAATGACTGTCCGCCGATATATTTTGTCGTGTAATATATTTGCTGAAAATAATTACCCAATACTGTGCTAAAACGTTCGCTGACATCGCTGTAACTCTCTCCAGCCACTGGGTAACGCTTATCAAGACGTTCCCACATCACACGGGAATTATCTAACTGCCACTGTGAATAAAGCAGCACATTACTACTGTTATCCCAAGCGTCGGCTGTGGGGTCAAGGTCATACACATCTTCGTCGGTGGAATAACTCAACTCAGGTTTGGAGGATTCACTGGCAATTTCCTCTAAAATTGGCTTTTCCGCTACAGGAGTTGATGTCTGAATTGGGATGTAGCCGTATTTAATCGCCCATTCATCATAAACTCCCACGGTACTGGGAAAATAATCTCCCTGTTTTGTACCTTGAGGGGCAATATTTGGCGGGATGTAGTCCATCACGGAAGTTGTCAAACCTTTAGTTTTAGTAATTTCCGTATTATTCATTTCTTGTGGTGCTAGCAGGGTACTACCACGGAAGTTATGGCGTAAACCAAGGGTATGTCCAACTTCGTGGGCGATGATTAAACGCAAATATTGATGAATATATTCTTTCACCTGTTCTTGATTGGGCATATTATCTGGCAACAATGACATTGCTAGAGAACCCAAGGCAAACTGATTCGCTGCTTCCATCCCGTAGCACAAATCGTACTCCCCTGCCATTTTAGATAAATGACTCAAAAACCCTTGGGTTTGCTGGGGCATATTTTTGTCTTTGGCATTTAAACCATTGGCGCAAAGTAAACGATTTTGCATCAATGCCGATATGGTAGTGGTATTTTGCGCTTGGTTGGGTTGGACGATTTTGCGATATTCACTTTTGAGTGCCCGCACAAAGCTAGCATCTACAAGAATATCTGCATCTAAAATTTCTCCGGTCAATGGGTTAACGCGGGATGGCCCCATTGCAAAGTATCCATCTACCGTGTTAATCCAGCGAATCGTGTTGTAACGAATATCTGCTGGGTCCCAAGTAGCATCATCTGGCATTTGGCGGGCTTCAATGGCATCCTTGAATCCGGCTTTGAGGAAGGCTTTGTTCCACATCAGAACGCCTTCTTTGATAGCATCGCGGTATTCTAAGGGCACAGCGTTATCAATCCAAAAGACAATGGGTTTTTTGGGACGAGAAATTGCGGCTTTTGGGTCTTGTTTTTCCAAGTCCCAGCGGTTAATGTAACGGACAAAAGAATCGCCGCGATCGTCTTTGGATAAATCTTGGTAGGCGGTGATGAAATAGCCGATGCGATCGTCGGCAAGACGAGGGCGATAATTTTTATCAGGTAGTTGGGAAAGACTGTAGTGGACACGTAAGGTAAAACCACGGTTGTCAGCGAGTGAGGCAAAGCTTGCCACTTCACTGTCTCGACCAGCACCACCAGAGAAATTTAACACTGACTCAATTTCTACATTCTGAGGAAATGCTTTAGAAGTACCAAAATATGACTGGTCTGTGGCTCCTGGGACTCCTAAACTTACAGATAATCCGGCTAAGTCTGAAAGTAGCAAATCACCCAGGTCAATGAGAATGGTTTTGCGTTCCGGATGAATGCTTTTTATGGAAATATTATAGAGAACGGAGTCACTAAAAGAACGGGCAAGCGATCGCACTTGTGGATCTCCCTCACGAGTCCGGAAGTTGACATTGCGGATCGCAAAGTGTAAATTATTATCCACCCGCCGGAAATAAAACAAAAAATCTTGCAGAGGCATACCGCTGTAAATACCTCTTTCGCCAATGCCTGATTCCAACGTTGCCGCAGCTAAGAAATTTTTATTCAGTTGTTCTGGTTTAATTTCTAAATAAATTTTATTCTTTTCTTTATTACGATAAAGGGTGAACAATCCCCCCTGCTTTACAGTGTCTTTGACTACTTCATCAAACGCCTCTAAATCATCCTTTGGCGCTGGTTTAGGACTGGGATTCGGCTTAGAATTCGGTTTTTGTGGCGGTTTGACAACTTGCAAAAACGGTTGCTGTGGTGCTTTTTTCGGATCTTTTACTAGCCAAACAAACGGTTGAGGCTGTGCCTGTTTATTTTGATTCAGTACCCAAACTTGCCCTGCTGCTAGTCTCTGTTGAGGACGGGTATTCTTATTTTGTGGCGATAAGGTTGGGGTTTTGGTCACAGAAGTTTTTGTCGTTGAGGGACTATTGGACTTGTGTTTACTAGTGTCTGTAACTAAGACTGTCTGATGGTTGGTAGGCAACTCTGGATTCACTCCATTAACAGCCAATGACTTGGCGCTAGCCATTGCTATTCCTAAAAATAAACCCTGTAACAAAATCATATAAAAGCTCAATCTGTTCATCGCATCGATCCCCGATAACTATCTTTCGTTAAGTTTTAACTTTTGCAAAGCTATACAGCTTGTAGTGTGTTGATTAATTACCTGCTTTATATCAAGCAGCAAACTTTGACTTCAATTTTAATTGCCATTTTTCCGGTTTTTTGTGCTGTTTTACAGTAGGATTTTTCCTAACAATTGCGTCTCTCACAAAGAGTAAGTATTATTTTTACATCACACTAGTAAATATCTTGGGAAAAAAATATAACGAATTTGCCAACGCAGGAAAATTATGTCGTTTTTGAAATAATTTTCAGTTGGCAATTTATTTACATCGCCAGTATCAGTTTCCAGCTCAAAGCGCCTTCTACTAATACCTCCAAGAGATGCTATTACCAATCAATAAGCACATTTAGTATTGATTTATACTGATGTGTTAGTCATGGAAAGCAAACCAGCAGAGAAAAAATTTTAGTTCAGGATTATCAAAACAATTACATTAAATGTATCAACGGACACAGAAATGTCAACATATCTATCTCAAGTCTGGAATCTGCTGACAAATTATGTGAAGGGTAAGAGGTTGGAAGAGATGTCAAAAGCTACATCTGTGGAAACCGCAGCAGTTTTGCCTCTAGGAAAAAATATTAAAAAATCAGACAAAAGCATTAAATTTACTCAAGATAATTTGCTGGAATATTTATTGTGTGAAAAACTGCAAAAAAGTTTAGAAAAATGGACATTAATCGGTAGCGCTGGGAATTCTAAGATAGACGAAAAGACATTGGGTAGGCAAGCTGCTGGGTTATGGTTTGCAGTGAGCGATCGCCAAATGCATCAAGAGATTTATGATTTACTGGGTAACAGTGCCCTAAAACCCGAAATAGTCAACGAACTGATGGAATTAGTGGTTACAGGTAAAAAAATTAACCTAGAATTACTTTTCTGGCGCTTAGAAGACTTTTATCATCGCTGGTGTCAGGGAGAGTTTATTGATGCCACACCAGAGGATAACCTACCCCAGAAAAAAATGTTACAGTTGGCACGAAAAAATGTGGCGATCGCCCTCAGACAGGTAGATATATATACAGGGCTAAACGTGCTGATTTTACTACTAGAGTTACACCGCTACGCCCAACAACGAGAACAACTCAAACAAAAAATCATTTTCTATCCATCTGCCAAACCAGACACAGACAATTTTTTCACATCCCAACTCCTGCGGATAGTTAACTATAGCGATGCCTTGGAAATTGGCAACTTTAGCAGTGTAGTTGGGCAATTCCTCAAAAGCGGCAACTTTACCGCTGCTTACCTTGGCGACGCTAACCTGACTGGGGTAGACTTTAGCGACGCCAACCTCAGCCGTTCTTACCTTGGCGATGCCAACTTAACAGGAGTCAACTTTAGTCGTGCCAACCTTAGCGCCGCTAACCTTGGTGATGCCAACCTCAGCGGTGCCAACCTCAGCGGTGCCAACCTCAGCGGTGCCGACCTTACCAGTGCCAACCTCAGCGGTGCCAACCTCAGCGGTGCCGACCTCAACCACGCCGACCTTAGCCACGCTGACCTTAGCAGTGCCAACCTCACTCACGCTAACCTCAGCGGTGCCGACCTCAACCGCGCCGACCTCAGCAGCGCCGACCTCAACCACGCCGACCTCAGCAGCGCCATCCTTTTCGGTGTCAATTTGAGTGACGCCAACCTCACCAGCAGCAACCTTAACCATGCCGACCTTTGTCGTAGCGACCTCAGCGGTGCTGACTTGAGTCATGCCATCCTCAACGGTGCAAATCTCAGTGACACAATACTTTTCAGTACCAACCTCAAGGGCGCCATCCTCATCGCCGCCGACCTCAGTTACGCCAAACTCAACGGCGCCAAGTTGAACAACGCCAGACTTAACGGTGCTATGTTTTTAGGCGCAGACCTCAGCGGCGTAGACCTGAGTCACGTAACACTTAACGAAGCCGACCTCAGCGGCGTAATTCTCAACGATGCCGACCTCAGTGGTGCAGACCTCACCGACGCCATACTTTTCGGCACAGACCTCAGCTATGCCAACCTAAATAGCGCTAACCTCAGCGGCAGTAACCTCAGTGGTGCCATCCTTAATGGTGCAAATCTCAGCCACAGTAATCTTAGCAGCGCCATTCTCTCCGGTGCCGACCTCAGCGACGCCAATATGGAAGAAATGACCTGGGGTCAAAAGCAGCAGTGGGAAAGTGTGCGGGGATTAGAAACAGCAGTTAATGTGCCTCTGGCGTTGAAAGAAGAATTGGGGCTGAAGTGAGAGAAAGAGAAGCGCAAAAGCCAAGTTCTGAACACGAACTGCCGAGTTCCGAACACAAATCGCCGAGTTCCGAACACAAATCGCCGAGTTCCGAACACGAATCGCCGAGTTCCGAACACGAATCGCCGAGTTCTGAACAGCATTTGTAAGTATCTAAGTTTGAACGATGGTGTTCGCAATAGCAAACCTTTAATTAATAGGATAATGCGATCGCCAATACTACCTCAAAGCCACTTCTAATAATGCTAACTGTACAACAGAGGGCTATATCCCGCTTGCTAGAGTGTGAGTCGTTCACGTAAAATATAGTGCCATTGTTGCGGCAGTTCTCATGACTTCATCTGCGTCGTTTGACACGTTAGAGTCTCTACAAGCGGATATCGCTGAATTAATCGCTCGTCTACCGACATTAAAAAATCGGCAACTTATTCAGCAAGCACTTGCTACTATTGTTCGCCTTGCTGATACCGAAATTGAGCGTCTTGATTGGAAAATCTTGTCGGCTGCGCTAGCAGATATGGAGCGCGGTTTCCAGCTATTTTATGATTACCGACATGTTCGCAAAGTCACCATTTTTGGTTCTGCTCGTCTGGCAACAGATACACCAGAATACCAAATGGCGCTGGAGTTTGCTCGCTGTGTAACTAAATTAGGATTTATGGTGATGACCGGCGGCGGTGGTGGAATTATGCAAGCCGGTCACGAAGGTGCTGGACGAGAAAATTCTTTTGGCTTAAACATTCAGTTACCCTTTGAACAGGAAGCCAACCCTTTTATAGACGGCGACCCTAAACTAATTCACTTCAAATATTTCTTTACTCGTAAGCTGTTTCTCCTCAAAGAAAGTGATGCTGTAGCTTTGTTTCCTGGGGGCTTTGGCACCCAAGATGAAGCTTTTGAATGTATGACTTTAAGCCAAACTGGTAAATTTGGCCCCGTACCTTTAGTTTTAATTGACCACCCTGGTGGTGATTATTGGCGCTCTTGGAGCGAATATATTGATAAACAATTAGTTCATAAAGGTCTTGTCAGTCCTGATGACCCCAGCCTTTACACGGTGACAGATAACTTGGATGTAGCTTGCGATGCTATCACCGGTTTTTATCAGGTTTATCATTCTAGCCGCTATGTAGGAGATCAATTAATCATCCGTCTCAAGACAGATTTATCGGATGCCCAAGTTGAGCAACTCAATGCTGATTTCAGCGACATTATTATTCAAGGACGGATTGAAAAAAGTCAGGCGTTACCCCAAGAAACCCAAGATGAAACTGTTGGACTCCCCCGGCTGATTTTTTACTTTAATCAACGAGATTTAGGGCGCTTGTATCAAATGATTGCCACAATTAACCAGATGGGTATTCCTTCACCAGAGGATGCAGCACATCCAGAAAGAAAGTAGGGTTTATGGGTGGAAAAATCCACCCGCACCCCCAATATTTTTGATGCCGGAAAAATCAGAATTCAGAATTCAGGAGTCAGAATTCTGAATTCTGAATTCTCTTTTATAAATTAGTTAGCTGCATCAAAAATCTGTTGTGCAGTTAAATTTAATTGGGGAAAGGTAGGTGATGAAATCGCGGTGTTACTTTGAAACGGAGTCATTTGATATTCACCATCAACTAATTCGCATACAAAAATAGTGGGTTGTTTGGGATTGCCAATGAATTTTCTTCCACCTAATGCAGCATAATCAGCAATCCAATATTCGGGAATACCCATTTCTTCATAATCCGCAAATTTATTGTAGTAATCATCTCGCCAGTTGGTTGAAACAACCTCAACGACTAAAGGAGCCGATGCTGCTTGGCTTACTGTTGACTGTTTTTGAAAAAGCGGTTCATTGTCGAGATTATCAAGATTTAGCAGCAACACATCTGGCGAATAAGCAGATTCGGCAGAAGGAGTTTTGACTAATGTGGTTTTGGCAATTCCGTAGGGTAAATTAAGACGATCGAACTCGACAGTTAATTTCCGCGATAAAAACGCAAGAACTTTTTCATGTTTCCCAGTTGGGGGTGGCATTTCAACAATTACTCCATTGTGCAATTCATAACGTTTGCCATCGTTAGGATACCATTCGATAAATTCATCGAAGGTGAATAATTTGGGGAAGGTTTGGGTCATAATCTTACCTCCACATTTCTTTTACTTTATCAAAATCTTCACAATTCCCGTTGGAATAATTGAATCAATGCAGAAGTATACAGCACATTTCAGATTAATCAATTACACAATCTGAGGTCTAGTGACTAGTGCAAGAGCCTATAGCAGTCCTAAATCATTCGTGAAAAATTAGATCCCCGACTTCTCAAAGAAGTCGGGGATCTGGACACCGCAAATTTTCACAATTCATCTATGATTGCTATATTCTAATTCTGAATTCTGAATTCTGAATTCTGACTCCTGAATTCTGCTGTATATAAATTATTATCAAAATTTGTCGAAAAAATGATTCAATATGGCAATAAAATTTGCTTTGTGTCCTTTATACTGGCTTTCAAGAGACGTGGCTGTTAAAGTCCGTCTTTTTTTGGTAAAAAGTGTCACGAAAATCAGGTAATTTAACCTACTTCCACATGAGAAAAACACCAGTTATTATGACTCAATGCTGATCGGCAGAAAAAAGCGTGTATATTAGCACAGGAAATAATTATAGAACGTCCTAAACAGATATAGAGGAATCAAACTATGCTGGAAATACTGGGTTCAGGTTTGGTGTCACTTTGGCTAGAAATGGCTGGGGTAAACATCAAGCCTTTAGATGCTTTAGATGCATTGGCTTGGCAAACTAGCCCTGGCTTGGTTCTTGCCCCCGATCCCAACCCAGCTGGGGCGACTACGGTACAGGCATATCTCAAGGAACTAGTTACAACCAAGGTAGTAGAGCAAAATCTGGCTGAAAGTCAGGGCATTTGGATGCAGTCAGGGCCGATGCTGATGGCAAATCATCAAGGCACAACACCTCTACCAGCCGCTTCTTTAACTAAAATTGCGACTTCATTAGTTGCTTTGAAAACCTGGGGGCCAGACCACCAATTTGATACTTTGGTGAGTGTCACCGGGCCAATGGTAAACGGGGTTGTGCAAGGTGATTTGGTAATTACTGCTGGTGGCGATCCGATGTTTGTTTGGGAAGAAGCGATCGCCCTTGGTAATACTCTCAATAAAATGGGTATCAAGCAAGTAAAGGGAAATTTGGTGATTAGTGGCAATTTCGCCATGAATTTCCAACGTCAGCCAATGCTGGCGGGTTTATTACTCAAGCAAACACTAAATTCTGCCACTTGGGGTCGCCCTGCTAATTACATACACTCAATCATGCCCAAGGGAACACCCAAGCCGAAAGTCGTAATTACGGGTGCTGTGAAATTTCAGGCACAACCAAACCCCCGACAAACTTTGTTAGTGCGTCATCGTTCGTTACCCTTGAAGCAACTGATCAAGGAAATGAACGTTTATAGCAATAATGAAATGGCAGAAATGCTGGCAGAATCAGTGGGAGGAGCCGCTGTGGTACAATCGACTGCCGCTTATCTTGCCAGGGTGCCCCAATCTGAGATTCAGTTAATCAATGGTTCTGGACTAGGGACAGAAAATCGGATTTCCCCCAGGGCTGCTTGTTCTATGCTCATGGCTATTCAAGGGGAAGCTAGCGCCCATCAACTGAATCTAGCTGACTTATTTCCCACATCTGGATTTGATCGCCGAGGCACGCTGCACGCCAGACACCTCCCCTCTGCTACTGTAATTAAAACAGGCACTCTCCGCGATGTTAGCGCTTTAGCTGGAGTCATGCCTACGCGCGATCGCGGTTTGGTTTGGTTTGCCATCATCAACCGTGGTACAAATGTCTGGAGTCTACGTACCGGACAAGACCAACTCTTGCAACGTGTTGTTCAACAATTACAAGTCCCGCCAACCGTTCCCACTGCCCTCACTCCCCATTCAGCCATCAACTCTTTACCCGAACTAGGCGCAGCTCACCGTAATGAAATTTTATTCAAAAGTTAGTTGCAGGTTCCTGAGTTCTGAATTCTCGGTAAAAACCGAACTTGTAAAGTGTAAATCCCCATAATAGCTTTTGGGGTAAATTTTCCATTAATTTGATTAAAGGTAGCTGGCAAAATACCTAATAGTGACTTCAGCAAAAAAAACCAAAAGCCAACATCAAATTTGTAAAAATAATCGTAGATAGATTTGTCATGACTAAGTAACAATTAAGCTTCTAAATTTAGGTTGTGATTATGCGATTTCCCAAATTACCCAGGTCTATGCGTCAGTTCAGCACTCATGTCTTAGCGATCGCGCTAGGAGTTGTACTCACAATCAGCACATTACAGGTGTTGCCCTCCCAAGCCGAACCAGCCCCCATTGCACCTGCTGTGGATACTTCAGAAATTATTGCCCAAGGACAATCACCAGCCACTTCTGCCATCGGTAGCAGTAGCTTTGTCACCGCAGCAGTTAATCGTGTAGGCACAGCAGTCGTCCGTATTGATACTGAGCGCACAATTACTCGCCGCATCGATCCATTTTTTCAAGATCCCTTTTTCCGCCGCTTTTTTGGCGATAGTTTCCCCCAACAGATACCTTCTGAACAACAGTTGCGCGGTTTGGGTTCAGGTTTCATTATTGACAAGAGTGGCTTAGTTTTGACCAATGCTCACGTGGTGGATAAAGCAGACAAGGTAACAGTCCGACTCAAAGATGGCCGCACCTTTGAAGGCAAAGTCCAAGGGATTGATGAAGTCACAGATTTGGCAGTAGTCAAAATTAATGCTGGTAACGATTTACCAGTGGCGCCTTTGGGTTCTTCTAATAATGTACAGGTGGGAGACTGGGCGATCGCAGTTGGTAATCCTTTGGGATTTGATAACACGGTTACTTTAGGAATTGTCAGCACCCTCAAACGTTCCAGCGCCCAAGTCGGTATTAGTGATAAACGCTTAGACTTTATTCAAACAGACGCCGCCATTAACCCCGGTAACTCTGGCGGGCCACTGTTAAATGGACGAGGTGAAGTAATTGGTATCAACACAGCCATTCGTCCTGACGCAATGGGTATTGGCTTTGCTATTCCCATTGATAAAGCCAAAGCCATAGCCTCTGCACTGCAACGAGATGGCAAAGTTGCTCACCCTTATTTAGGTGTGCAAATGATAACCTTAACACCGGAACTTGCCAAGCAAAATAACACCGATCCCAATTCTCCGATTCAAATACCAGAAGTTAATGGTGTTTTTGTCATGCAAGTTGTTCCCAATTCTCCAGCCGCATCTGCGGGTATCCGCCGCGGGGATGTAATTGTTCAAGTAGATGGTAAACCAATTACCAGCGCCGAACAATTGCAAAATCTTGTGGAAGACAGTCGCCTTGGTCAAGTGTTACAAGTAAAAGTCCAACGGGGTAATCAGACACAGCAAATTTCAGTCCGCACAGGTGAATTGCAAAACGCTTCTTAATAGATTGACTACCAAACATAGAAGTTGACAAAAATGAAACGCCCTTTAATCAAAGGGCGTTTCATTTTTGGTTTAAATTCTGTTGCAGCCAGATTTTGCCATCTTTAAAAAAATGCGATCACTATCTTCTTAGTCCTGCGATCGCTTTTATATTGTGCTGGCGATACTCCACAGGAGTCGCTACGCGATCGCATCAAGATATATTAAATTATGATAAACTTTGTTCTGGCGATCGCATCAATATATTGTTAAATACAATGGGCTTTTGACAATTAAGATCGTGGAGAGCAAGTATTTGATTATTGCACCGATTTAGGCAAATGTTTCATGCGTCGGGATTCGATTTTTTATAAACTTTTCCAACAATCACCCAGTTTGTTATTTGAGTTACTGACAAATCCACCAACTAATGCAAACGAATACAGATTTGATTCGGTAGCTGTCAAAGAACCAAAATTTGAAATCGATGGCGTATTCTTACCACCACAAAGCGAAAATCCAGTTGTGGTGTATTTTTGTGAGGTGCAGTTTTATAAGGATGAAAGGCTATACGAAAGGGTTTTTGCCGAATCCTATCTGTATTTTTACCGCAATCGTGACAGGTTTAGTAATTTACACATAGTCATCATATACCCATCCCGCAGTTTGGAACAAAGCGAGATTCGTCCTTACTTAAGTCAACTTAACAGCCTCCAGGTGAATCGCGTATATTTAGATGAATTGGGGGATATTCGCTCCTTACCTGTGTGGGTTGCATTGATGGTGTTGACAACGCTAGAAGATGAACAAGCTACTGAGGAAGCAAGGTATTTACTCACAAGAAGTCAGCAGGAAACTCCAGCGCTTGCAAATCGCGTCATAATGGAATTACTCACCACAATCATGGTGTACAAGTTTGAAGGCAAGAGTCAACAGGAGGTAGAAAAAATGTTAGGAATTACACTTAAAGAAACACAAGTTTATAGAGAGATTAAGCAGGAGGGAATACAAGAAGGAGAGCAACGGGGATTACAAAGAGAAAAATCGCTCGTTTTGCGTTTATTAAATCGTCGAGTGGGAGAATTATCTCAAGAAGTACGATCGCACGTTGAATCTCTTTCTTTGGAACAATTAGAAAATCTTGGCGAAGCATTGCTTGATTTTACCAGTATGGCTGATTTGCAAACTTGGTTAGAAGCAGTTGAAAGTTAACCCATCAAATTACTGCTTTAATTTTCATGATACTTAAATTTTCTAAAATAACTCAACGAATGCTCCATATTCCAAAATTCTAATAGGCACGCGATCGCACCAACAAAATATTCTCTAAAAAAATGCGATCGCCTCTATAATACTTACAGAAAATAGCAGCAATCAAGTGCGTTAGCGCAACCTAACCCAGGCATCGCCTAACTTTGTTCTTTTTACTCTTCTTTAGAGACATCTGCTAATTCTAACTGTAATTTTTGTACTTGTTCTACTGTTAACCCTGTAATTCGGGCTACTGTTTCCACTGCTAAACCCTCACGTAACGAATTAAGTGCTACTGTTTCTAATGTCTTTTGGGTAGCTTTTCTTTCCCAGCTTGTGATGATTTCCATATATTCCTCCTTTTCTTCTAATCCCATTATACTTATTGCTGGTTTAAAGGTTTCTTCTTCCGCTTCATTTAAATTTAAATAAGTATCAACAAATCCAGAAATCAATTGCATTTGGGCTGGGTCTAATTTGAGAGTAGTTAATAAGTGTAATACGGCTTAGTTAAGGATAATTGTAGGTTGGGTTGAACGAAGTGAAACCCAACAAATCCATCAGAATGTTGGGTTTCGTTCCTCAACCCAACCTACCACTACATCTACTAGAATACATAAGCTCCTAATCCCAACCCTAGCAAACAGATTATCGCCCAAACGAAGCACAATGATGCTCGTGATTTAAATGGGATATGTTCAACTTCATCCCACAATTTAAAGAACAGAATCAAATTCCAATATACACATAAGAAACAACCTATAATAAATAGTATTATGAATGCTGAAGATAAAGCTTTTGGCTGCAAATTAAAGCCCTTTAACATATCACCTATTGGAAACCTAACATAGGGCGAAGAAATAAATGACAATGCTGAGATTCCGCCAACTACTGCATACTATAAACATGATGTTGATGAACATCATGTTTATCTCTAAACAATTTATCTCTAAAAGGGACATAATTAGCAAGCGCTGGCACAATAATCACTAATATCCAAATTAGGGCTATAGTTAACCCTAAATTAGAGTCTGAAATAAATCCAATTAAGGAGAAATTAGCAAAAACAATTGCTAGATTCCACCATGATTCTGATAAAGATTCCTTGAGTGTCTTTTTAGACTGAGAATTCTTCACAGGAGTTCGTTGCTGCGAAGCACGACCTGAACTAGAACTCCCACTCGCTGCTTGCAATACTTCTGAGTATAAATCTGGTTTAGGAGTGGCTTTCCTAACAGGTTTTTTCAATAAATCCAACCATTCGTGCATTGTCTGGGGACGATTTTCTGGTTCTAATTCCATCCCTTTGAGGATTGCTTGATTTAGGCGATCGCCAATACTAGAAATATGCTCCTGTGGCGAAACTAACGCCATACCATAAAGCCTGCGATTAATTGCAGCTTCCGGTAGTTCACCTGTTACTGCATAGTAAAGCGAAGCTGCTAGTGAGTAGATATCAAGGCATGGCTTTCTATCACCTCGCATTTGTTGTTAATTAACTTCTGCCCCTTGAATGTGAATACTCTACCAAAAACTTTCAATCACTTCCCAACAACCAATACTAGACCCTCACGAGCTAGTGATGCTTCAGCAAAAGCAGATTTGACATCGGCTTGAACTTTGTCCAGAAAATCATCATGGTCATCTGGGTGATGATGAGAAATGACTAATCGTTTAACGCCAGCATTAACAGCCACATTCACTGCAACTTGCCAAAGTAAATCAGCAGAGTCATGGTCGTGAGATGTTGGCGGAG
>VFQR01000744.1_pt1 | contig 34971 bp, 33 predicted proteins | sample 3512321 | NCBI WGS metagenome assembly VFQR01 (sample SAMN10412374, study PRJNA504923) | tailings metagenome | isolation source: Relicate 3 Philex TSF1 revegetated site | place: Philippines: Tuba, Benguet | collected 2017-08-29 | reverse complement strand
GATCCCCAAGATGCTCGCCACCGAGATCTGGTTCTACAACAAGACCATGTTCCGCGCCGCGGGCCTGGACCCCGACAAGCCGCCCCAGACCGTCGAGCAGTTCCGCGAGGCGGCGCGGCGCCTGACGCGGGACACCAACGGCGACGGCCGCGTGGACCAGTGGGGCGTCAACCTCACCGCCGCGGCCGAGGGCGGCCCCTGGCGGCAGTATCTCTCGGTCGCGAAGAGCTTCGGGGGGCGCCTCGTCGCCTCCCGCCGCTACGCCGAAAGCCGCGCGGGCGAGGCGGTGGCCTGGAACTCCCCGCAGACGGCCGAGGCGTTCCGTTGGCTGGTCAGCCTGGCGCGTGACGGCTTCAGCCCGCCCAGCACCATCTCCGACACGGTGCGCGACGTCGCCAACAACTTCCGCGCCGGGCGCGTGGCGATGGCCATGATGGGCCCTTGGGAGATGCAGGCGACGCTGGACGCCTTCCAGCGCCGCGGCGAGGAGTTTGGCGTCTTCCGCATCCCCGAGGGGCCGGGCGGGCGCGCGGACTTCATGTATGTCGGCGCGCTCGGCACCTTCAGTCAGACGCGGCACGAGGCGGCGGTCGTGACCTACCTGAAGTACTACACCTCGCCCGAGGGCCTCGCGCTCTACATGAAGACGAACGGGATGATCCCGGCGAACCGCCAGGCGCTGTCGGATCCCTACTACGCCGAGAGCCCCTACTACCGCGCCTTCCTCGACACGATCGAGGCGGCGGACCTTCACTCGCCCAAATGGATGGGACTGCGTGGCAGCTCGGCGCATTTCGACAGCGTCTGGACGCCGATCTACCAGCGCATGCTCGCCGGCGACATCGCGCCGGAGGCCGGCGTGCGGCAGATGCACGACCAGCTGGTGCGCTTCCTGCGATGAGCGGGCCCGCGGCCGCCGGGGCCGCGCGCGGCGACAACCGGCCGGCGGCGCCGCCGCGCGACCGTCGGCGATCCGCCGCCGCCTGGCGGCGTGAAGCGCTGCTCTTCCCCTATCTGCTGGTCGCGCCGGCGATGCTGGTGCTGGCGGTGATCTTCCTCTACCCGCTGGGCTACAGCCTGTGGCTCAGCTTCCACAGTCTGAATCTGAACCGGCCCTGGCAGGGCACGGTGTGGGTCGGGCTGGAGAACTACCAGGAGATCCTGACCGATCCCGGCTTCTACGAATCGCTGTGGCGGACCGCGTATTGGACGGTGGGCTCGCTGGTCGGCGAGCTGGCGCTCGCCTTCGTCGCGGCGCTGGTGCTGAACCAGACCTTCCCGGGGCGCGCCATTGCGCGGGCGGTGATCCTCATCCCCTGGGCCGTGCCGACCGTGCTGGTCGCCATCGTCTTCAGCACGATGTTCAACGCCCAGGGCATCGTGAACGAGTTGCTCTTCGAGGCCGGGCTGATCAGCGACTACATCCCCTGGCTCTCCTCCACAGACTGGGCCATGCCGACGCTGATCTTCGCCCATGTCTGGAAGAGCTTTCCCTTCCTGACCATCATGCTGCTGGCCGGGCTGCAATCCATCCCGAAGGATCTCTACGAGGCCGCCTCGATCGACGGCGCGGGGCCGTGGCACCGCTTCGTGCACGTCACGCTGCCGGGGCTGCGCAGCGTCATGGTCATCGCCGTCCTGCTCTCCGTCATCTTCTCGCTGAAGGGGATCGACTTCCCGTACATCATGACCTTCGGCGGCCCCGCGGACAGCACGAAGGTGATCGCCTTCGACGCCTTCCACACGGCCTTCCACCAGTATTCCTTCGGCCTCGCCTCCGCGATCGCGACGGTGCTGACGATCATCACGGCGATCGTCAGCTACGCCTATCTGCGCCTGAGGGGCAGCGAATGAGCGCGCAGCGTGCGTCGCTGCGCGGCGAGCGGCGCCTGACGGCGACGGTCCGCTGGACGATCATCGGGCTCTTCGCGCTCTATGTGCTGGCGCCCTTCGTCTGGATGGTCTCGGTCGCGTTGAAGCCGGAGGCCGAGATCTTCGGCCGCGAGATCGAGATCCTCCCGAGGAACCCGACGCTCGACAACTTCGCGATGATCTTCAGCTTCATCCCGTTCCCCCGCTACTTCCTGAACAGCCTGATCCTGGCTGTCTCGACCACCGCGGTCAGCCTGACGGTGTCCACCCTCGCGGCCTATGCCTTCGCGCGATTCCGCTTCCGGGGGCGCGACGCGATCGCCTTCACCATCCTGGCGACCCAGATGTTCCCGCTGGTGACGGGCATCATCCCGCTCTACCTGGTCTTCTCCCGCCTCGGGCTGATCAACACCACCTGGGCGCTGCTCATCGCCTATGTCGCCTTCACCATCCCCTTCTGCACCTGGATGCTGAAGGGCTATTTCCAGACCATCCCGCGCGAGATCGAGGAGGCCGCGATGATCGACGGCTGCTCGCGCCTGCAGGTCCTGCTGACCGTCGTGCTGCCGATGTCGGTGCCGGCGCTGGTCGCGGCCGGGGTCTTCTGCTTCATCCTGTCCTGGAACGAGTTCCTCTACGCGACCGTGCTCACCAGTTCGGACGCGGTGCGCACGCTACCGGCCGCCCTCGGCGGTCTGATCGGCCAGGGCACGACGCAATGGGGCGCGCTGAACGCCGCGGGCATCCTCACGACGCTGCCCGTCGTCGTCTTCTTCCTGGTCTTCCAGCGCTACCTGGTGGGCGGGCTCTCCGCCGGCGCGGTGAAGGGCTGACCCATGATCGACGCCTATGCCCATGTGGGCCTGCCCCGCTTCCAGTCCGTCGAGGACTACCGCGCGACGATGGCGCTCACCGGCGCCACGCGCGCGCTGCTGTGCGCCTTCGACGCTTGCCCCGACATCGCCGAGGTGCATCGCGCGATCACGCTCGACCCGCTGGCCTTTCGCGGGCTCGGGCTGCCGATCGGCCCCGATCGCGCGGCGACCGAGCGTGGCATCGCGCAGCAGATCGAGGCCGGCTTCGTCGGCCTGCGCCTGTCCGGCGATGAGATCGCCGAGCGACCCTGGGCGCTCGACGCGCTCGGCGCGGCCGGGGGCCTTGCGCTGGTCGTCGGGCGTGACGCGCTGGCCGCGCCGGCGTCGCACCTGTTGCGCTACCTGGAGCGCTTCCCGCAAGGCATCGTGATCGGGGCGCATTTCGCCGGGCCGACCGACCCCGCAGTCCTGGACCGACCGGGCCCGGCCCGGGATCTCTTCCGGCATCCGCGCTTCTCGGTCGTCTGCTCGCGGCAGGGGATCTTCGCCGCGCCGCTCATCGAAGCCTGGGCGGCCGCGCTGGTCGAACGGCTCGGCTGGTCGCGGCTGATGTTCGGCACGGAATCGCCCGTGCTCTTCTGGCGCGACGAGCAGGTGGCGCCGACGCCGCGATGGATGCTGCGCTTCCGGCCCGATGCGGCGCAGGAAGCCGCCTTCTTCGAGGACAACGCAGCGCGCCTCGTCTTCGCGCGCCCGGTCGCGCCGCCGAAGTCGCTCGCGCTGCCCTTCGATCCCTGGAGCTGCGAGGTGAAGCGCAGCGTCCCGATGTGGCCCTTCGGCCTGACCATGGACACCGGCCTGCCCGCGCGGCTCGTCGCCGGCTGGATCGCCTGGGGCGGAGAGACGCGCGGATCGCTCGGCGCCTATCTCGGCGAGGTGCTGGACGGCGCGCTCCCGAAGCTGCCGCGATGAGGCTCGAGCAGCGCCCGCTCGGGACCACGGGTCTGTCGGTCTCGCGCGTCGGCTTCGGGGGTGCAGCCATCGGCATCGAGGGCTACCTGACGGACGAGAAGCGCGACGACGCCGCCTTCGCCGCGCGCGCCCGGCGCGCCGTGGAGGCGGCGGTCGCGGCCGGCATCACGTTGTTCGACACCGCACCCGGCTACGGCTTCGGCCGCGCCGAACGCCTGTTCGGGGAGGTGCTGCCGATGGTGCGCGAGCGCATCGTGCTGGCCACCAAGGTGAAGGTGACGCCAGGCGAGGGCCCGGCCGAATGGGACGCAAGCCTCGCCGCCAGTCTCGAGCGCCTGCGGACGGACCGCGTGGACATCCTGCAACTGCACGGTGCGTCCTGGACCGACGAGCTGGCGGCGTGGGTGATCGGCAGCGGCCCGCTCGACTGGCTGGAGCAGGCGCGCCGGGACGGACGCGTGCGCTGCATCGGGCTGACCGCAGAGGTGCCGTCGGGCGGGCTCGAGAGGCTGCTGCGCACCGGCCGCTTCCAGCTGCTGCAGATGGCCTACAGCCTGATCTACCAGGGCGCCTGCGACTACCAGCGCGCGCCCTTCGGACCGATTCCGCTGGCCAGGTCGCTCGGGATGGGCGTCCTGGCGATGCGCTCCGCGACGTCCGGCGTGCTGCACAAGCTGCTGCGCCAGGAATTTCCCGATCTCGATCCGGACCGCATCACGCGGCTGGCGCTGCGCTTCGTGCTCTCGACGCCGGAGGTGGATTGCGCGCTGATCGGCATGCGGACCGAGGCCGAGGTGGGCACCAACGTCTCACTCGCCACCGACGCGACGGCGCGCTTCGACCTCCGCGCCATGCACGACTTCTTCGACGGCCGCCCGCGGCCGGTGGCGCCCTCCCGGTAGGCTTCGCGCCTATTTCTCCTCTACGACCGCCGTGCCGGTCGCCATGCGGCGGATCATCGCCCAGTCGATCGTGACGCCGAGCCCCGGGCCCGCGGGCACCGGGAAAGTGCCGTCGGCCGCAACATCCTCCAGCCGGTCGCTGTAGCCGCAGGTGTAGACCGGCGGCGTGAAGCAGCCGCGCGAGGGACCGACCAGCGAGAGCTCGTACCAGTTGGTGTTGCGGATGGCGGCGACGCAGGCGCGGTGCGCGGGGCCGGGCGCGTGCAGCTCGACATCGAGGCCGAGTGCCTCGGCGAAGGCCACGATCTTCATCGTTCCCGTGATGCCCATGTCGAAATCCGGGTCCGCGCGCACGAAGTCGGTGGCCCCCGCCATGACCAGCGTCGCCATCGATTCGAGGCCGCGTACGTGCTCGCCGAGCAGCACCGGCGTGCGGATCAGCTGCTTCAGGCGCTTGTGCCCTTCCGCCGCCAGGCCGCCATCGCTGTAGGGATCCTCGATCCAGAAGAACCCGGCCTCGTCGCAGGCCCGGCCGAGCGCCAGCGCATCGGCGAAGGTGCGGAGCATGCAGGCGGCGTCGTGCATCAGCGCCATCCGCCCGCCCACGCGCCGGCCGAGCAGCCTGACCGCGGCCACGTCCCGCGCGGGGTCGCCATCCGTCCAGCCATGCATCTTGAAGGCGCGGTACCCCATGCCGAGGCAGTCCTCGGCGAAATCGGCGAAGTGCTCCGGCGTCGCGAGCCCGCCGCCATCGCCGGCGAACCAGGTGCTGGCATAGGCCTTCACCCGGTCGCGCCCGGCGCCGAGCAGCTGCGCGACCGAGGCGCCAAGCCGCTTGCCCGCCAGGTCCCACAGCGCGATGTCGAGCGGCCCCGCGCCCATCCGGCCGTTCTTGCGCAGCTTGCGCTTGATCGCGCCATAGATCTCCTCGCGCGAGAAGCAGTCGCGGCCGAGCATCAGCTTCGCGCAGGAGACCGCCTGGTTCGCCATGGTCTCATTGCCACCGACATACTCGCCGCGCGCACCGTCCGCCGTCTCGATCGTGACGGCGAGGCGCACGCGCGGCGTGGTCGCGCCGGGCATGTCGGTCAGCTCGCCTTCCGCCGTCTTGCCGACGCCCTGCATCGGGAAGGCGAAGGTCGTGACCTCGATGCGCGTGATGCGGGTCGCGGCGGAGGTCGCGATGTCGCGCGGCACGGGGAGCGGCGGGGTATCGAGATCCATGGCGTCCTCCCGCTCCGCCCGCCTGGGCGAGCCCTGGGGCCTTGACCTTAGAAAGACGAGATTCGAAAATCAACGCACGCCGGGCCGCCGGGCCGGGCGCCATAGGCAGCAGCCAGGCAGAGGATCCCCTTGAAACGCCCCGCCGCCGCCGCGCCGGATGCCACGCCGGAGGACGAGGCCCCGGCCTCGCCCATGGCGTCCACCAGCTACCAGCGGGTCCGCGACGCGCTGCGCAACGACATCATCAGGGGCGTCTTCGGCGACGAGCCGCATCTTCGCCTCTCGGTCCTCGCCGCCCGCTACGGCCTCAGCGCCGCGCCGATCCGCGAGGCGCTGAACCAGCTCGAGGCCGAAGGGCTGCTCGAGCTGCTGCCCAACCGCGGCGCCCGCCTGCGCCGCATCGACCGCGACTTCGTCGCCGAGCTGTTCGAGATACGCCTCGCGCTCGAGCCGATGCTGGTCGAGCGCGCCGTCGTCGCCGCGACCGATGCCGACATCGAGCGGCTGCAGGCGGTGCAGTCCGAGCTGGAACGCGCCATCGCCCGGCGGCAGGTGGACGAGGTCGTCCGGCTGAACCGGGAGTTCCACCGCGGCTTCTACCGCATCCGCCCCAACCGCTCGGCGATGCGGCTGCTGGACCAGCATTCCGCGGTCACCTCCGCCGTCCGCCGCCATTACGGCTTCCCCCCGACCCGCTTCCGCACCATCGTCGAGGAGCACCGCGCGCTGCTCGCGGCCTGCGCGCGGCGCGACGGGGCGGAGGCGCACCTCATCATGCGCGCGCACATCGCCCATTCCATCGAGGAGCTGCTGCCGCGCGTGCCGGAGTGAGGCCGTTTCGAGAGCCGCCGCGAAGGCGGCCGATGAGGAGGAGAACGCCATGCAGTTGAACCGCCGGGGCTTCATGGGGGCCGCCGCCGCGCTCGCCGCGCTGCCGGCAGCGGCGCGGGCGCAGGGCGCAGGATCGGTGCTGCGCATCGGGCTCGATGCGCGCGACGTCGGCTCGCTCGACCCGGCGCTCACCAAGACCGGCGCGGACGAGCAGATCACACGCCAGATGTTCAACAGCCTGGTCGCCCCACCCCCTGGCACGATGGACGGCTCGCTTGAGACGCTGCGCGGTGAGCTGGCGGAGCGGTGGGAGATCTCGCCCGACCGGCGGACATGGACCTTCCGGCTGCGTCCCGGCGTGCGCTGGCAGCGCAACTACGGCGAGGTGACGTCGGAGGACGTGAAGTTCTCCTTCGAGCGCCAGCTCGATCGTCGCCTCGGCGGCTCCCACGGCAGCAACTTCCGCGACATCGAGCGGATCGAGACACCCGATCCGCTCACCGTCGTGATCCGGCTGAAGGAGCCGAACCCCTTCTTTCACGTCGATGCGCTGCTGCCGAACTTCGGCAGCTTCATCGTCCCGAAGCGCGCCGTGGAGGAAATGGGCGAGAACTTCGCGCGTCGCCCCGTCGGCAGCGGCGCCTTCGAGTTCGCGTCCTACACGCCCCAGGATTCCGTCGTGCTGCGCGCCTTCGACAGCCACTTCGCCGGCCGCCCGCCGATCGACGAGGTGCGCTTCCGCTACATGCCGGACACCAATGCCCGCACCATCGCCTTCATCGGCCGCGAGCTCGAGAGCATCAGCGGCGCGCGAGATCCGCGCTGGGTGGAGCGCATCCGGACGGCCGCGCCCGGCTCCGTGGTGGACGTGCTGATGCCAGGCAGCCTGGTCTTCATCTACTTCAACATGTCGCGCCGCCCCTTCGACGACATCCGGGTGCGCCAGGCCATCGCCCATGCCCTCGACCGCCGCCTCTGGGCGCGGGCCTTCGGCGCGCTGGCCGGCCCGCTGCCCGGCATCGTGCCGGAAAGCTTCTTCGGCGCCCTGCCGGCCGAGGGCATCCCCGCCGAGCTGCGCTACGCCCACGACCCGGACCGGGCGCGCCGCCTGCTGGCCGAGGCCGGCTTCCCCAACGGCTTCCAGGTGGAGGCGATCGCCAGCGAGCGCGCCGACTACCGCCAGCACATGCTGATGGTGCAGGACCAGCTGCGCCGCGTCGGCATCGACGTGCAGCTGCGCATGCTCGACCACGCCTCCTACCACGCCGACATCCGCCGCGACCGGGGCAGCATCGTGCTGCTCTCCACCGGCATCGCGCCGAATGCGGCGACGGTGCTGGGCGAGTTCCTCTCCTCCGCCGCCGTCGTCGGCAAGCCGACCGCCAACCGCAACTTCGCGCATTACGGCGACATCGGCGGCTCGATCGACGCGGAGCTGGCCGCGGCCATCGCCGCGCCCGAGCCGGCACGCCAGGTGGCGCTCTTGCGCGAAGCGCAGGTGAAGGTGCTGCGCGACCTGCCGGTCTTCCCGCTGATGACGCTCGGCCTCGTCTCGGCGCGGCAGGCCTCGCTCGAGCTCGGCTACCGGCCGGTGTCGGGCTATGGCTGGTACGACCTGGCGAAGGCTCGACTGAACCGGACATGACGCGCATGCTGGCGCGCCGGCTCTCCGGCGCGCTCGTCACGGCCTTCGCCGTCGTCACGCTGGTCTTCGTGGCGATGCGCCTGCTGCCGGGCGACCCGGTGCTCGCCATGCTGGGCGACAGCGCCAGCGCCGCGGATATCGCCGCGGCGCGTACCGCGCTCGGCCTGGATCGCCCGCTGCTCGACCAGTATCTCGGCTTCCTCGCCGGTCTGCTCCAGGGCGACCTCGGCACCTCGCTGGTGAACCGCACATCCGTCCTGGAACAGCTGCTGCGCGCGCTGCCCTACACGCTGATGCTGACCGCTGCCGCGGAGCTGGTGGGGCTTGCCATCGGCATCCCGCTCGGGGTGCTGGCCGCCGTCCGGCAGGGTGGCGCGGCCGACCAGCTCTCACGCGGTTTCGCGCTGGCCGGCTTCGCCGTGCCGGATTTCTATGTCGGCGTCATCCTGCTGCTGGTCTTCGGGCTTTCGCTCGGCTGGTTCCCGCTGGTCGGCGGGGGCGAGACGCTGCCCGCCATGCTGCACGCCCTGGTGCTGCCGGCGCTGGCGCTCGGCCTGGTCAAGGCGGCGTCCATGACGCGCCTCACGCGCGCCGCGATGCTCGACGTGCTCGGCCGCGACTTCGTCCGCACGGCGCTGGCGAAGGGCATCCCGCCGGCGACCGTGATCCGGCGGCACGGGCTGCGCAACGCCCTGCTGCCGATCCTCACGCAGTCCAGCCAGTCGATCATCGCCACGCTCGGCGGCTCCATCGCGATCGAGCTGGTCTTCTCCCGCCCCGGCGTCGGCAAGCTGCTGATCGGCGCGGTGGTGGCGCGGGACTACGTGACGATCCAGGGCGGGCTCGTCGTGCTGGCGGTGCTGGTGGTGCTGGTGAACCTGCTGACCGACCTGGCCTATGCGGCGGCCGACCCCAGGGTGCGCGTCGCGTGATGCGCCGCCTCCGTGCCGTCCTGCCCCTCGCGCTGCTCGGCCTGCTGGCCACAGCCGCGCTGCTGGCGCCCTGGATCGCGCCGCACGACCCGCTTTCCCAGAACGTCTTCCTGCGCGAGGAAGGGCCCTCGGCCGAGCATTGGCTCGGCACCGACCAGCTCGGCCGGGACGTCCTCTCGCGCCTGATCCACGGGGCGCGCATCTCGCTCTCCGTCGGGGTGCTGGCGCCGCTGATCGCGGCGGCGGTGGGCATCTGGCTCGGCATGGCGGCGGGCTTCCTGGGTGGCCGCGTGGATCGCGCGGTGGTGCGAATCACCGACACGCTGATGGCCTTCGACCCGCTCCTGCTCGGCGTGCTTGTCGTCGCGGTGCTCGGGCCGAACATCGTGAACCTCGCGGTCGCGATCGCCGCCGCGCTGACGCCGCAGTTCATCCGCCTCGCGCGCGCGCAGACGCTGGCCGTCAGGCAGGAGGCCTATATCGAGGCGGCGACGGTTGCCGGCCGCACCGCCCCGGCCATCATGCGCCTGCACGTGCTGCCCAACATCGCCGGGCCGCTGCTGGTGATGGGCACGCTGTGGATCGCGACCGCCATCCGGCTGGAGGCCTCGCTCAGCTTCATCGGCCTGGGTGCGCAGGCGCCGGCGCCGAGCTGGGGCAACATGGTGCGGGAGAGCATCACCGACATCTTCGGCTCGCCGCTGCCGGCGATCTGCGCGGGGCTGGCCATCACCATCACCATCCTGTCCTTCAACCTGGTGGGCGAGCGGCTGCGCGACCGTCTCGACCCCGCCGCGGGCCGCCGCCCGTGACGGACCCGCTGCTGCGCATCGAAGGCCTGTCGGTGGAGCTTGCGCCGGGCCTGTCCCCCGTGCGCGGCGTGGACCTCGCCCTCGAGCGCGGCGAGTGCCTGGGCCTGGTGGGGGAGTCGGGCTCGGGCAAGTCGATGCTGGCGCTGGCGCTGCTGCGGCTGCTGCCGCGGGGCGCGCGCCTCGGCGGGCGCGTGGTGTTCGACGGGCAGGACATCGCGGCCTTGCCGCCGGCGTCGCTGCCGGCGCTGCGCGGCCGGCGCATCGCCATGGTCTTCCAGGAGCCGATGGCGGCGCTCAACCCGCTGATGCGCGTCGGCGCGCAGGTGGCGGAGCCGCTGCGTCATCATCTCGGCCTCTCGGCAAACGCGGCTGCCATGCGTGCCGAGGAGCTGCTGGCGCAGGTGGGCATCCCCGATCCCGCGCGTCGCGCCGCGGCTTGGCCGCACGAGCTTTCCGGCGGGATGCGCCAGCGCGTGACGATCGCCATCGCGCTCGCCTGCGGGCCGGACCTGCTGATCGCGGACGAGCCGACCACGGCGCTCGATGCGACGATCCAGGCGCAGATCGTCGCGCTGCTGCGGCGGCTGAAGGACGAGCTCGGCCTCGCCATGCTGCTGATCACGCACGATCTCGGCGTGGTGGCCGAGCTCGCGGACCGGGTCGCGGTGATGTATGGCGGCCGCATCGCGGAGGTCGCGCCGGCCGAGGCCTTCTTCGACGGCCCGCTGCACCCCTATGCGCGCGGGCTGATGGCCGCCACCGCCGCGCTGGAGGCGGAGCCGGGCGCGCGGCTCTCCGCGGTGCCTGGCGTCGTGCCCGGGCTGCGTGACCTGCCATCCGGCTGCGCCTTCCATCCCCGCTGCGCGGCGGCGCGGCCCGCCTGCGCGGTGAGCCACCCGCCCGATCTGACGCGCGAGGGCGGTCGGCGAGTCGCCTGCTGGGCGGTCGCCGAGGCGGAGGCGGTGCCGTGAGCGTGCCGGTGCTCGAACTGCAGCAGGTCACGCGACGCTTCGGCGCACGTGGCGGCTGGCTGCGGCGGTCGGCGGCGCCGGTGGTGGCCGTGGATGGTGTCTCCTTGTCGCTCGCCAGGGGGGAGACCTTCGCGCTCGTCGGCGAGTCCGGGTCCGGCAAGTCCACGCTGGGGCGCATCGCCCTGCGCCTCATCCCGCCCGACGAAGGCCATGTGCGCGTGCTCGGGCAGGACCTGGCGGCGCTGCCGCCGGCGGCTCTGCGCGCGCTGCGGCGTGACATGCAGATGGTCTTCCAGGATCCGGTCTCCTCGCTCGACCCGCGGATGCGCATCGGCGACATCGTGGCGGAGCCGCTGGATGCGCACCGCCTGCTGCCGGACCGCGCGACGCGCGAGCGCCGAATCGCCGATCTGCTCGCTTCGGCGGGCCTCGACCCCAAGCGTGCCGCGGACCTGCCGGGTCGCTTCTCCGGCGGGCAGCGGCAGCGCATCGGCATCCTGCGCGCCTTCGGGCCGGAGCCGGCGCTGGTGGTGGCGGATGAGCCGGTCTCGGCGCTCGACGTCTCGATCCGTGCGCAGGTGCTGAACCTGCTGCGCGACCTGCAGGCGCGGCACGGCACGGCGATCCTGCTGATCAGCCACGACCTGCCGACGGTCCGCCTTGTCGCGGCCCGTGTCGGCGTGATGTATCTCGGCCGCATCGTGGAGGAGGCGCCGGCCGCCGCGCTCTTCGCCGCGCCACGGCATCCCTACACCCAGGCTCTGCTCTCCTCCGTGCCGGCGCGGCATCCGCGGCAGCGCCGCCAGCCGATCCTGCTGCCCGGCGATCCGCCGAGCCCATCGGCGATTCCGCGCGGCTGTCGGTTCCACCCGCGCTGCCCCGTTGCAGTGGCGCGCTGCGCCACCGAGGCACCATCACGGCAGATGGTGGCGTCCGGCCACATCGTGGAGTGCCATCTCGCCTCGACGCCAGGCGTCGAACGGGCGCTTTCCATGCTGCCGGTCTGAACCACAGCGGCCACCTCCGCGCGACGGATCGTCACCAGCGCCGTCTCCTGCTTCGTGCCCGTGCGTGGCTTGCCCGGAGCGCCTGCATCGGCCCGTCGAAGGCGGCGATGATGTCCGCCTTGCGGCTGGCTCCGTCGTCCCACGCGGCCAGCACCGCCACGGCAGCGTCGCGCAACCCTCGACGCGCGCACGCAGGAAGAACGCCTACAGCGACTGCGCCATCCGGAGAGTGACATACGCTCTCGTTCCGGACTCGCGCCATCAAGGTGCGAGCCGACAACGCGAGAAATCGACGTCGCGGCGCAGCGCCGGTACTGCCGAGAACGTTCCGGGAAGGACCGACCGGAGCGCCGGCGACAACCGAAAGCGCAACGCTCTCCGGGTGTTGCTACTGTCGTCTCGTATGCGCAGCGCGCGCTACCGCGGTGGCGCTGCGGCGATGCCGGCATGGCGGAGATGCTCGCCGGCGCGGGCGCGATGCCTCGCCTTTGGCTCCGCCGGCGCTGGCGCGGTGGAAATGCCCTCGAGGATCGGGCAATCCGGCCGCTGGTCGCCATGGCACGCGGCGGCCAGGTGCCGAAGCGTATCGCCCATCGCCTGCAGCGCCCTTACCTTCCCGTCGATCGCCTCGACGTGCGCGAGCGCGAGGCGCTTGACCTCCCCGCTCGCGCGCGCCCTGTCGCGCCAGAGGCCAAGCAACGCCTCGATCTCCGCGAGCGGGAAGCCCAGGTCGCGCGCGTTGCGGATGAAGCGCAGCGCGTGCACCTCCTCCGGGCGGTAGCCGCTCTCTGTCCGCGTCGCCGCCGGCAGCAGGCCGATCGCCTCGTAGTGGCGGATCATCTTGACCGAGACGCCCGAGGCCTTGGCCGCATCGCCGATGTTCATCACGCATCCTCCCGCGCGGCGGCCGCGGCGGGCTGGAACCGCCGCAGCCGGAGTGCATTCGCCAGCACGAAGACGCTGCTGAGCCCCATCGCACCCGCCGCCAGCATGGGCGAGAGCAGCGTGCCGCCGAAGGGCCAGAGTATGCCCGCGGCGACCGGGATCAGCGCAACGTTGTAGGCGAAGGCCCAGAACAGGTTCTGGCGGATGTTCGCCATGGTCGCCCGGCTGATCCCGAAGGCCGTCGCCACCGCGCCGAGGTCGCCCGACATCAGCACCACGTCGGCGCTCTCGATCGCGATGTCCGTGCCGGTGCCGACCGCGAGGCCGACATCGGCGGCGGCGAGCGCCGGGGCGTCGTTGATGCCATCGCCGACGAAGGCGACCTTCCGCCCGCCCGCGCGCAGGCCCTCGACGGCCGCAACCTTGCCGTCCGGCAGAACCTCGGCGACGACCTCCTCGATGCCGAGGCCCCGCGCGATCGCGTCCGCCGTGCGCCGGTTGTCGCCGGTCACCATGGCGATGCGCAGCCCCTGCGCCCTGAGCGCGGCGAGCGCCGCCGGCGTCCCCGGCTTCACCGGATCGGCCACCGCGAGTGCGGCGACGAGCCGCCCATCCACCGCGGCATAGAGCGGCGTGCGCCCCTGGTCCGCGAGCGCGGCCGCCGTCGCGGCGAAGGGTGCGACGTCCAGGCCGAGCCGAGCCATGTAGCGGTCAGCGCCGACCGCGACGCGCCGCCCATCCACCAGCGCGGCCGCGCCGAAGCCGGGCACGGCCTCGAAGCTGGTCGCCTCGGGCGGAACCAGCCCGCGCGTCCGCGCCGCGGCGACGATGGCCTGGGCCACGGGGTGCTCGGACTGCGCCTCGACCGCGGCGACCAGCGCCAGGATCGCGGCCTCGTCCTCGCCCGGCACGACCGCGAGGTCGGTCAGGGTCGGTCGGCCTTCCGTGAGCGTGCCGGTCTTGTCCAGCGCGACGACCTCGACATCCCGCAGCGCCTGCAACGCCTCGCCCTTGCGGAACAGCACGCCGAGCTCCGCCGCCCGGCCCGTGCCGACCATGATCGAGGTCGGCGTGGCCAGGCCCATGGCGCAGGGGCAGGCGATGATCAGCACCGCGACCGCGTTGACCAGCGCGAAGGCGAGCGCCGGATCCGGCCCGAAGACGAGCCACACGCCGAAGGTCAGCGCCGCGATGGCGAGCACCGCGGGCACGAACCACATCGTCACCTGGTCCACCAGCGCCTGGATCGGCAGCTTCGATCCCTGCGCCTGCTCGACCATGCGCACGATCTGCGAGAGCACCGTCTCCCCGCCCACGGCGGTGGCGCGGAAGCGGAAGGCGCCGGTGCCGTTCACCGTGCCGCCGGTCACCCGCGCGCCGGGGGTCTTCTCCACCGGCACGGGCTCGCCGGTGATCATCGCCTCGTCCACGAAGGAGGCGCCCTCGGTCACCTCGCCATCGGCGGGGATGCGCTCGCCGGGCCGCACCAGGACGATATCGCCGGCGATCAGTTGCGCGGCCGGGATCTCCTGCTCCTGCCCGTCGCGCAGCACCCGCGCGGCGGGCGGCTGCAGGCCCATCAGCCGGCGGATGGCCTCGGAGGTGCGGCCCTTGCTCCGCGCCTCGAGCCAGCGGCCGAGCAGGATCAGCGTGACGATCACCGCCGCCGCCTCGAAGAAGACATGCCGCGCGCCCTCGGGCAGCAGGGCGGGCGCGAAGGTCGCGACGGTCGAATAGGCGAAGGCCGCGCCCGTGCCGATCGCGACCAGCGAGTTCATGTCGGGCGCGCCGCGCAGCAGCGCGCGCCAGCCCTTGGTCTGGAAGCGCAGTCCGGGGACGAACATCACCAGCGCGGCGAGCACGAACTGGATCTGCCAGCTCAGCGCGAAGCCGATGCTGTCGCGGATGGCGTGATGCAGCGTCATCGAGAGATGCGCGCCCATCTCCAGCACCACCAGCGGCAGGGTCAGCGCGGCGGCGAGGCCGAGGCTGCGTGCCAGGCCGCCGATTTCGGCCGCGCGCGCGGCGCGCTCGCGGTCGCCGCGATCGGCCGGGGCCTCCGCGCCGAGGCGCTCGGCGCCGTAGCCGGCGCCACGCACCGCCGCGATCAGCGCCGCCGTGGCGACCGAGGGCAGGTGCGTCACGCGCGCGCGGTTGGTCGCGAGATTCACCGCCGCCTCCGTCACGCCGGGCACGGCCTTCAGCGCGCGCTCGACGCGGCCGACGCAGGAGGCGCAGGTCATGCCCTCCACGGCGAGGTCGGTCGCCTCGGTGCCGATGCCGTAGCCGGCCTGGCTGACGGCGCCGAGCACCGCCGGCAGGTCCGGCGTGCCGTCGAAGCGGATCTCGGCCCGTTCGGTCGCGAGGTTCACGGCGGCGGCAGACACGCCGGGGACGGCGGCGATGGCCCGCTCGACGCGGCGCACGCAGGAGGCGCAGGTCATGCCCTCGATCGGGACCGAGAGCGTGGTGTCCTGCGAAGCGGAGGTGGCGGCCGCGAGCGCGGGCATCCACTCCTTGACGTTGGTGTCGGGGGCCATCGCGGTTGCTCCTGCCTCAGGCCCGGGGGGTGTTGGCGTAGCCGGCGGCGGCGATGGCGGCCGAGAGGCTCGCCGCGCTTGCCGTGCTGGTCACGCCGATGCTGTGCGCGGCGAGGTCCGCCTGGACCTGCGCCGCCGCGTCCACCGATCGCACGGCCTGCGTGATCGTCTTCACGCAGTGGCCGCAGGTCATGTCCGGAATGTTGAAGTGCTGCATCTCTGTCTCCTGTCGCAGCGTTGCGGGAGACGCCCTTGTCATCGCTCCCATGTTGGGAGGGTCAAGCGGTTTTTCAGCCCGGCCGGCGCCCCATCGCCACCGCCCGGCGCAGCAGGGCAACGCCCTCCGCCATGCGGTCCTCCGCCGTGCCGGCGAAGCCGAGCACCAGGCCGCGCACGGGCGGGCCGAGGAAGGAACCGGAGAGCGGCGGCGTCTGCAGCCCGATCCGGCGCGCCGCGTCGTAGACGGCGACGTCGTCGGTCGCCTGGTCATGGAAGCGGGCAGCGAGATGCAGGCCGGCCTGTGGTCCCGCGACATCCCAGGCCACGAGGTCCGCGGCGCCGGCCTGCAGCGCGGCGAGCAGCGCGGCGCGGCGCGCGGCATAGAGCACGCGCATGCGCCGCAGATGCTGGGAAAGGTGCCCGTCGCCGATGAAAGCGGCGAGGATCGCCTGCTCGGGGCCGGCGGAATGCCGGTCCGTCAGCGCCCGAGCCGTCGCGAAGGCCGGCATCAGCCCGCGCGGCACGACGAGGTAGCCGAGCCGCAGCCCCGGGGCGAGGATCTTGGCGAAGGTGCCGATGTAGATGACGCGCGCCGCGCCGGGGCGGGCCAGCGCGCGCAGCGGCTGCAACGGCCGCCCGGCGTAGCGGAAGTCGCCATCGTAGTCGTCCTCGAGGACCCAGGCGCCGGCGCGTTCCGCCCAGTCGAGCAGCGCAAGGCGGCGCCGCAGACTCATGGTGACACCAAGCGGATACTGGTGCGATGGCGTGACCAGCGCGACCCGCGCCTGCGGCGCCAGCGCCTCTCCGGCCGCGGCGTCCAGGCCTTCGGCATCCACCGGCACCGGCACGAGTCGCGCGCCATGGGCAGCGAGCGCGCTCCGGCCGCTGACATAGGCCGGGTCCTCGACCCAGGCGGCATCGCCCGGATCCAGCAGCAGCCGCGCCGCCAGCGCGATGCCCTGCTGCGAGCCGGAGGTGACCAGCACCTCCTCCGCCGTGCAGGCGAGCCCGCGCGCGGCGCCGAGATGCGCGGCGATGGCCTCGCGCAGGGGCCAATGGCCCGCCGCGTCCGCGTAGCCCAGCACCTCCGCGGTCGGCCGGTCGCGCCAGAGCCTGGCGGATAGCTGGCCCCAGGTCTCGAAGGGGAAGGCATCGAAGGCCGGCAGCCCGGGCGAGAGCAGGCCGGGGCCGCGGCGCGCCGGGGTGATGGGCAGGGCGGCGACCTCGCGGCCGCGCAGGGAGAGGCTGCCGGCCGGCGGCTCCGCCATCACCGGCGCGGCCGGACGGCCCACCTGCAGAAGCGCCTCGGGGAGCACGGGCGGGACGAACATGCCGGCGCCCGCGCGGCCCTCGGCATAGCCCTCCGCGACCAGCCGCTCATAGGCGAGCACCGCGGTCTGGCGGGACACGCCGGCCTCGGCGGCCAGGGCGCGAGTCGAAGGCAGCTGCGCACCCGGCTTCAGCCGTCCATCCAGCACGGCGTTCCGGAAATGCGTGGCGAGCTGTTCCTGCAGCGGCACGCCGCTGGCGGGGTCCGGGGCGAAGGCGCCCCAGAGCGGCGGGGGCTGGCGTCGGGGCATGGCGAACTGGACCGATCGGTTTCCCGGAACCGGTCATAGGGCATCGGTCCGCGAAGGCGTAGCGAAACGGCGCACCAACGCACCGGGGAGCCCCGCCATGTATGTCCATCCCGCCTTCCGCACGGACATCGCCGACGCGATGGCCATGCTCGGCGCGCGTGGCTTCGGGCTGCTGATCGTGGCCGATCCCGCCGGCATGCCGCAGGCGGTCCACATCCCGTTCCTCGCCGCGCCATGGAACGGGGACGGGCTGCGCATCGAGCTGCATGTCGCGCGCAGCAACCCGATCCACGCGCTGGTCACCGGGTCGGCCCGGCCGGCGCTGCTGGCGGTGCAGGGGCCTGACGCCTACCTCTCGCCTGACTGGTACGGCGTGCCGAACCAGGTGCCGACCTGGACCTATACCGCGGTCCACCTCACCGGCCAGGCGCGGACCTTCGCGCCGGAGGCGCTGCCTGGGCACCTCGAGCGCCTGTCGGACGCCTTCGAACGCCGGCTCGCGCCGAAGCCGCCCTGGCGCATGGAGAAGGTCGAGCCGCAACGGATGGCCGCGATGATGCGGGCCATCGTGGGCATCGAGTTGCTGGTGCCTGCCGCCGGCATCGCCGCGCAGCGCAAGCTGATCCAGCACAAGGGCAAGACCGAGCACGAAGGCGCCATCGCCGGCCTCGCGGCGCAGCCCGACCCCGGCGCGCGGGCTGTCGCCGCGTTGATGGCCGGAACGCTCGCCCGGAAGAACGCCGAAGAAACCGCTTGACCCTCCCAACATGGGAGGTCGGCACCGTCCTCCCGCACGACCCAGAGGACCCTCGACGATGCCCCGATTCCTTCCCTTCGCTCTCGCCGCCGCCGTGGCCATCGGCGGCGGCTTCGCCTGGCAGCAGGCCGGACGGCCGGCCCAGGCGACCGGCCCCGCGGCCGCCCCGCCGCCCATGCCGGTGCCGGTCGCGCCGGCGATCCTGCGCGACCTGCCGGAGACGGCGGAGTTCACCGGCTTCCTCGCCGCGGCGCGCAGCGTCGAGCTGCGTCCGCGCGTCGGCGGCATGATCGAGGCGGTGGACCTGCCGGAAGGCGGCCTGGTGCAGCAGGGCGAGGTGCTGTTCCGGCTCGACCAGCGCCCCTATCGCGCCGCGCTGGCCCGTGCCGAGGCCGCGCTGGCCGAGGCGCGCGAGCGGCACGCGCTGGCCGGGCGGCAGCATGCGCGCACGCAGACGCTTGCCGGAGGCGGCTACGCGCCGCGTGAGCGGCTCGACCAGCAGGCGGCCGAGCGCGAGGCGCTGGCGGCCCAGGTGCAGGCTGCCGAGGCCGCTGTCGCGGCCGCGCGGCTCGACCTCGACTTCACCGAGGTCGTCGCGCCGATCGCCGGCCGTGCCGGCCGTGCACTGGTGACAGAGGGCAACCTCGTCGGCGCCGGAGAGGCGTTGCTGACGACCATCGTCTCGGTGGATCCCATCCATGTGCTCTTCGACGTGGACGAGCCCGCCTATCTGCGGCTGCTGGCCGCCGAGACGCCGCCCGAGGTGGAAGTCGGTCTTGCCGGCGAGACCGGCTTCCCGCGCCGCGGGCGGCTCGACTTCCTGGACAACCAGGCGGACCGGACGACGGGCACGGCGCGGCTGCGCGCGGTGCTGCCGAACCCGGACGGGCGCCTCGCGCCGGGCCTCTTCGCGCGCGTGCGCGTCGCGTTGACGCCAGCGCGGCCGAATGTCCTGGTGCCCGAGATCGCCGTGGGGGCCGCACAGGGCGGCCGCTACGTGCTCGTCGCCGCGCCGGAGGGCATCGCGGCCTATCGCCCGGTGCGGCTCGGCCCCGCGGTTGGCGAGGGGCTGCGCGTCATCCGCGAGGGCCTCGAAGCCGGCGAGAACGTGGTGGCTCGCGGCATGGTCCGGCCCGGCACGCGCATCGCCCCGCAGCCCATCCCCGCCATCGCCTCCGGCGCGCAGGAGCCCCGCGCCGCAGGCACACAGGAGTCCGGATCATGAACGCCATCCCGCGCTTCTTCGTGGACCGGCCGATCTTCGCCGTCGTCCTCTCCGCCCTCATGCTGGTGGCCGGTGGCCTCGCGCTGCTGCGCCTGCCGCTGTCCGAGTACCCCGCCGTCACGCCGCCGACGGTGCAGGTCGTCGCGCAATTCCCCGGCGCCTCGCCGCGCGAACTGGCGGAGACGGTCGCCGCGCCGATCGAGCAGGAGGTGAACGGCGTCGAGGGCATGCTCTACATGACGTCGCAGTCGGTGGACGGGCAGGTGACTCTCGCCGTCACCTTCGCGCAGGGCACCGACCCGGACCTCGCGCAGATCCGCGTGCAGAACCGCGTGCAGCGTGCCCTGCCCAGGCTGCCGGGGGAGGTGCAGCGCCAGGGCGTCGTCGCGCGCAAGGTCTCGCCCGACATGCTGATGGTGGTGCATCTCGTCTCGCCGGATGGGCGCTACGACGCGCTGCACCTCGCCAACTTCGCGACGCTGCAGGTCCGCGACCGGCTGCAGCGGCTGCCTGGCGTGGGCGAGGTGAATGTCTGGGGCGCGGGGGACTACGCCATGCGCATCTGGCTCGACCCGGAGCGGATGGCCGCGCGCGGCCTCACGGCGGCCGAGGTGCTGCACGCCGTGCGCTCGCAGAACCTGCAGGTGGCGGCCGGTGCCGTCGGGCGGCAGCCCGGCGCGGGCATGGCACCACAGGTCGCGATCGACCTGCGCGGACGGCTCGCCGAGCCGGAGGAGTACGCCGCGATCGTGATCCGCACCGGCGAGGATGGACGCATCGTGCGGCTGGGCGATGTGGCGCGGGTGGAGCTGGGCGCCGAGGGCTATGCGCTGCGCTCCCTGCTCGACGGCGAGCCCGCGGCGGCGCTCCAGGTGGTGCAGGCGCCGGGGGCGAACGCCCTCGACGTCGCGGCCAGGGTGCGCGCCGCAATGACGGAGATCGCCGCCGGGTTCCCGGACGGCATCGCCCACCGCATCGCCTACGACCCGACGATCTTCGTGCGCGCCTCGATCTCCGCGGTGCTGGTCACGCTGCTGGAAGCCGTGGGACTCGTGGTGCTGGTCGTGGTGCTGTTCCTGCAGAACTGGCGGTCCTCGCTGATCCCGCTGGTCGCGGTGCCGGTCTCGCTGGTCGGCACGCTCGCGGTGATGCTGCTGCTCGGCTACACGCTGAACACGCTCTCGCTGTTCGGCCTGGTGCTCGCCATCGGGATCGTCGTGGACGACGCCATCGTGGTGGTCGAGAATGTCGAGCGGCACATGGCCGCCGGCCTCGCGCCCAAGGCGGCCGCGCGGAAGGCGATGGAGGAGGTGACCGGCCCGATCGTCGCCATCACCTCGGTGCTCGCCGCGGTCTTCGTGCCGGCAGCCTTCCTCTCCGGCCTTCAGGGCGAATTCTACCGCCAGTTCGCGGTGACCATCGCGGTCTCGACGGTGCTCTCCGCCATCAACTCGCTGACGCTGAGCCCAGCGCTTGCCGGCGTCCTGCTGCGACCGCACGCCGCGCCGCGGCGCGGGCCGCTCGGCGCCTTCTTCCGGCTGTTCAACCGGGGCTTCGACGCGACGGCCGCGGCCTATGGCGGCTTCGTGCGGCGGGCGGCGCGGGCGGGCATGGTCGCCCTCGTGCTCTATGCCGGGCTCCTGGGCCTTGGCTGGGCCGGTTTCCAGCGCGTGCCGACGGGCTTCGTGCCGCAGCAGGACAAGTACTACCTGGTCGGCATCGCCATCCTGCCCGCCGGCACCTCCATCGAGCGCAGCGAGGCGATGGCGCGCGAGATGTCGCGGATCATGCTGGATGAACCCGGCGTCGAAAGCGTCGTCGCCTTCCCCGGCCTCTCGATCGACGGCTTCGTCACCCTGCCCAATGCCGCGGTGGTCTTCACCATGCTCGACCCGTTCGAGCAGCGGCGGACGCCCGACCTCTCGGCCCATGCCATCGCGCAGCGGCTGCAAGGGCGGCTGTTCGGCATCCAGGAGGGGCTGGCGCTCGTCTTCCCGCCGCCGCCGGTGCCCGGCATCGGCGCGGTGGGCGGCTTCAAGCTGCAGGTGCAGGACCGCGCCGGGCTGGGGCTGGAGGCGCTGGCGCGCGAGACGGGCCGGCTCGTCGAGGCCGCGTCGCGCCGGCCGGAACTTGCCGGCGTGATGTCCAGCTTCCACGTCTCGGCGCCGCAACTCCGGGTGGAGCTCGACCGCGACCGCGCGCTGGCCATGGGCGTCTCGCCCGCGGATGTCGCGCAGGCGCTGCAGCTCGCGCTCGGCTCGCTCTATGTGAACGACTTCCAGCGCGAGGGGCGGACCTATCGCGTCATCGCCCAGGCCGACGCCGCCTTCCGGCTGCGGGAGGAAGACATCGCGCGGCTGCGGGTGCGCAGCGCCACCGGTGCCATGGTGCCCATCGCATCGCTGCTGACGCTGCACACTGCGACAGGGCCGGACCGGGTGGTGCGCCACAATGGCTATCCCTCGGCCGAGGTGAGCGGCGCGCCCGCGCCGGGCTTCGGCTCCGGCCAGGCGCAGGCGGCGATGGAGGCGCTGGCGCGGGAGGTCCTGCCGGCGGGCCTCGCCGTGGAATGGACCGAGCTCGCGTTGCAGGAAAGGCTCGCCGGCCATGCCGCCATCTACGTCTTCCCGGTGGCGGTGCTGCTCGCCTTCCTGCTGCTCGCGGCCCAGTACGGCAGCTGGTCCTTGCCGCTCGCCGTGCTGCCGGTGGCCCCGCTCGCGGTGGTCAGCGCGCTGGCGGGCGTGCTGGCGACGGGCGGGGACAGCAACGTCTTCACGCAGATCGCCTGGCTGGTGCTGGTCGGGCTCGCGGCGAAGAACGCGATCCTGGTCGTCGAGTTCGCGCGCGAACGCGAGATCGCCGGGCTCGATCCGCTCGCCGCGGTGATCGAGGCAGCGCGCCTGCGGCTGCGGCCAATCCTGATGACGTCGATCGCCTTCGTGGCGGGCGCGGTGCCGCTCGCCGTCGCGACAGGCGCGGGGGCGGAGATGCGCCAGGCCATGGGCATCGCCGTCGCCGCGGGCATGGCGGGCGTGACGCTGCTGGGCCTTCTGTTCACGCCGGTCTTCTATCTGCTGGTGCGCCGCGCGGTGCAGCAGCGTGCCGCGACGCGGCTGGTGGAGGCATGACGGTGCGGCAAGGCACGCGCGGGACGGACCTTCTGCTGACGGCGCTGGCGCCGGCGGTCTGGGGCAGCACCTACATCGTCACGACCGAGATGCTCGCGGGCTGGCATCCGCTCGTCGTGGCGCTGCTTCGGGCGCTGCCGGCAGGGCTGCTCCTGCTGGTTCTGGTCCGGCGCCTGCCGGAGGGCATCTGGTGGGGCCGCAGCGCGCTGCTCGGTGCGCTGAACTTCTCGGTCTTCTGGGTGCTGCTCTTCGTCTCGGCCTACCGGCTGCCGGGCGGCGTGGCGGCGACGGTAGGCGCGATCCAGCCACTCATCGTCGTCTTCCTGTCGCGCGCCGTGCTGGGCGCGCCGATCCGCCTGCTGGCCGTGGTGGCCGCGCTCGGCGGCATCCTCGGCGTCGCCATGCTCGTGCTCGCGCCGGGCGCGGCGCTCGATCTGATCGGCGTGGCGGCCGGGTTGGGAGGCGCCGTCTCCATGGCCTTCGGCACGGTGCTGACGCGTCGTTGGCAGCCGCCGGTGCCGGCGCTGACCTTCACGGCCTGGCAGCTCGCGGCCGGCGGCGCGCTGCTGGTGCCGGTCGTTCTCTGGCTCGACCCGCCCTTTCCGGCGCCGAGCGCGATGAACCTGCTCGGCCTCGCCTGGCTTGGCCTGGTCGGTGCGGCGCTGACCTACATCCTCTGGTTCCGCGGCATCGCGCGGCTGGGGCCCAACGCCGCCGCGCCGCTCGCGCTGCTGAGCCCGGTGGCGGCGGTGCTGCTCGGGTGGTGGGGGCTCGGGGAGACGCTGACCCCGGTTCAGCTGGCCGGCATGCTCGTCGTCATCGGCAGCATTGTCGCGAGCCAGGTCGCGCAGGGCGCGCGGAGGGCATCGCGCCGACCGGCAGCCTGAGCCTGCAACCTCGATCAGCCCAGGGGGCGCGGAACTCGCCTTGCCGATCACCGCCGAGGCGTTGCCATGGGCGATCGCCTCGCAGCCCAGCCGGTGTCACCGCCCGCCGCGACGTGGAAGCCGGCCTCGTCGCCCTCGGTGCGCAGCATCGGACGGCTGAGCCAGGATTGTCGGCAGGGAACAGGGTGGTCAGGCGCTCATCGGCCCGGGACTCCCGCCACGAAATCGGCGAGGAGGGGAAGCTGTTCGGTCAGCATGTGCAGGCCGCGATGGGTGGCGCAGCCACGCGCGGCAGCGGCTTCCAGCAGTGCGGTGACATCCGGCTGCATCACCACCTCCGCCACCACCATGGAGGCGTCCAGCCGGCGTGGCTCCACCGGCAGCGGATCGTCCGGCTTCATCCCGAGCGCGGTGGCGTTCACCACGATGTCGTGGCCGCCCGGATCCGCGCCGCCAGGCGTGACCTGCGCGCCTGGCTCGGCGGCGGCCAACCGGCGCGCCAGCGCCTCGGCGCGTTCCGGGCTGCGGTTGTGGATGGTCAGCGCGGCGACGCCGTGGCGCAGCAATGCGTGCCCGATGCCCGCGGCCGCGCCGCCCGCGCCCGCCATCCAGACGCGGCGCCCGCGCAGCGCGTGGCCGGCGGCGAGCAGGCCGGCGCAGAAGCCTTCGCCATCGAATTGCCCGCCGGTGAGGCTGCCATCCGGCTCGCGCCGGATCACGTTGACCGCGCCGACGATCCGCGCCGCCTCGGTCAGGTTGTCGCAGAGCGCGGCGATCGCCTCCTTGTGCGGGATGGTGACGACGATGCCCCCGAGATTCTCCACCCGCCGCAGCGCGCCGACCGTCGCGGCCAGGTCCTCGGGCCGCACCTGCATCGGCACCAGCACCGCGTCGCGCCCGATCGCGGCGAAATGCGCGTTGAGCGCGGCCGGCGTGCGGACATGCCCGACCGGATGCGCCAGGATGACCACCAGCCGCGTACGGCCGCTGATCGACGCGCGGGTCGCGAGGTCCGGCGCGGTCACGGCGCGGCGTTCGCGGTCCAGCCGCCATCCACGGCGAGCACCGCGCCGTTGATGCTGGAAGCCGCCGGCGAGGCGAGGAAGACCGCGAGCGCCGCGACCTCCTTCGGCTGCACCAGGCGGCGCTGCGGCGAGCGGTGGCGGATCGCCGCGCCATCGAGCCGCCCGCGGGCGAGCAGATCCGCGACCAGCGCCGTCTCGACATAGCCGGGCGCGAGCGCGTTCACCCGCACGCCCTGCTCGGCCCATTCGCAGGCGAGCGTGCGCGCGAGATTCGCGACCCCGCCCTTGCTCGCGCAATACGCCGTGCGGCCGGCGCCCGCGGTGGCGTGGTAGAGGCTCGCGGTGAACAGCAGCAGGCCGTGGCCCTGCGCCAGCATCCGCCGCCCGGCCGCCTGCGCGGTGAGGAAGGCGCCGGTGAGGTTGACGTCGATGGTGCGGCGCCATTCCGCCTCGGTCAGCTCGATGGTCGGCTTGTTGGCGGAGATGCCGGCATTCGCATGCGCGACATCCACGCCGCCCCAGGCGCGGTCCATCGCGGCGAAGGCGGCCTCCACCTCGGCCGCGACGGTGACGTTGCCGCGCACCAGCAGCCATTCGCGCGGCGCATCGGGCACCTCGCCGAGGTCGAGCACGCAGACCCGCGCGCCGCGCGCGTGGAAGGCATCGGCCACCGCGCGGCCGATGCCCTGCGCGCCGCCGGTGACCAGCACGCGCGTGCCCGGCGGCGGCAGGGGCGAGGGCGTCACCTCCTCCTCGATCGGCGTGCTCATGGCAGCGGATAGGCCTCCAGATAGGGCTGGTAGTCCGGCTCCACCTCGACTTCGAGGGTCGCGAGAAGGCGCACCACGCCGCAGTAGTAGGCGATGGTGACGACGAGATCCGTCAGCCGCTCGGGATCGAGATGCGGGCGCAGCGCCTCGAAGGTCGCCTGGCTCATCGAGCCGTCGAACATCTCCCGCGCGCCGCGCAGCACGAGCCGCGCGAGCGGTTCGAGCGTGGATTCGCCGCCCGCGCTCTCCACCGCGATGGCGCGGATATCGGCCTCGGAGCAGCCGAAGTCGAGGCCGATCCGCACGTGGTGCGACCATTCGTAGGGGCTCCGCGCCAGCCAGCCGACCTGCATGATCGCGAGCTGCCGCAGCCGCGGATCGAGCCGGCTGCGGTAGCGGATGAACATGCCGAGATCGGTGAAGGCGCGCGCCGCGCCCGGGCTGTGCGCCATCACCCGGTTGAGCCAGATGTCGCGCGCGACGACATCCTGGTGCTCGGGCGGCAGGTCCGCGCGCGTCAGGTAGGGCAGACGGGCCAAGCGCCTCTCCTCCTCAGTCCTGCGGCGCGATGCGGTAGAAGCGCGCCGCCGTGTCGTGGAACAGCGCCGCGCGCTCGGCCGGCGACCAGGCGGCGGTGATGTGCTTGAAGGCGTTCCAGAGCGTCGTGTAGCCGATGCCGGCCTTGTCGACCGGGAAATTGCTCTCGAACATGCAGCGCGCCGCGCCGAAGGCCTCGACCGCCGTCTCGACCATCGGGCGCCACAGCGCCGCCAGCTCCTCCGATCCGGGCGGACGCGGGCGTTCATGCGCGGCGAAGCCGAAGAGCCGCATCCCGAAGCCGCCGATCTTCACATGCAGGTTCGGGCAATGCGCGAGCTCGCGCAGCGCGGCCGCCCAGGCCGCGCGCACATGCCGCCCGCGCGCCGCATAGGGGCCGATGCCGATCGGGCCGCCGACATGGTTCAGCACGATCGGCGTCGCGGGGAAGGCATCGGCCAGGTCGCGCAGTTCGGCGAGCTGCGTGTGGTACATCCAGGCATCGAAGCTGAGGCCGAGCCGGGCGAGTTCCGCGAAGCCGGCGCGGAAGGCGGGGTCGAGCAGGATCATCGGTGGCGGCGTGGCGATGGAGCCGCGCGCCGCCGGATCGGGATGCCAGGCGGAAATGAACCGCAGGCCGCGCAGGCGCCCCTCCGCGGCCGCGACATGCGCTTCCAGCACGGGCCGGATCGCGGCGCCGGCGGTGAGATCGGCGAAGCCGACGATCGCGGCGGCCGCACGCGGCCCGCCGCGCGCGTCGGCCGTTCGGGAAGCAGCCGCGGCGAACTCGGTCTCGCCGAGCGGCTTGTGGAGCGGATCGCCATCGGGCCGGTAATGCGTGTCGCACTCGACGAAGACGCTGGCGCGGATGGCGTGGCCGCCCGCGGCGTCGGCGAGGAAGTCATCGAGCAGATAGGGCTCGCGCGGCGCGCCCCAGAGATGATGATGCGCGTCGATGATCGGCAGATCCGGCTCGAGCGCGGGCTCGTGATACAGAGCGAGCCAGTCGGGTCGCACCGCTGGATGGCGGATGGGTGCCTGGTTCACGCGCGCCTGCCGCCTCCCCGCTGCGGGCCCGTGGAGCACCCGGGCTCATTGGTGTCGACACTCCAGTCTCGATCCTAGGCGAGACGGCGCGCCCCTGTCGATCCCGCCGGGCCGACTTCCGCGATGACGATCCGATGCACGGGGAAGGCACGAAGAGGGCGGGGCGGCGTTGACAGAGGGCAAGCTTGGACCGCTAACTGTCGACACAAAGGAGGCGACATGGCCACTCCCATCGCCCCGCGCGGCGCCGGGGCCGCGCGGTGACTGCCACACCCCTGCATGCCGAGACGGTCGGCCGTGGTCCCCTCGTCGTCCTGCTGCATCCTGTCGGCCTCGATGGCACCTTCTGGGGCGGCCTGCCGGCCGCGCTCGCGCCGCGGCGCCGGGTCCTCTGCCTGGACCTCGCCGGGCATGGCCGCTCGCCGGCCGTGCGACGGCCACGGCCCATCGAGGCCTATGCGGATGACGTCGCCGAGGCCATCGCCGCGGCCGGCGGCGGGCCGGCCGCGGTGGTCGGCCTCTCCTTCGGGGGGATGGTCGCGCAGGTGCTGGCGCTGCGCCATCCCGGCCTCGTTGCGGCCCTGATGCCCTGCGGCTGCGGCGGCGACTTCCCCGAGCCGATCCGCCCTGTCCTGCGCGAGCGTGGCCTGGCGGCGGAGCGCGATGGCATGGCGGCAATCCTGGAGCCGACGATCGCGCGCTGGTTCACCGAGGGCTTCCGCGCCGATCCCGCCGTCGCGCGGGTGCGCGCACGGCTGCTGGCGGACGACGTCGCGGGATGGTCGGCCGGATGGCACGCCATCGCCGATCTCGCCGCGACGCCGCGGCTCGGCGCGCTGCACGTGCCGACCCTGGTGCTGGCCGGCGAGCAGGATGTCGCCACGCCGCCCGCCATGGCCGAAGCCACCGTCGCGCGCGCGATTCCCGGCGCGCGCTTCGCCGTGCTGCCGGGCGCGCCGCACATGATGCAGATCGAATGCGAGGCGGCCTTCACCGAGGCCGTGGCCGGCTTCCTGCTGGCGGGGGCGGGCGTGGCGTGACGCCGCTGCACCATCGCTTCGCGCCGCCGCCACGGCCCGATGCGCCGACCTTGCTGCTGATCCATCCGATGGGCGCCTCGCTCGGCTTCTGGGAGGCGTGCCTGCCCGCCTGGGCGCCGCATGTCGGCCTGCTCGCGCCGGATCTGCGCTGCGCCGGCGCCTCGCCCTGCGCGGACGAACCGCCGGACCTTGCCACGCATGTGGCGGATCTCGAGGCGCTGCGCGGAACCCTCGGCATCGCGTGCCTGGTGGTGGTGGCCTGCGCGGTGGGCTGCATGGTCGCCGCCGCCTATGCCGCGCGCCATCCTGGCCGGGTGATGGCGATGGTGCTCGCCAACCCGACGCCGCGCAGCACGGAGGCGGCGCGCGCGGCGCTCACGGCACGCGCCGCCGCGGTGCGCGCCGGCGGCATGGCGGCGATCCTGCCGGCCGCGGTGGAGCGCCCCTTCGAGAAGCAGCCGCGCGACGCCCGCTACAAGTCCTATCTGGCCGCCTTCGCCGCGCAGGATCCGGCGGCCTACGCGCAATCGGTGCTCGGCTTCGCCACGGCCGATGCCAGCGCCGATTTCGCGCGCATCGCCTGCCCGACCCTGCTGGTGCCCGCCGCGCACGACCTGCTGCTGCCGCCGGCGCTGGCCGAGGCCTGCGCGGCGCTGATGCCGGCCGGTCTCGCACGCATCGCCCTCGATGCGGAGGGCGCGCATTTCCTGCCCTACCAGCGCCCCGCCGCCTTCGCGGCGCGGGTCCTGGAGTTCCTCGCCACCCAGACCGCGCAGGGCGCGCCGCCAGGAGCGTGACCATGGCCCCGAAAGGCTTCCTCCTCGTCTTCATGAACCCGCCGCCCGCCTTCGAGGAGGAGTTCAACGCCTGGTACGACACCGAGCACATCCCGGAGCGGCTCTCGGTGCCCGGCTTCCGCACCGGCCTGCGCTACGTCAACATCGCCGGCGGCGCGCCGCGCTACCTGGCGATGTACGATCTCGACCATGCCGGTGTGCTCGACACGCCCGCCTATCTCCGCGTCGCCTTCGACAATTCCAGCCCCTGGACGAAGCGCGTGACCGCGCGCGCGCGGGTGCAGCGCTTCGCCGGCGATGTGCTCACCGCGGGCGGGCGCGTCACCGGCCGCGCCGCGCGCATCGGCATCATCCGCTTCCGCGGGCTCTCGGCGAGCCAGGTCGGCGAGGCCGCGGCGGGGCTCGACGCCACCTTCGCCGGCCGGCCCGAGGTGATCGCGCATCGCGTCCTGGTGGACCCCGGCAGCGGCCAGGGCGCGGATGTGATCGGCTTCGTCGAGGCGCGCGCCCCGCTGCCCGAGGCCTTCGACCCGGCCGCCTTCGGCAGCGCGCGGGACGCGGTGGACCTGGTGGCGGGCTACACCCCCTTCTGACGGGATGACGCCGCGCCGCGTTCCGGTCTAGGAAGCGGGCATGCTCACGGACAGGGCGCGAACCGCAACGGGCAGCAGGCCAGGGCCACGATCGGGCAGGGATGCCGCGCCGCATCCCGCCGTGCGCTGAGGCGCCATGCCGGAGGGCGCCAACGCGACGGGAACGGAGCGGTTCCGCGCGATCATCCGCCGCGTGCTCTCGCGCGGCGAGGAGCATGATTCGCTGGTTCTCGACATCGCCTGCACCATCGGAGCGGAGATCCTGGACGGCACGCTGCCGCCGGGCCGGGACCTCAACTCGGTGGACCTCGCCGACCGCTTCGGCACCAGCCGCACCCCCGTGCGCGAGGCGCTCGTCATGCTGGAGAAGGAGGGCCTCGTCGAGGTTCCGCCGCGCCGGCGCCCGCGCGTGGCCGACCATACGCGGGAGGAGATCCGCGAGATCTACCGTGTCCGCGCCGCGATGCTCGGCCTCTGCGCGAGCGAGGCCTGCGAGCACGCCAGCGCCGAGGAAGTGACCGAACTGCGCGCGATCGTGACGCTGATGCAGACCGCGGCGCGCACCGGCGACCGGGAGGGCTATTACTGGGGCAATGTGCGCTTCCATGAGCGCTTCGCCGAACTCTCGCGCAACCGCACGCTGCTGCGCCAGCTCGACAGCCTCGTGCTCCGCAGCCTGCGCTTCCGCCGCCGCACGCTGGCGAATCCCGAGCGCGTGAGCCGCTCCATCGCGGACCATTCGCGTCTTGTTCTCGCGCTCGAGGACCGCGACCCGGCGCTCGCCTCGGCGCTGGCGAGCGCGAATGTGCTCGGCGCGCTGCGGATGCTCGAGGCGATGCTCGATGCGGAGGAGGCGGAGCAGGCGCAGGCCGCGTCTGCCCCACGCCGCCCCGTCAGCCGAGCGTGATGTTCGCCTCGCGGATCACGCGGGCGACGATGTCGCGCTGATTGTCCAGCCAGCGCGAGAAATCCGCCGTGCTCTGGCCGCCGAGCACCGTGCCGAGGGGCGCCATGCGGGCCAGCACGCCGGGATCGCGACAGGCCTCGGCGACGGCGGCCTGCATGCGCTGGATGACGGCCTGCGGCGTGCCGGCGGGCGCGAACAGGCCGTTCCAGTCGTCCATGTCGAAGCCCGGGAAGCCGCTTTCCGCGAGCGTCGGCACATCCGGCAATGTCGGCAGGCGTGTCGCGCCCGTCGCCGCGAGGGCGCGCGCCCGACCCGCCTCGATCGGCGGGCGGGAGGTGGAGGAGGTCAGGATCATCGCGTCGATCTGCCCGCCCATGATGTCGCGCTGGGCATCCGCGCCGCCGCGATAGGGCGCGTGGATGAAGCGCAGGCCCGCGCGCTGCTCGAGCAGCGCGAGCGCCAGATGCCCCGCGCCCGCCGCCGGCGGCGTGCCGACCGAGACGCGCCCCGGGTTCGCCTTCGCATGGGCGATGAACTCCGCGACGGTGCGGGCGGGGAAGTCCGCCTTCACCGAGAGCAGCTGCGGGAAGCGGGCGGTCAGCGTTACCGGCACGAAGGACTCGCGGTAGTTGAAGGGCAGGTCGCGCAGCAGCAGCGGATTGGTGATCTGGTTCAGCGCATCCACGAGGAAGGTGTGCCCGTCGCGCGCCTGCAGCACGGCGGACGCCGCCACCACGGCATTGCCGCCGGTGCGGTTCTCGACGATCACGTTCTGGCCAAGGATCTCCGCGACCTTCGCCGCGAGCGGGCGGGCGGAGCTGTCGCCGCCGCCGCCGGCGCTGAACGGGATGACGAGGCGGACCGGCCGGTTCGGCCAGGCCTCCTGCGCGGCCGCGCCGCGCGTGACGAACGGAACCGCGAGCGCCGCCGCGAGTGTCGTGCGCCGGGTGATGCTGGTCATGGAATCTCCTCCCTCGTTGTTGGCCATGTCACGCAACGGCGCCGCCCTGGCGCAGCGCCGCGATCTCCGCTTCGGCGTAGCCGGCCTCGCGCAGCACCGCGTCGGTGTCGGCGCCCTTCTCCGGCGCCGCCGTCGCGATCGCCGCCTCCGCCGCCGACAGGCGGATGGGCGAGCCGAGCAGCCGGATCTCGCCGAGCCGCGGATGCGCCACGGGCTGCACGATCCCGCTCGCCTGCACCTGCGGATCGGCGAAGACCTGGTCGATCGCGTTGATCGGCCCGCAGGCGATGCCGGCGGCATTCAGCAGCGGGACCCACGCCTCGACCGGGCGTGTGCGGGTGACCGCCGAGAGCGCCGCGTTGAAGGCCGGGCGGTTGGCGAGCCGGGCATCGGCGGAGGCGAAGCGCGGATCGGTCAGCAGCTCCGGCGCGCCGATCGCCTCGCAGAGCTTTCGGTACTGCCCCTGCCCGGAGGCGCCGATCAGGATATCGCCGTCGCTGGCGGGATAGACGCCCATCGGCGTGGTGTAGGGATGGTCGTTGCCGGTCTGCCGGTAGACCTTGCCCTCCGTCAGCCAGGCCGCGGCCTGGAAGTCGAGCATCGCCACCTGCGCGGCGAGCAGCGAGGTCTGCACCCACTGGCCCCGGCCCGTCCGCTCGCGGTCGAGCAGCGCGACCAGGATGCCGATGGCGGCGAAGAGGCCCGAGCTGAGATCGGCCAGCGGAATGCCGGCGCGCACCGGCCCCTGGCCCGGCAGTCCGGTGACCGACATCATGCCGCCCATCGCCTGGGCGATCATGTCGAAGCCGGGCCGCCCGGCATACGGACCTTCCTCGCCGAAGCCGGAGATCGAGGCATAGACGAGGCGGGGATTCACCGCGGCCAGGTCGGCATGGGCGATGCCGAGGCGGTGCTTCACGTCGGGGCGGAAATTCTCCACCACGACATCCGCGCGCGCCGCCAGCCGCTTCAGCGCGGCGACGCCCTCCGCCTGCTTGAGGTCCACGACGATCGAGCGCTTGTTGCGGTGCAGGTTCTGGAAATCCGATCCGTCGCGCGCGCCGGTCATGTCGTCCTCGGCCGGGCCTTCCACCTTGATCACCGCGGCCCCCCAGTCGGAGAGCTGCTTCACCGCGGTGGGTCCCGCGCGCACACGCGTGAGATCGAGCACGCGGATGTGGCCGAGCGGCCGGTGCGCGCTCATGCCGCGACCCGGCGCGGCAGCAGGCCGCCCTTCATCACCTTGCCCGGCAGCGGATGGCCGAGCATGGATTCCGCGAGCTGCGCGGCGCGCACCAGCGCTGGCAGATCGAGCCCGGTGGCGATGCCCATCTCCTCGCACAGATGGGCGAGATCCTCGGTGCAGATGTTGCCGGCCGCGCCCTTGTGGCCGGCGAAGGGGCAGCCGCCGAGGCCCCCGATCGAGCCGTCGAACTCGCGCACGCCCATCTCCAGCGCCGCAAGCGCATTGGCCATCGCCGTGCCGCGCGTGTCGTGCAGATGCAGCCGGATCGCGAGCCCGGGCCAGCGCTCGCGCAGCGCGCCGATCATGCGGCGGACGCGGTCGGGCGTGGCCCAGCCCATCGTGTCCGCGAGCGTCGCGTGCCGCAGCGCGGAGCCCGCTTCGACGAGCATCCCCTCCGCGCGCGCGACCAGCCCGACGACGCGCGCGACCGGCACCGCGCCCTCGAAGTTGCAGCCGAAGGCGGCCATCACGGCGACGCAATCCGGCGCCACGCCAGCGTTTCCGTAGCGCGCGATCCAGTCGGGGATGTCCGCGAAGGTCTCCTCGATGCTGCGGTTGGTGTTGCGCTTGACGAAGGCCTCGCTCGCGGTGAGCTGGAGGCGCCCTTCGAGGTCCACCTTGCCCGTCGCCACCGCGCGATCCAGGCCGCGCGGGTTCAGCCACAGGCCGCGATAGGTCACGCCGGGCCGCCGCCGGAGCTGCGCGAAGACCGCTTCGCTGTCGGCCATCTGCGGCACCGCCTTGGGGTTGACGAAGGAGCCGACCTCGATCTCCGTCACGCCCGCCTCGGCGATCGCCTCGAGCAGTTCGAGCTTCTGGCTGGTGGTGAGCAGCGTCGGCTCGATCTGCAGGCCGTCGCGCGGCCCGACCTCCATCAGATGCACGGTGGCGGGCAGGGTCCACATCGCGCTCAGCCCAGGATCGCGGGATCGAAGGGATAGGGCACCGGCGGGCCGCCGCGCCGCGGCAGCACGACGCGCGCGGTGCCGGGCGTGCTTTCCTTCCCGTCCTGGTCGCGCAGCCCGATCTCGAGGTCCACCACGCCCCAATCGGCGCGCGGTTCCTTCGCCGTCACGCGGCCCCAGGCGGTCAGCGTGTCGCCGGGCACGTTCATGCCGCGGAACTGGAAGGCGACCTTCCACGCCCAGCCGGTATCGCCCGCCCAGTCGGCGAGGAGCTGGATCATGACATGCTGCTTCCAGCTGCCATTCACCATCACGTCGGGCAGCTTGTCGTGACCGGTGGCGTATTTCCAGTCGTAGTGGATGCGGTGCCAGTTCTCCATCGCGGCCGACCAGCGCATGATGTGCGCCGTGGTCATCGGGCCCTTCATCAGCTCGGGGATCTCCTGGCCGATCTCGACATCGTCGAAGACGGCGCCCTGCGTGCCGCTCATCGTGCTCTCCCTCACCGCAGGATCATCGTGTTGAGCGAGCGCAGCAGGCGCTCGCCCGTCTCGGTCTCGTAGCTGTCCTCGATCACCACGAAGACGATCGGGCCGGTGCGTCCGTTGCGCTGGTAGATGTCGGCGTAGCGGCTGCGCAGCAGGATGCGCTCGCCCGGGCGCGCATAGCGGAAGAACTCGTATTCGTAGCCGCCGTTCATCAGCCGCTTCAGCGGCACGACGATCTCCGGCAGGCCGGGGCGCAGCGCGCGGTCCACGCCGTCATAGTCGGGCCGGTCCATCTTCGCGAGCGGATCGGGCTCATGCTCCGCGCGGCGATGCGCGTGCACGGGGAAGCCGGGCGGCGCGACCACGCCGCCATAGCGCGCGGCGGCGGCGGCATCCCAGTAGCGCGGGGCGTGGTCCATCACCGCCTGGTGGAAGCGCCGGACCTCGCTCGGCTCCACCGGATGGCAGGCCGGGACAGGCGGGGTTTCCGCGCCGATCAGCGCGGCCACCTCCGGCGTGACGTAGTCCGGGATCGCCTCGCTCATCGGCGGAAGAGGATGGTGCGCAGCACGGCGCAGAGCTCTCCCCTCTGGTTGGTGAAGCGGCGCTCCGAGACGACCTGGCCGAGGCGCCCGGACTTGCCGTGCCTGATCCTGGCCTCGACCATCGCGGTGGTGACGGTGAGCACGTCGCCGACGATCATCGGCTCGTGGAAGTCGTACTCGTCGGCGCCGTGCACCGTCGCCTTGCCGAAGGGGAAATCGTGCTCGTAGATCGTGCAGGTGAAGAAGTAGAGCCAGAGCAGCGGCCAGGGCGCGACGATGCCGCGATAGCCGCGCGCCTGCGCGGCGGCCGCGTCGAAATGGATCGGATCGAGGTCGCCCATGCAGAGCGCCATGCGGCGCACCGCGCCGAGCTCCACCTGCACCTGCACGGGCTCCCCGAGAGGGCCGATCAGGCCGTCGAGGAAGGCCTGCGCCTCGGCGTCCGTCGGTTCGGTCGTCGTCGCGGACATGGCGTTCCCCCTCACGCGCCGCGCCGCGGCATCTGGACCAGCGCCGAGCCGGGCGTCGTCACCTCGCCGCGCTGGTTGGTGATCCAGCATTCCAGCTCGATCAGCGCGCGGCCGTCCTCCTCCCAGGCGCGCTTCACCCGGCCGTGGAAATGCGCCATGTCGCGCGGCATGGTGGAGCCGCGGTTCTGGTCGGCGAAGCGCAGGATGCGCGCATCCCGTCCCATCCAGCCCTTCACCGTGGTCAGCAGCCAGGAGGCGAGCAGCGGCCCGGAGAGCAGGATGCCCGGCAGGCCCTGCGCCTTCGCGACGTATTCGTCGTGGTGGAACTCCGACTCGTAGTTGTCGCAGGCGCCGGCCCAGCGCACCTGGTGGCCGACCATCATCGGCCCGCGCGTCACCATCGGCAGCTCCTGCCCGTCCCGGAAATCCTCGAAGA
>VFQR01000743.1_pt1 | contig 34976 bp, 27 predicted proteins | sample 3512321 | NCBI WGS metagenome assembly VFQR01 (sample SAMN10412374, study PRJNA504923) | tailings metagenome | isolation source: Relicate 3 Philex TSF1 revegetated site | place: Philippines: Tuba, Benguet | collected 2017-08-29 | reverse complement strand
CTACCATAACCTAAACTCCTAGCTGCTTCTTCTAAAGATGGGTCGATACCTTGTAAGGCTGAACGTACACTCAGCAGCATGTAGGGATAGGTAAACAAAGTAATTGCCAAAACTGTCCCCGGAAAACCATAAATAGAAGGTAATTCTTCTATTCCTAATGGTTGCAGCAACAACTGTAAAAAGCTACCCCGTGGTGCCAATGTTGCTATGAGCGCAAAACTGCCTACATAACTCGGAACCGCTAAGGGTAATGTTGTCGCTACTAACCAAAAACGTCTTCCTGGTAAGTCTGTCCGCACTGTTAAAAATGCCAACGGTATGGCAATTAAGGCGGAAAATAATGTTACCGTCGCTGCCATAGCCGCACTGTTGAAAAAAACCATGACATTGCGGGGACGAGAAATTAATCCCCATAATTCTTCCCCGCCAATGCCTGTGGTGCGAATTACTAAATATAGTAATGGCAGAGCGATCGCAACTGCCACTACTGCTGCGGCTAATGTAAGAAATAAGGGAGGTCTAACCGCTTTCAACTGTTACAAAACTCCTGCCTGTTGTAATAAATTCAATGTTCCGGGTAAGTCATCTAAGTCTGTTAAGCTGACATTAGGCGGATTGAGTTTGCTAATTGGCACTTGTTTTGATGGTGCTGGAATTCCTTTTACTAAAGGATATTCGTTAGTTTCTTGAGCAAAGTAATTTTGGGAACTTTGTTTGAGCAGATAATCAATCAAGGCTTCGGCATCAGCTTTTTGGTCAGTTGTAGTTGTAATTGCTACCCCTGCCACATTAATGATTGATCCTGCATCTTTTTTGGTATAGTGATGAGCAACAGGGAAGTTAGCATTATCTTTTTTGAAGCGATACAAGTAGTAATTGTTCACTAAACCAAGGTGAATTTCTCCCCGTCCCAAAGCTTCAACGATCGCCGAATTTTTCCCGTAATCTTTAACACCATTGGCTTTCATATCTTTGAGCCATTGTAATGTCTTTTGGTCTCCATCTAAGACTCGCATGGCGGTAACAAATGATTGGAATGAACCATTAGTTGGTGCCCAGCCGACTTTCCCGCGCCATTTTGGTTGTGTTAATTGCGAAATTGATGTTGGTAATTCGCTTTGTTTGACTAACTTTGTATTGTAGTCAATTACACGCGCACGCCCGGAAATTCCGAGCCAATGTCCTTTGCTAGAACGAAAGCGAGAATCAACTTTGTTCAGCAATTTGGGCGCAATTGGTAGTGTTAGTTGTTTTTTCTCTAAAGTGCCTAAAGCACCAGCGTCTTGAGCAAAAAACAAGTCTGCACGGCTATTTTTGCCTTCTTCCAAAAGAGCGATCGCTAATTCCGCAGTATCGCCATAACGTACTTGAATATCTTTATTCAAGTCTTTTTTAGCTTTTTCGATTAAAGGCCCGATGAGTTTTTGCTCTCTACCTGAATAGATTACCAGGGTTTTTGTTTGGGCGTCTACAGCTATCCCGATTCCCCAGCCGAGTGTTAAAGCTAGAGCTAATGCTGAAACTTTCAGCAATGGTAAAGTTTTCAATCTTCAGTCCTCCACCTTAATACTTACCAGGAAGTTTTTGCAATAATCTTGTTATTCTCAATCTTTACCATTAACTTGTACTACTAAGCAAGAACATTTCTCAAAAAATTAAAAAGAAGAATTCACCAATTCACCAATTCAGGAATCAGAATCAACAAAAACTGTAGAGACGTAACAGTGCTACGTCTCTACAAGGATTGCGGAGGGCAGAATTTATGGAGATGTATTTTAGATAGAATCTACTAAAAGAGTCGTATTTTAGGAGTAGACCTCTGTCTTTACAATTTATTAACATCCCCACAGCCAATTCTCAACCGCCCGCAGGTTTAATTGTCACTCTGCATGGTTGGGGTGCTAATGCTCAGGATGTAGCATCTTTGTTACCTTTTATTAACTTACCGGATTATCAGTTTGTATTACCCAATGCACCTTTTCCTTATCCCTATTCCTCTGTGGGAAGGGCATGGTACGATTTAAGGGGAGAAAATATGTATGAAGGATTGACAGAAAGTCGGCAATTGTTAATAGACTTTTTGCAATCTTTAGCAACCAGTACTGGGGTGCCCTTGTCACGGACTATTTTGAGTGGATTTTCTCAAGGCGGGGCAATGACTTTAGATGTAGGATCGAAATTACCCCTAGCAGGTTTAGTTGTCATGAGTGGGTATTTACATCCTGATGCGATCGCAGCAGCTAAAGGTGAAATTCCCCCGATTTTAATTACCCACGGTAGAGCTGATGAAGTTGTGCCGGTGCAAGCCGCGTGGAAGGCACGAGAAACTGTAGAGTCTTTGGCAGTGGCAGTAGAATATCACGAATTTGACACGGGGCATGAAATCGATCCACAAACGTTAAAGGTGCTACGAAACTTTGTTGTGAACACAATTGCTTAGTCAAGATTACGATTTTTTTATAAATTCTGGTATAAATGCGGAAAAATTTCACGAAATCAATGACCTGTAATGAGTAATATATATTGGGAGGCTGCAATATAAAGCAACTTCACCCATGCTGAAGGCGAATGCGTGCATAAGGGAGGGGCAAGCATTATGACAACTCTAAGCATTTCCAGAAAAGAAATTGCTGCCATGACTGCGGCAGAAGTAGAACAGCTAGCTACACGTCTAGAACAAGATAACTACAGCAATGCTTTTGAGGGTTTAAATGATTGGCATCTACTCAGAGCGATCGCATTTCAGCGTCCAGAGTTAGTAGAACCCTACATTTATCTGTTAGACTTGGAACCCTATGACGAAGCGTAGTTAAGAGTTAGGAGTTAGGAGTTAGGAGTTGGATATTAATATTGGTAACTACTTGCTCTTAAGTTACTTACTCCTAACTTTTTACCATGACTAATCCAAAATTGAACAGGGTTTTAGTTGCTATAGGTGGCGGTATCGCCGCCTATAAAGTTTGTGAATTGATTTCCACGTTGTTTAAAACTGGGGTGGAAGTGCGAGTCATCCTCACCCGTTCGGCGCAAAAATTTATCACGCCTTTGACTGTCGCCACCCTATCCCGCCATCAAGCATACACAGATGATGATTTTTGGCAACCAACTCACTCTCGTCCGTTGCATATTGAGTTGGGTGAATGGGCAGATGTGATGGTAATTGCTCCCTTGACGGCTAACACATTAGCAAAATTAGCCTACGGTATGGCTGATAATTTGCTCACAAATACTGTGCTGGCTTCTACTTGTCCGGTGTTGTTAGCACCAGCGATGAATACGGATATGTGGGAACAACTATCGGTGCAGCGCAATTGGCAACAGCTGTTGATAGATAGCCGATATCATGGTATGAGTACAGTATCAGGTTTATTAGCTTGCGATCGCGTTGGTGCTGGTAGGATGGCAGAACCGCGAGAGATTCTGACTTACATCCAATCGCTCCTGCACACCCAAGGCAAACGAGATTTAGTCGGTAAACGAGTGTTAGTTAGTGCTGGGGGAACACGAGAGCATCTTGACCCAGTAAGATTTATTGGCAATCCTTCCACAGGTAAAATGGGATTAGCCCTAGCCCAAGCAGCACTCCACCGAGGCGCAAGGGTCACTTTGGTGCATACTCCAAGTTATTGGGAAGTACCATTGGCAGTCCAAGCAATTCCTGTGACGAGTGCCGAGCAAATGCACCACGCGATGGTAGAATATTTAGCCAACGCCGATATCATAGTCATGTCAGCAGCCGTGGCAGATGTCAAACCCAGAGATTATAGTACAGAGAAATTACCCAAGCGATCGCTCCCCGAAGCTTTACCCCTGGAACCCGTACCCGATATCGTCGCTCGATTAGCACAACTCAAACAGTCACATCAAATATTAATTGGATTTGCAGCACAAACTGGGGATATTGTCAATCCTGCGTTAGAAAAATTACAGAACAAGAAACTAGATGCCATCGTTGCGAACCCCATCGACCGGGCAGATACTGGTTTTGGTAGTGATAACAATGAAGCGATATTTTTAGATATCCAAGGGCGGCAGTTAGCGATCGCACCTTGTTCTAAATTAGAAATGGCGCATCAATTATTTGATTTTCTCAACAACGAATTTTGAAAGAAGAATTCAGAATTAAATCAGTCGAGAGTCCGAAAGCTATGAGTCAAGTAGCAACCGAGTCACCATCCACCTGGCGTTTCATCCCAATGCTTCAGGAATCAGGAGGAGTACAAATGGCCATTGATGCTTGGTTGTTCAAGCAATGCGAAGAGGGACAACATCCGCCTACGTTGCGTTTTTATACCTGGCATCCCCACGCCCTCTCCTTGGGACATCTGCAAAAACAATGGCCTGCCCAGTGGCATAATCTAATTTATCAAGGACAGCAACTCGATGTAGTTCGTCGTCCAACGGGAGGTAGAGCCGTTCTCCATCAAGGAGACTTAACCTACGCCTTGATTACAAGAGCGAGTACTGCAAAAAGCTGGGGTATTTATGAAAACATCTGTAACTTTTTGATTCAAGGCTGGCAAAGCTTGGGTGTTGAATTAGATTATGGTTCTGCTGGACGGGGTTACATTCACAATCCCAGTTGCTTCAACACAGCAACAGCCGCAGACTTGGTTACCCCTGATGGAAGTAAATTCATCGGTAGCGCCCAACGCAAGGGAAGAAATACAATTCTGCAACACGGCTCGATGATTTTGTCTACAGACAAAGGTTTATTTGAAGAAATCTTTCAACAATCGGCTCCCTGGAATACCTCGTTTTCTAACGCACAAGAACAGGATAGCTGGATTGTGAAGATTGTGGATACATTGACACAGATAGCAAAACAGTATTTTGGTATAGAATTAGTTACCCAACCATTCACAGAGCAAGAATGGCAGGATATTCTAAAATTGCGATCGCTTTATGAAATGCGACCAGGCACCGTCAATCTAAAATCTAAAATCTAAAATTATTTTAGGGAATGAATACGGTTGACTGGCCAGGATAGACTACTTCAATCACACCCGCCCACGTACACATCAATTTAGATGTATTATTCAGCGCTGGGATGTTAGCAATGAGAACGGTAGGCGAACCGGGTGCCCACGGGGCGGGGATTACGGGTATACAAGGCATGGGCGTCAACACACCCGAAGCAGCTGCTGTGGCGGATGCAACTGTTGGATTGGCTAAAGACGAACACATGCCAAAAGGCATGATATTCACCATTGGTTTGTTATCCATAATGTTCGCATCTGGCGTACCAGTTAATACCCGATTGACAGGCAGAACTACCAACGAACTTGGTGCTACACCAAAGCTACACTTGAGTGTTGCGCCGGAACATACTTGCAGAGCCATAATTTATCCCCTCCACAAATCAAGATACAATTTCCTGGATACTGTAGCGTAACACTCATCAGGTTGTATTGCAAAAACTGAAGACGAATGCATAGATAATTGCTGTAGTGTTTGAGACAACCTGACTCTAACTACTTAAAAATGATAATATACTCGATCAAGATGCGATCGCAATCCAATTATAGGGTTTTTTATGGATGAAGTTTCTGGGAATTTGGCGGCAATTTTTCAAAATGTCAACGAGTGGCTGAAGTTTGCAGAGGCGAAAAATGCTGTTTTACTCGCTTTTGCTGGTGCAGGTATTACTGCAACAGTTACTATCTTAGCCACATTGCAGAACAGCCCAAACTCAGTCCAAATTGGTTTGTTAGCGACAACAGCGCTACTTTGCATTTGTGCCTTAGTCTGTGCTTTTTCATTTTTACCTAAAACAAATTTAGAGCGTCTTCTCTGGAAACAAACTAAGCCGTCTATCAATTCTAGATATCAAGGGAAAGATACAGATAATTTTTATTATTTTGGACATTTACAAAAATATACGTCAACCGGGTTATTGGATGCCCTAAACAAGCATTATTTTGAAGAGAAGCTTGCTAAACCTTACAACAAGCAATACGAAGACGTTGCTAGCCAGATTACTATTAATGCTTTGATTGCATCTTTGAAATTTGAGATTTTTACTTATGGGTTATATACTTTAATATTCTCTATTCTGGCGCTTCCATGTTCAATTTTAATTAGTCTAATTATTTATCGCAAAATTTAAAAGATAATTCAGAATTCAGGAGTCAGCATTCAGAATGCAATCAGTCAATGATTTACATCATTTCTAGTTAATCACTTATTATTAATTTTATGAATAAAAATCAGATCCGAACTGTAGTAGAACTCGATATGATTGGATATGGTAATGTCGCCAAAGAACTAGAAGAACATCTTGGTGTAGAAGTTGTGGAAATGCTCAACAACCAAATTCAGAGTTTTGTTGATGTTGGGCTAAATGCTGTGGGCAAAAATCGTGATGAAGTTGTAAAAGCAAGCAATGGAGATAATGCAGTCATAGTTTTTGAATGTGCTGACGATGCCCATAAGTTTGCCCAAGCTATTTATCAAGAAACTTGGGAGTATAATACCAAAAAAGATGTGCGATCGGCGCAGCGCTGGTTTCGTATTGGTGCAGCAACAGGCAAACTTTATCAAAAGTTTAAAAACGGCAAAGAAATAATTGCAGGGAGTGTTATTACCAGAGCGTATCGATTAGAAGCAGCAGGAAAATCAGGTGATTTTCTGATTGATATCAATACTTATAATCTGCTATCTGAGGAATTAAAAAAAAAGTATGGTTTAGAGGAAACTGTTAGAGGTAAGCTAAGCGAAACATTTCAAGTTCGACGTTGCAAAATGATTCCTGATAGTTCTCAAACCATTGAGAAGCAGCCCAAAGCTGAAGATGACTTTAAAAGCGATTTTGAAAGATATCTTAGTTCTCTGGAAGAAGGACTGAAAAAGGAATTAAGGATATTATATAAGAATAACACGCAAGTCTTTAAGATTATTATTGCTGATGGTGGGTTTCCCACAGAGTTTTTACAAGATGGACAATCAATATATGTGACTATTAATGAATTTTTATCTAAATGTAAAGGTATGTCAAAAAACCAATTAAGTAATATTTTTTCTATATTGTATGAAGAAAATAAAGGTAGTAAGATTTTAGAAAAAGCTGTTAATTTTTTGAATTAAAGTGATGAATAGTGATTTTCAAAAATATATAGGTTTTCTAGAAGAAAAAATTAAAAATCAATTAATTAAATTATATAATAACAACACGCAGGTATTCAAATTTATTATTAGCGACGGTGGCTTTCCTACAGAATTTTTACAAGATGGACAATCAATATATGTGACTGTTAATGAGTTTATTTCTAGATGTAAAGGTTTATCGAGAAGACAATTAGAGCAAATTTTCGCTAAATTATATGAAGAGAATCAAGGTAGCGAAGTTTTACAACAAGCTTTTACATCATTGGTTGCTTATCAAGCGGAAAATAGTTTACCTCAACCCAATGCCGGACTGGAAAATAACTATTTTCTCACATCTAAAATAGCTTTTTCTATTAATCGAGAATCATCTTTGAGTCAATGGATGCCTTTTGAAATAGGAACTATTTGGGGACTTAGACGGCAGAGTTTTATCGGTATTGTTGCAGGTTGTGGAGGTGATGAAATTTATGAAAATTTAGTGTGTGTTGAACAGGAGTTGTTCCATACATTAGAAAATCAACCTGATATTAATTTACCAACGCGATGGTGGATAAAAATAGATATAAATCGCAGGATTCCGCAAGAGAAATCTCAGGTATGGAATGCGGCGTTAGAGCGAAATAATCCGTTAGTTGAATATCTGCAAACAAAGGGGCTGCCAAATGGAATTATTCCTGGCATATTTATAGAAATTAGTGAAGAATCTATATTGAATAAGAATCAAATTTATGAAAATCTTTTAAAATACTGTGAAGCTATTATCAACCAAGTATTTGTAAATAATCAAGTTGGGATTGTTATTAACATTAAGTATTTTCGAGAAAATGTAGATATAAATCAGGAATTAATTTTAAATTTAAAGAATAACATATTAGAGAAATGCTCAAAAATTAACATTCAAACTTTAGGTTTGAAAAAAGCATATCAGCACAGTTGTCGGTGCCAGCAAATTGAGATTAAAAACCTTGCAGCAAGCGACGATTTTCTAAATCGTCGGCAAGGTCTGATATTGGCACGATCGCCAGATGATATTATCATCTCAGATATGTTGATGGATGCTTGGGTTGAAGGTGGCGAACTAAAACCCGAAAGCATTCCTCAAGCTCAAGATTTTGATACCTATAGCAATTCATTTATCAATGAGTTGAGATGGGCTGTTTTGCGACAGTTCCATCAAAATCCCCAAAAAGTTACAAGCGTTATCGAAGAAAAACTAAACGCCAATTTACGCAACCGATATTTACCAGTCTGTGATTTTTGTCTGCATAAAATAACAGCAGAAATTTTTGTTCAACAAGCCACAGATGAACAAATTGAACTTGCTATTCGGGCTGGACGTGAGATTGAGATAAATTTGGCTTTAACTAAGTTTAAGTTCAAAACCTATGAACTTGACAGAGCAATTTTTGCTTGGATACTGTTTGGTAAACTTCCAGATTACGACTTGATTACCCAGCTATTGCGGCTAAACCGAGAACAACGAGCAGTTTTTGGGCTTTGCAACCAGGAAGAATGGCAGCAGCTAAATCATGAAATCATAATTCATATTACTGAAATATTGTGTTCTATATAATACAATTTATGAAAGACATGGGCAAAGTAGGGGAGGTTCTAAATGCTCGCAGACTGGTATTTTTGCTGTTGCATTAAAGCTAGCCCATCAACGACAAAAGCTTTTCTGTCAATTCTGGAAGTCCTGGAAAATCCAGAAAGTGATGCTCAACTCCTCTACTTAGCTTATGATGAATTACGACGAACAGATATTTGGATGCAAGTGTATGCACTGCCCCAAGTGCTACAGTCCCTACACAAGCAACATTTAACCACAGCTATCAACAAAACTATAATCGTTAAGTATTTTGAAGACTTAATTGATAACCTGCCGAAAACAGCAGAAGAAACGTTTAAAAATCTGTTGCTGGGAATGGTTCTAGAAAAGGCAGAACCTGTTGGCATTATCAAGACATTAACAGAAGGTATCAAAGTTAGCCAACGGTATGACAGCGAAATCCGCACCCCTTATCTCGACTTAAAAGAGTTTTTAGCGGAAACTTTGATGATGGCTGTCATTGCTAATCAATTAGAAAATAACACAGAATTTGCGATCGCTCTTGATTCCGAACTAGAAAAAGAAGAATCTCCACTCAAATCACTGCTAGAAAATAGCTTAAATTACAAATTTGGTCGTTTGGCATTTCGCTTAGCAGTAATCATTTATGACTTAACAAAATTTAAAGCTTTTGATGATTTAATTTCCCGAATTGGTGATACTCCCTTTTCTACAGCATCTTTAGAACCTGATTTGTTAGAGACTTCTGCTTATATTTTGATTCAGGACAATTTAAGAAATAATGACAAAAATACAGTAGTAACAGTTAAAAAAATCATACAAGAATCATTAACATTAGAGAATTTACGCCGACTCAAATCCTCCAAAAGTGAGAGACAAAAATACTCTCATACCGAAGATTTCATCGCCCCAGTGCAGCGAATTGTGGAAAATCCCAACCAAGACTTATGTAACAGTTTATCAATTATTTATTGGCAGTCCGTATTATGGGAACTAGCTGCACGTCTTGATTCTACAACCACAGCTGAAGAATTAGCTAAATTTTGGCAGCCTCCCACTGAATTACCATCAAGGATAAAGATAGGATCTCCCTATCGAGAGACATCAGAAAAGTGGAAACAACAACTTGAATCACTGATGAATGTGCGAAATGAAAGAATTTTCATTGAGGTGGAGAAGAAAGAGATATTTTCTCTACCCGAAGAATCAAAATGGATTTTCGGTTCACCTTGGATTCGGCGGCTGCGCGATCGCACTTATAAAGATAAACTATGGTATCCTACAGCCGACACACCGGAAAATTTGGTGCGTTTGATTGTTGGCTCGTGCGTTGCAATTAAGCTTTTGCAAACAAAAAATCAAGCTCATAGTGTTGAACTTAGCAAGCTGATTGCTCACGCCTCAGACGTAATTGAAAAGACTTATGCAAACTGGTTCAAAAATTATAACAAAGATAAAAATGAGCGCAAGAATGTAATCACACAAATCACTTTACCATTAACTGGGTTAGCATTATTTGGCAAACGACAGATTAACCTAGTAGGTACAGGAAAGCTAGAGTCAATATCACCAAATAGCTTCGTTGAAATTCTCCGCAATTGTCACGATTTATCAAACGATAAAAGTGACGAAAAAGACTTCTTAGAATTAGTTTTGCCTGAAGTATTAATGTCGTGGATTACTGATGCTTACATCAATGCAGTTGGACAAAATGGTTCTAAACGCTGGTTGAACTTGATTCCCGAAGTTTACGATTTCCACAAAAAAGGCAACCCGGAAGATACTGTAAAACAAAAAGCAGGGTTGGTGATGCGTTTTCTCTGTCCCGAACAGTTTAAAGATGATGAAACATTAGATTGGCGAAAAAAAATAAAAGGTAATACCTGGAGAATTCATCACCGATGGCTTTTGCTTACCTTACCTAAATTACCTCCAGAAGAATGGCATAAACCAACATGGGATGAAACTCAATTAGATTCTTCTGGCCGTCTTGTCAGAGCATTGGAACGTCTGTCAGCACTTTCATTATTACCTGATGGTGACTCGATTCCAGAAGATATGCAAGGATGGCAGAGTGAATGGGAAGACTGTCTAAACAAAGTCAGTAAATCGGTAGATTTAGACCGTTTTATTCACCTGCGTCTGTTGGAATTGTTAGAGAATAACTTAATTATAGGAAAAGCACCAGAAGCTCAAAGGTTAATTATTTGCATCTTACTGGAATATGGGTATTTATATGACTTAGAACGAATGATTTTTTGGGTTGATGTCACCAATCCAGGAGCAGAATTACAAGAAATTATCTTACAGGCAATGCACAGGTTTTTGATTAAACAAAATTCTGCAAATTTCCTGGAAGTTAGAAACCAGCGTAGCGTACAAGATCCAGTACAAACACACATTTATTTTCAAAAGTTTGAACTTTTTCAAGCTAGAATTACCAAAGCTATTTACTTGAGTGTGGAGAGGAGAAATCAAAGACAAACTCACATTCTCAAAACGATTTATCAGCGTTACCGTGAAAGTAGCATTACAACAAACCTGCGAGTGAAATATTGCGATATTGAAGTGCAAAACACCCGCAAGCAAATTATCCAATCAAAAAATGATAGAGTTGCAGATTGGGCGATACAAGCAGTTGTTTATAACCCCAATAAATTCACGGCAACGATTTTTTATAATGATTTTGATTTGACGGGAATAATCAATTTATTTGAAAGCTCTGAAAAGGAAATTGAAAATCTCAAAAATAGCGTTCAACAAACATTTTATGTTTTGGCTGTAGTTGTCGGAGTTAAGCATTTTACACCAGAAAGAGCTTACTATACTTTTAATTGCGGTCTTTATTTTTATCTTAACTGTAACATAAATAGCCAAAATCAAAGTTATAAAATAGGTGATTATGTGGGCTTAAATCTTCAATATAAAGACAGAAACTGGACGGTAAATACAGAAGACTCTATTCGTCCATTACAGCAAAAATTAAAAATTGGAGATATTGATTGTTTTAAAATAATTGAATACAGAATACCTGGGGACAAAAAACGCAGACTAAGAGTGTTCTGCAAAGATGAACTAATTATCGAAAATCCTGAAGATTTATTTTGGGATGCAGATATTTCTCGCAGGTTTCAGGAGTTTCCTAGACAAGATAGGCTGCAAGTATTTGCACAATACGCACCCAATAATAAATGGATACCTATCGATCGTGATTTTCAAGAACTATTGCTAAATGCTTTCGATGATTTGAACAGTAATATAACAGTGTTGTGCTTAATTGGAGAAGTTGACGGTGAATTTGGTAAGAAAGCTTGGCGCTTCTCTATCCAACCCGGTGAAAATTATATATTAGAGCAGGATCAATTTGTAGAAAATGATGGCAAGGCTTTAGAAGAAAAAATTGCCAATTTAGATAAAGAAAGCAATCAAATAGATAAGCGATCGCCTGGATTATTGATTGCAGTCCAACCAGTTATCCAAAATGATATAGTATATTTATCATTAGTAGATAATAAATTAAATAACACTAATTTAGATATTTTTTATCCCAATCTGCAAATGCCATTCGATGAACGCAATATAGAATGGCGAGAACTTTTCAACGATTCCCAACAAGATTACATCGCAGAAAAAGAAGAAGACGGAAATTGGTATTACAAACTAGAGTCAAATCAGGCTATTGGATATCCGCAAAAAGTAAATGTTTCTTTGCAGGGAATTCCCCATAACTACAAACCACAATATGCTGAATTTATTGTAGACAAATACGGATGGGACTGGCGAACACCTAAAGTCTCTGGTGAACACATCCCATCGAACACAATTACATTAGCAGAAAATGAAGATTGGCAAGAATTTATAGCGCATTGGCTGAATATTAAAGAAGGCGATCGCATTTTGATCAAAACAGTCGTAGGAAAAGTTAATCGTGGAGGAAGCGGATTTATACCTTGTCTCACGAAAGAAGGTATTTTTGTGCAAGTTGAGGCAGAATCCTTAACAATGAAAGTATTACAGGATGGAGATAGACTTAATCTGAATTCCAGAAGGGAAGCAGAAGTAATCAAGGTAAATTGGTCGCAAAAATCGGTGGAAATCAACGATCAAAATATTCCACCAGCAGCAATCGTTAATCGTCATTGTGAAGGTATCTTTATTCAAGTCCCTAAAGGCGAAAGAGGTAATATCTGTCAGTTAATTTGGCAAACAAACGCCGAACCTATTCCCGGTTCACTTTGGATAGAGAATATTTGGGATCTGCACATTCGACCAGGGAGCAAAATCTTTGGTAAGCAGACAAACGATAAATGGGAATTTTACATTGAGTCTCGCACTTGTTTAGTGAGAGGTTTATGGAAAAAAACTGAGTTGCAAAGCAAAAACAAAAATTTGTCTTATCTAGGTATTCCTGAGGGATACCGACAAGCCATCGCTCAATCCCAACCAGGAGAGTTTGTATTTTTAACTCAAAAACAAGAAAAAGTAAATCATTTAGCCACTATCGATCATCACAACAACTTTAAAAACGGCATTAACCTTGGTTCTCGCACCAAAAACACTTCTTCGGGAAACTCTTGGCCAGAACAAGGATATAAGTGGCGGCGTGCGGTGCTAACCCTGCATCAAAATGAACTGTTAATTGGCAATTGTAGTGACTACATTGGTAACGATAATTTATCACTAACTAATGTAGTTTTGACCTTGATTCAAAAAAGTGATGGTTTATTTGAGTTACGTCGAGAATTGCGGCTCAAAGAAGTCCGCCAAACTCAAAGGATCAATGACCATCAAGAGACAGACACCGACGACCAAAAATGGCAAAACAATCTGAATCAATATTGGGAATCACCTTACGACTTAGATGCAACTTTTAATCCTGGCGATCGACAAATTAAACTCAAAAAATACCAAACTCAAGGCGAGCCAATCCAAATTTTAAATTCTGCAATCAACAACTGGACTTTTGTCGTACCCCTAGCACCAAATGAAGAAGCATACGTAGCAGAAGGTAGATATTCTAGCGATGTCAAAGTTCGCTTGTTTAAAAATGAGCAAAATCATATTAGAGCTTCATTTCGCCAAGTTCCCCCTGCAACACCTGATGAATTTAAAAGAGAATTAGGAGCAGGATTTAATCACCTGTTTGAGCTAGAACCGACAAAACTTTATTACGTTGGCATTGAAGAAACCAAAACAGAAAATACAGAAACAGTCCAAATTAAGCATCGTTTTGAGATGGGATATGGAAAAACTCTCGTAGTTCCAGAAAGTCAGTTGAAATATGAAAATCGTAGTTTTAAACGCACAGAACTCTTAATTTTTCACGGTGATTTAATTACCCATATCACTTTTTTGCCTAACGAAATAGAACAGCAAAATGGATGTATTATTAATATCGACAAAGTAAATATACAGTTTTCTTCAGAAGGGCGATCGCTTTATAACCAAAGAAAGAAATACCAAATAGTCCATATACTCCATGTCCTTCACTTGAGAACTGTCAACAACCGCATTGAAGTTACATCTGTTGATGGTTTTCACGACACGAGTACCGATACAGATCAAACAAAACAGAGCTTCAACCGCGTTAGAGCCAAGCTGACACCAGAAAGCGAAAAAAGGTTGTTAAGTCGCCTGCAAGAAACTGCTGATAATTCCCCACAAAAATATGTCATTTATGGGCGGCTAGACGTTAATCGATATGAATACACTTTGGGAGAAGAAATCTTATTCGATCATGTCCGCTTATCTTTTGAGTCTGCCCCAGAAGAACCAAGTCCTTTGGAAAATAATGAGATGGTGTTTATGCAAGCAAATACCATCATTGAAGGCGAGAATGATATGAGCTTGAAACTTTCTCTCCCTGAGATGTTAACTAAAAAGGATATCGGCGCAGATCTGAACAAACAAATCTCGTTGCAGCGGCGACAATTTTCGGTTAGGGAAAATTTACTGGCTCGATTCTCTGATACTGAAGATGGAAAAAGTTATTTTGAAGGACACATTTTACTTGTGAGGCTGAGAAAATTTGAGCGAGGCAAACCTGTGCCATCTTTAATCAAAGATCCTCCATTTCGCAAAACCTCAGTGCTAAATGGTGTAATTGATAGTTCTTCTGATTTGGCCTTAGCATCAGTGCATAAAATTTCCGATCAAAACCAGGTTTCCATCGAATTAAAACCAGGGATTTTCGTGAATCTTGAACCAGAAAATATTGAAACACGCCCTAAGGACTTGACAGAAGGAGCAATTGTTCGGATACAAAAAATCTTTAACCCTGACGCTGAGGATAAATCTTATCGATTCCGTATCAGTTTCGCTGCTTTTAGCGATTTGCGTTATGTTCCCAATTATGAAGATGGAGTGCGCCCTGTTGTCACTCTCCCTAAAAACCACTTATTTGATCCCATTCCTTGGGAAGAAGAAGAAGTAAAAAATAATGCATATTGGCAAGGGCAAGATAAAAGAAACAGTTTTACTATCGGCGGCTTGCCGAATATTCAAGCATCTCCAGGCTGGTATTACCAAACCAAATCTACCTGGAGACAGCCACGAGCCAATAATTTTATCGAATTAATGCAAAAGCGGCATCCCAAAATTGTTTGTTTGGGGATAGATGACCAAGGTTTCGCCAGAATTACTCCTCAATCTCTCGAATTTTACGTAGGCAGGCTGTTTTACACACGAGATAGATTGAATGTCAAGTACATACCCCTGGGCAAAAAAACAGACGACTCAACATGCTGTGAGCTATCTTGGCTGGAACTCTCATTTGGCGATGAGTCGGTGGAAGAAATCATCGCCAGAGCGAGAATGGAGAATTGGCGTTATCACGATCGATCTACGCGAACATGGTCGGCAGAAGATGGCGAATTTAAGCTTAAAGAACTCAAAGATCCTCATAATATCAATACTGGCCCTCTATTTTTTCAGTCGCATCGCAACAATTTGCGATTGCGATATACCACAAAAAATGAATTATTACGCTTTGGTTTTCCAGTTGATGAACTAATTTCAGCACTCAAACAAAAGCCCAGCCAATCCGCTACTTATCCGGTGGCGGGAATTTCGGATAAAGAGGGGTTGTGGATTGAATTAGCACCGGGGCGTGTTGTTGAATTACCCGCGCAGCTTGTTGTTACTTGGAAAACAGAGAAATCCTTGGCAAAACTCAACTGGAAAAATTTTGCCCCAGGCGATCGCGTTGAACTCCAAGTGGTTGCTAGCAATCGATTAGAAATTGAAAAAGTAGCTTTAAAAAAATGGATTTCCGGCCCTCGTAAAGCCTTCGGGAAAAAACGCTGCTTTTTGCCAGTACAACCGGAAAAATCGAAAAAAGGAGCGATCGCTCTTGGTTATGGTTTGTTTACCCTAACCCTACCTTTTACAGATGATACACAGTCTTGGAAAATAGCGATACTGACCCCTGATAATCGCCTGGTGGAAATTAATGAGATACCCGAAAATGAAAGACAGCCAGTTCGAGGCGATACAGTATTTTTGAGTATCAACAAGGCTGGCGAGTTTATTTTGTTAGGGTTGGAAACACTGACAGCAAATCCCATAGATGCCATCGCACCAGAGGAATTAAAAAATCTCCTCCAAGCCGTAGATAACGCTTTACCAGTCACCGTTGAACGAGTGTCTGAAGGGCGCTTATCTTTTTCCACAAAGTTATTAGATGATGCTGCTAATCTGCCAATCGGTCGCATTACTTTTGCCCGCGTCGTTGGTATTTTGCCAGACAAACGCACCGCAGTCCTCCAAAGCGGCAGTGGCTTAATCGAAATGCCCTTGGATGAGATTGTATCAGGTTTACCTCAACCACTTTTCGCTGCCGCCGCCGAAAAACTCAAAAATTCTCAAGATCAACAATCAATTGGTTTACGTGCTGGTGACAGAAATAAACCCAAAGTTGGACTGGAAGAAGAATCTAGTCAAGGAGAAATTTGGGTGGAAGCAGTAGATACAGTATCTGTAAATGATAACGGTCAAGAAAAAATTGGCTTGATTTGTCGCTCTATTGATTCAATGGCTCTTTACTGGTTACCAGCAGAAGAAGCGGCATTCACCAAGCTATCTTTAGAGGGAATTACAGAAGTTTTTCTATCAAAAAATCAACGAAAATTTCCAGTCAAAGTTAATCGAAAAACTGGTTATGTTTCGGTTTTAGAAGTACAAGAAGTTCAGCAACAATTCCGCGATTTAAAAATTGGAGAAGAACTGACTGTCAAAGTGATTATACAAGAGAAAAAAAGTAAGCGATCGCAACGATATTTAGTTGAATCATTTACCACCAAGGTAATTTTAGAGTGCGAAACCTACGATGATGAAATTTTATCTGGCGAAATCTTAGTAGAGGTAATCCGGCGTTCCCAAGAACAAAAATCCATCGCTGTAGTACCTGCTGGAAAAAAACGTCAATCATTAGACTTACCACAATGGATGACCAACTCTTTACCCAACCCTGGAGAACAACGACAGGAATTTAATAATTATTTAAAATGGTGTCACGAAGAGAAAGATAAAAAACCTAATTTAAATGACGAAAAAAATCTCGCCAGACTTCTTTGCTACGTCTACTATGATGCCTTTGATGTCGAGAAAGATAAGTATCCCCGCTTTCAATTAGAAGTTGCCAAAGCGTGGATTGAAAAAAACTTGTCTGCGCCAGAAATCAATGTAGCATTGGCGCTTATGGCTATTTTAGTATTACAAAAAAATAACAACAGAAAAGAAGATGAATTAATCGAACGTTTAAAATTTCATCGCAGTGAAGTAAAAATAGTTGTTCGGGAAAATCAAAAACTGGCTTGCCAAATGACTCAGAATTTAGGTCAAAGGGCACTCCGCAGTATGCACGTAGAAGTCCTACAGCAAAACTGGTTGAATAATAATAATCGCAACAGAAGGTATGGCATTTGGCAGAGACTCCAGCAAATTGACTCAGAACTGCGATCGCGGCAAAAAGTCGAAAAACTTATTGGTACAATTAGACAATTCTGTGACGCTGTAGAATTGAGAAGTAATGAAACAGACATTTTATCCATTTCCGATGGACTTTCAGCAGCATTAGGTGAATTATCAAGCATTTCCACCTTGACTTCCACAAATGCTGAAGTCACCCAAAAATTAATTCAGATTTACCGGACTTTACCGATTACTCAATCAGGCTATCAAGTACCACTTACTGATTGGCACATAAACAGAATACATGAATTATTCCAGTTGATTTCTGTAAATAAATTAGATATTACACTTTTAGAACCTTTAGAAGTTTACAAATCTCAGGTTTATCGCTATGAATCTCGGAATCTACTGCTATGGCTAGAAGATTGGTCAGAATCGCAAATTAAAAAAATTTCCCAGCAGCTTTATGTGGGAAACGAACTCAGCCAATATCGCCAAAAAATTGAGCCAGGACTGAGTAAAGTCCACAATAATTTCCAGCGTATTTTAAATCTGTTAGAGGAGTAAGCCAGCGTGGAAAACAGTACGAATCAACAGGCATCCTTAGAACTACAATTAGAATTACTCCAACAACGGTTGCCCCAAGATCTGGAAGTTTTAGATAACTTAGTTCAAGTCCAAGAAGATTTTGAAAAAGTCACCATAAAAATCAAAAACTGGCAATATAAAGCTGATGAAACTCTAGAAAATTTCCACAGCGAAAGACAGATGTTAGGGCAGAAACTAGCTGATTTAGAAAATCAACAAAGCGAACAAAAAATAATTGGCGATCGCTTGGCGAGCATAGATAATCAAATCACCGAAAATAAATGTAAATTATCTGAAATAAAAACTCAATTAGCAGAAGTTCAACAAAAGCAAATAGAACTGCAAAATCAATTAGCTGATTTCAAAAAATTTCAGCAAAATATGATCGAGAGAGTTCTGCCAAATTTCTATCAGCGATTTGATAACATTAACAGTACTAATACCTTGACTGTTGCACAACAATCAACAAAATGCAGACACGAAGGAAATCCGCCTGGAAGTAAATTTTGTTCTAAGTGCGGTGAAGCTATAAGTTGAGAGGCATGAAGTTTAGGTGTAGGTTGAGTCAAGCAACGCGAAACCCAACATTCATCGGAGTGTTGGGTTTTGTTCCTCAACCTAACCTACAGTAGAGACGTTGCATTGCAACGTCTCTACCAACCATTGCCAATGCCTGGTTTGGGCTATGCCTACGCCAAGCTGGATAATTTGGGCAGAGGGCGGGGGACGTTATACATTAATAAGTGTGTCTGCAATACCGGACTTGTTCTGGCTTAGTTTCAATAGCAAAGGTTTGGAGATGTCTACTTTATCAGAAACTTCTATCCTGGCGGCAATCCTGGTTGTAGCTTTAGGCATTTTGGGTTGGGGCTTTTATCGCGCTAGACCTTTTGGCAAGCTAGGAATCTTGGCCTGGTTACAGTCGGTGGTGTTGATGACTCCGTGGCTATTGTTTTTTGGATTGTTTGCCGTAGGGATTTACATCAACATAGCAGGTATATTGTTCTTAGTGGTGACTTCTGCTGGATTGTACATCTACTTGGGTAGCCAGTTACGAGCCGCTGGGCAAGATGCCATACTCAAGCAACGGGCAACCGAAAGACTCGCCGCCCAGTCATTACCTGAAGAAAATTCCCCACAACCAACAGTTATAGAACTCAAACCCCAGATTCCGCCGATCCCACAAGATGACTTGAATGTAATTAAAAGCATTTTCGGTATTGATACGTTTTTCGCCACAGAAACCATCCCCTACCAAGATGGAGCGATTTTTAAAGGCAATCTGCGGGGAGAACCAGAAGAAATTCACAATCGTTTGAGTGCAAGTTTGCGCCAACGGCTTGGCGATCGCTATCGTTTGTTTTTAGTGGAAAATACAGATGGCAGACCAGTTGTGATTGTCCTCCCCAGTCGCAACGATCCCAAGCCTATGCAGCGATCGCAAAAAGTTTTTGCAGGTATTCTGTTAGTAGCCACCATAGCCACAAATTTGGAAGCTGCCGGATTACTGCTGAATTTTGATTTCTTTACCAATCCCGGACGATTTACAGAAGCTTTGCCCATAGGTGCTGGCATATTTGCAATTTTAGCAGCTCATGAAATCGGTCATTGGTTACTTGCCCGTCGTCACCAAATCCGCCTTAGCTGGCCGTTCTTTCTACCCGCTGTGCAAATTGGCTCCTTTGGCGCAATTACCCGCTTTGAGTCTCTATTACCCAATCGGAAGGTATTATTTGATATTGCCTTGGCAGGGCCAGCCGCAGGTGGTATCGTTTCTTTGGGAATGCTGATTACTGGCTTGCTGCTTTCCCACCCAGGTAGTTTATTTCAATTGCCAAATCAGTTTTTCCAAGGGTCAATTTTGGTGGGAAGCTTGGCGCGAGTTGTTCTTGGTTCTGCCTTGCAGTCACCTTTAGTAAGCGTTCATCCCTTAGTGGTAATTGGTTGGTTGGGGCTAGTAATTACCGCTTTGAACTTAATGCCCGCAGGACAACTAGATGGTGGTCGCATTGTCCAGGCGATTTATGGACGCAAAACCGCACAACGGGCAACTGCGGCAACTTTAATTTTACTGGTGCTAGTGTCTCTCGGTAATGTTCTAGCGATGTACTGGGCGTTCGTGATTTTCTTCTTGCAACGAGATTTAGAACGCCCCAGCTTGAATGAAATCACTGAACCCGACGATGCTAGAGCTGCTTTAGGTCTTTTGGCTCTATTCCTGATGATTACTACTCTTTTACCCCTGACTCCAGCATTGGCTGGACGTTTGGGAATAGGATAGTACTCGTAGTGCCTAAAGATGTACAAGCGATCGCTCATCGTACCCTGATAATACAGAACTAATTGTCACAGATTTTCCTAAAACCTGCGTAAAAACTCTCCACCTCGTTCGTAGAAGGGTTTAGAGGGGTAGGGGAGAAAGCATAATGCATTGCTGCTATAGGACATTTTATAGATTTGTATCAATGATGCTCACAGCGCGTCATATCATGTTTGCCTAATCACTTATCAAAAAAACTCTCCGCGTCTCCGCGTCTCCGTGTCCCCGCGTCCCCGCGTCAGTCCTAATGATAAGTCTTCAGCTGAACATGATATCACTGGATTTTCTGTATCTATGGTTACAACAAATTGCCAAAAATTCGGAGTTAAGCAGGAGATTTCGATGGATGATGATGTTTTAGATTATCAACTGCGTCAGCTAATCAGCGAAGCACAACAACATCCGCCAAATAGTACCGAACAACGGAAGGCGTTGAATAAGTTAATTAAAAAAATTCAGGAATCAGGGAAATTAAACAGATTTCCAAAATGGCAGGATTTTGCTGATTTTGAAGATATTTATCACGAAGCACAAGCAAAAACCTTTATGGAAATTTGCAAAAAAATTCATCAATATTATCCAGAGCATAAAGTAATGGCTTGGGTAAATCAAATATTAGAATAGCGATTTTATGATGTTTTAAAAATAATTAAAAATCGAATCCAAATCTTATCTCTATATCAATTAAATACTGTTAATAATGATTTAGACAGTCATGCTAGTGATGAAAATCATTTGTTAAGAGAATTTATCAAAGACGATCCAGAAGGTATTTTGCAAAATACTTGTATCGGAGAAGATAAAAATGCCAATTTACAAAAAGTATTATTGATGAAACTTAATGAAGAGAAATGGGAAAATATTTCTAAAAAATTAGGTCATCCCATACCAAGACTTTCAGAACTTTATCAACGCAACCTAAAAAAGCCTAAAATCATCGATTATTTTCGGAAATACTTACAGTAAATCACAATCATTCACTCTTGCATAAGGAAAATTCATCATGAACGCTGAGCAAATATCTTTTAAAGTACCCTTAAGTTTTACAGCACACGAAATAGCTGATAAACGAAAAAAAGGCATATCAAATGCTGAGAATGCTAAAAAAATCTATCTCAATACTTTAGCTGTGTATGCAGTTAATTATTATCTTGACTGTATGGGCTTTGAAACTAATTGGTCAGATTACGAATTAGAACAATTCCATATTCCCCAAGTGATTGTCATGCGGGAACCTGTACCGGATAAAGTAGCACAGGAGTTTTCAAAGTATTTTCTACAAGAGTTTACTAGTGGGAAATCTCTATGTATTGATTTGGAGGTAAAAAATGTCGGTAAAATTGAATGTCGTCCTGTGTTCCCAGATGCAGAATATTTAGAAATTCCCACTGAAGTGAGGTCAGATAGAATTGGTTATGTCGCCGTACAGTTTAGCCAATCGTTAAAGTCAGCGACAATTTTAGGGTTTACTACTCAACCAGCAGCCAAAGTTCATCTTAGTCAATTGCAATCTGTAGATAATTTACTCGATTATTTGACTCAGAAAGAACAATCTGCAAAAGTGAATATTAGGCAATGGCTAGAAGGATTGATTACAGAAGGTTGGCAGACAGTTGATGAGATGTTTAACCCGCAAGAAATGAGCCTAAGATTTGCCAGATTTTTTAGTATTACACGCGGTAAAAAATTTGATTTAGGTTTGCAATTAAACGGTACATCTGTTGCTTTGATTGTAAAACTGAATTCGGAAAGTCAGGAGAAAATACAAAATCAGGAAGACATTAATATTGTGGTACAACTGCATCCCTTAGAAGCTGCGTGTTTACCTCCAGGATTAAAGTTAGCTGTAGTTGAGGAAAATGGGAAAGAAGTAGATGCTGTTATTTCTCGTCAGAAAGATAATTGGATTGAAATTGAATTCAGTGCCGAATTAGATGAGAAATTTAGTGTTGAGATAATTTCAAGTGAGTCAAAAGTTACGCAGAATTTTGTTGTATAATTATCATTGCTGCTCTAAACCAATACGCTTGGGTTGAGGAACAAAATTTAACATTAAATGTTAATTGTTGGGTTTGATTTTATTCAACCCAACATGAGGATTTTTTACGAATGTTTTAGGAATGCTTATATAAAGAAAAATACATAATTATATCTACTATGAAAAAGCTGGTTATTTTTAAATTTGATGGGAATTTTGAATCGGGATTTCAAGTAAATTTAGAAGTAGCAAATGAAGGAGAGCGAGCTTATCGAACAATTCCAGCTAAGTTACCTCCAAATATTACTATCCCTAACTTATTGAATAATTTTCACGAGATATATTGCAGTCGCTACGGTCTATTTAGGGTTAAATCTAAAGGAAGTTGCAGGGTCGATATTGAATCTTTAAATAAAGAATGCACAGAAGAATCTAAAAAGTTAGGTGCTAGCTTGAATCAATGGCTAAATTCACCAGATTTTAGGGCAATTGTCAAGGATTTTACAGAATTAAAGTCTCAAGATGAAATTAGAATAATTATTACAACTTCTTGCCATGAATTACGTCAGCTTCCCTGGGATTTGTGGGATGTTTTAACTAAGTTACCGTTGGTAGAAGTGGCTTTAAGTTCGCCGAATGCTGAACTGGGGGAAAGACCTTACAGAGAAAAGATTAGAATTTTAATTATTTTAGGCGATCGCACCGGAATTAATATAGACAAAGATAAACAATATTTGCAAAGTTTCTGTGGCAATGATGCCGAAATTATTTTAATTGATAACCCATCTCGTGAGGAATTAAATCATTATCTGCAAGATAATCTGGGGTGGGATATATTGTTTTTCTCTGGACATTCCCAAACTCAAGGAATGCAGGGAAGGATTTATTTAAATGACAGCGATAGTTTGACGATGGCAGAATTAAGAGATGCTTTGCAAGTAGCAATTCAAAGAAGATTGCAAATAGCGTTTTTTAATTCTTGTGATGGTTTAGGAATTGCTTATGAATTAGAACAATTGAATATCCCCCAAGTGATTGTGATGCGGGAACCTGTACCTGATAAAGTAGCACAGGAGTTTTTAAAGTATTTCCTACAACAGTTTACTAGTGGGAAGTCTCTCTATATTTCTGTGAAAAATGCGCGGTTGGAGTTAGAAAAACTTGAGTCAGAATTTCCTTGTGCTAGTTGGCTTCCTGTAATTGTCCAAAATCAAACGGAAACTCCACCAACTTGGCAAAGTTTAGGGATAATTTCTTTCTGTCCCTACCAAGGTTTAGAGAAATTTACAGAAGAAAAGGCGAAGTATTTTTTTGGTAGAGATAAGGCGACTTCTGGATTAGTTGCTGCTGTTAATAATAGACCTTTGGTTGCTGTGATTGGTGCTTCGGGAAGCGGGAAATCATCGCTGGTGTTTGCTGGGTTAATTCCGCAACTGCGTCGGGATACTGTTAATAATTGGTTGATTCTGTCGTTTCGTCCGGGGAAAAATCCTTTTGAATCTTTGGCTGTGGCGTTAGTTTCGGCGTTAAATTTACCGGAAGATGAGCGACGTTTGGTAGAATTGGAACTTGATGTGAGTTTGAAGGGCGATCGCTCCACGCTGCAAAATTTTATCACAGACTTAACTGATGGCGATCGGCTTGGTGAAGACGTGACGCGAGTGCTGTTGATAGCCGACCAATTTGAAGAAATTTATACCCTTTGTACGGAATCTGAATCACGCAAAACTTTCTTAGATAGTTTGCTGCAAGCGGTAAAAAATGCACCGTTTTTTACCCTGGTGCTAACCTTGCGGGCAGATTTTTTAAGTAGGGCGCTTGATGATTACGAACCTTTTGGCAGGGCGTTGCAGGAGTATCAACTAGAACCTGTTGTGCGGATGAGTCGTCAGGAGTTGGAGGAAGCCATTACACGTCCTGCAACTCAATTGGGCTTTGAGTTTGAGCAGGGTTTAAGCAATACCATAATTAATGATATCCAAGATGGTGATGGGCGTTTGCCGTTGCTGGAGTTTACCCTGACTAAGTTGTGGAAGCAGCAGCATTCTGGGAGGTTGACGCATCAGGCGTATAAAAATATTGGCGGTGTGGAGAAAGCGCTGGCGAATGACGCTGAGGCGGTTTATGCAGACTTGAGTGAGTCGGAACGAGAAAAAGCGCAACGGGTATTTATTCAGTTGGTGCAACCGGGGGAAGGAACGGAAGATACCCGCAGGTTGGCGACGAGTGAGGAAGTGGGGGGAGATAATTGGGATTTGGTGACGCACTTGGCGGATAAGCGGTTGGTGGTGACGAACCGCAATGAGTCTACCAATGAGGAAACGGTGGAAGTTGTGCATGAGGCGTTGATTCGCCATTGGGGACAGTTGCGGGGATGGATGCAGGAGAACCGCAAGTTTCGCATTTGGCAACAAGGGTTGATGGTGGCGTTGCAGCAATGGGTGGATAGTAATAGGGATGATGGGGCTTTGTTGCGGAGTGCGACTTTGGCTGTGGCTGAGGATTGGTTGCAGCAACGAGGTGGGGAAGTTAGTAAGGCGCAGCGACGGTTTATTGAGAAGAGTGTGGCGTTGCGGGAGTCCGGTGTTAAGAGCGTCAGCTTTAGCCCAGATGGCAAAACCCTTGCTTCTGCATCAAATGGGACAATAATTTTGTGGAATTTCGATCTAGATAATTTGCTGGTGCGAGGTTGTGGCTTAATACAAGGCTACCTGCAAAATAACCTCAATGTTAGCGCAGAAGATAGGCGTTTGTGTGACGACATCAAGCGTTGAGGTCATTCACCTCCCCCACTATCTGTAAAATACGAGTATACAAAGCATCCGCAACTCTGAAACCTGCTGTTGCAATCAACCCATCCATCACAGGTTTGACAGCGACAATATTAGTGAAACGTATCATTACTTCCCCAATTCTTGCAAAATCGCCTCAATAGTTGCCTTTAGTTGGGGCAAATTCTGCTCAATCACGCCCCAAACTCGATTTAAATTCACCTTCAAATAATCATGAATCAGTACATCTCTAAAACCAGCTACTTGCTGCCAAGGTACATCTGGGTAAACTGCTCTGATTTCGGGAGATAACCGCTTCGTTGCTTCCCCAATAATTTCAAAATTTCTAATTACCGCATCTTGAATTATTGTGGTTTGCAAAAATACCTCTTTGCCATCACGAGTATAAGACTCTATGCGCTCGATACATTCAAAGATGTTGCTCAAGTACAGCCAATCGTCTCTCATAACGCCACAGCTTCCCGCAACACTTTATCTCTAATCAACTCATGTAGAGTTGCTGGTTCAGTTACATCCACTTTACGTCCTAGCAATTCTTCCAAGGACTGCATCAAAGCAATTTGGTCTAGTAAGGTTCGTTGTGGTTCAAGTTCCACCAGAAAATCTACATCACTGTCTAGTCTTGCTTCTCCTCTCGCCACAGAACCAAACACCCGGACATTATACGCTCCGTACAAAGCCGCAATTCTCAAAATTTCTTCCCGATAAGCTTTAAGTATTTCATCAATGCCCATAGCCTAACCCAAAATGATTTCAACAAATCTCTACCTCTAGTTTGGCATTTTCAGGCATCTTCTGCTCTTTGGGTAAACGCTTCTCATACTAACCTGCCCTAATCACAATCACAACCTACCCAATTCCCGCAAATTTTTCAAATCGAGTTCAAAATCTTCTATTTCATAAGAATACAGAGGAATTTTGCGTTCTTGAAGCAACTGTTGAAACTGTATTTTATCCATTTCTGCCAACTTGCTAGCATATCCAAGGGGAAGTTTTCCCGATGCAAACAGCAATAGAGCAATTTCCTGTTTAAATTCGGCTGCTGTCATTCCACTAGCACGCAAAGTATCATCTGATATGATGACGCTCATTTTTCCCTCTTGCTAAAAATTTCAGTGGATTAAATAATCTGAGCATTATCGCTGACGCAATTCAAGTTTGTAGGGATTTTATGTGCATGACTATCTCAATAATAACCCCGATGTCAGCCCAACAGGCGAACAAGAGGGCGAACGGTTGTTCGCCCCTACCATTTTGATCGAATATTGGGATGTAGTTGGTCTGTGTTCCACGATTTTGGGTTGTTTTGGATATAGTGACGAATTTTTTCTAATGATGATTGATTACCAACGATGTGTTCGTAATAATTTCTTTGCCATACAGGTGTACCAGGTGCGTTGCGGATTGTATTAATACGAGTGGTAGCAGCAGATTTAAATCCGGCGATCGCAGATGAAAGCGATCGCGGTTTCATAGGTGGGGCTACTCTTTGCGAATTATCGTTGGTTGCGGGGGAATCATCGGAGGGCAAACAGCTGGAGGGCAAACAGCCGTTTGCCCCTACGGGTGGTTGGTGGGCGATGTCTGCGACGGGCTGCGCCAACGCAATTATTGTGTGAAAATGGTTCGGCATGACGATCCATTCGTCTAATTCAATTTCTTGACGAATTTTTGCAGATTTGACCCATTCTTCAGCGATGATTTTGCCATATTCATTCAATACCATTTCGTCATTAACGATTTCACCAAACAAACATTGTCTTTTGTGGGTACAAATCGTCACGAAATAAAATCCAGCAGAAGAATAATCGTATCCCTTCAGGCGGATAGAATTGCGATCGTGTATTTCTGGGTTATATTTCATCGAATTTATCGAATAGGTTAACCACATTTATTTTTCCCAATACCCCAACCAAATCAACGGTAGGGGCGAACGGTTGTTCGCCCGTTGTTCGCCCGTTGTTCGCCCGTTGTTCGCCCGTTGTTTGACCGTTGTTTGACCGTTGTTTGCCCGTAAGAGAATTACGAAAATCTTTTTCCTAGAATGCGTAAGAACACGGTTGTCATCTCGTAGAAGTAATCAAAGGCGTTCAAACGAAGCAAATAGACGTTTACGATTATGGCATCCTCATACATTCGCAAAATCTTTTTCACTACATTAGGTCTTAGCAGCAGCGTTTTCCTAAACCTCAATACAGCAGGTTTCGCGCAAGCAATAATTTCATTACCATCACTTTCAACTACTACAAATGCATCAACTTCTACCCCACGATTACAACCGAAAAAGAATAATCTGCAATGGTTTTACAGCGTAGCAGAAAGAATAATTCGTGCTAATGGACTTGATGACCATCCCTGGCGTTTTCAAATCACTAATGAATATAATATCAATGCATACGCAGATGAGTTAAACAAAATTGTAATTTACAAAGGCTTGTTAGACCAAATACACGGTGATGATGCAGCTTTAGCTTTTATTATCAGCCATGAATTAGCCCACCATACACAACGCCATTTTGCACAGCAAGAAGAAGCAGAAGCTAGTTTAAAAGAAAAATTACTCAAAGAAGCAGAATCAGAATATTACAATTTGATTGTACAAGAATGGAGAAAATCCAAAAATCCTATATCAACCGCTACAATAAATGCAATCAAACAACGAATTATTCTTCAGAAAAAACAAGAATTTGAGATAACGATGCAAGCATTAAGTCGCCAGCATGAATTTCAAGCAGATGAAATCGGTTACACCTATATGATTAAAGCTGGCTATGAGATAAATGGAGGTTTGCGAGTCTTGAACCTATTTTCGCGTTTACCTTCAGATTACACAGAAATTAGCAGCCATCCACCGACACAACAAAGAATCAATGCTTTAAAGCAGGTAATGAATAAATATTTGTGGTTCGCTTTATGGATAGATGGCAATGAGCGATTAAAAAATAATCCTCAACCACTAAAATTAGATTTATCGGAAGATGGAGTATCTTTGCGAATCAACTCCAGATTTGTTTCACGATAAATATCGCTGCGTATGCTTTTCAGATCCCCTATGCGTCGCAACGATCCAATTTTGTCACAGTGCATAAGTTCTATAGCAATTCTGAATCATTAGTGAGAAACAAGATCCCCGACTTCTCAAAGAAGTCGGGGATCTGCGAAGGATTGCTATAGTTGTTAGAAAAATTAACTTTATGGTTTCCAATCGGCAAGTATATTCGGGTAAGTCGTTGGTGTGGGGAAAATTTTCTGGAAACTGGTTTGACGATCTAGAGGCTTTTCTTTGCTCATGTTCCAGAGAGTTTCATAGAAAAAGAAAGAGACTCCAGCAAAGTTGCGATCGCGTACTTTTTGCACTTGTGTCTGAATTTGTTGCATGGGTATAGATCTATTCTTTAAACCAGCTAAAATGCCAATACTCACGGGAATATGACTCTTTGCAGCTATAACTTCTGGATACTCTAATTCCCTAACAAAAACATTCAAATCATCCCGATAGATTTGCAAAACCAAATCTTCAACAATACCCATCCGTTCCCACTTCTGCCAGTCTGCTAAAAAGTATTCGTAAGAAAAACGTTGAGGATTGGGTGCAACAGAAACAATGCAATCTTTTTTAGTGGCTTTGATGGCTGCGAATACCCGCTTCATAAAGTTGGTGATTTTGTTAGCTCTCCAACGTACCCATTCTGGATCTTTAGAGTTTTTAGAAGGAGCTTGACCACGGTGTTCTTTCTTATAAAGTGCCACTGTATAAGCATCGTATCCTAGTTCTGAAGGTAAGCCAAAATGGTCATCAAATTGGATGCCGTCGATGTCGTAATTTCTAACAATCTCAACGATTAAATCTTGGATAAATTGTTGCACTTCTGGGCGAAAAGGATTTAGCCAAACCCGATTATGCGTCCCTTCTTTGACAATCCGCGTTCCATCGCTGCGACTGGTAAGCCATTGGGGACGATTTTTAGCCAGTAGGGAATCCGCTGGTGCCATAAAGCCAAATTCAAACCAGGGAATGACTGTTAATCCTTTTTGGTGTCCCACATCCACAATTTCTTTGAGCATGTCTCGCCCTCGCAGCCCTGGTGTAGGATCGATCGCTCGCCCAATCACTTTCGCTGCAACTTTGCTAGGATACAATGTATACCCCCAATTCCAAACTGCTGGATATACGGTGTTAAAATTGAGTTCATCAAGACGTTGTAAAGATCCCTTCAGGCGATCGCGCTCAAATAACACATCACTATCAATATTTGTTAACCACACTCCCCTTAATTCATGCGTCGGTAATTTCTCAGGAGTAGTTTGAGCCTTCAAGGGCAATGATAACATCACCGTAGCCACCACACTCAAGCTAACCATCACCACAAATAACCCCGACTTCCAGCTTTGGTGAATATTCCCAAACCCAACACACCACTTGACAAAGCTTTTCATCATCTACCACAGGTACGATCAAATTATCGTTTCGATTGTATGCTGTAAAAGGGACTGGGGACTGGGGAGTAGTTATTAATTCTTATCCCTTACTCCCTCATCCCCCTCATCTCGCCAGTCCCCATTCACTATTGGGCGCTAGCTGTAATCTGATTCCAAGCTTTAACTACTGTTTGTAAATTGCTTGGCAGATTATTTTGAGAAATATCGTTGTACTGAACCGTATTTTTTTGGCTGGTGAGAGTGTAGGTGATATAGTCAGCAGCACCGCTGGGTGCTGGGTAACTGAGATTCTGGAATTGAGTAAATTTATAGCGTTCTAGCGATCGCAAAAATTGTCGCACTTGTTGTACAGAAACACGGCGAACACTACGTTCAGAATCATTAGCATCACCAATCCGCACCCGAATCAATTGCCCATTTTTGAGTAAAACTGTTTCGTAAGTTCTACCAGCAAAACCCCCACTGGAGATTTGCCGAAATACTATATCTCGATCTAACGGCGGTGGTAACTCGCTGACTGGAATTCGCACAGGTGTAAGCGTACTTTGGTTAGCCTTTTCATTCAGCCTAACTATCGAACCTGTTTGATTGGTGTGATAAACCAAAGTTTGTTTGCGTCCACCAACAACTACCCGCCAGCCTGGTATCAAAGCTTGGGTACAGAATTCATCAGCGTTCGCTAATTCTAAACAGCCATTTTTCCAAGTTCGCTGTTGAGATTCAACAATTGTCAGTTGAGAAATGGGCTGTTGTAAACGTTTAGATGCAGCCTCGAAAACAGCATTTTTTACAGATGTAGGTAATTGATTTGAGGAAGTATTTGTCGAGGCTAAACGTAGCGAGCGCCCATCATTACTAGTATGATAAATCCAATTTTGTTTGCCATTAGATACCACAACCCGCCAACCACTAACTAACGCTTCGGTGCAGGCTTCATCTGGTTGAGGTAATCCTAAACAACCATTGCTCCAAGTCTGTTGATTATAGTTACTAATTTTCAGTTCCCTAGTCGAAATTCCCTCTCTGCGGGCTAAATCTTGCAGCACCGCGTTAGCCACTGGACGCGGCAAGCGATTTGATTTAGTATTGTCTTTAGAAACATCACTGCTCGTCTCTAGTGACAAATTCACAGAAGACGCTGTGGCATCTTTAGTGAGTGTTAAACCGCTGGTAACAGATAAAATACCAGTCAACACCAAAGCCGTGAAAATTCGTGCTTGATTAGCACTAAAATAAGTCTTCGACATGATTTTCATATTAATATACTGCTATTAGTCAATAGTTATAAAACTAAATAAATAATATCTAACTACTCAAAACAATAAACTATATAATCCCAGAACTTCGTTAGTTGGGACTAGCTTAATGTCTGTATTTTGCAGCAGATATCAAGACAGACGCTAATGTAATGATTCTTTGTTCCTGAACTGTACTTTATGTCAATCAAAGAACATCAACCTTATTATCTGGTAACATTTCCTGGCTTATCCAGCAAAAACTTTTCTCTGGGTGCTACCAATTTGAAAAATAATTACGATTCTGATATTGGCTTCCCTACCTTAAACTTTCTGACGTTTAGGCGCTAATCGGTTGTTGTTCGGATTCGACTAACTCATGATTACGTCCATCAAATCTAATAGTAGTAGATGCCCAATCTTTGAAATCGGGTGCTAACCAGACTAGCTTGCAGAGAATTTCATCGTTAACCCACAACACCAAGGGAAACTTAAACTGTTTGCGAAACTCATCCCGCATGATGTTGGTACTGATGATTAGTTGATTGATTGCCGCTACAGATTCTAAACCCCGTACCATCAAGGCTTCGGGTTGAGTAGTACCAATTGTATTGGCGATCGCAGTGTACAACGTATCAGCCGTAGGTGTAAGCAGGATTTCCGGTATGTCTGCTGATGAAAATTCTGTTAACAAATTCAGAATTTGCTGCTGTCTTTCAACACAGTTACAACAGGCTAAAATCACTGAAAACTCTCCAGCAGAAACCATCATCGCCCTTGCCAGCCTCTTGGTGGCTGCTGTGCTGTGAACTGTAGCGTTTTCCAAACTAGTTAAGCCGATCATTTACAAAAATCCTGCTTTCTATATTAAAAATAGCTGATCGTTATTCAGTTATTCTACCCTATTGGTTTTTACTCAAAAGTGTTAAACAATAATTTCGATGAAATTTATCAAGTGAATTTTAACATATTTTTATACTTGCTTCAAATAATCAGAATATTGTAAATCGTCACAGATTTATAATTCAGGTTTAATGTGAAGACAACATCAACATTTGATTAAACAAAAGGGAAAAGCCTAAAATTAGCACTTGCGTGATTACTCTGTACTTTAGATATTTTTCGTATCTGGCAGTCATTCAGTAATCTAAAGCTAAAAATCAGTTAAAATATATACTCAGCATAAGTCTAATAATAAAGATTGGCAAGTGGGTGTAGCTAGGTGCGCCCTTTAATTAGTAACTTATTCAAATAAAAAAATCTTCCTCCATTGGTTCATCTTATTTCAGGAAATAAGCTGTTCCACATATCTAAATTTGATGAAAATCTTGTGGGGTGGGCATCTTGCCCGCCCTAATTATGCAATTTAAATGTGGAAGAGCGTTACCTTCAGCCCACACGTGAAGTAATAGAGCCGTGGTACCCTACAACTCAATGCCAAGATTTTGAGAAATGTGGTGCGAGTCATCCGTTTGATAGAAGTGTAAATTAAAGATGTCGCCCCATTAGTGAGAGGACATGGCATTTTTAGCTTTCTAAGATCAGCTCAGAACGTCGGACTATAAGTCATGCATGATCTGGAGGGAAAATGCAACACGATGAGTTTATTGGACAGGTGCAAAATCGCGCCCATCTTAGTTCGCGTGGTGATGCAGAACTCGCAACCCGCGCGACTCTGGAGACGTTAGCGGAACGATTAGCTAAAGGTGAGCCTTTCAATGCTGCTGCCCAACTACCAAGAGGCATTGCAGAATATATGCGACATGAATATGCAGGTGCCGGAGAACGTTTCTCTATTGATGAATTTTTTGAGCGAGTCAGCCAAAGAGAAAGTGTAGAGCTACCAGATGCTGTTCATCATGCCCGTGTAGTCATTGAGGTATTGACTGAAGCGATTAGCAGAGGCGAGATCAATGATATTCGCTCTCAACTGCCATCAGAATTCGATCCGTTGTTTGAGTCCGGCAGTAAAGGACAAATGCGTTTAAATACTTAAAAATTTTGTAAATTCATCAGGAGTGTTACACCATGCTATTAAAAGACAGGAGGTTTGCAGGTCAACTTTTAGCTCAGGAGTTAGTTGCTTATGCTAATCGCTCAGATGTTGTGGTTTTAGGGTTACCAAGGGGTGGCGTACCAGTTGCTTTTGAGGTTGCCAAAGCCTTAAATGCTCCCTTAGATGTTTTAGTGGTACGTAAATTGGGTGTGCCCGATCAAGAAGAACTAGCAATGGGAGCGATCGCTTCTGGTGGTGTGCGGATACTGAATAAACATATTATCAGCTTGGTGAACATCTCCGACGAAGTAATTGCCAGGGTCGCAGTGCAAGAAGAACGAGAACTAGAGCGACGGGAACAGCTTTATCGAGGCAATCGCCCCTTTCCCAACTTACGCGGACGCACAGTAATTTTGGTAGATGATGGTTTAGCCACAGGTGCAACTATGTGGGCTGCTACTGTAGCTGTACAGAAACAACAACCGTCTGCCATTGTTATTGCTGTGCCCGTAGCGGCAGCTGAAACTTGTGAACAGTTAGAACCTGAAGTCAACCAAATCGCTTGCGTCTCCAAACCCAGCCCTTTCTACAGCGTTGGTCTTTGGTACGAAAACTTTCCCCAAACTACAGATGAAGAAGTCCGAGAATTACTCATCAAAGGCGCAAAGAATGGTCAACCATTATTTGCTGGGTGAGAGGAAGTGTTGAGTTAGGAGTTAGGAGTTAGGAGTTAGGAGTTGGGAGTTGGGAGTTTGGAGTTATTATTCTCTCCTGTGCCTCTCTGCTCCCATGCCCCATACCAAATGACAGGATGACGCTGGCTGAACAAGGGATTAAACTATGGATAATATGAAATGTTGCTTTTAGCACCTCTTACATAAATTTAATTGCATTGTTAAATCTAACGTCTCATCCTGCTATATCTAATACTAATTATGTCAGTGTATCAAGGAACTTGTGGGGAAACCACCGATGTGATTATTGGTGTTCATAACCAAGAAAACGGTGAATTACAACCAAATTCTGCTCCTGTAGGTGCCCTTGCCACAAGACAAGGAACTTTTTCTTCGTTTCTTGCTCCCTTGACTCAAGATACTTTTAAGCAGGTTGTTAAGGATGTTGAGCAAAAATTACAGATTGTGCATCAAACCCTATCGATGTTGGATTCTCAGGGGTTTGAAAATATCCTGCAAGAAATGTTGCATTCGATTACTTTGAAAACCGGGGAATTACTGGGGGCAGACCGGACGACAATCTTTTTATTGGATGAAGAAAAACAAGAACTCTGGTCGATTGTAGCCGAGGGTGAGGGCGATCGCTCTTTAGAAATTCGCATCCCCGCCAATAAAGGTATCGGTGGTGAGGTGGCTACTTTTAAGCAAGTTATCAATATTCCCTTTGATTTTTATGATGACCCGCGATCGCATTTTGCCCAAGCACAAGAAAAAAGAACTGGCTATCGCACTTACACAATGCTGGCTTTGCCGTTATTAAATGAACATGGGCAATTAGTCGCAGTAGTACAATTACTGAATAAATTAAAATCTGCTAGTAATCCCAACGCCCCACTTGCAGAGCGCATTGATACTCACGGTTTTATCTGTGCTGACGAACAATTATTTCAAGAATTTGCTCCTTCGATTCGACTGATTTTAGAATCATCTCGCTCTTTTTATGTAGCTACCCAAAAACAAAGAGCTGTGGCGGCGTTGATGAAAGCAATCAAGTCGCTTTCTCAAAGCAGTCTCGATTTAGAAGATACCCTCAAGCGGGTGATGGATGAAGCCAAGGAGTTGATGAATGCCGATCGCAGTACACTATGGTTAATAGACCGCGATCGTCAAGAATTGTGGACGAAAATCACCCAAGATGATGGCTCAACGAAGGAGTTACGCGTCCCTATCGGTAAAGGCTTTGCTGGGATAGTAGCCGCATCCGGTAAAAAGCTCAATATTGCCTTTGATTTATACGACGATCCCGACTCAGAGACAGCCAAACAACTCGACCAGCAAAATGGCTATCGCACCTGTAGTTTACTTT
>VFQR01000742.1_pt1 | contig 35012 bp, 31 predicted proteins | sample 3512321 | NCBI WGS metagenome assembly VFQR01 (sample SAMN10412374, study PRJNA504923) | tailings metagenome | isolation source: Relicate 3 Philex TSF1 revegetated site | place: Philippines: Tuba, Benguet | collected 2017-08-29 | reverse complement strand
GAGGCGACGGTGTCGTGGGGCGGCCCGGAGATGATCTGGGAGAACGACTGGGACGCCGGCGTGCTGGTGAAGGCCGAGGCCGGCGAGAGCGGGATCACCGTGCGCATGTACTCGTCCAAGCTCGGCCGGCGGGTCGAGACCGAGACGATCGGGAACCCGGTGGAGGGGACCGCGTTCCGCGTGGAGTACACGCGCAAGGTGTGGGCCGGGTCGAAGCTGAAGCGCGACGAGCGGTACACCTGGAACTACAAGGCGCCGCCCGCCGACGAGTAGCGCCCGGGTGGGGGTAGCCTCACCCTGTGGATGACTGGCTCTCCGATGCCTTCCCCGTCGTCCGCGCGTTCGACGAGGAGGTCATCCGCGCGGGCTTCCGCCCCGCGCAGATGGTGCTGCTCGCGTTCCTCGTGACCTTCGGGTGCGTGCGGGCCTACACGCACATGACGCGGCGGGGGATCGGACCCGGGAACCTGTCGCTGGGGACGGTGCGGATCCACCACATGGTCCCCGGGATCTTCCTCATCCTGGGCGCCGGCTTCGCGGAGATCGCCTTCGACCCGGACCCCCCGTGGTACCTGTGGTGGCTCATCCCCACGGCCTTCGGGGTGGGCGCCGCCCTGGTCCTCGACGAGTACGCGCTGTGGCTGCACCTGCGCGACGTCTACTGGACCGAGGAGGGCCGCCGCTCGATCGACGCGGTGATCATCGCGGCGGTGCTGATCGCGATGGTGGCCCTGGGGGCGCCGTTCTGGGGGCGGGTGATCGAGGGCGCCAACCCGACCGGCGGGGTCCTGATCGTCACGTACCACGTGCTCTCGGTGGGCACGGCCGTGGTCTGCCTGCTGAAGGGCAAGTGGGTGACCGGCGTGGTCGGGTTCCTGCTGTGGCCCGTCGGCCTGGTGGGCGCGCTGCGGGCCGCGCGGCCGGGGTCGTGGTGGGACCGGCGGTGGGGTGCATCCACCCCCGCGCCCGAGCTCGAGGCCTAGGCCGGCTCGTCCCGCTCGCGGAGGAACTTCTCCAGCTCCGCCGCCAGCTCGTCGCCGGTGGGGAGGGGGGTGGCCGGCTCGTCGTCCTCGGCGCGGTCGGCGGCGTCCTCGAGCTGCTCCACGAGCTGCCGCAGCCGCGGCTCGGCCTCGACGGCGCGGGCGACCTGACGCTCGAAGGTCTGGGCGGCCTCCTCCAGCTCCCCGACGTCCACCTGCACCCCGCTCACCTGCTCGAGCGCCCGGATGAGCGCGAGGGAGCCCTTGGAGTTGGTGAGGCCGGCGGCGTAGTGGGAGACGGGCGCCCACATGGACACCGACTCGAAGCCCGCCTCGGTGGCCGCGTGGTGCAGCACGCCCACGATCCCCGTGGGGCCCGCGTACTGCGGCGAGCGGAAGTTCATCCCGGCGATGAGCGCCGGGTCGGACGCCATGCCGGTGAGGCGGATCGGGTGGTTGTGGACGACGTCGGCGAGTAAGGAGCCGAGGGTCACCACCTTGCGCACGCCGAGCGAGCCGGCGGCGTCGAGCAACAGGCGGCAGAAGGTGCGCCAGCGCATCGACGGCTCGGCGCCGGCCACCAGGACGAAGTCGCGGGAGGCGTCGGCCGGCCGGGCGACGAGGACCTCCACCTCCGGCCACACGACGGGCGCGTTGCGCTCTCCGCCGGTGAGGTCCACGAGGGGCCGGGTGGCCTGGAAGTCGTAGAACTCCTCGGGGTCGATGGCCGCGAGGCGGCGGGCACCGAAGTGCTCGCCCAGGAAGACGACGGCGCTGGACGCGGCCGCGGCCGCGTCGTTCCACCCGCCGAACGCGGCCACCATGATCGGATCACGGAGATCCGCGGGGCGCTCGTCCCAGTTCAGCTCGGCCATTGGCTGATGTTGACAGGTGGCGCGGCGCCCCGCTGGGGCACCGCGCCACCGTCACATGTCGGGCCTGAGGCCGGGGTCAGCCGGCGGCCTGTACGGCGGCCGCGGCCTCCTCCATGCGCTCCCACGCCTTGCGCTCCGCGTTCTCGTAGTCGGCGGTCGTCGCGTAGAGGTGCGAGTTGCGCGAGACGGCGAGGTAGTCGCTCGTCGCCCGCTCGAGCTCGGCGGCGGGATCGAGGATGGCGCTGTTGCTCATCGGTTCCCCCTCTGGGTGCGTGGGTTGCCCGGAAGACATCGGCACGCGTCGGCCGGTGACTGAGGGTGGCAGATCCTTTTCGTGAATGCCCTTGGCCCGTCGGCTAAGTGATGGCCAAGAACCCTGTGCGGCCGGGCAGGCAGGTGCCCGCCCGGCCGCATCGACGTACCCCGTCGAGGGTCCGGTTTCAGAACGGGGCCGCGTACTAGTGGCCCTGCTCCGCCTTCCCCACCTTGCGCACCACCGCGGTCGCCGCGGCGGCCGTGGCCTTCGCCTTGGGACCGGCCGTCGCGGAGACGGTGGTCCGGGCGATCCCGCCGGTCACCTTGCGGCCCACGCGCACCTTGAGGGTGAGCTTGGCCGAGGCGCCCGGGGCGAGCTTGGCGAGCGTCCAGGCCGCCGAACCCTTGGCGACGCGGACCGCGGCACCCTTGGGGCCCTTGGCCGCGATCGCGGCGACACCGGTGCCGAGCTTCTGGCGCACGGTGACGCCCTTCGCGGGCTTGGCGCCCGAGTTCGTCACCGTCAGGTGGTACACCGCCACGCCGCCCGGCGCCGCCATGCGCGGGGCATCGAGGGTGACGGCGATCGGGTCGGCCGCGGGGGCGGCCGGGGCCGGCGCGGCAGGCGCGCCCGGGGCGGGGGCCGCCGGATCGAACGGCTTGAAGGAGCCGATCGGCGACAGCTCACCGATCGTGCAGTCCACGAACGTCGCCGAGGCGGTGTCCGTGAGCGTGCCGGGGCGCAGGTAGAGCTGGTCCTGGGGGGCCGTCTGCCCGGCGAGCTTGGTCGCACGGAGCAGCGTCGGCGCCGACGTGGTGGCCGACACGGTCACCGCACCCGGGTTGGGGGACAGGATCGCCGTCTGCGCGACACCCGTCGCGTCGATCTCGAGCTGCGACTGGGCGAGGCTGGCCTGGCCCGAGGTCACGGACAGGTCCACCACCGCGCCCGGCGTGCCGGTCACCGTCACCGCGGTCGGGACGTTGGCGCAGGCACCGGAGGCCGGCGCCGTGATCGCCAGGGACAGGGCCGACGGCACCTGCTTACCCATCGCCCAGGTCTTGAGGGCGTTGACGCGGGCGTTGAGGGCCGCGGACGACGACGGCGCGTCACCCGACCGGGCCTGACCCGAGAGCTGCCACACCGCCACCTGCAGCGCACCGGCCTCGAGGGCGGGGTCGGTGGCCTCCGCGATCAACTGATCCTCCTGCGACAGCAACCAGCCGGCCGCGAGCATCTCGGGCGTCGCCAGCGCGGGCGTGTCCGCCGCCGTCTGGAGGTCCACCTCGTAGTCACGACCCGTGACGATGTAGTGGGCCAGGTCGACACAGTGGCCGGACGCCTCCACGACGCCCGTGGGGGTCGTGATGCGGTAGTGGTAGCGCGCCGGACGCACCCCCACCGACCCGCCGGACGCCTTGAAGACGTCCACCTGGGAGTAGATGGGGGAGGATCCGAGCAGCCGGAACGTGGCCCGCTCCGCCGCCTGGGCGGTGGACGCGAGGGCGAGAACGGCGAGGAGGGCGAGCGCGCCGAGGGCGGCGAACCCCCTCCACCGGGACCGTCGTGATGAGGACATGGGACAGCTCCTGGGGCACAGAAAGGACGGGTACTCGTCCCCCTGTGTCGGAGCTACCGGGTCACAGGATCACCGCTGTTGTGCGTGATTCGGAGGTCCACCAAGACGCCGGACATCACACGCCGAGGCGCAAGCTCTCCCACGGCACAGGATCGGCGGACGCGTTCGGCGAGCGGTGGTCGATGATCGCCTGAGCGATGGCGCGTGCGAGTCGGGGCGGGACGGCATTCCCGATCTGCCGGCCGACGCTCGTCATCGACTGGTGCTCCGGGAAGTGGAAGTCGGCCGGGAACGACATGAGTCGCGCACCCTCTCGAATCGTTATGGGCCGATCCTCCCGGGGATGGAGATAGCGACCCTTCTCGGGCTTGTAGAACTCGGTCCGCAGCGTGACCGATGGCCGATCGGACCAAAGCCGGCCGAACACGTCCGTGGTCCCGGTCGGCTTGTCTCGCCAGCATCTCGGAACCAGCTCACCGTCGCCGCGCCGGTCGAGTTCTCTCTGCATCTGGAAGCGGTCCCCGCCCTCGGGCGGGACCGCGGCGTAGCGCAGGAGGCTCACGGCGGTCGGGCGCCTGGCCCGGTGCCATTCTCGGTCATCCGGGACGGGCGGGAGATCGCGGCACGCGTCCGCGAACGTGCGCCAGGGGCGGCCGGGAAGCGTCGAGCGCTTCGGATCGCGGTGGGTGCTCCGAGGCCAGGGCACTGAGCCCAGGCGACTGCCGATCACGATGGCGCGCCGGCGTCTCTGCGGAACCCCGAAGTCCGCAGCGTCGAGCACCTCGTATCGGAGGTTCCACTCTCCGGCGAGTTCCGCTCGCAACTCCCGGAACTCCGGGGACCGCAGTAACTCCGGGACGTTCTCCATGACGAAGGTGCTCGCACGGCTGAGACGCAAGGCCCGCACGTACTCCCGCCACAACTCTCGACGTTCGATGCCGACCTTTGCTCGGTTCAACGCAGAGAAGCCCTGGCAAGGTGGCCCCCCGACGACCACGTCGGCTTCGGGAAACGTCCCCATGTCCTCGATCCTCGCCAAGACCGCGTGCTCCGGACCGAAGTTCGCCGCGTAGGTCTCGATCGCATCGGCATCCGAGTCGACCGCGAGCACCGGCCGGAAACCGCCGGTGGCGACGAAGCCTGCCGTCATCCCCCCACACCCACTGAAGAGATCGACGAGTCGCAGCACGGACATGACGCTAGTGATCCGATCGGATGCCGGCCCTGCGGAGTCGGGCGAGTCGGGCGATCCGATCGGCCGCCTCGCTCATGTCCTCGTGTTCCCAGACCCTCAGCGACTGCCATCCGGCGGCCGCGAGCGCCTGGTCTGCTCGTCGGTCCCTGTCGACGTTCGCCTGGAGCTTCGAGGCCCACCAGTCGGCGTTGGCTCGTGGGAACGTCGCGTGGGCCGGGCACGCGTGCCAAAAGCATCCGTCCACGAAGACCGCGACTCTCGAGGGACGCAACACGATGTCGGCCCTGAATCGCTCGCCGCCGAGGGGTCTGCTGTCGACCCTGAACCGCAGTCCCAGCGCGTGCAGTCGGCGTCTGAGGGCGATCTCGGGCGACGTGTCCCGTCGGCGCTGGCGGGACATCCGGGAACGCACACTCTCGGACGAGGCGCTCGGGCGGCCTCGTTCGCGCGGCCGTTCGCCGCCGGGGTGCGGGTTATCGTCCAGGGACAGGAAGGGGGGCCGTATGACGTCCGGTGTCATCACCGATGAACAGTTCGAGAGGTTCTGCTCCGACGCCGACCTGAAGACGCCCGCCGCCGCGGCGGCGGACCTCCGTGCGTACCACGTGCCCGACGAGATCGTAGAGGCGCTCGTGGAGCGGTACGAGCAGTACGTCGGCGTGATTAAGGAGCTGGACGAACCCCACTACATGCAGGAAGGCTCCCGCATCACGTGGTACACGGGGCCTCGCCCGAGCGATCATTGCTGGCCGGCGTTCCTGGACCAGCTCCACTACATGGACGATGACGGCCGGGACCAGGTCGGTCGGTCGACGAGTCGGATCGTGAGCCTCCTCGATCATCCCCGGACCGCCGAGTTCCAGACCAGGGGTCTCGTCGTCGGGCATGTGCAGTCGGGTAAGACGACCAACTACACGGGTGTCATCGCCAAGGCCGCCGACCGCGGCTACCGCCTCGTCATCGTCCTGTCTGGCATCCACAACCAGTTGCGGCGTCAGACGCAAGAGCGCCTCGAGAGCCAGTTGTGGCATCCGAACCAGGGCGAGTGGCACCTCCTGACCGCCGCCGAACGGGATTTTCGCCCGCCGTCGCCGGCGCCCGCCTACTTCCAGAAGCAGAACGGGCAACGCGTTCTCTGCGTCGTCAAGAAGAACGGTCCGGTCCTGCGCAAGCTCATCAAGTGGCTGAAAAGTGCCGCGAACGAGCTTCACCACATCCCGGCGATCGTCATCGACGACGAGGCCGACCAGGCGACCGTCGCGACCAAGACCATCAACCCTCTGCTTCTCGAGCTCCTCGATGCTCTCCCGCGCGCGGCGTACGTCGGCTACACCGCCACGCCCTTCGCGAACCTCCTCATCAACCCCGCCGCGCGAGATCTCTACCCCAAGGACTTCATCGTCGACCTCCCCAGGCCGCCGGGGCACCAGGGGCCAGAGGTGATCTTCGGACGGGAACCCCTCGATGGCGAGGACCCGGCCGACGTTCCAGACGGCTACGACATGGTCAGGATCGTCCCCAACGAGGAGGTTCCGCTCGTCCGCCCGACCTCTCGGGAGGGTATCGACACCTTCGTCCCGACCATCGACGGCGAGATCGAGTCGGCGGTCAAGTACTTCTGGCTCGCCACGGCGGCGCGACGTGCTCGCGGCCAGGACGGACACTCGACGATGCTCGTACACACGAGCCTCAACGTGAAGGTCCACGAGAGCTTCAGGCCCGGGCTTGCCGAACTCCGTGACGCGGTCAGCGCGAGCCTCCGGGCTCGGGACGCCGAGGTATTCGACGGGCTGCGGGAACAGTGGATCTCCGAGTGCGCGCGCGTGCCGGCGTCGGACTTCGGAGAAGATCCGGTGTCCTTCGGTGAGCTTCAGCCGCATCTCATGGCCGTTGTCGAGGCCACGCAGGTGATACTCGACAACTCTCGGAGCGACGACCGACTCGACTACTCGGGGCAGCCCGTCGTGGCGATCGCCGTCGGAGGCAACACACTGTCTCGAGGGCTGACCCTCGAAGGCCTGGTGGTCAGCTTCTTCGTCCGTGCCGCCACGGCCTACGACACCCTTCTGCAGATGGGGCGCTGGTTCGGCTACCGACCCGGATACGCGGATCTCCCCCGCATCTGGATGACGGCGGAGCTCAGAGATTGGTTTCGATTCCTCGCCGGGGTCGAGGCGGAGATCCGCACGGACATCGAGCGGTACATGACTGACGACCTGACGCCCCTGACGTTCGCCGTCCGCATCCCGGACCACCCCGTCATGAACATCACGGCCGCAGCCAAGATGCGCGACGCGAGGCCGGTATCGGCCGCGTACGGCGGAATGCGGATCCAGACGCGCTACTTCCCGCTCGACGACGCGGACTGGCACAGGGGCAACAGGCAGGCCGCGCGCAGCCTGATCGCCGAGATGGGCGGTCTCGAAGCTGCCTCGGAGCGCGAGCGGTCCCGGGTGTTGTGGCGGGACGTCCCTGCGGCCACGGTCCTTCGCTTCCTCGACGGCTACGAGATGCACGAGAAGTCACCTGACAGGAATACGTCCCTCATCCGGTCGTACGTGGAGAAGCGGGCGAAGCACGGTTCGCTCACCCGGTGGAACGTGGCCGTCATCGGGAGTTCTACGAGTGGCCTCGACGACTACGACTTCGGGAGCGGCGTGAGCGTCCCGAAGAACATCCGTGGACGACTGAAGGATTCGAGGCCGGCCGACATCAAGACGCTCATGTCGCTGAGGGATGCGGCGATCGACCTCGATGCGCCGTCGGGCAGGCTGACAGAGGCGGCGGTGAAGAGTCTCCGGGTCGAGCAGCTACCCGATACGGGTCTCCTGACGCTCTATCCACTGGATAGGGACGTGATCCCGCCTCGCGAGAGCCGCGAACCCCTCGGGACGGCCGAAGATGTGATCGGGGTAGGGATCGTCTTTCCCGAGCCGCCTTCGGGGACCGACGACAAGGTCTATTTCGCCGCCGACCTCAGCGGCGTCGCGGTGACCGACGACTACCTCGAGGAAGAGGACCTCTCGCTCATCGAGGACGACGAGGAGTGAGCACCGAACCGGCTGCCCTTCTCCAGGAACAGCTCACCCTCCGCTGGGACAAGCTCGGGTCGCCGGGGTCCGAGGGGAAGGTGAGGACGATCGATCTCCCATCGCCGACCGGGGACGGGCCCTTGCTGCTCGGCCGCAGCACGGCCGGCCGTTCTCTGTTGATCCCTTTCGGGCGAGATGAGCACAAGGCGTTCAGGGACGACCGTCGGAGCGCAGCTGTTCAACTCATCCGCCGTCCGCTGGAGGTGGACGGAGCGGACCGGTGGTTCGCCGAACTCGTGTGCATGCGAGGGGAACTGGACGGGGTCTTCGCGGCCTTCGTCGCCGACGTGATCGCGCGGATCTCCGAGAGCCCCGCAAAGCGTCCGGTCCGGGTCGCCGCCGAGGCTCTTGCGCACTGGCGGAGCCTCTTCCGAGGTGCTCGGCGGCGTCTCGGCCCGCAGCAGCTGCGGGGCCTCTTCGCGGAGCTCGTCCTGCTCCGTCGCCTCGCCGAGACATCGGACAGCGCCGTCGAGGTGTGGACGGGACCTCTCCGGAAGCCCCACGACTTCCGGCTGGGCGGATGGGCGGTCGAGGTCAAGGCAGGTGGAGTCGGAGAGACCCGGGTGCGTATCCACGGCGTCGGGCAGCTCGATCCCCCGCCTGAGGGAAACCTGGCACTCGCCCACTTCCAGCTCGCGGAAGCCGAGGACGGAGAGACGCTTCCCGAGATCGTGGCTGCTGCGCGTGAACTGCTGGGACCGACGCCTCTGATGCTCCGTCTGGAGCTCGCCGGGTACCAGACGCTCGATGACGAGCACTATGCGTCTACTCGTCTCCGCGTGGAGCAGGAGACGTGGTACGCCGTGGACGATCGGTTCCCACGGATCATCGAGAGCTCGTTTCTGGACTCCGAGATCCCCGCCGGGGTCGAGGCCGTGGACTACGACGTGGACCTCGCACTCGCTTCGCCGAGGGTTCTCGGCGCGAGTGAGGTCGCCCGCTACCTCGCCGGCCTAGGGGTCGGAGAATGACCCCACGGGCCGAGTGGTTCGCCCAGCCCGTACCGCCGTTGGGGGCCATCACCTCTGAGGGCATCAAGAACCCCCTGGGGCGTCCGTCCTTCGACCGGTTGACGGTCCTGGTGCGCGAGGCGGCGCAGAACAGTTGGGATGCTCGCCCGGATGGGGAGGACGGCGGTGTCCACTTCTTCCTGGACCTGAAGAGTGTCCCGAGCTCTGGTGTCTGGCGCGATGCGTTGCTCGGTAGTGCTCCCGATGGCGAGCATCTCCCCCTTCGGCCGCTTTTCGAGGAGGAACGGGTCGACGTCCTCTTCGTGTCGGACCGGGGGACCAAGGGGCTCGGCGGCCCCACCCGTGGTGGCCGCGATCCGGGTGCCCGAAAGGACTACCTGTCCTTCGTGCTCAATGTCGGTGTGCCTCGTGATCGTGAGGGCGGGGGCGGAACATTCGGGTACGGGAAGGCGATTCTCTACAACTGCTCGAGAGCTCAGGCGATCCTGGTGTACACACGCACTTCGGGTGACGCCCGGTACGCCGCAGAGAGTCGTTTCATCGGAATCGGGTTGGGCTCGAACCACGTGCGGGACGGACGGGAGTACACCGGCCGCTTCTGGTGGGGGCTCCCGGAGGGTGATGAACATGTCGAGCCTCTGCGAGGGGCGGAGGCGGACCATCTCGCCGAGCAGCTCGGCTTTCCGCCCTTCGAGGCGGGGCAGACAGGCACCACGATCGCGATCCTCGGAAGCGATCTCGACGGACGCACACTCGACGAACAGGGAGAGCGGCTGGCCCAGGCCATCGGCTGGCATCTGTGGCCGAAGATGGCGGCGGCCGAGATGACCTTCGGCGTAGAGGTCGAGGGGCGTGCTCTGACGATCCCGAGCCCGGACAACAACGCGATCATCGGCCACTTCGCCTCTGTCTTCTCGGGACTGGCTGACGGGACGCCGATCGTCCATCACGGGCGCCACCTGGGCCACCTACGGATCGAGACCCGCTTCGCGCCGAGACCTGTCATCGATGAGGTCGGACGGGAGGCAGGCCTCGTCGAGGGCGTTCATCACGTGTGCCTGATGCGCTCGGCCAACCTCGTCGTCGAGTACTTGCGCGGTGATCCACTCCCTGACGAGCATCTCTGGTACGCCGGCGTGTTCAAGGTCGATGGCGACAGTGACTGCGATGCCGCGTTCGCGGCTGCTGAGCCTCCGACACACGACACGTGGGAGCCGGCGCAGCTCGAGCCGGATCAACGGCGGATGGTGAGCCACGCATTGAGGCGCGTGAAGACCGATCTCCGAGCCCATGTGACCCCGAGTTCGAAGGACGTCGGGTCCGCAGGCGCTGACACAGGGCTGGGTGCTCTGAGCGCTGACCTCGGGGGTTTGCTCGCTCCCTCGCCCGGTGACGGCGCCAGCGTGGCGTCGGGTGAAGCACCGCAATCGCCGAGAACCAAGGCCGCCATCCAGTTGTCGGGCGATGCACGGTGGGAACGCGAGGGAGGTCAGGATGTTCTCGTCCAGGACTTCGAGTACTCGGGCAGCAGGAGATGCACCGTCGATGCAGCCCTTCGGATCCAGCTGTGGGGAGGCGCCGGGGAATCGGATGCACCCGAGGGCTCGGATACTCCCTCTCTGCTGCACTGGCGGCGTCCGGACGGCAGCACCGTTGCCCCCGGCCCTCTGAGCCTCGAGAAGACGGACGACGGGCGCTGGTCCGCCGTCGTGGTGCCGGTGCCCGACACCGTCACAAGCATCGTGGTCCGCGAGGCTCGGCGGTCGGGCAGATGAGCGTCGCCTTTCCGTACCGGGTGGCGACCGACGTCTCGGTTCGACCTGGTCCGTGGCTCCTGCGTCTGGCCGACGAGCGCGTACCCGTGCCACCGCTCATGCTGGACTGGGACTGCGCCACGGATCTGACGTTCGAACGGGAGGTCGTCGTCGATCGTGAGGCGTTCGTGGACCAGGCGGGCCTGGGGGACCCGAAGGCACCCCTCGCCCTGATCGTGCAATGGCGCGCATCCGACTCCGCTCTGACCGGAGTCGTCTTCAACGAAGCGATCACCGATCGGGCCACGATCGCGATCACGTTCACACTGTCAGGACGGAACCTCGGTGGCACGTTGACCCTCGCGACCGCGATCCTCTTGGGGGACACGCCGACGCAGGCTGGCTCCGGGCCCGTTGCCACCCATGCGGGAAGTGTTCTCTGGCGCGACTCCCCGAAGAAAGTCCGGCTGACGGGGGAGGCCTCGCGACTGCCGATCACCGTGGTCGATTTCAGGCAGCATCGACTCGATCCGACCGCTCCGTGGGCAGTTCGTGTCGAGGGCCCTCTGGATGGTCCCGCGATGGGGGCCATCCAACTGCTCTTGAACTCCCGGCGGCAGGATGTGATCGACCTGGTCGAGTCACGGGACTCTTCGGACGGGGCGCCCCCGGCTGTGAAGTCGGCCCTCTATACCGCCGTCGGACGGGCGCTTGTGGAGCATGCTCTCTGCGAGCCCGATCTCGGCGACGATGACGCGTTCGAGGACGATGCTCTCGGCCGCGTCCTGCTCGGCCAGGTCCGCCTTCGGTTCCCCGATCACTCACTGAGCGACCTGAGGACGCTCCGCGCCAACGAACCGGAGGCGTTCTCGGCGCTGGTGGATGGCAGGTTCGGCCTCTTCGTCGGACTGCCGGCGTGACGACGTTTCGACTTCACCCTCGCCTCCCCCGGGCCCTGGCCTCGGCGAGGTGGGCCGACCTCAAGCTGGGTGAACCACAAACGGCGAGGTCGTCCCTGGACCTGATGCCACCGGAGGTGGTCTGGACCGCAACGGGGGCTCAGCGCACGACTCGGGAGGAGCTCGCCGCGTTCCGTGACGATCTCCTGGCGTCGGTCTCGCAGCTTCCGTTCGGTGAGCCGCTGTCGATCGCGCAGCGAGATCAGTTCGATCGGGCGGTTACGGATGTATATGCCCGTAGGGCGGGGCTCTTCCCCGCCGAGGCGGCACATGCGGAGGTGTGGTCCTATCACGCTCTCATCCTGGCTCCGGACCTCGCTCTCTGGAGGTGGCGGCACACGTCCGAGCCGAATATCGAGCGGTTCATCGGGAGTGACCTGACTCGGCACAGCTTCGGGCGCCTCTGGTGGCGCGCCTACACCTTCACGGGCGGCGACTGGGATGACCGGGCCGGGTGGGACCTGCTCTCCGGCCTGGGCGAGGCGGACATCGACCAGCTCCAGAGCCGACGAAGCGCCTACGGCGTCGACCCGCCGACCGTTCGTGCCCTCGCAGAGATCTACCTTGAGTCGCGAGAGCGTGCTGCAGTCGTCGGTCTCGAGTCCCGTCTGGTTTGGCGCGATCTCTTGAAAAGGCTACTGCGGCGGGGAGCATTCGTCACGTTCGGCGCGTTGGAGCCCGAGCTCCTGAAAGCGGCCGCCCGAGATCAGATGGAGCAGGCGATCGAGGCCCTCGGCGCTCCGCCTCAAGGGTCCCCCGACGCGCTCCAAGAGTCCGTCGGCCGTGAAACCTGGTCCTCGTTCGATGACTTCCCTCTGAGCCGAATGATCATCGTCGTCACCGAGGCCGTCGACCATGCCGGGGTGCTCACCGACACCGAACTCGTCGTGGCTGTCGAGGCCCGCCTCGGAGTCTCGATACCCGGGCGCTTCCGGCCTCTGGTGACCGGCTTCGCGTACATGGCCCAGGCAAAGGATTTCCTCATCCGTGATGACGATTCCCAACGGTGGCGGCTCGGAGCCGTCCCACCGGCTCCCGACGGTCGATGGGGAGGCGGCACGCCCGCTGCGATTCGCGAGGCAGCCCGGGCCAACGGTGGTGTGGACGACGATCTCATCGGCGCCGTCTTCACGGGCCGGGCGGGAAAGACTGTGAGACGCGTTGTTCGCGCCTGCCACGAGTGACACGGCCTCTCGGGCCTTCGCCTCCCCTGCTTACCTGACGTCCACGGACGACTCGCCCGTCTGGACCCGCCACAGAGCCGCGTAGAGACCGCCGGCGTTGAGGAGTTCGTCGTGGGTGCCGGCTTCGCGGACCTGGCCGGCTTCCAGGACGTGGATGCGGTCCGCGTGGCGGATCGTGCTGAGCCGGTGTGCGATGACCAGGGTGGTGCGGTTCCTCGCCACGATCTCCAGGCTCCGCTGGATCGCCGCCTCGGTTTCGTTGTCCACGGAGCTCGTCGCCTCGTCCAGGACCAGGATCGCCGGGTCGCGGACGATGGCCCGTGCGATGGACAGGCGCTGGCGCTGGCCGCCGGAGAGCTTCTGGCCGCGTTCGCCGACCAGGGTGTCGTAGCCGTCGGGCAGGGCCTCGATGAACTCGTGCGCCTCGGCCAGGCGGGCGGCCTTCTCGATGGCCTCGTCGGGAGCGTCGGGGTCGCCGTAGGCGATGTTCTCTCTGACGGTTCCGTCGAAGAGGAAGACGTCCTGGCTCACGAGGCCGATCGCGCCGCGGAGGTCGTGGAAGGTCAGATCCCGGACGTCGTGGCCGTCCACGGTGACGCGGCCGGCGGTGGGTTCGTAGAGCCGGAGGAGCAGCTTCACGATGGTGGACTTGCCGGCGCCCGTGAGGCCGACGACGGCATGGGTCTCGCCAGCGGGGATGTCCAGCTCCAGGCCGCGGAGGACCTCGTTGCCCTGGGCGTAGGAGAAGCGGACGTCGTCGAAGTGGACGGCGCCGGCGACGGGGGTGGGGAGGTGGTCGGCGCCCTCGACGATCGTCGGCTTCACCGCCAGGAGGTCGAGGATCCGGCGCGTGCTCGCCATGGCGCGCTGGTAGAGGTCGAAGGTCTCGCCGAGGCGCGTGAGCGGCCAGAGGAGCCGCTGGGTCATGAAGACGAGGACGGAGAAGAACCCGACGGCCAGCTCGCCCTCGATGGTCATGTGGCCGCCGACGAGCAGGGTGAGCGTGAAGCCCGCCAGGATGGCCATCCGGATGATCGGGACGAAGGCGCTCGACAGGCGGATGGCGTCGGCGTTGGCGACGCGGTAGGCGTCGGACTCGCCCTGGACACGGGCGATCTCGCGGTCCTCGGCGGTGAACGCCTTGATCGTCGCGATGCCGCCCAGATTGTTCGCGAGTGTGCCGTTCAAGTGGCCCACGCGGGCGCGCACGTCGCGGTACTTGGGCTCCAGCAGGCGCTGGTAGAGGAACGACCCGAACACGATGATCGGGATCGGGGCGAAGGCCACCAGGAACAGCAGCCAGTCGGCGATGAAGAAGATGATCCCGACGATCACGACGTTGAGGACGGTCTGGATGATCGCGGTGGCGCCGTCGTCCAGGAACCGCTCCAGCTGGTTCACGTCGTCGTTCAGCACGGACATCAGCCCGCCGGTGCTCTGGTCCTCGAAGAACCCGAGCTCGAGTTTCTGGACGTGCGCGTAGGCGTCCATGCGCGCCTCGTGCTCGACCGTCTGGGCGAGGTTGCGCCACGCGACGTCGGATCCGAACTCGGTGATCGATTCGCCGATCCAGACCACCACGTTGATCCCGGCCAGGATGACGAGCTGCCACCAGGTGCTCTCGACCCCGGTGATGTCGGCGACGAACGAGTCGTTGTCGCTCACGATCACGTCGATCGCGACGCCGATCAGGATCTCCGGGAAGACGTCGAAGATCTTGTTGAGCACGGTGAGCGTCGTCGCCCACCACACACGCCCGCGGTGGTTCGCCGTGTACTGCCAGAGCCTGCGCAGGGGGGCGCCGCCCGGGGGCGGGACGGTCACCTCGCCGCGCGTCACGGGTGGGACGGGCCCCGGCCGGCTCCGGTGGTCGCGATCGCGTCGGCGATGGCATCGAGGTCGGCGGCGGTGAGCGTGACGGCGCTCGCGCCGATCCAGCCGTCCACCTGCTCCGCGCTGCGGGCACCGACGATCGCACCGCTCACGCCCTCGTGGGCGAGCACCCACGCGATCGCCACCTCACCGGCCGACGCGCCGTGCGCCGTGCCGATGTCGTGCAGCGCGTCGCGCAGCGCGAGGTTGGCCGACAGCGCCGGCTCGCCGAACACGCTCTTCATGCCGAGGCGCCAGTCGGACCTGTCGAGGCCCGCCATGCGCTCCTTCGAGAAGCGCTCGGTGAGCAGCCCGGACATCATCGGGCTGTAGGCGATCACCCCGGTGCCGTGCTCGCGGCACCACGGCAGCAGGTCGGCGGCCCGTCGCTCCACCGGGTTGAACATCGGCTGCAGCGAGTCGACGTGGTGGATCGGCTCGCAGCGCTCCAGCAGCTTGCGGTCGAAGTTCGAGACCCCGGCCCAGCGCACCTTTCCGGCCTGCACGAGCTCGGCCATGACGCCCCAGCTCTCCTCCACAGGGGTGCCGGTGCGCGTGTCGGGCCAGTGGAACTGGTAGAGGTCGATGCGCTCGACGCCCAGGCGCCGAAGGGAGTCGTCGCACTCGCGGCGGATCTCGTCCGGCTTCAGGTTGGGCCGGGGGACACCGTCCTCCTGGTCCTGCCAGACCATGCCGCCCTTGGTGAACACGAGCGGCGGATCGGCCATGCCCTTCAGCGCCCGGGCGACGAGCTCCTCGGAGTGGCCGAGGCCGTACACCGCGGCGGTGTCGATCCAGTTGACGCCTCCGTCGAGGGCGCGGTGGATGGCCGCGATGGAGTCGGCGTCGTCCTGGGGGCCCCAGCCGTAGGCCCAGTCGCCCCCGCCGATCGCCCACGCGCCGAAGCCGATCGTGGTGATCTCGGGTCCGTCGCGGCCGAGGCGGCGCGTCGGATGGGGGGAATCGGTCACTTGGCGAGTGTACGCGCGACCATTTGGCCCTGGCCCGCGCGTGACCGGCCGCCCCGGCGGTGAGAGGATCGCTCGCATGTCACGACGCCTCCTCGCCGCCATCGTCATCGCCGCCGCGGGCCTCATGGTCTGGAGCGCGACGGCCACCGCCATCACGCGCTTCGCCGCACCGAGCCGCAACATCGCCTGCGCCGGCGACCAGCGCGAGATGCGCTGCGACATCCGGGAGACGAACGCCACCCCGCCGCCCAAGCCCGCGAAGTGCCGCTTCGACTGGGGGCAGGCCTACGTGGTGACGCCCGGCAACCGCAAGGGCCGCGGCAAGTGCGCCAGCGACACGGTGCTTCCGTCGCCCGGCCAGCGGATCCGCATCCTGCAGTACGGCACCTCGATCCGGTTCGGCCCGGGCGGGGTGATCGTGTGCACCTCGCGGACGACCGGGCTCACCTGCCGGAACAAGAAGGGCCACGGCTTCACCCTCTCGCGCCAGGCGATCAAGCTCTTCTGAGCCGGGTGCTCCGGCTCTACGACTCCCCCGTCTCCGGCAACTGCTGGAAGGTCCGCCAGCTGCTCGCGCTGCGCGGCCTGGAGTACGAGCGGGTGACCCTGTCCGTGATCGACCGCTCGAACCGGGACGAGGTGATCGGCCGCGACGCGAACCCCGCCCTGCGAGTGCCGACCCTCCGCCTGGAGGACGGCCGCCACCTGGGCGAGTCGGACGCGATCATCTGGTACCTGGCCGAGCAGGGCGACCTCGGGCTCATCCCCGAGGACCCGTTCGCCCGCGCGCGGATGCTCGGGTGGTTGTTCTTCGAGCAGTACGACCACGAGCCGAACATCGCCGTCGCCCGCTTCTGGCTCCACGTGCTGGGCGAGGCCCCCGACGCCGAGGTGCTCGCGGCGAAGCAGGAGGGCGGGCGTCGCGCGCTGACGGCGATGGAGCACCGCCTCGCCGGAGCCGAGTGGCTCGTGGACGGCGGCTTCACGCTCGCAGACATCGCGCTGTACGCCTACACGCACGTCGCGCCCGAGGCCGGGATCGACCTGGCGCCCTACCCGGGGATCCGCGCGTGGCTCGACCGGGTCGCCGCCCGGCCGGGGCACATCACGATCGACGACTGAGCTTCGACGGCCACCAGATCCGGCGGTCCAGCTCCATCACGGTCGCGGGGAGCAGGATCGACCGGACGATGAAGGTGTCGAGCAGGACGCCGAAGGCGACGAGGAACCCGATCTCGGTGAGCGTCACCAGCGGCAGCACGGCGAGCACCGAGAACGTCCCCGCCAGGACGATGCCGGCGGAGGTGATGACCGCGCCGGTCACGGCGAGGCCGCGGATCATGCCCTCGCGCGTGCCGTGGACCTGCGCCTCCTCGCGCACGCGGGCCATCAGGAAGATGTTGTAGTCCACGCCCAGCGCCACCAGGAAGATGAACCCGAACAGCGGCAGGGACGGATCCTGTCCGGGGAAGTCGAAGACGTGGTTGAAGATCAGGATGCTCGCGCCGAGTGAGGCCGCGAACGACACGATCACCGTCGCCACCAGCAGGATCGGCGCGATGATCGCGCGCAGCAGCAGCCCGATGATCACCAGGATCACGAGGAGCACGATCGGGGGCAGCACCTTGAGGTCCCGGATCGCGGCCTCGTTGAGGTCGTAGCTGATCGCGGTGGCACCGCCGACCAGCGTCCCCGGGCTGACCGCGGTGACCGCCTCGCGCATGTCCGGCACGAGGTCCAGCGCCTCGTCGCTGTAGGGGTCGAGCGAGAGCGTGGCCGACAGGCGGGTGCCGGGCGGCCCGGTCTCGACCGGGGCGACGGTCGCCACCCCAGGCACGTCGCGCAGGGCGCGGGTGACCGCCTCGACGTCGTCGCCGGGCGGCACGATCACGTCCGTCGGGGCGCTGGCACCGGCGGGGAAGGAGGCGGCCAGCAGCTCCTGGCCGCGCACCGACTCGACGTCGTCCCGGAAGTCGTTCTGCTGGGTCAGGCCTCGGTGGAAGTCGGCGATGCCGAGCGACAGCACCAGCAGGCCGACGAGTGTGCCGATCCAGATCGGCCGCGGCCGGCGGGCGATGCCGTCGCCCAGACGCCGCCAGACGCCGCGGTGCTCCTTGGCCTCCGGGTCCTCGGGCACGTGCCGCGGGATGAACGGCCAGAACGCCCTGCGCCCGGCGATGACCAGCAGCGCGGGGAGCACCGTGAGCATCGCGACCATCGCCACGGCGACGCCCATCGCGCCGATCGGGCCGAGGCCCGCCGTGCCGTTCACCTCGGCCAGCGCGAGGACGAACAGGGCGCAGATGTTGGTGACCCCGGACGCCAGGATCGCCGGGCCGGCCTGGCGCAGGGCCCGCGCCATCGCCTCGTGCCGGTCGTCGTGGGCCCGGAGCTCCTCCCGATATCGCGCGACCAGCAGCAGCGCGTAGTCGGTTCCGGCGCCGAAGACGAGCACGAGCAGGATGCCGGCCGTCTGGCCGTTGACCACCACGCCGTTGCTCGCCAGCAGGTAGCCGATGCCGCGCACCGTCCCCTCGGCGAAGAACACCGCGACGAGCGGGATGATCCAGAAGATCGGGCTGCGGTAGATGAGGATCAGCAGGAAGAACACGAGCCCGGCCGTGGCGTACAGCAGGGTCGAGTTGATCCCCTCGAACACCTTGATCGCGTCCGCCGAGAAGCCGGCGCCGCCCGTGACGGCCACCTCCAGGCCCTCGGGCGTCTCCTCGTGAACCCGGTCGCGGATGTCCTCCACCGCGTCGATCAGGTCGTCGGACTGGCCGTCCTCCACGGTGATCGGCGCGATGACGATCGCGGCCTTGCCGTCCTCGGAGTAGATCGGGCGGCTCGGCTCCCCGGTGGCGACCGGCGGGTCGGCGGCCAGGTCGCCCCGGGCGGCCTCCACGGCGCGCTTGTCGGCGGGGGTGAGGGTGCCCTCGTCGCGGGCCCACACGATCACCGCGTCGGCCTGGTCGGCGGAGCCGAACTCCTCGAGCGCGTCGAGCACCTTGGTCGACTCGGCGTCGCCGGGCAGGAAGCTCGACGACTCGTTCTTCTGGGCCGACTCGAACTTGGCGGCCGACGAGCCGAGTGCGATCAGGATGAGGATCCAGACCGCCAGCACCACCCACTTGCCCCGGCGCTCGGAGGAGAAGGTGGCCAGGCGGCTCAGCACAGGCGTGACCCTACCCAGGGGCTCCGCGGCTCAGTCACCGTCAGGAGTCGCCGTCGCGCTCCATCCCCCGCCAGGCGCTGCGGATGTGCGCCGCGAGCAGGTCCCGTGCGGCCTCGGGGCGGCCCTCGGCGATCGCGTCGACGATGTCGACGTGCTCCTCCAGGAACCGGCGGGTGACCCCGGGGTCGCGTCGGACTGTGGCGCCGGTCATGCGCCGCTGACGGTCGCGCAGCGAGTCGTGGAGCCGCGTGAGGATCGCGTTGCCAGCCCGGGAGACGATCGCGTGGTGGAGCGCGCGGTCCCATTCGACGAAGGCGGCCAGGTCGCCGCGCGCCAGCGCCTCCTGCTGCAGGTCGCAGAGGTCGCGGAGCTCCACGACGAGGTCGTCATCCTCCCGCCCGCGCTCGGCGATGCGCGCCGCGGCGTGGGTCTCGACCATGAGGCGCGTCTCCATCACGTCGCGCACCTCGTCCGGTGACACCGGCACCACGAGCGCGCCCTTCTTGGGGAAGAGGCGCATGAGCCCCTCCGCCTCGAGCAGCAGGAAGGCCTCCCGCACCGGCGTGCGCGACACCCCCAGCGTGGCCGCCACCTCGCCCTCGGAGAGCATCTCGCCGCCCGGGTAGGCGCCCAGCAGGATCCGCTCCTTCACGTGGTCGTAGACGCGGTCCTTCGCCGCCCGTGGGCCCTCGCTCGCCATGGCTCCCATCTTTACCGGACCCCGGCGCACAGGACTGTGCCGGACTGTGCCGGACTGTGCCGATTCTGCTAGAACGCAACTTGCATCTAAGACGTACACATATGGAAGTTGAGTGCGATGCGTACTGCATGGGGTGTGTGGGGGCTGGCGGCGGGCTTCTATCTGGTGGCGCTCTTCCACCGGATGAGCCTCGGCGTGGCGTCCCTGGATGCCCAGGAGCGCTTCGGGCTTGGGGCCGGGGACATCGCGACGTTGTCGGCGCTGCAGCTCGGCCTCTACCTGGCGATGACGATCCCGGCGGGGCTGGCCGCGGACCGCATCGGGCCGCGGCGGGCGCTCGCGCTGGGGCTGGGGATCATCGCCGTCGGCGAGGTCGCCTTCGGGCTGGCGACGGCGGCGCCCCTGGCGCTGGGCGGCCGGGCCCTCGTGGGCGTCGGCGACGCCTTCATGTTCCTGTCGGTGCTGCGGATCGCGCAGAGCTGGTTCCCCACCCACCGCTACGCGCTGCTGGCCAGCCTGACCGGGATGGCCGGGGCGATCGGGCAGCTGGCGACGACGGTCCCGCTGGGGATGGCCCTGGACGGCGCCGGGTGGACGGCCACCTTCGCAGGCACCGGCGCGCTCACCGCCGTCCTGGCGCTGCTGTGCCTGCGCACGGTCCGCGACCGGCCGGCGGGCGCGCCGGCGCCGGCGGCGGCCGGGCACGACCCGGTGCTGACGACCCTCCGCCGTGCCTGGCGCCGCCCCGGCACGCGCCTGGCCTTCTGGATCCACTTCGCGACGATGGGCCCGTTCGTGGCGATCACGGCCCTGTGGGGGTACCCGTACCTCGTCACGGACGAGGGCGTCGCCCCGCCGACGGCGCGGATCTGGCTGGCGGTGTGCATCGGGGCGTACGCCGTCTCGGCGCCCCTGCTGGGGATACTCGTCGGTCGCCGGCCGGCCCTGCGCCGCCCGCTGTTCCCGTGGACGGCGGTCGTGGCCGTCGCGGCGTGGCTCGCCACCCTGACGTGGCCGGGCGGGCACGCCCCGGCCGGGCTCGTGCTGCTGACCCTGGTGATCACGGGGATCGGGGCGTCGGTCTCGATGCTGGCGTTCGACGTCGCCCGGGAGGGGAACCCGGCGTCCGTCGGGGGCAGCGCGACTGGGCTGGCCAACTGCGGCGGGTTCTCGATGGCCGTCATCACGCAGCTCGTCGCGGGCCGGCTGCTGGACGCGGGGATCGCGGGGTCCATCGCGGCGGCGCTGCTGCCCATGGTCGCCCTGATGGTGCTGGGGCTGACCATGACGCTGCTGCTGGCGCCCCGCGCCGAGGCCGCGCGCGAGGCCGGCCTTATGATCGACGCCATCCCCACCCCCGCCCACGGAGGACGAGATGGCCGAGCACCCGGTTCCGGCGAAGAAGGAGGGGGACGGCCCCGGCCTGGGGAGGATCGTGGCCGCCGGCGCGATCGCGCTGTTCGTGCTCCTGTTCGCCCTGTTCAACCGGGATCGCGTTGAGGTCGACTGGATCCTGTTCGACCGCTCCTCGCGCCTCATCTACGTGATCATCGGGTCGGCCATCCTGGGGGCCGTCGCGGACCGCCTGCTCATCCACCGGCGGCGCCGCGACAGGAAGGCCTGAAACGGGGATGTGGTGAACGCCCCGCCGTCTTTGTGAGTTCTCTCACGAAGAGGCGCGGGGTCAGGTCCCGGTGGGGACGCGCTCGGTAGCTTCGCCCGATGGGCGCGGGTGTCCTGGAACTACGCGAGGTGACCAAGCGGTACTCGCGTGAGGGGGCCCCAGCGGTGGACGGGCTCTCCCTCACCGTGCCCGCGGGCGAGGTCTGCGTCCTGATCGGCCCCTCGGGGTGCGGCAAGACGACCGCCCTCAAGATGATCAACCGCCTCATCGAGCCGTCGGGCGGCGAGATCCTGATCGACGGGCGCAGCGTGCGCGACCGCAACCCGTCCGAGCTGCGGCGCGAGATCGGCTACGTCATCCAGCAGGTGGGGCTGCTGCCGCACCTCACCGTGGGTGCCAACGTCGCGACCGTGCCGAAGCTGCTCGGATGGGACAAGGACCGCACCCGCGCGCGCACGCGCGAGCTGCTGGAGCTGATCGAGCTCGACCCCGACGAGTACTCCGACCGCTATCCGGCCCAGCTCTCCGGCGGGCAGCAGCAGCGGGTGGGCCTGGCGCGCGCCCTCGCCGCCGACCCGCCCGTGATGCTCATGGACGAGCCCTTCTCCGCGGTCGACCCGATCACGCGCGAGCGGCTGCAGAACGACTTCCTGCGCCTCCACCGCGCCGTGCCGAAGACCGTCGTGTTCGTGAGCCACGACATCGACGAGGCCGTGAAGATGGCCGACCGGGTGGCGGTGATGCGGGCCGGGAAGCTCGTGCAGTTCGCGCCGCCCGCCGAGCTGCTGGCGAACCCGGTGGACGAGTTCGTGGCCGACTTCGTGGGCGCGGACCGGGCCCTGAAGAGCCTCTCCCTCACGCGCGTGGAGGAGATCGAGCTGATCCCGGCGCCGATCGTCCGGGTGGGGGAGACGGCGGGCGCGGTGCGCGAGCGCATCGCGGACGGCACCCTGACCCCCGTGGACGGCCACCTGCTGGTGACCACCGAGGACGACCGCCCGCTCGACTGGCTCCCCGTGGAGCGCCTGGACGCGATCGAGCGCATCCCGGCGGCCGCGCCGGGGGGGACGCGCCCGGTGATCGAGGAGGTCGCGACCCTGCGCGACGCGCTCTCGATGCTGTTCGCCGCCGGCGCCGCCTACGGGCCGGTGGTGGACGCCGACGACCGCTGCGTGGGCCTCATCACGGCGCCCGCCATCTCGGCCGGCTTCCGGACCGCGGGCGGCATCACCGTGGCGGCCGGCGGCCCGCGGGCCGTGGACGAGGACGAGGCCGATGGCTGAGGTCCTGCGCTGGCGCTGGGTGGAGAACAACGTCGACGAGATCCAGGAGGCGACGGTCCGGCACCTGGAGCTCGTGGGCGTCTCGATGGCGCTCGCGATCGCGGTGTCCATCCCGCTCGCGATCCTCGTGCGCCGCCGGAAGTACTCGTACGCCGCGGTGAACACGACGCTCGGCGCCCTCTACACCGTGCCCAGCCTGGCGATGTTCGCCTTCCTGCTGTCGTTCGTCGGCATCGGCTTCGAGCCGGCGGTGATCGCGCTGGCGGTCTACTGCCTGCAGCTCATCGTGCGGAACACGGTCGTCGGTCTGCGCGGGGTGTCCGAGCCGGTCAAGGAGGCCGCGCGCGGCATGGGCCTCACCGGCCGCCAGACGCTCATGAAGGTGGAGTTGCCACTCGCCATGCCCGCGATCTTCGCGGGCATCCGCCTCGCGGCGGTGAGCACCGTCGGCATCGCGACGATCGCCGTCTACATCGGGGCGGGCGGGCTGGGTGAGCTCATCGTGAACGACGGCATCCAGCGCGGCCTCTTCGTGACCCCCATCCTCGTGGGCGCGGTCATCGCCACCGTGATGGCGATCGTCATCGACCTCCTGCTCATCGGGCTCGAGCGCCTCCTGACGCCGTGGCAGCGCGCCCGGGCGGGGACGGCCTGATGGGCTCCGTCTGGGACGCGTTCACCGAGAACGACGGCTGGGGCCAGCTCTGGACCCACATCGAGCTGTCGGTCACGGCGCTGGCGCTGGCCACCGTCGTGGGGCTGGTGCTCGGCGTCCTCTGCGCCAAGATCGGGCGCGGTGCGGCCTTCGTGGTCATCACGGTGTCCAACCTCGGCCGCACGGTGCCCACCTTCGCCATCATCGCCCTCATCCTGGCGCTCACCTCGCTCGGCTTCTGGCCGGCGGTGTTCGGCCTCTTCCTGCTGGGCGTCCCGCCGATCCTCCTCAACTCGTTCACCGGGGTGAAGGAGGTCGACCGCGGCGTCGTCGAGGCCTCGCGCGGCATGGGCCTGCGCCCGTGGCAGATCCTCGGCCGCGTCGAGTTCCCCCTCGCGATGCCGCTCATCTTCGCCGGCATCCGCAACTCGTCCGTACAGATCATCGCCACCGCCGCCCTCGCCGGGCTCGTCGGCGCGGGTGGCCTCGGCGTCATCGTGGCCAGCGGCCTCTCCAACAACCAGGACGACGTGATCCTCGCGGGGGCGATACCCATCACCCTGCTCGCCGCCCTCTCCGAGGTCGTCTTCGGCGGGGCGGAGCGGATCGCGACCCCCCGCGGCCTTCGCATCGGCCGCCAGCCGACCATCCGATAGGAGGATGAAGTGATCCCAGCAAGACGACGACTGTCCGCGCTGCTGCTCGCCGCGCTCGTCAGCGTCACGGTCCTCGCCGCCGCGGCCTGCGGCGACGACGACGACAGCGGTGACTCGGCTGGTGCCGGCGACGGCGTGACGGTCCGCATCGCGGACAAGGGCTTCGCCGAGAGCTTCATCGTCGCCGAGGCGTACGCCCAGGCGCTCGACGCCCAGGGCTTCGATGCCGACGTGACCTCGCTCGCCAGCACCGAGATCGCCGACAAGGCCATCCGCGACGGCGAGATCGACGTGTACCCGGAGTACGTCGGGACCGCGTTCCAGACCGTCCTCGGCCTCGACGCCGCCGACGCCCCGGAGACGCCGGAGGGCCAGTACGACCAGGTGAGCAAGGCCTACGCGGAGCGCGGCCTCACCACCCTCCCGCCCGCGCCGTTCAACAACGGCAACGCGGTGGCCTGCACCCAGGAGGCCGTCGACGAGTTCAACATCACGAACCTGACGGCCCTCGGCGCCGCCTCCGAGAACATCGTCTACTCGGCCAACGCCGAGCACCTGACGCGCCCGGACGGCCTGCCGCTGCTCAAGCGCGAGTACGGGTTCGACCCGAAGGAGATCAAGACCGTCGACATCTCCCTCCGCTACAAGCCGATCGAGGACGGCCAGGCGAACTGCGTCTACGCGTTCGGCACCGACCCGAAGCTCGGCCAGCTCGGCCTCGTGCTGATCGAGGACGACAAGGGCACGTACTCGGCCGGCCTCTCGTACCGGACGTTCCCGGTCGTCTCGACCGCGTTCTACGAGGGCATGACCGAGGAGCAGCGGAACTCCTTCTCCACGACCCTGGACAAGGTGAACGCGGCCCTCACGCAGGACGCGATCATCCCGCTCATCTCGCGGGTGGAGTTCGACCAGGAGGACCCGGAGGACGTCGCCGCCGAGTTCCTCACCTCGGCCGGCATCACCGCCGACTGACGACCTGATCGCACGCCTCCGGCGCCGGGCCCCGTGCCCGGCGCCGGTGCGTGTTGCAGGCTGCCGTTGCACGGGCGGGGATCCCGCCCGGCGCGCAGAACTGGGGGGCCATGAGCACCGGGGTACCCGCCGCACCGACCGACGCCATGCGCGCCCAGATCGAGCTGGGCCTGGCCCAGGAGGCCCGTGAGCGCCGCACCCGTATGTGGCTCACCGCGGCCGGGGTGGCGATCGGCGTCTCCCTCCTGCTCAACCTGCTCGTCCTGATGTTCCCGGGGGTCGTGGGCCTCGCCTCCGAGTCCCAGGTGGACCAGGTGCGCGACGACATCCAGCGCGAGGTCGCCGCCGCCGGCGCGGCCCAGCGCGAGCAGGCCGAGGCGCTCCTCGCCGACACCCGCGCCGCCGCCGCGCAGGCCGCGCGGCCGTCGCCGGCCCTCGCCGCCGTGCCCGGCATCTGCGCGACGATCGCCGAGCTCGGCGAGTGGTCCTTCATGGACGGGACCGCACCCGAGCTGCCGAAGGGCTGCCCGGCTCCGTAGTGTCGCGCGGGGGCCTGCGGGGAAGGACGCCCTCCATGGGCGACACGCCGTGGTGGCAGGGTGCGGTCATCTACCAGATCTACCCCCGCTCCTTCGCCGACGGGGACGGCGACGGCGTCGGTGACCTGGACGGCATCGTGCGGCGGCTGGGCCACCTCGCGCGCCTCGGCGTGGACGCCGTGTGGCTCTCGCCGTTCTACCCGTCGCCGATGGTGGACTTCGGCTACGACGTGGCCGACTACACCGGCGTCGACCCCCTCTTCGGGGACCTGGCGAGCTTCGACCGCCTGGTCGGCGAGGCGCATGCGCTGGGCATCCGTGTCGTCATCGACTGGGTGCCCAACCACTCCTCCGACCGGCACCCGTGGTTCGTCGCGTCGCGGTCGTCCCGGGACGACCCCCACCGCGACTGGTACGTCTGGCGCGACGGCCGCCCCGGCGGCGAGCCGCCGACGGACTGGATCTCGGTGTTCGGTGGCGGGCCGGCGTGGCGGCACGACCCGGCCACGGACCAGTGGTACCTCCACACGTTCGCCCCCGAGCAGCCCGACCTGAACTGGGCCAACCCCGCCGTGGCCGACGCGATGCTGGACACGCTGCGCTTCTGGCTCGACCGCGGCGCCGACGGCTTCCGCATCGACGTCGTGCAGGAGCTCGGGAAGGTGGTCGACGCGCCCGAGGGGGTCGCGGAGTGGCCCCAGGGGCAGGACTGGCCCGACGGCCACGGGATCATGCGGCGGGTGCGCGGCGTCCTCGAGGAGTACGACGACCGGATGGCCGTCGGCGAGGTCTACATCCTCGACCAGGCCCGGCTCGCGTCGTACCTCGTCACCGGCGACGAGCTCCACCTGGCGCACAACTTCGTGTTCCTGCGCCAGCCGTGGGACGCCCGCCGCTTCCGGGACGTCATCGACGAGTTCACCCGGCTCGCGCCGCCCCCCGCCTGGCCGACGTGGTGCCTCGAGAACCACGACCACGCGCGGGTGGCGAGCCGCTGGGACGAGGACGGCCGCGGCCCCGACCGCGCCCGCGCGGCCGCGCTGCTGCTGCTGGGACTGCGCGGGACGGCGTTCCTGTTCCAGGGGCAGGAGCTCGGCCTGCCGGACGCCGTGGTCCCCCCGGACCGCATCGTGGACATCGACGGCCGCGACCCCGAGCGCGCGCCGATCCCGTGGGAGCGTCCCTCGGTCGCCGGCCCCGGGGCGGGCTTCACCACCGGCGAGCCGTGGCTGCCGATCGTGGAGGACGCCGAGCGCCTGGCCGTCGCGGCCCAGCGCGGGGATCCCCGGTCCGACCTGGCCCTGTGGCGCCGCCTGATCGACCTGCGGCGCACCTCCCCGGCCCTCGGCCCGGAGGGGGCGCAGCGGATGGTGGACGCCGGCGACGGGGTGCTCGCCTGGACGCGGGAGGCCGGCGACGAGCGGCTGCTGGTCGCGATCAACATGTCGGACGCGGCGGTGCGGTGCGACCTGGGGGACCTGGGCGGGGGCCCGGGGCGCCTCGTGTGCTCCACCGACCCGGACCGCCCCGAGGGGGACGAGGCCCTGCGGGTGCTGGGCCTGGCGCGCGACGAGGGCGTCGTGGTGCGCCTGGGCTGACCCGTCCGGGGGAGGCGCCCGGCCCGCCGGGTGGTGTACGAAGAGGGGGCCATGGCCCCCGTGCCCCCGGTCCGCCACCTGCTCCGCGCCCGCGACCTCATCGACGCGCGCTACGCCGAGCCCCTCGACGTGGCCGCGATGGCGCGCCGCGCCCACTGCTCGCAGGCGCACTTCGCCCGCGCGTTCCGGGCCGCCTTCGGGGAGACGCCGCACCGGTACCTGCTCACCCGGCGGCTCGAGCGCGCCGCATCCCTGTTGCGTACGACCGATCACTCCGTGGCACGCATCTGCGCGGAGGTCGGCCTGGCGAGCGTCGGGTCGTTCACCACGAGCTTCGGCCGCGTGTACGGGATGACCCCGACGGCCTACCGCGCCGCCCACCCGCCGGCCGCGCAGCGGGTGCCCGTGCCCACCTGCGTGCGCATGGCCTGGATGCGGCCGCGCGACGGAGCAGTCCTGGAGAAGACGGCCGCGAGCGCCGGGCCTACGGTGATCGCAGACCACTGACCCCTTCCCCGGAGGATCCGATGTCCCCCATCTCACTCGCCCACGTCGGACTGTGGGTGCACGACCAGGACGAGGCCCTCGCCTTCTACACCGAGAAGCTCGGCTTCGAGCTCCGCGCCGACGTGACGCTCGAGGACTTCTCCTACCGCTGGCTCACCGTGGGCCCGCCCGGGCAGCCCGACGTGGCCTTCATCCTCAACGTCCCCGGCCCGCCGCTGTTCTCGGACGACGTCGCCGCCTCGGTGGTGGCGGATGTCGCGACGGGCCAGGCGCCCGGCTTCATCCTGCACACCGACGACTGCCGGGCGACGGTCGAGGAGCTGCGCGCCCGCGGCGTCGAGTTCACGCAGGAGCCCGAGGAGCGCCCGTGGGGCATCGACGCCTCCTTCCGTGACCCCTCGGGCAACGAGGCGCGGATCGTCCAGCCCCTCCACGCCGCCTGAGCCGCCGGGCTACTGCGCGCGGGCGATGGCGGCGGCCAGCTCCCCCTTGTCCATCCGGGAGCGGCCCCGGATGCCCAGCGTCCGCGCCCGCGCGTACAGCTCGGCCTTCGTGTTCCCTATGGCGTCCACGCCTCCGTAGGTCTCCTTCGGGTGCTCGACGGCCTGACGCCCGTGCTGCCGCGACTGCGGGTCGGACGGGCCGGGTTCGTCCTTGAGCTCCCAGTGGTCCCCCACGCGCTCCGCGATGTGCTTCACCGCCGCGAACGCGGTGCGGTGGGCGCGCTCCTCCGAGTCGTACTGCTCGTGGGCCGAGTCGAGCGTCTTCGCATAGGCCCGGCGCACCTTCGCGGGTGACCGCGCGATCGTCCCGGGCAGATCCTCCTTGCGGGTCGGCATCTCCGCCTCCTCGTGCCGGTGCCGTGCCGACACCGTTCCCGTCCATGTCGCGGTGGAACCGCCGGCCGGTGCGCGGCGCCCCCGGCGGGCATCACCCGGTCGCGGACATGAACGGCACCGACAGGGCGAGGGGACGTCGCCCGGAAGGAGCACGGACATGCAGCGGTACCGCATCACCGAGCACGCCGGCAAGGCGCAGCATCGACTGGGGCGCCGGCCGGACAAGGGGGACGGACCGGAGACCGGTCCGCCGTGAGAGGTGAGCCCAGGGCCCGCACGAGGCGGGCCGCCGGGTGAGGGGCCGGAGGATCCGGGGCCGGGGCGCCATGACGGGGCGCCCCGGCCCTCGGCGTCTCTAGGCGCCCTGGGCGAGCGAGCCGGGGGCGGCCGTCTCCGGCGTGCCCTCGTGCTCGAGCCGCGGGAGCCACCGGAGCCAGCTCGGCAGGTACCAGTTGCGGTCGCCGAGCAGGGTCATCGAGGCGGGGAGGAGCACCCCGCGGACGATGGTGGCGTCGATCAGGATCGCCGTCGCCAGGCCGATGCCCATCTCCTTCATGTCGAGGATCGGGAGCATCGCGAAGACGGAGAACACCGCGACCATCACGAGGGCCGCGCCGGTGACCACGCCGGCCGTGCTGCGGATGCCGTGCTCCACCGCGTCACGGGTGCTCATGCCGCGGTCGTAGGACTCGCGGACCTTGCTCAGGATGAACACGTGGTAGTCCATCGAGAGCCCGAACAGGATCACGAACAGGAACATCGGCAGCCAGGATGCGATGCCGCCGGTGGGGTTGAAGTCGAAGACGTCCTCGCCCCAGCCCCACTGGAACACGGCCACCATGACGCCGTAGGCGGCGGCGACCGACAGCAGGTTCAGCACGATGGCCTTGAGGGCCACGATGATCGAGCGGAACGCCGCCAGCAGCAGGACGAACGCGAAGAGCATCACGAACCCGAACACCAGGGGCGCCGAGCCCTTCATCGCGTCGGTGAAGTCGCGCGAGGAGGCGGTGCCGCCGGTGACCCCGTAGTCGGCGCCGGGGAGGGTGCCGATCGTGGCCGGGATGACCTCGTCACGCAGGGTGGCGAGGGCGTGGTCGGAGGCGGCGTCGGTGCCCTCCCCGGCCAGCGGGACGGAGACCTGCCAGGTGGTGCCGTCGTCGGAGCGGTCCACGGTGATGGGCTCGAGCATCTCGCCGGTGGCGAGCGCGCGGCGCTCCAGCTCCGCGATCTGCGCCTCGGCGGCCTCCGGGTCGTCGGAGCGGACGGCGACCACGGCCGCGTTCACCCCGCCCGGGAAGGCGTCGTCGATGACGTGGAAGGCCTCGAGGGCGGGGAGCGACTTGGGCATCGCGTCCAGGCCGCTCTCGGCCGGGTGGATCTGCAGGGCCGGCAGGGCCATCACGATCAGCACGGCCGACGCGGCGATCGTCGAGACGACCGGGTGGCGCAGGACGGGCCGCAGGATGGCGCCCCAGAGGCGGCTCTCGCCGTCGCCGGCGGCCTCGCGCCGCATGCGGCGGCGCAGGAACGGGAGGCGGGTGCGGTCGGCCTTGTCACCGAGCACCGACAGGATCGCCGGGAGGACGGTGAGGGAGCCGATCATCGCGGTGAACACGACCATCATGGAGCCGATGGCGAAGGACATGAACATCGTGTCGCCGGAGAAGAACATGCCGGCCATGGCGATCATCACGGTGATGCCCGAGATGAGGACCGCACGACCGGAGGTCGCGGCGGCGACGGCCAGCGCGTCGTCCTTCGTGCGGCCGGCGCGGCGCTCGTCGCGCTTCCTGCGCATGTAGAAGATCGAGTAGTCCACTCCGACGGCCAGGCCGACGAGGAGGATGACTTCACCGACCTGCTCGTCCATCGGGACGATCGCGCTCGGGATGGAGACGAGGCCCATCGTGGCGAGCACGGAGGTGAGGCCGAGCAGCACGGGCACCATGGCGCCGTAGCCGGTGCCCATCACGATCAGCAGGATGATGATCGTGAGCGGGATGGCGATGAGGCCGGCCCGCGAGAGCTGCGACTTGAACAGCTCCTCGAGCTCCTGCTCAGTCGAGACGCCGGCCTGGGCGACCACCATGTCGGGGTGCGCGGCCTGGACGTCCTCGACGGAGGCGACGACGTCGTCGATGTACTCGTACGCCTCGGTGATCTCACCCTCGGGGGTGAAGGTGATCATCGCGGCGTGACGGTCCGGGGAGATCTGGCCGTCGTTGACGGCGTCGAGCGGTGAGGCGATGTCCGAGATCTGCTCGAACCGGCCGACCGCGCCGATCACGTCGGTGACGGTGTCCCGGAACTCGGGGTCGTCGACCGTGAGCGTGTCCGACTGGACGACCACGAACTCCTGGAGGCCGGACTGCTCCAGGTCGAAGGCGTTGTCGATGATCTTGTCGGCCCGGCCGCTCTCGCCGACGCCGCGGTCGGCGTCCTCGATCGTGGTCATCGGGCTCAGGATGGAGAGCGAGAAGGCGACGACCACGAAGGCCAGCCACCCGAAGATGGCGGTCTTGCGGTGCGTGGCGCTCCAACGACCCATGCGGGCCGCCAGGTTGCGGGAGGTGGTGACGGGGGACATGTGAGCTCCTCTCGGTGCTGGTGGGACCCCGCCGATCGGGGTCTCCGTTGGCACGTCGAGCCTGCGCCCGCGGCCCCTGTCCGGGGCACCGGGCGCACCCGTGGACCCGGGGGGCGGTTTTCCGGTGTGCCGCGGGGGGAGGGCCGCCCCGCCGCCGGGGGCCGTCCCCGCACGCGCGGGAGCCCCGCGTCGGCGGGGCTCCCGGGTCGTGCTGGTGGTGTGGGGGCGCGGGTCTACACGGGGGCATCGCCGCCCCGCCGTGCGCGGCCGGCCGCCCCCATGGCGACGCCGGCCCCGAGGAGGGCGGTGCCGCCCACGAGGACGCCGAGGCCGAGCCACAGGAGGACGTCGGTGCGGGCCGCGAGCTCCGTCGTGGCGGTCACCCCCGCCGAGCCGTCGGCGTTCATGACGACCGCCGCCCAGTCGCCGCCCTCGATGGGCCAGACGACCGTCTGGGTGCCCGGCCCGGAGGCCGAGTGCTCCCAGAACCGCTGGGCCGCGGGCGGCCCGGGGTCCCGCGCGCCCGCCCGGTGGACCTCGGGCTCCGTGCCCTCGAAGTCCGTGACGGTGACGGCGGTGCCGGCGAGGTAGGCGTCGACGTCCTCACGGGGCGCCACCCCCACGAAGACCGGGCCGTCGCGCGCCCCGGTCGCCGTGATCCTCACGTCGCCCATCCGCTCGACGAGCCAGCCGGGGCCGGACGGCCCGGTCTGGAGCTCCTCGGCCACCAGGGCGCGGTCGGGCGTGGCCAGCTCGCGGGCGTCGGCCGTGTACCAGCCGTCGGCGTCCGGTGCGTTGGCGTGCACCGCGACCAGCGCGCCGCCTCCGGCGATCGCCGCGACGCCCAGGGTGGCCGCCACCGCGCCGCCCACCAGGAGCCCCGTGCGCCGGGGCCGGGCCGGCCGGGGGGCGGGGGCCTCGACGGCGGCGCCGGTGTCCGGTGCGGCCGTCCCGTCCTGCATCACTCGTGTCCTCATCGCGATCCCCTCCTCGGGTGGTGTTCCTGTGTCGATCACAGGCTCTCGCCGGGGGGCCGGATCGGCATGTGGGGACACCCGTGGACCGGGGGGCGGTTTTCTGGTCGCCAGACCTAGGAGCGCATGTAGAGCAGCACGGCGAGGACGCGCCGTGAGTCGCTGCCCGTGGAGGGCAGCCCGAGCTTGGTGAAGATGCTCGACACGTACTTCTCCGCCGCGCGCAGGGTGATGACCAGGCGGTCGGCGATGCCCTGGTTCGACCGGCCCTCGGCCATCAGGGCGAGCACCTCGCGCTCGCGGGGGGTGAGCTCGGCGATGGGGTCGTCGTCGCGGCGGCGCCCGAGCAGGGTGGAGACGATGGTCGGGTCGATGGCCGACCCTCCGTCGGCCACGCGGCGCACGGCGCCCACGAACTCGCCGACGTCGCTCACCCGGTCCTTGAGGAGGTATCCGACGCCCTCGGCCGAGTCGGCGAGCAGCTTCATCGCCAGGCCGATCTCCACGTACTGCGACAGCACGAGGACGCCGATGCCGGGGTGGGCGGCGCGGATGTCGATGGCCGCGCGCAGGCCCTCGTCCGTGTGCGTCGGCGGCATGCGGATGTCCACCACGCAGACGTCGGGGGTGTACGAGCGCACCTTCAGCATGAGGTCGTCGGCGTCCTCGCAGAGCCCCACGACCTCCATCCCGGCCTCGGTGAGGATGCGGGCGACGCCCTCGCGCAGCAGCACGCTGTCCTCGGCGATCACGACGCGCACGGCATCTCCGCGGTCACCCGTGTCCCGCCCCCGCGGGGGCTCCAGATCCTGAGCCGCCCCCCGAGGGCCTCCACCCGGTCGGCCAGCCCACGCAGGCCGGAGCCGGCCTCGGTGTCGGCCCCGCCCACGCCGTCGTCGGCCACGGCCACGGTGAGCAGGCCGCCGGCGCGCACCACCTCGACCCGCACCGAGGTCGCCCGCGCGTGCTTGCCGACGTTGGCGAGGCTCTCCGAGACGAGGTAGTAGGCGGCGACCTCCAGGCCCTCGGGCAGGCGCCCGTCCACGCGCACGTCCAGCTCGACCGGCACGGGCGCGAGCGCGGCGAGCTGCTCCAGGGCGACCTCCAGGCCGTGGGCGCTCACCACCGCGGGGTGGAGGCCGCGGGCGATCTCGCGCAGCTCGGCCAGCGACTGGGCCACCTCGCCCCGGGCCCGCTCCACCCGCGCGCGGGCGTCCGCGTCGTCGGGGAGCTGGTCGCCCAGCATCCCGAGCTCCATCGAGAGGGCCACGAGCCGCTGCTGGGCGCCGTCGTGGAGGTTGCGCTCCAGGCGCTTGCGCTCGTCCTGCGCCACCTCCACGATGCGCGCCCGCGAGCCGCGCAGCTCCTCCAGCCGGGCCCGCAGCTCCACCTGCAGGCGCGCGTTCTCGATCGCGATGCCCGCGGCGGCGGTGACCGCGGCCAGCAGCTCGCGCTCGTCCGTGAGGGTGGGGTCGTGCACGAGCACCGCGACCCGCTGGCCGTCGCGGTCGATGGGGGTCACGGCGCGGCGCCCGTCGTCGGGCGGCAGGCTCGCCTCGTGGCCGTCCACGTCGGCGTAGGTGCCGAACTCCGGCAGCCAGTAGAGGAGCTCCAGGGACGGGTCGCGCAGCGCCTTCGCCACCGCGGTGCCGAGGGCGCCGGGCTCCGGGTTGCCGCGCAGCTCGATGACGAGGTCGCCGACCCCGCTCCGCGCGAGGCGCGCGTCGAGGAGCCCGATGAGGAACACGATCGGGCTGAACCCGATGACGGCGAGGGTCGTCCGCTGGACCTCGAGGAAGTAGTCCCAGTGGCTCGCGGCGAAGGTGTAGAGCGCGGCGAGCATGACGAGGCCGCACCCGAAGAACACGAGCAGCACGGTCGACCAGATGCGCCGCGACGGGCCGTCGGTGCGCCGCCGCGCGATGAGCAGGCCGAGGGCCAGGATGCAGAGCGCGGAGATGCCGTAGAGCTGGATCCGCTCGACGATCGTGTACGTGTCGAGGTCGTCCGTGACGGCGAAGCCGTTGGCCGGGATGAACCCGGCGAACATCAGCTTGAGCACCTGCAGCCCGATCGAGAGCGCGTAGGCGATGCCCACGAGCCAGCGCTCGGCCGTCGAGCGCAGGCGGCCCGTCGGGTAGGCGAGCGTCACGTGGACGAACGCCGCGGCCGCGAAGAGGTCCGTGGACGCCCCGATCGACCAGAGGACGGTGTCGTCCACGAACTGCAGGCACAGGATCCCGGTGGAGAACCCGACCGCGATCATCAGGACGCCCATGCGGCTCTCGGGCCGGCGCCACCACGCGACGAGCCCCGCCGCGATGTACGGGATCGAGATCCACTGGAGCAGGGCGACCTGGATGTCCGGGACGCCCTCGTTCGTCGCGACGTGGATCGAGAAGGCGCAGAGGGCCGCGGCCGCCAGCGCGATCGTCACGACCACCCAGACGCGCGGCGCGCGGCCGATCCAGGTGCGTGCCCCCGTCAGGGGCTGGGCGGCGACCTCCACCATGCTGGCGCGACCCTAATCCCGGTCGTGCGCCGCCCACCAGCCGGTTTTCTCCCCGAATCCGCCCTCAGCCCGCCTCGCCGGGCTGGACGAACCCGGTCTCGTACGCGAGCACCACCACCTGGATGCGGTCGCGCAGCCCGAGCTTGGCGAGGATGCGGGCGACGTGGGTCTTCACGGTCGCCTCGCTCACCACGAGCTCCGCGGCGATCTCGGCGTTGGAGCGCCCGCGCGCCACGAGGCGCACGACGTCGGTCTCGCGCTCGGTCAGCTCGGCGAGCGCGCCCGGCGGGGCGCCGCCCGGGAGGGGACGGCGCACGAAGTCCTCGATGAGGCGCCGGGTGAGCGCGGGGGCCAGCAGGGCGTCGCCCGCTGCGACGGTGCGCACCGCCCCGACGAGCTCCTCGCGGCGGACGTCCTTCAGGAGGAACCCGCTCGCGCCGGCCTTCATCGCCTCGTAGACGTACTCGTTCTGGTCGAAGGTGGTGAGCATGAGGACGCGCGGGGACTCCGCGCCCGCGGCGCCGCACAGCCGGCGGGTGGCCTCGATGCCGTCCACGCCCGGCATGCGGATGTCCATGAGGATGACGTCCGGGCGCAGGGCGCGGGCCTGCTCGAGTGCCTCGCCGCCGTCGGCCGCGTTGCCGACCACCTCGATGTCCTCCTGCGCGTCCAGGATCATCCCGAACCCGTCGCGCAC
>VFQR01000741.1_pt1 | contig 35096 bp, 39 predicted proteins | sample 3512321 | NCBI WGS metagenome assembly VFQR01 (sample SAMN10412374, study PRJNA504923) | tailings metagenome | isolation source: Relicate 3 Philex TSF1 revegetated site | place: Philippines: Tuba, Benguet | collected 2017-08-29 | reverse complement strand
CGCTGAAGGACAGCATTTCCCTGCCCCATCCCCAATCACGAAAAAGACGCGGGTTTGCCGCCCCTTCTTCCAATTCGACATTACGCATGGCCGTTCGCGACGCAATCGCTTCTTCCCTATTTCAGGGGCGCGCCATGGTCGGAGGTGTGGATGTGTTGCAGAGGCGCCACACGATTGGCCCCTGAGGTAAGGATTTGGTAACTGCTGAGAGCCTGTCGTCGAGACCCGGAGGTTGCCAAATTGCCGGATGCCCGCAAGTTTTCACGTGCTCGCCACCGAATCAAGCTTGTTCATCGAGATGTGGTTGAGGAGAGGCTGCGGCGGACAATCCGCGACGTCCTTCGCGAGGAGGACCCAACCGCGATGCCGGGTGCAGTGGACGTCATTGCCCACCTGGCAGCGGTCATTGCGTCTCAGCTCACATCGCAACCCCAGTCGAACCAGCGATCGATCAAGGCGCTGGGTGAAGAAGTGGTGGACTATGGTGCCGCCTTCGTTGAAGAGATTGTCCGCGAGGCCAAGAAGGACATTCGTAGCCGTATCAAGAAGGTGGTGGCTGCGGCCCCCCCCGCTGCAGGCGATCTGCCGCTCGCAGACGATTGGGCGGGTCCGGTGGCCGGGCCGACAATGATCGAGCGCCATTTCGGCATACCACGCTCGACGCTGTATCGTTGGCAGAAGCGGAACGAGGTCGTCTGGCTGAATACGCGAACGAGCCGAAAGCCCGTGTTTCCGCTCCGCCAATTTGTTGATGGTCGACCTGCAGAGGGTATCGCGGAGGTCGTTCAGGCATTTGGAGACGCTCGGAAAGCATGGCGATGGCTTGTGGAGCCCGGTCCCTCGGGAGCCGCCGCCCAGCGATTGGAGCAGCTATTGGCCGGAGACAGCCATGGCATCCAGGATGCCCTGAGATCAATCCACGAGCGGCGGCTCGGAGAAGTCTCTAAGGTCTAGAACAAGGCGAAGTGGGTGATGCACTGACCTCGGTGCCCCTCCGGTCACGTCCAACTAGTCGGCAGCGCTTACCTCCGAATGCTTCGGCTGGTGCGCGCTTCCGTTGTGGCGCCACCTTACGAGGCGCGGAGCCGGCAGGTTTCGCTGGTAACCCCATAGGCGGGGTCCGCGAACAACAGCCAGATGATCGGCCGCTGATCATCCTCTCGGAGGATGGTATAGCCGGTGATTGAGACGTCTTCGTCCCCACTCCAGAAGGGACCGGCCAGGAAGTGGACGGCGTAGGTCTCGGGATCGTAGCGGATGTCGTTGATCGGCCGCTCGCCACCCAGGTAGACGTACTGACTGTTTCCGACGATCTCGAACCTGTTGGAGAGGCTGAACATGTCGCTTGAACATGTGTACTCACCCGGCACCAACTCGTCGCTGAAGACGTAGCCCCTCGGCAATTGCACCTCGTCGTCCGCAGTTGCCGCCATGGCGCCCGACAGCAGCGCCGCCATGGCCTGAATAACGACAGCCCCTCGAAATAGTCCGTTCTTCAATGTTCCAGTTCACCGAACCCCTCGGTCGAAAAGGTGGATGCCTAGTTCAGCGGGTGGGGCGGAGTGACGCTACGGCGCTGCCGGCCGGTGCGTTGCATCATCCGGTGTCGCGGGTGTGGGCGGGATATTGGCAGCGGTCCAATTAAAGGAAAGGCCCCGCACAAGGCGGGGCCCGTCTGACGCTGCAATTAGCTTGGCTTCGCCGGTTGCAACGGCCCTTTCGGGACTTAAATCCCGGATATCTCCGGGGCCAAGAAAGAGATGGGCCCGTTCGCTCTCCAAGTCAACCTTAGATGCCCAGAGAATGCCTAATGCATTCCTTAATCTGCGCCATTGTGTGCTCGTCCAAAACCCGAACGTCGTAAACGCGCTCCCCGTTCGCATCGCGGCCGCGATCGAGCAATTTGAGGCGATGAAAAGCGACACACATAATCATGTCTGCTTTTACCCACATCCGGGATGCGTCATAGGGAAATGGCAGCGGAGGGTCTAGTTCAAGAAGGCAGTTATAGGGTCGAGGCGGGTTTGGCTCTGATGTGCTGAGAGGAACGATAGTGCAAAGTTGGTCTCGCCCCGCCAGTTGTGGTGAGATAACCACGGCCGGCCGCCGCTTTCGCATTTCCGGCTGCCTGAATCCTTCGTTCAAGTCGACCCTAAGGATTGTTCCCACTTGGGGATGATACATGATGCCCATGTGAACAATCTGCCAGATTCGCGGCGATGCCGAAACCTAACGCCGCTCCCACAGCACGTTCCCCTTCGCATCCGTCACGCTCCGCACTTCCCCGGCCTCGCGCATGGCCCGTAGTGCCCTGCTGACGGATGGGACTACTGGCCGGCGACATTTTGAGCGGTGCCAGCCAGCGCCTGCTCGATTCGCTCCGACACCTTGTCCGCAGCCGCCACCAGCGCGGTGTCCGCCACATGGGCATAGCGTGCCGTCACGCCGGGAACTGAGTGCCCGAGCAGCCCGGCGATCGTCAGCTCGGAATAGCCCATCTCGGCGGCAACCGATGCGAAGGTGTGCCGCAGCACGTGGATCGTGACATCCTCCAGGTTCGCCTTCGCGCATAGCCGGTCTAGGACGCGAGGCAGCCCGACGAAGTGACTGTCTCCTCGATCGGCTGGGAACACCCACCCGTTCTTGCTCGGCAGGTGCTCGATCACCTTGAAGGCGCTCTTGCCGATCGGCCTGATCTGGTAGCCGCCCTTCGTATCTCCGAAGCGGATGCAACCGGCATCCGGATCAATCCACGCCTCGGGGAGTGACAGCACCTCCATGCGTCGGCAGCCGGAGAGAAGAAGGAAGCAGATCGCGGCAAGAGCGGTGGGGCTCTCGGTCTCGGCCTCGCGCATTGCCGTTCCCAGCCTGCCGATCTCGGCGTAGGAGAGGAACCGCTTCTGGCGCCTGTCCTTCGGCTTTCTGACGCCGCGTGCCACGTTCTCGCTCACCACGCCGTTGCGGCGCGCGAACTCGAGGATCGTGCCGAGCATCCCGACCGTTCTGCCGGCAACACCACTGCCGCCGGTCGTTGCCCCGCCGCGGCCCTCGCGCTTCTTGGCCGTCTTCCCGGCGATGATGTCGGATTGCATCTTGACCACGTCGGCGGAGGTCAGGCTGACCACCGATCGCCGGCCGAGGAGGGGCTTCACATGCGACTCGATCCGGCTCTTGTCCATCGCCCAGGTCGACGCCTTCATGTGGATCTTGGCCTCGATCAGATAGGTGTCGCACAGCTCGGCGATCGTGATCGACTTCCGGAGCTTCGACCGATCGGCAGAAGGGTCGGCGCCTTTGAAAACCTCGGCCAGTTTCTCGCGGGCGAGGCCGCGCGCTTCCTCGGGGGTGAGGGTGCCGACGCGGCCCAGGGTCATCTTCCTCTGCCGACCTTCCGCATTACGGTACTTCAGGATGTAGGAAGCGATTCCTGTTGGCATCATGCGAACACCGAAGCCTTTTAGCTCGCCGTCCCACAGAAATTGTTCCGCGTCCGGGTCAGGCTCAAGCCCGTCAATCAAGCGTTTCGTTAGCTTCGGCATGCCCTTGACCCCAACTCGTCCTCTGGCGACCAGGGGCCGGAGCTTGCCTAACTCCAACTCAATGGCCTAACCCGAACCCCGGTTCTGGCGGAACCAGGGCGGAACCAGAAGGGAGCAAATCAGGGGTAGGTTCGTCAAGGTGCAGAAAACATGGTATGCGATTAACTATCTGAAAATGAATGATTAAATCCCATTCAGGAAAATTTCGGGAAATCTCCGAAAAGCTAGGTTCGCAACCTTGCCAAGGTTGGGGTCGAGGGTTCGAATCCCTTCGCCCGCTCCAGTAGCCTTTAAGAAAATCAATGGCTTGGCAGGCGCCCTTGGGGGCGTTTTCTGCGTCTCCGGTGTCGTACGGAAAGCCAAGGTCGGCAGTTTCATTGTCATCCCGGCGACCGGCTTTGCCGATCGCGACGTCCTCGCCGCTCTGCTGCCTGGGCAGTCTTAACTTGTCGCGCGCCCTAGTTAGTTCAAAGGCCGATTGGTTGAAGGGCGTCCGTCTCGATCGCGAGAGAATGGCTGGCGACACTGTGTCGATGCCTGTCCGCGCCGTCACACCAGATAGCGCATCTCCGCCAGGACCTCCTCGACGCATTCGATGAGCGCGCGCGCTGACGGGCTGAGCGAACCTGCCCGGTGGACGAGAAAGATCGCGACGGGCTGGACGGGCGGGCTGCTGTCCAGCAGCTTCAGCTGCCCCGCGGCGACCTGGCTCTCCACCATCTTCGTCGGCATGATGCCGATGCCGGTCCCCGCCTCGACCAGCTTGGCCTGAATCGCGACGCTGGAGCAGATGTCGAGATGCGATGGCTTCAGCCCCTCGGAGGCGAACCAGCGCACCACCTGCCGGTAGCCGATCGTGCCGGGCTGGTTGCTGATCACGCGCGCCTTGGCCAGCATGCCGGGCGTCACCGGACCGGATGCGTCGAAGCTGCGTGCCGCCACCCAGGCCGTCGGCTGGAGCCCGAGATAGACATAGGTCAGGCCCTCGCGCTCGCTCGGCTCGACCAGATAGGCGAGGTCCAGAAGCCCGTCATTGAGCGGCGCCTCGACCGACGAGCTGGTGGCGACCGTCAGTTCCGGGTGGAGGTCGGGATAGGCGCGGTGCAGCCGGTCGATGATGCGCGGCAGGCAGGCGAGCGCGAAGCCCTCGGCGAAGCCGACCTTCACCACGCCTGCGACCGGCGCGGTCGCTGCGCCGCCAAGTGTTTCCACGGCGTCGAGGACGCTGCGTGCCTTGCGCAGCAGCTCGCGCGTCCCTTGCGTCGGCGCCAGCCGGCGGCCCGATCGCTCAAACAGGGGCGCGCCGATCGTCGTCTCGAACTCGCGCAGCCGCAGCGACACGGCGGGCTGCGACAGCGACAGCCGGTCGGCCGCCTTCTGGACCGAGCCGAGCGTCGCCGTCCAGTAGAAGGCCTCGACCTGCTGAAGGGTGATGCGTCTCATTTGGAAAACTTATCCCAGTGGGGTCGAAGTTCAAATTGGACCAAGCTGTCCTGATGCAATAGGCCCTTCGGAGGCGGGGGGATGCAATCGGGTGCGGCACACAATCAAGACCATCGAGGGGTTCACGCTCTCCTGCGACCTGCCGCAGAAGGTGGGCAATGCGCGCGCTTTGTTCGACAGGCGCTCGGCGCTCCTGGTGCGCATCACCACCGATGGCGGCGCGGTTGGCTGGGGCGAGAGCTGGGCCTATCCGGAGGCGGTCTCCCGGATCATACGGTCGGGCATGGGCCGTGCCCTGATCGGGGCCGATGTCGGCGTGCCGGCCGCCTCGATCGCGCCGCTCTTCGGCTTCGCCGCGCAGGACCGGCGTGGTCTTCATCACATGGCCATCAGCGCGCTCGACATCGCCATCTGGGATGCGTTCGGGCGCGCCACCGGACGTCCGATCCACGCGCTGCTCGGCGGCGCGCGGCAGGAAGCCGTTCCCGCCTATGCAAGCGGTCCGCTGCTGCGCGAGGGCGATCCCTATGCCGATCTCGAGCCCGCGCTGGCGCGCTACCTCGATATGGGATTCCGCGCCTTCAAGCTGCGCATCGGCGTCGACCGGCGGCGCGATGCCGCCGTGCTGCGCCGGGCGCGCGAGATCGTCGGGCCGGACGCCATGCTGATGGCTGATCTGAACGAGGCATCGACCGTCAAGGAGGCGCTGGCGCTGGCGCGCGAGGTCGAGGATGTCGGCCTCGCCTGGCTCGAGGAGCCGGTGCCGCATGACGATTTTCCCGCCTATGAGCGGCTGGCGCGGATCCTGCCCGTGTCCCTGTCCGGCGGCGAATCCCTCTATGGCCTTTCCGCCTTTCGCGATCCGATCGCGCGCGGCGCCTTCGAGATCGTGCAGCCCGACCTCGCGCTCTGCGGCGGTTTCGCGGAGGCGGGCAGGATCGCCGCTCTCGGCGAGGCCTTCGGCGTGCCGACCGTGCTGCATGTCTGGGGCGCGGGGGTCAACTATCTGGCTTCGCTCCACTTCACCGCCACCTTGCCGCCGCGCCGGGTCGGCCGTTTCAGCTATCCGCTGCACGAGATCGACGTGAGCCACAATCCTCTGCGGTCGTTCATGGTCGACATCGAGCTCGACGCGCAGGGCAGGGTGGCGGTGCCCGAGGGGCCAGGGCTCGGCGTCGCGATAGAGATCCCGCAATTCGAGAAATTCATGGTCGATCGCTGGACGATCGACTGACACAAGGGGAGGTAAGACATGAAGACGCAGTTGATCCTGTCCGCGCTGGCGCTGGTGCTGGCGAGCGGCATCGCCGAGGCGCAGACCGTGCTCAGCCTCGGCTTCGTCGGCGGTCCGGCGGCGCCCGAAGCCATCGGCATGGGCCAGTTCGCCGAGGAGGTCGTGCAGCGCACCGAGGGGCGCTACCAGATCCAGCTCCAGGGCGGCGGCGCGCTCGGGGGCGATCGCGACGTCATGGAAGGCGTGCAGTTCGGCACGATCGACATGACGGTCCTTTCCACCTCCGTCGTGGCGAACTTCGCGCCGGATTTCGCCGTGTTCGACGTGCCGTTCCTGTTCCGCGACTTCGACCACGCGCAGGCCGTGCTCGACGGCCCCCTCGGGCAGGAGATCCTCGCCACGCTGCCGGATGCCGGCTTCGTCGGCCTCGCGGCCGGGGGCATCGGCTTCCGCCAGCTCACCAACAATGTCCGCCCGGTCGCGTCGGCGGCGGATGTCGAGGGCCTGAAGATCCGCACCCAGCAGAACGAGCTGCACCTGCAGGCCTGGCAGGCGCTCGGCGCGCTGCCGACGCCGATGGCCGTCACCGAGGTCTATTCGGCGCTGCAGCAGGGTGTCGTCGACGGCCAGGAGAACCCGGTCGGCGCCATCATCAACAACCGCTTCGGCGAGGTGCAGAAACACATGAGCATCACCAACCACGCCTTCACGCCGGTCGTGCTGCTCATCAATCCCGGCGTATTCGACAATCTCGGCGCCGAGGACCAGGCGATCTTCCGCGAGGCCGCGGTGAACGCCATGGCGCGGACCAAGGAGGAAGTCGCCAAGGTCGAGCAGACGGGCCTCGACACGCTGCGCCAGACCGGGGTCGCAATTCTGACCGAGGTGGACGGCCAGAGCTTCCGCGACAGGCTCGAGCCCGTCTTCGCGCAGCTTGCCGAGCGCTTCGGCGAGCGGCTCGACGCCATCCGCAATTTCGGGCAATGACCCAGGTCGGTCTCCGGGCCGCCTTTCTCGCCGGCGAGCGCGATCTCAACGTGGCGGTCGTCGGCGCTTCGGCGCTGATGCTCGCGGTCGCGTCCGGCGTGGGCCTGTACCAGGTGGTCAGCCGCTTCGTGCTCCAGGCGCCGGCCACATGGTCGGAGCCGGTCGTCCGCGTCAGCCTGACCTGGATGGTCTATCTCGGCCTGATGGCCGCGGCGCGCGGCGGCACGATGATCGCCGTCGGGTTCCTGTTCGACATGTCGTCCGGGCGGCTGCGGGAGTTCATGCGGCTCGCCATCGTGCTCTCCGTCCTTGCCATGCTCGGGGCGCTCGTCTGGTACGGCTGGATCGCCGTCTACATGGTGCGCAACCAGACGATCGCGGGCCTCGGCCTCTCGGCCTCCTGGGCCTATTCGGCGATCCCCGTCGGCGCGGGCTTCGCCGCGCTGGCCGCGATCGCCCATTATCTCGATCCTGCCGCTCCCGCTGAGCCACGCTGAGGTCGGCCGGCATGCTCCCCGTCATGATCGCCGCGATGACGCTCCTGATGCTGCTCGGCATCCCCGTCGCCATCGCCATCGGGCTCGCCAGCATCGTCGGCATCGCCGGCTTCACCGCGCTGCCGATGGTGGTGATTCCGCAGCAGGCCTTCGTCGCGCTCGACAAGTTCCCGCTGGCGGCGATCCCGTTCTTCATTCTCGCCGGCAACATCATGGCCACCGGCAGCCTGGCGCGCCGCCTGGTCGACCTGGTCGAAAGCGTCGTCCATCCGGTGCGCGGCGGCATTCTGCTGACCTGCATCTTCACCTGCCTGATCTTCGGCGCGGTGTCCGGCTCGAGCGTCGCCACCACGCTGGCGATCGGCACCGTGCTCATCCCGGCGATGGTCAGGCGCGGCTATCCGGTCGGCATGGCCGCGGCTTTGCAGGCCACCTCGGCCGAGCTCGCGGTGCTGATCCCGCCGTCGATCCCGATGATCATCTACGGCATCTCGGCCAATGTCTCGGTGAGCAAGCTCTTCCTCGCCGGGCTTGGCCCCGGCCTCTTGGTCGCCGTCGCGCTGAGCGCCTTCGTGCTCGTCTACAGCCGCTTGAAAGGCTATGCCGAGGTCAAGTCCGAGGCGCGGCCGCCCTTCCTTCCGGCGCTCAGGGGCGCCTTGCTGGCGCTGATGATGCCGGTGATCATCCTCGGCGGCATATATGGCGGCATATTCACCCCGACCGAGGCCTCCGTCGTCGCGGTCGGCTACGCCCTCGTCGTCTCGGCCTTGTTCTACCGCGAGCTCGGCTGGCGCCAGCTCGGCGGCGTCCTCTACCGCTCGGCCGTCTCCTCGGCAATCGTCATGTTCATCATCTCGATGGCCGGCATCTTCTCGTTCGTGCTGACCCGGGCCGGCGTGCCGGCAGCAATCGGCGCCTGGATCGTCGAGACCTTCACGACGCCCATCGGCTTCATGATCGCGGTCAACCTGTTCCTGTTCGTCATGGGCATGTTCATCGAGACGTCGGCCTCGATCGTCGTGCTGGCGCCGATCCTCGCGCCCGTCGCGGCACAGTACGGCATCGACCCGACGCATTTCGGCATCGTCATGATCTTCAATCTTGCGATGGGCATGATCACGCCGCCGCTCGGGGTCAACCTGTTCGCGGCCTGCGCGGTGGCCAATATCGGGATCGAGAAGATGATCCCGCATCTCCTGCCGCTGGTGGCGCTGATCGCGATCTGCCTGATGGTCGTGACCTTCGTGCCGGCGATCACGCTGTTCCTGGTCGGATGAGGACCTTGAGGCGAGGTCAGCCGAGCCCGTAGAGCCGCGCTGCATTGCCGCCCATGATGGCGCCGCGCTCCTCCTCAGTGCAGCCGCGGAGCAGCGCCTCCGTCGCCTCGACCCAGGCGTCGTAGCTCGCCGCCAGCGTGCAGACCGGCCAGTCGCTGCCCCAGACGACCCGCTCCGCGCCGAAGCACGCCAGGACATGGTCGGAGTAGCGGCGGAGGCCGTTCACGGTCCAGTCCGCGCCCGCCTCTGTGACGAGGCCCGAGAGCTTGCAGAAGGCGTCGCTGCCTTCCGCCACCTCGGCGATATCCTTCGCCCAGGCGTCGAAGTCGCCGAGCGCGATCTCCGGCTTGGCGCAGTGGTCGACCACGACCCGCATCCCGGGATGCCGCGCAAGCAGGACCGACAGGTTCTTGAGGTGGCGCGGCAGGACGAGCGCGTCGAACACCAGCCCGGTCTCGGCCATGGCGCCATAGGCAGGGTCGAGTTCCGGGCGCAGCATCCAGTCGACATCCTCGATGTCCTGGATCATCGGCCGCAGGCCCTTGAGCTTCGGGTGGCGGGCGAGCCGGGCGATCCGCGCCGGCGCGTCGGGAGCGGCGAAATCCGTCCAGCCCACGACCCCCTCGATGAAGTCGTTCGCGGTGGCCAGCTCCAGCATGAACCCGGTCTCCGCCTCGGTCGGTGCGGCCTGGACGAGCACGGTCCCCTCAATGCTGTGCCGCTCCAGCATTGGCGCCAGGTCGGAAGGCATGAAGTCGCGATAAATCGGCGCCAGCGCCGGCGTCAGCCAGCCATAGTCGCCGCGCGACAGCCGCCAGAAATGCTGGTGGGCGTCGATGCGGCGCATCAGTCCGCGTCGCCCGGCGGCACGACGCCCTTCTTGAGGATCAAATTGCCGTAGAAGCGGCGCTCGCCCGTCTGGACGATGGCGAAGGCGCCGCGGGCGCGTTCGTAGAAGGCGAAGCGCTCGAGCGGCCTGATCCGCGCCGGATTGTCGGCCACCTCGTCGATCGCCTGCTGGAACTGTACGACCACCGGTGGCACCTCGTCGCTGCCGACCACGGCCATGCTGAGCGCCGGGTCCTCGACGAAGCTGTCGAGCGGCATGATCTCGAGCAGCGCCCGCACGACACGCGGCGCATCGATGCCGTCGAGCCGCACCAGGCGCCTGGCGCTCGACTCGGCGGGGTAATTCGCGTCGGCGACCACGATTTCGTCGCCATGGCCCATGGCGCGCAGGATCGCGAGCAGCTCCGGCGACAGGATCGGATCGATACCGCGCAGCATCAAGGGCCTCCAGGTGTCGGCGCATCGGGACGCAGCAGCCCCGCCGCCTTGAGATCGGACCAGAGCGCGGGCGGGATCGGCCGGTCGAGGATGGCGACGTTCGCCTCGACCTCCGCCGCGCTGACGGCGCCCGGGATGACGGTCCGCACCGCCGGATGGCCGAGCACGAACTGCAGCGCTGCCTCGATCAGGAGCACGCGGTGCGCCGCGCAGACCGCCTCGATGCGGCGCACGCGCTCCAGTATGTCGGGCCCGGCCGGCGCATAGTTGTAGCGCGCGCCCTCGATCGCGCCGGTGGCCAGTATGCCGGAATTGTAGGGACCACCGAGGATGATGCCGACGTCGCGGCTGACGCAGAGCGGCAGGAAGCTTTCCAGCGCCTCCTGCTCGAGGAGCGTGTAGCGGCCGGCGAGCAGGAAGCAGTCGAAGTCGCCGAGCCCGAGCAGCGTCTCGCAGACTTCCCACTCGTTCACCCCGGCTCCGATGGCGCCGACCGCGCCAGCATCCCGGAGCTCGACAAGCGCGCGGTAGCCGCCCTGGTCGAACAGCTCGCGCACGCGCGCGTCGCTCGCCGCGCGGCTGCCATGCGAGAAGGCGTCGACGTCGTGGACGAGCAGGATGTCGACGCACTCGACGCCGAGCCTCAGCAGGCTGGACTCGTGGCTCCGCATCACGCCGTCATAGGAATAGTCGAATACTATTCTCTTCTGCGGCACGTCGACGAACGCTTCGGGCGTCACCTCGTCCGGCGCGCAGTCGACCAGGAGCCGGCCGATCTTGGTCGAGAGCGTCAGCGCGCCGCGGTCGAAGCCGCGGATCGCGGTGCCGAACCGCGTTTCCGAGCGCCCGAGTCCGTATTGCGGCGCGGTGTCGAAATAGCGGATACCGGCGTCCCACGCCGCACGCAGCGCGCCCTGCGCGTCCTCCTCCGAGATCTTGCGATAGAGATTGCCGAGCGGCGCGCCGCCGAAGCCCATGCGGGTCAGCGGCACGGGCCTGGCCGCCCGGAGCGGGATCTGGTCGGACGCCTTCACGCGGGGTGCCGCCGGCTGCGCGGGAGTGTCATGCTGTCTCCACTGAGAAGGCCGGGGGCGGCAGGCCGCCTCCGGCTCCGTTTCAGCATCCTCAGTCGTAGAGGACGGCGGCGATTTCCGGATCGTCGATATTCGAGGCGTCGTACCAGTAGAACCCGGTATCGATCTGCGCCGGCACCTCTTCGCCGTTCATCGCCGCGACAGCGGCCTTCACCGTCTCGTAGCCGATGCCGACCGGGTTCTGGGTGATGGCGCCGGCCATGACGCCGTCGCGGATCGCCTGCTTCTGCGCTGCCCCCGAATCGTAGCCGATGATGACGAGGTCGGTCTTGCCGAGCTCGCGCGCGCCGTTGACGACGCCGATCGCCGAGCCTTCGTTGGCGCCGAAGATGCCCTTGATGTCGGGATTGCCCTGCAGGATCGACTTGGTGATCTCGGTCGACTGCAGGTGGTCGCCGCCGCCATACTGGACGGTCACGATCTCGATGTCCGGATAGGCCTCCGCGACGCGGTTGACGAAGCCGTCGCGGCGGTCGATGCCGGTGCGGCTGGTCTGGTCGTGCACGACGAGAGCGACCTTGCCCGAGCCGCCGATCAGCTCGGCCATCTTGTCGGCGGCAAGCGCGGCGGCCGCCACATTGTCGGTCGCCGCCGTGGTCAGCGGGATGTCGCTGTCGACGCCGGAGTCGAAGGCGATCACCGGGATGCCAGCATCCTGCGCCTGGCGCAGCAGCGGGATCGCCGCCTGGCTGTCGAGCGCGGCGAAGCCGATCGCCGACGGATTGCGCGACAAAGCTGCCGCCAGCATGTCGATCTGGCGGTCGACCTGCGCCTCGGTGTCCGGGCCCTCGAAAGTGATGCGGACGCCGAGCTCCTCGGCTGCCTTGTCGGCTCCGGCCTTCACCGCCTGCCAGAACTGGTGCTGGAAGCCCTTCGAGATCAGCGGGATGTAGGTTTCCTGGGCGGCCGCGCCGCCGGCATGGGCGAGCAGCGCGATTGCGCCGATCGCGCCGACGAGTGTGCGTCTTGAGATCATCATTTCCTCCGTGGGGACTGGGTTACGAACAGCGGGGCTTCGCCCTTCTTGAAGTGTTGGCGCGCCGCGTTCCTCGGCGCGCTGGAAACGGGGTCACGTCCGGCGCCGGCGCAATATGTCGATATAGACGGCGAGGATGATGATCGAGCCGGTGACCACCGTCTGCCATTCCTGCGCGACCGACATGATGCGCAGCCCGTTGAGCAGCACCGCCATGATCAGCGCGCCGATCAGCGTGCCGAGGATCGTGCCGCGGCCGCCGGAGAGCGACGTGCCGCCGATCACCACCGCCGCGATCGCATCGAGCTCGTAACCCTGGCCCAGCGCCGGCTGGGCGGAGTTGAGCCGCGACGCGATCAGGAGCCCGGCGATGCCGCAGATGGAGCCCGCCAGCGTGTAGACGGCGATCTTCCACCGGTCCGTGTTGACGCCCGAGAGCCTGAGCGCCTCCTCGTTGGAGCCGAGGGCGAATGTGTAGCGGCCGAGCACCGTCTTCGACAGGACGAAGCTGATCGCGATCGCCACCAGGAACAGGATCAGCACGCCGTTGGGCAGCGGCACGGCCGGGAACACCATGCCGACGATCGACCCTTGCGAGATCTGCGTGAAGCTCGGCGTGTCGTTGAAATAGATCGGGCGCGTGCCCGAGATGACCAGCGACAGGCCCTTCAGGATAAGCATCATGCCGAGCGTGGCGATGAAGGGCGGCACCTTGAGCTTGGCGACGAAGGTGCCCGAGCAGAACCCCGCAATCGCGCCGGCCAGGATCGCCCCGACGATGCCGAAGGGGAGGGGAAGGCCCCAGTAGCTCAGGACGACGCCCGCAATGACGGCGCAGAAGGTCATCGACGTCCCCACCGAGAGGTCGATGCCGCCGGTGATGATGACGAGCGTTGCCGCGATCGCCAGCACGCCGATCACCGTCGTCGCCTGCAGGATCGCGATGATGTTGCTCACCTGCATGAAGTTGGGCGAGGCGATGCTGAAGCCGATGACGAGCAGGATGAGGCTGGCGAAGGCGAGCAGGCGGTGCTGCGCGCCGGCGAAGCGCGGCCCCGCGGATGCCGGTGGCGGTGTCGTCGTCGCCGTGCTCATGCCGCTCTCTCCTCCATTCCCGCCGTTCGCTGCGTCGCGAGCCGCATGATCTCCTCCTGTGACGCGCCGGCCTCCAGGAAGCCCGTCAGCCGACCTTCGCACATGACCGCGATCCTGTGCGAGAGCCGCAGGATCTCCGGCAACTCGGACGAGATCATGATGATCGCCTTGCCCTGCTCGGCCAGCGTGTTGAGCAGCTTGTAGATCTCGGCCTTGGCGCCGACGTCGATGCCGCGCGTCGGCTCGTCGAAGATCAGGATGTCGCAATCGCGCAGCAGCCACTTCGCGATCACCACCTTCTGCTGGTTGCCGCCGGACAGGAGCCGCGCCTCCTGGCGGTCGGACGGCGTGCGGATCGACAGCCGGCCGATATAGCCGACCGCCGCCTCGCGCATCGCCGCGTCCTTGAGCAGGCCCCCGGGCCCCGTGAAGCGCGAGAGGCTGGCCAGCGCGATGTTGTTGCGCACATCCATGCCGGTCGCGAGGCCGAACTGCTTGCGGTCCTCGGAAAGGTAGCCGATGCCGGCCCGGACCGCGTCCTGCGGCTGGCGGATCGCCACCTGCCGGCCGTGGACCAGGATTTCGCCCGCCTCGATCCTGTCGGCGCCGAAGATCGCCCGCGCCACCTCCGTGCGGCCCGCGCCCATCAGGCCCGCGAGCCCCAGGATCTCGCCGCGCCGCACCGAGAAGCTGACGTCGCGGATTTCCCGCCCGCGCCTCAGCCCCCGCACTTCCAGCGCCACCTCGGCGCGCGAGAGGTCCGGCACCTTCGCGACCTCGTCGGTGAGCTTGCGCCCGACCATCATCGAGATGATGGTCTCGACCGGCGTGTCGGCCGCCGGCACGGTGCCAACCGTCTCGCCGTCGCGCATCACCGTCACCCGGTCGGCAATGCGCTTCAATTCGTCCATCTTGTGCGAGATGTAGACGATGCCGACGCCCTCGGCCTTGAGCTGCCGGATGATGGCGAAGAGCTCGCCGATCTCGGCCTCGTTCAGCGCCGCCGTCGGCTCGTCCATTACCAGCACCCGCGAGCGGTAGGACAGCGCCTTGGCGATCTCGACGAGCTGCTGCTTGGCGATCGTCAGCGTCCGCACCTCGGTGCGCGGGTCGAGCTTGAGATTGATCGCCCGGAAGAACTCCGTGGCCTGCGCGTTGAGCGCTGCCTCGTCGAGTAGCAGCCCGCCGGCCCGCCGCGGCTCGCGCCCGATCAGGATGTTCTGCGCCGCCGTCAGGTCCGGCATCAGCGACAGTTCCTGGTGGATGATGCCGATGCCCAGCTCCTGCGCGGCGCGCGGGCTGGCGATCTCGGCCGGCCGGCCGTCGATCAGGATCGCGCCGCGGTCGCGCTGGTAGATGCCGGCAAGTATCTTCATCAGCGTCGACTTGCCGGCGCCGTTCTCGCCCATCAGGGCGTGGACCTCGCCCGCCAGCAGCTCGAAATGCGCTCCCTTGAGCGCCTTGACGCCGGGAAAGGCCTTGTCGATGCCGGCCATCGACACGAGCGCGGTCGGGGAGGGGAGGCCGTCCATCCGCGGCTACCCGTCAGCCGGCCGGAAACGGGCCGCCGGGGTCCCGCCGGCCGCCGCGCCACAGGCGCAATGAGCATCCGCACCCGCCGGGCGACACATGCAGGCCACTCCTCCTCCCGCGCCGGACCGGGGTCCGACGCATTTACACATGAACAATCTATTCATATACAAATCCGATCCGCAAGCTGGATCACGCAACAGTCCAGCGGCGAAAGGCGGCGGCAGCGATCGTGGACGCAGGAACAGCTCCGCAGGACAGGTACCGGGCTCCGGCGCTCGACAAGGGCCTCGACATCCTCGAGCTGCTGTCGGGTCAGCCGAACGGAATGACCCGCGCCGAGATCGTCAAGGCGCTCGGCAGAAGCTCGGGCGAGATCTACCGCATGCTGGAGCGGCTGGTGGCGCGCGACTATGTCAGCCGCTCGCCCGAGGGCGACCGCTACGCGCTCACGATGAAGCTGTTCGTGCTCGGCACGCAGCACCCGCCCGTGCGCCGGCTGGTGGCCCGCGCGCAGCCGCTGATGGACGTCTTCACCGAACGCACGGAGCAGTCCGTGCACATGGCCGTGCCGGACCGCGGCGTCGCCGTGGTCGTCGCCCAGGCGAGCGGCCCGACGCATTGGGAGTTCAGGCTGCGGATCGGCGCCCGGCTCGATCTCGTGTCGACCAGCTCGGGCCAGACCTTGCTCGCCTTCCAGCGCCCCGAGGGCAGGCGCGAGGCGCTGGCGATCTGGGGCGGCGGCGAGGTGGCCGACAGGCTCGCGGAAATCGAGCCGGCGCTCGAGGCGATCCGCGCGCAGGGTCACCGGATGGGCGACAGCCGCCAGCTGGTCGGCGTCAGGGACATCTCGGTGCCGATCCTCGACCCGTGGGGAAACGCCGTCGCCGTCCTCACATGCCCGTTCCTGCGCCGCGTCGACAGGGATACGGCCGATGAGGCTGCGACACTCGCCGCGCTGCGGGACCTCGCCGCCAGCCTCTCGGTCGGCTGACCGAACGGCTCGTCGAGGCGGGCGATCCCATCGCGGAAACAGAACGGCTTTGATCTGGCTCCGTCTCGTTCTAAACTAGTCGGCTAAGGAATGGCTGCGACTGGGTTTCGAACGCTGTCGCGGCTACACAAAAGCGTCATCGGCGCCGACTAGGTTCCTGCCGTTTCGCGGGGATGGCGGATGGGCGGACAGGTACTGGAGATCGATCGCGTGACGGTGCGGCTCGGCCGATCCGACATCCTGCACGACGTGTCGCTCGACGTCCCCGCCGGAAGCTTCACCTGCCTGCTCGGCCCTTCAGGCTGCGGCAAGACGACCCTCCTGCGCGCCATCGCCGGCTTCGCCCCGCTCCTGCAGGGCGACATCCGGATCGGCGGCCGCTCGATCGCCGCTCTGGCGCCCGAAGCGCGCGCGACGGCTATGGTGTTCCAGTCCTACGCGCTGTGGCCGCACATGAATGTCGGCGCCAACCTCGCCTATCCGCTGAAGCTCAGGCGGGTGCCGGCGGCCGAGCGGACGCGCCGGGTCGCCGACATCCTGGCGCTGCTCGACCTCGACGGCTTCGAGAGCCGCGCCGTCGCCAGCCTCTCCGGCGGCCAGCGCCAGCGCGTGGCGCTCGGGCGGGCGCTGATCATCGACCCGCCGATCCTGCTCCTCGACGAGCCGCTGTCCAACCTGGACGCAGCGATCCGCCGCACGCTGCGGTCGGAACTGCGCGCCCTGCAGCGGCGGCTCGGCATCACCACGATCATGGTCACCCACGACCAGGAGGAGGCGCTGTCGATGGCCGACATCGTCGTCCTGATGCGCGGCGGCCGGGTCGTGCAGAAGGCCGCACCGGAGACGCTCTACGCCGCGCCGGCCGACCTCGAGGCCGCCCGCTTCCTCGGCGTCGACAACGTCATCCATGCGGACGCGGGAGCGGAGCACGCCGTCCTCGCCTTCCGCGGCAGCGATGCGCGGATCGTCGCGAGCGCCGACGGAGAAGGCCTCGCGCGCCGCGGCACCGTCGTCGACTGCGCCTATGTGGGCGGCAGCTACCAGATCCTGCTCGCTTCGGACGGCGCGCGTCTCGTCGCCGAGAGCCCGACGCCGCTCGAGCCGGGCGCGGAGGCGATCCTTGCCGTCCCGGCCGGCGCCGTGATGCGCTTCCCGCCGCAGCCCGCGGCGCCCTGACCCTTTCGATACCGCCACGTCCAACAAGGGAGCATCCAGATGAGACCCGCCGCCTTCCTCGCCGCCCTCCTCACTGCCACGGCGCTCAGCCTGCCGGCCAGCGCCCAGACGCTTAATGTCGTCACCGCGGGCGACACCAACATGGTCGACTACATCAACGACTTCCTCGCCCCGCGCTTCGAGGAGATGCATCCCGGCGTCACCGTCCGCGCGCTCGGCACCGGCCCGGGCGACGGCGGCAGCCAGGCGATCTACGAGAAGCTCGCCGCGCAGCGCGACTCCGACGTCTGGGACACCGACGTCGCCGTCATCCACCAGCGCATGGCGGGCCAGATGGTCGCCGAAGGCATGCTCGACAGCTATCGCGACGAGATCGCGACGGGCGACCTGGTGACGCGCGAGAATGCCGACATCGCGCTCGGCGTCGATGTCTCCGGCTACGTCATGCCGATGTTCCAGAGCCAGATCGCCATCGCCTACAATCCGGACCTCGTCCAGAACCCGCCGCAGAGCTACGAGGAACTCGCCGAATGGGTGAAGGAGAACCCCGGCCAGTTCGGCTACAACGGCATCACCGGCGGCATGTCGGGCGTCGGCTTCGTGTTCGGCTGGCTCTACAGCTTCTCCGGCATGTCGGACGAGATCCGCAACGGGCCCTGGACCGATGGCGCGGTAGAGAGCTGGCAGCCGGCGCTCGCCTCGCTGCGCGAGTTCAACCAGAACGTCACCCTGACGCCCGGCAATGCCGGCACGCTCGACGCCATGAACCGCGGCGAAATCGCGATGGGGCCGGTCTGGATGGACATGTACTACACCTGGATCGCCGACGGCCGCCTGAACCCCAACTTCAAGCTCGTGCTGCTCGAGCCCGGCATGCCCGGCCAGCCGATGTACTACGCGCTGCCGAAGGGTGCGGCGCAACCCGAGCTCGCCAAGGCCTTCATCGAGCTGGCGACCAGTCCGGAAGTGCAGGCCGAAGGCATCGTCGGCAAGTTCAACTGGTTCCCCGGCATCGATGCAGAGCATGTCCAGCCGGTCCTGAGCGAGGAGGAGTGGCAGCGGCTCTATGCCGACGTGTCGCCGGAGATCCTCGCCGAGCGCGGCCTTTCCATGCCGCAGGCGCAGTATTTCCAGGCCATACTGGAGGCCTATGAGCGCCACGTCGCCAACTGAGGCGGGCAGCGCCCCGGGAGACGGCGCGGTCCCCCGTGCCGTCTCCGCCTCTCCCGATATGCCGCCCGGAGCGGGCGGTGACCGCGCATCTCTGGCTGCCGCCGGCATAGACTGGCTGCGGCAGCGCGGGGCCGGCATTCTCCTGGTCATCCCGGCGCTCGCCGCGATCGCGGTCCTCTACGCCTATCCGCTGGTGCGCTCCGTGGTCACCGCCTTCGTCGGCGAGGACGGCGGGTTCACCTTCGGCAATGTCGTCAAGGCGATCGAGTTCTACGGCCGCGACGTGCTGTTCTCGATCGGAGTGGCTGCGGCCTCGCTCGCCCTCATCGCCGCGGTCTCGATCGCCATCGCCGGCTATCTGACGCTCGGCGCCTCGCCCTGGGCGGTCGCGATCCTGCGCTGGACCTATCGCTGGCCGCTCTTCATACCCTTCATCGTCGCCGGCCAGACCGCGCGCTCCTTCCTCGCCCGCAACGGGCTGATGAACGGGCTGCTGATCGAGGGCGGGCTGATCGACGCGGCAGCCGCGCAGAGCCTGCTCGACTGGCGCGGGCTGGTGCTCACCTTCGCCTGGAAGCAGGTCCCCTTCGTGACGCTGCTGCTCGCGGGCGCGATGGCGTCGATCGACCGCTCGACGGTCGAGGCGGCGCGCAATCTCGGCGCCGGGCGGCTGCGCTGCCTGTTCGAGATCGTCCTGCCGCAGGTCTGGCCGACGCTGATGGTCGGGCTCGTCCTGTCGCTCGTCACCATCATGTCGGTGCTGTCCGTGCCGATGATGCTGATCGCCGGCAACCCGACCATGATGACTTCGATGATGGCGCACCGCGTCACCTATTACGGCGACTACGCCGTCGCCAACGCGCTCGCCCTCTTCTCCTACCTGATCACGGCCGTGGCGGCCTGGGCCTATCTCAGGGTCACGCTGCGGCGGGAGATGGCGCGATGACGGCGAGGAGCGTCGCCTCCACCACGCTCCTTGTCTTGGCGCTCGGCTTCGCCGCCTTCGTCGTCTTCGGGCCGCTCATCAACCTCGCCATGTGGGCCTTCGCCGAGCAGTGGTTCTTCCCCAGCCGATATCCCAGCCAGTGGGGCTTCACCTTCTGGGAGCGGGTGTTCCGGCCGCGCGCCGGCGCCTGGGAATCGCTGTCGAACTCGGTCGTCATCGCGCTCTCGACGGTCGTGCTGTCGCTCTCGCTCGCCATCCCGGCCGGCTACGCGCTGGCGCGGCTGGCATTGCCGCTGCGCAGCATGATCATGCTCGCCTTCCTGCTGCCGCAGGCCTTCCCGTCGCTGCCGATCTTCGTCAACATCGCGGCGATGTTCTACGGCTTCGGGCTGAACGGCACGATGATCGGGGTCGTGCTCGTCCATTCGCTGCCCGGCCTCGTCTATGCGGTGTGGATCGCCGCAGCGTCCTTCTCGGCGGTCGACCGGGCGATGGAGGAGGCGGCGCGCAACCTCGGCGCCGGGCCGCTGCGGACCTTCGTCGACGTCACCCTGCCGCAGGCGCTGCCCGGCCTCGTCGCGGCCTCGATCTTCGTCTTCCTCGACAGTATCGACGAGTTCACCGGCACCTATTTCGTCGGCACGCCCGACGTCACCACGCTGCCGATCCTGATGTTCAACGCCTCGATGGGCGGCAACTACCAGATCGCGGCGATCACCGCGCTGATCCTCCTGATCCCCTCGGTCGGCTTCATGCTGGTGATCGAGCGCTTCCTCAAGGCCGACGTCCTGTCGCGCATTGGCCGTTAGAGCCTAGAAGACGCGGCCGAACCCGGCCGTCTGCGGCAGCCACAGCGAAAGCTGCGGGAACGCCCAGATCAGCACGAGGCCGATCAGGAGCAGGACGACATAGGGCGCCGCCCCGCGCATGATGGCTGCGAGCGGCGCGCCGGTGATCCCCTTGATGACGAAGAGGTTCATCCCGACCGGCGGCGTGATGAGCGCCAGCTCCAGATTGATCATCAGCATGACCCCGTACCAGATCGGGTTGATCTCCAGCGCGATGAGGGTGGGCAGGATGATCGGCGTGGTGATCAGGATGATCGCGATCGTCTCCAGGAACATGCCGAGGATGAAGATGGCGATCATGACCAGGATGATGAAGGCGGTCTGGCCGAGCCCCATCGCCGTCACCGCCTGCACGATCTCTGCCGGCAGGCGGATCAGCGTGATGGCGTGGCCGAAAATGCCGGCCGCCGCGATGATCATGAACAGCATCGCCGTGGTGCGCATGGTCTGCCACAGGCAGTCCCAGAGATCCCAGAGGCTCAGATTGCGGTAGACGAGCAGCGCGACCAGCAGCGCATAGGCGGCGCCGATCGCCGCCGCCTCGGTCGCCGTGAAGACGCCGAGATAGATGCCGCCCATGACGACCGGCGGCATCATGACGGCCCAGAAGGAGCGGCGCAGCGCGCGCAGCATCTCGGCCGTGCCGACCCATTCCTGCTTCTGCGTCTCGCCGTGGGAGTTGGCCTGCACCCAGCTGAAGATCGCGAAGATGAAAGCGATGATCAGGCCGGGGATGAGACCCGCGAGGAAGAGCGCGCCGATCGAGGCGTCGGTGACGATCGCGTAGAGGATCATCGGCCCGGAGGGCGGGATGAGGATGCCGAGCGTGCCGCCGGCGGCGATGATGCCGTAGGTGTCGCGGGCGCGGTAGCCGTATTTCTGCATCTGTGGGATGGCGGTCGAGCCGATCGTCAGCGCGGTGGCGACCGACGATCCCGAGATCGAGGCGAAGACGGTGCAGGACAGGATGGTGGCGAAGCCGAGCCCTCCCTTGACGTGGCCGACCAGCTTGTTGGCCATGTCGTAGAGGTCGTCGACGACCCGCGCCTTGATCATGACATAGGCCATGAAGGCGAACATGGGGATGGCGGCGAGCAGCGGGTTGTTGAGGCTGGCGAACACCGTGTCGCCCATGGCGTCGATGCGGCCCTCCATGATCCACAACACGCCGAGCGAGGCGAGGCCGAGCGCGGCGAAGATCGGCATCCCCGTGAGGAGCAGGAGCACCAGCGTGCCGAAGATCAGGAAGGCGGTCATGAACGCGCATCCTTCCGGCGCAGCTCGAGAAGCTGAGAAAGCAGCCTGAGCGCCGCCATGACGAGGAGCAGCGCGCCTCCCGCCACCAGCGCCGATTGCGGGATCCAGATCGGGATCTGCAGATAGCCGGCGGAATAGGCGCCGAAGCGGCGCGAGAACTCGACCGTGTGGAGGCCGGTGCGCAGGAGATTGAACGAGAAGACCATGACGGCGATGTGCGCCGCGATCTCGAGCAGCCACGCCATGCGCGGCCCGAGCCGCTCGGTCAGGAGGTCGATGCGGATGTGGTCGTTGCGGCGGTAGGCCTCGGCCGCGCCCAGCATCACCACCGCCACGACCAGGAAGCCGGTCGCCTCCTCCGCGCCGCGAATGGGGGCGGTGAAGACGTAGCGCCCCAGCACATTGGCCCCGGTGAGGATCAGGATGGCGAGGATCATCAGCGCCGACACGGCGCCGAAGGCGGCTCCGACATAGAAGGCCAGCCGGTCGACGGCGCCCGCAGGCGCCGCCGCTGTGTCAGTCGGGCCGGACTGCATGGCTCACTGGATCTTCCGGATCAGTTCCAGCAGTTCCAGTCCCTCGGCGCCCGACTCGGCCTCGAATCCTTCGTTGAAGGCGGGCTGCATGACGGACCTGAAGGCCTCGTTCTCCTCGTCGGTGGCGACATGGACCTGGACGCCGGCGCTGCGCAACTGGTCGGGAGCGGAAGCCGACGCCTCGACCGAGGCCTCGATCGCCCATTCGGCGGCCTTCTCGCCGGCGACGCGCAGCGCCTCCTTCTGGCTGTCGCTCAGCCCGTCATAGAAGGACGGCGTCACATAGCCATGGAGATAGGCCGCGAGCACCGGCACGACGACGAAGTGGTCCTGCACCTCGTAGTATTTGCGCGACCATGCGGCGGCGACGTCGGTGACGGCCGCGTCGATCACGCCGGTGGCCAGCGCCTGGTAGACTTCCGAGCCGGGCATCGAGACGGTCGTGGCGCCCATCGCCTCCAGGCCGCGGTCGAAGGCGGGGCCGAGGCCGCGCATCTTGACGCCGCGGAAATCCTCCGGCGTCTGCAGGAATCGGCCCTTCGACGTGAAGACCGAGACGTTTGTCTGGAACATCCAGGCGACGTTCCTGACGCCCTTCTCGAGCAGCTTGTCCTCCAGATAGGCCGCCGCCTCCGAGGTCGGCCACTGCTTCCAGGCCTCGATGGATGACATGGTGTAGGGGCCGACCGTCACGTTCATCAGCGGCAGCGTGCGGCCCCACTGGAAGTTCAGCGAGAAGGCGCATTCGATCTCGCCCTTGGCGACGGCGAGGATGTTGTCGTTGGCCTTCACCAGGCTGTCGGCGCCGAACACCTGGACGTCGATCTCGCCGTTCGACTGGGCCTCGACCTCGGCCGCCCAGCGATCCACGACGACCGCGATATGGTGGGCCGGCGGCAACTGGTGGCTGCAGCGCATCACCGTCTGGGCGTGCGCCAGCCCCGTCGTCGCGACGGTGGCGAGAAGCGTTGTTGCAAGAAGTCGGGTCATTTTCGTTTTCCTCCCGTTTGAAGTCACCATGCGCGCCCACCTCCTCGGCTTCAGGCGCGCCATTCCATGTTCGCCGGCGGACCGGACCGCGCCAGCGCGCCGTAGAGCGCCTCGCCGGGCATCTCTGTTTCGAGAATGCTCCTGATGCCGGCTAGGGCCGCGATGTCGATGCCGGTCGCAAATCCCATCCGCTCGCAGAGATAGGCGAGGTCCTCGAACACGACGTTGCCGGTCGCGCCCGGCGCGAAGGGGCAGCCGCCCAGCCCGCCGAGCGCGCCGTCGAGCACCCGCGCGCCATGGTCGAGGGCGGCGGCGGCGTTGGCGATCCCGGTGCCGCGCGTGTCGTGCAGATGGACGATGAAGGGGCGCTCGCCGCAGAGGCGCGCCATGCCCCCGCAGAGCGCCGCCACCTCGCGCGGGCCGGCATAGCCGACTGTGTCGGCGATGCCGACGATGTCGGCGCCGGCGGCGAGACAGGCCTCGGCGAGCCGCAGCACCTCGACCGGATCGACGGCGCCGGTAATCGAGCAGCCGAGCGCCATGGCGATGCCGGCATTGACGATGGCGCCCCCGCCCGCCGCCCGGCTCGTCCCGGCGGCGCGGGCAACGAGCGCGATCGCCTCCTCGCGAGAGCGGCGAATGTTGGCCTGGCTGTGCTCCTCGGTCGCCGAAACAACGCAGACGACTTCATCCACCTCCGCGGCGAAGGCCGCGTCGAGCCCTCGGTCGTTGAGCGCCAGTGCCGCTGCATGGAGCCTGGCTCCGCGCGCGGCGGCGAGCAGCGCGTCGATGTCGGCGAATTGCGGGAAGCGCGCGGCGGGCAGGAAGGATCCGACCTCGAAGTGGCGTACGCCCGCCGTGCCCTCGCGGCGCAGCCACTCGACCTTAGCCTCCGTCGACGGCCACGCCTTGACGAGCTGCAACCCGTCGCGCAAGCCGACCTCGCGCAGCGTGACGCGGTCTGAGGGATAGATCGAGGACAGTCGGCTCATGCCGCCGCTCCCATGGCGGCCGCGATCTGCCCGTCCGACAGGCCGAGCTCGCCGAGCACCAGCGCCGTGTCGGCACCGGCCGCCGCGACGTCGCCGCCTCCGGTCAGCAGCGCGCCGTCGACCTCGAAGGGGAGGGCGGGCGCGCGAAAAGTCTCGCCGCCGGCCATGCGCGAGGTCGCCAGCCCGCCCGGCCGCATCACATGCGGATCGGCATACATGTCGGACGGCCGCGCGATCGGCGAGAACGGTATGCCCACACGCTCGAACTCCGCCACGAGATCGGCCCGCCGGCGCGCGCCGATCGCCTCGGCGATGACGGGGATGGTCCGGTCGCGGGCGTTGATCTGGTCCATCTTCGTGCCGAGCGCGGGATCGGCAAGCAGCGCCTCGAGGCCGAGGAAGCGGCAGAGCGCGTCCCACTGCCCTTGCGTGACCGCCCCGACGAAGATCTGCTCGCCCTCCTCGGTGGTGAAGATGTCGTAGACCGGCCAGGAGAAATCGCGCTCCGGCATCGGCGGCGGGTCGCGGCCCTCGAGCTCGTACTGCACCATGTGCTGGGCGACGAGCAGCAGGCAGTTCTCGAACAGCCCGACGCGGATCGAGCGGCCTTCCCCGGTGCTGTCGCGCTCGCGCAGCGCGGCGACCACGGCGAGCGCGCCGAAGAGGCCGCCCATGATGTCGTTGGCGGAAGAGCCGACCCGCAGCGGCCGCCCCGTCGGACCGGTCATGTAGGCGAGCCCCGTCATCATCTGCACCACCTCGTCGAGCGCGGTGCGGTTCTCGTACGGCCCGGACAGGAACCCTTTGTGTGAGGCGAGGATGAGGCGCGGGAAGCGGCGGCGGAGGTCGTCCGGGTCGGCGCCCATGCGCGCCAGCGCCGCGTCGCGGAAGTTCTCGACGAAGACGTCGGCCGTGGCGAGCAGCGCGTCGAGCGCGGCGCGGCCGGCATCGGTCCGAAGGTCCAGCCGGACCGACTTCTTGCCGCGGTTGAAGAGCGGGAAGAAGGGCCGCCCCATGCCCGACAGATGGCGCGTCTTGTCGCCCTCCGGCGGCTCGACCTTGATCACCTCGGCGCCGAGGAAGCCGAGGAACATGCCGCAGGACGGCCCCATGATCATGTGGCTCATCTCGACCACCCGGATGCCCGCGAGGGGCGCGAATGGCTGCTGCATCCCGATCATGCTCCCTGTCTGCCGGCGAATGCCCGAACGGACTGTAGACTTGGCGTCACCAGAGAAAAATCCTAATCTTTGGCACAGTCCGTTCGAGGAATTAGAATGCATGGACAGCCGCCAGCTCCGCTACTTCTCGGCGATCTACGATCAGGGCAGCCTCGCCGCCGCCTCGAGCGCGGAGCGCATCGCGGTCTCGGCGCTGAGCTACCACCTCGCCAATCTGGAGGCCGAGCTCGGCGTCGCGCTCTTCGTCCGCAAGCCGCGCGGGCTGGAGCCGACGGCAGCCGGCCTGCGCCTCTACGCCCACGCCAAGGCGATCCTGCGGGCGATGGACGCCGCCCAGCGCGACCTCGGCGCCGCGCGCGAGACGGTGTCGGGAAACGTCGCCGTCGGCATGGCCTATTCGGCCGTCAAGGCCATCGGCGTCGAGCTGGCGCGCCGCGTGCTGGAGGACTATCCGCAGCTCAGGCTGACACTGACGGAGAGCCTGTCGGGCACGACGCTGATGCATCTCACCGCGGTCGATGTCGACCTGGCGCTGGTCTACAACCCGCCCGCGACCCCGCTCCTGCGCTCGTCGCCGATGCTGGAGGAGCGGATGGTGCTGGTCGGCCTTCCGGACGTGATAGGCGCGTCGAGCGACCCGGTGCCGGTGGCCGAGCTTCTCGACCTGCCCATCATCCTGCTGCGCCAGGGCGTCTCCGCCCGCGTGCTGCTCGAGGACGAGCAGCTCCTGCGCAAGCTGGAGGCCCGCGCGCGCCTTCAGATGAATTCGGTCCAGGCGATCGCCGGCGCCCTGCAGGCCGGCCTCGGCTGCGCGATCGGCACCCGCCTCTTCATGCGCGAGCATCTTGAATCCGGGGCGCTGCACTGGCGGCCGATCTGCGATCCGGTGCTGACGCGGACGCTGCATATCTGCGACCTCGCCGAGCGGCCGCCGACGATCGCGCTGGAGACGGTGCGCGACCTCATCCGCTCGCTGGTGGCGGACGCGGTGGAGACGGGCGTCTGGGAGGCCAGGCTGCTTTAGCCCGCGTCAACAGGCCTCCCGGTCAGGCCGCCTGTTTCGCGATCATACTCTCGACCGCCGCCACCGCGTAGCCGGCCGCGCCGAGCCCCGCGATAACCGCGGTCGCAGCCTTGGAGACCAGCGAGTTGTGGTAGATCGCCTCGCGCCGGTGGATGTTGGAGATGTGGAGCTCGACGATCGGGGCCCTAAAACTGCTTCAGCGCATCGAGGATGGCGACCGAGGTGAAGGTGAAGGCGGCGGCCGCCGCCGGGTCAGGCGGCGGGCGCTTCAGCCAGGATCAGAGCGCGTTGATGCGCTCGACCATGCCCTCCGGCCAGTCGGCCGAGATCGGCGCCTCGAGTTAGCGCTGCTGTGCGTGGGTGCGGAAGGCATCGACGTCCGGCACGTAGACCTCGAGGCCCTTGTCGCGCATGAACTGCGCCAGCTGCTCCTCGCGGTTCTGGTGCTCCGCGGCGCTCCATGCCATCGCCTCGTCAGACCCGGGCCTCCATCGAGCAGGCCCCCATCAGTGTGATCCCGGCCAGGCTCGCGAAGAGGCCCGCCCATTGACGGGCCGTGATGCGCTCGCGCAGGACGACGACCGCCAGCAGCACCAGCACCGCCGGAAACAGCGCCACGATGGCGGAAGCGACCGCCATGCTCCCCTGCGTGGCGACGTGGACATAGCTCATGTGGCCGAGCGCATCGAACGCACCGGCTGCGATGGCGAGCGCTGCGGGAGGCAACAGTCTGGCCGAGAGGCGGCCTTCTGTGAAGACGGGCGGCTCGGATCGGGCGGCTGGGGCGCGCGGACGCAGAACGACGACGAGAAGCGCGATCGCGATCAGCGCCGCCACGCAGCGGGCCACGGCGAGCGCGTCCGCTCCATCTGCGGGCGCCACCATGCCGAGGCACAGATCCGCGGCGCCGTAGCCCAGACCGCTCTCGACCCCGAGCCGGAAGGAGGAGGGGCCGGAACCGGCGCGAGGCGCGGGTCCGGACGCGCGGGCAAGCAGGACGATCGCGGCGGCGCAGACGGCGATGCCGACCAGCTGAAGATACCCGATCTCGCGTGCCAGGATCAGGTCGCCCGCCAGCGGCACGAGGATGCCGACCACGCCGCAGACCGGCGCGACGACCGCGACGCGGCCACGTGCGACGCCCTGGTAGAGGCGCAGCAGCCCGGCGGCGTAGGCGATCCCGCCCGCGATCCCCGGCCCCACAATCGCCAAAGGCGCGGCGGGCACCTGGCCGCCGGCGAATGCGTGGAACGCGACCAGCATCGCCGCGCATTGCGCCAGCGCGACGGCGCCGGGCGCCGACAGCCGCACCGCGGCCCGCCCGCCCATGAAGTCGCCGCCGCCATAGGCGACGGCTCCCATCAGCGCGATCGTCGAGGCCGGCACATCGAGCGACGAGAGCACGGACACGTCGAACTCCATGTCGGCAGGAACCGAGGTTGCGTCGGAGGTGTGGGTCGCGACCGGATCGCGCTCTGCCCCTAGTGTCCGTCGGCCTTCGCCGCGTCGCAGGTCACATCCGGGTTCATGTCGGCGAAGGTGCCGGCGGGGTTCGGCTTCCACGCCCACACATGCAGTTCGTAGAAGGGCTGCAGGCCGTAGCGGTTCGGGGCGTCGACGAAGTGGAACAGATGGCCGCCGAGCGAGGCCGGGCCCTCGAAGGTGATGTACTCGACGGCGATGAGCTCCAGCGTACCGTCAGGCTTCGGCTCGTACATGACCGCCTCTGGCCGGGCGAGGTCGACCGCATCGTCCTCGAGATAGGCGCCGTTGACGTAGTGGATGCCCATCGCGCCGCCGGAATGGCCGCTGACGCAGGGGATCGGCGCATAGCCCTCCGCCACCGCGGCGGCGACGTCGACGAAGCGCTGGTTGGCGGCGCGCACGCTGTCGACCAGCAAGCCGCCCTCGGCCGCTTCCGCGGGAGAACCTGCGGCAAGGCCGAGAAGGGCTGCACAGCCCGTCGCAAGGACACGGATACGCCCGGTCATGACTACCTCCATAATATGTGTGAACTGCAGGTGGGCCGCCCGGCCCCGCGCGAAGTGCACGGGTCCGGGCCCCCTCCGGCTTCAGGATGCCTGCCCGTCGGCTGTCGCCGGTCCGATGAAGGCCGTCACTTCGGTGACCTTGTCGGCCGGGAACCCGCCCTCCTGCGCATGGCGCAGGACGATCTCGGCGTCGGGCGCCTCGTGGACGCAGTAGATCTTGTCGCCGGCGACGTAGCTGGTGATCCACCGGTAAGGCACGCCCAGTCCCGCCACCACTTCGTTAGACTTGGCCGCGATGCGCTTCAGCTGCTCCGCGCTTAATCTGCCGGCGCCGGGGATCTCCCGTTCGATGACATAGGTTGGCATGACGTCTTGTCCTTCTGCTAAGGTCAGTTGCGCCGTACGCTGGAAGACGGCTGGCCGTGCGGCTACGGTTCACCTTGGCCATGCGGAGGAAGATCGGCCTGAATGGGCGGGATGACCATGATCGATACGCCGGACCTCCTGATCGAAACACCGGACGATCTGGCCGGCCGCACCAAGAGCGCGCTTCTTGCGGATGTCTTGTCGCGCGTCCGGCTCGACGGCGCGATGTTCCTGCGCGGCGAGTATTATGCCGGCTGGGCGTTCGATTCCCCGGAATCGCGCGATCTCGCCGCCTTGCTCGCGCCCGGCGCTGAGCGGCTGATCCTCTTCCACATCGTCAGGCACGGCCATGCGTGGGTCAGCGCAGAAGACATCCGCGTCGAGCTGGAGCCCGGCGACGTCGCCGTCTTGCCGCACGCCCACAGGCACCTGATGGGCAGCGTCGCGGAGGAGGTGGAGCCGATCCCGATCGCGGAGCTCCTGCCGCCTACGCCCTGGAACGGCGTTCCGACCTGCCGCTTCGACGGCGGCGGCGCCCGGACCGAGGTCGTCTGCGGCTACCTCAAATGCGACGATCTCCTGTTCAATTCCTTCATGCGCCGCCTGCCGGCCGTGTTCCGGGTCCGCGCTCCGGACGGGCCGACCGCCGACCTCTTCCGCGCCTGCGTCAACTTCGCGGTCGACGAGCGCGCGCATGCGCGTCACGGCGGCGCCCCGCTGACGGCCCGCATGCCCGAGCTCCTGCTGACCGAGGCGCTGAGGCTCCACAGCGAGCAGGACGGAAGCGACGACGGCTGGCTGGCGGCGATCGGCGATCCGGTCGTCAGCCGCGCCCTCGCCCTCCTTCATGCCGAGCCGGCCGGTCGCTGGACGGTCGATGAGCTCGCACGCCGCGCCGCCACCTCGCGCTCCGTGCTCGACGAGCGGTTCCGCAGGCGGCTCGGCCAGTCGCCGATGCGCTACCTCGCCGAATGGCGCATCCAGCTCGCCGCCGACATGATGAGGGACAGCGCGATCAAGCTCGCCGCCGTGGCGCAGCAGGTCGGCTACGGATCCGAGGAAGCCTTCAGCCGCGCCTTCCAGAGGCATCTCGGCCTCGCCCCCGCCCAATGGCGCCGCCGCGAGCTGTCGGCGGGGAGGTGAGAGGAGAGGGGGAGCAGCAACATCCCGCTCTTGGCTGCCGGCTGCGAGGGCTGGTTCCCTAGAAAATCACTGGCCAGTGGAATCTAGCGGATCACCTCCACCGTCAGCCCCGGAACGCTCAGCTTCGCCCAGTCGCGGTCGGTGGTGAGAGCCGGGACGCCGAGGCGGATGGCGAGCGCCATGCAGGAGCGGTCGCCCAGCCCGCTGCCGAACTGCTTGGTGTGTCGGATGAGCGACGCGGCGAGATAGGCATCCTCCCGGTCATGCGGATGGACGGCCACGTCCAGCGCGTCGAGGGCCGTCTTCACGCCTTTGTCGTCCACTCCGGATTGCCAAAGCCATTTCGCGACTTCCTGCAGGTTTATCGCAGAGATCGCCGACCGGCCGAACACCGCCGCAACGCGGTCTCCTCCCGGCTCGCCGCGGAGCGAGGCGATGACAGCGGAACTGTCGAGCACAACCACGGCTCAGTCGCGCTCACGCGTCGCCAGGAAGTCGTCGGATGAGATGTCCTTCGTCGCATACTTCCTGTAGATTTCGCGCGCCTTCTCCAGTCCATGCAGAGGTGGTGAGAGTCGAATTTCGCCATCCTCCACGCTCACCGCCAGAGACGTTTCTCCCGTTATGCCGGCCGCCTGTCGGACGGCCTTGGGAATGACGAGCCTGCCATTCTCGCCGATCTTGATCTTTGCCAGCACTGCGGACATTCGCCTGCTCCGTATCCGTGGCATTGCGGAAATCGTGCCATCTTTGCCAAGTTTGGCATCAGATCGGACTTGGAACAAGAGCGCCTTGTTGCAGCGGAGTCCCGATGAACTAGAGTGAAGTCAAGGGGAGGGATCGGGATGGATCAGCAGTTCGACGCCGTGGTCGTGGGGGGTGGGCTCGCGGGGCTTGTGGCGGCGGCGGAGCTGGCGGATGCCGGCCGGCGGGTCGCCGTTCTCGAGCAGGAGGGCGAGAACTCGCTCGGCGGCCAGGCCTTCTGGTCGCTCGGCGGCCTCTTCATGGTCGACACGCCCGAGCAGCGGCGCCTGCGGGTGCGCGACAGCCGCGCCCTCGCTCTCCAGGACTGGCTGGGATCCGCCGGCTTCGACCGCGCAGAGGACCACTGGCCGCGCCGCGTCGCCGAGGCCTTCGTCGATTTCGCCGCCGGCGAGATGCGGTCGTGGCTCTTCGCGATGGGCATGCGCTGGTTCCCGGTCGTCGGCTGGGCCGAGCGCGGCGGGCGGCTCGCCGACGGCCACGGCAACTCCGTCCCGCGCTTCCACATCACCTGGGGTACCGGCCCCGGCGTGCTCGCCCCCTTCGAGCGGCGCGTGCGCGCGCACGAAGCCGCCGGCCGCATCGCGCTGAAATTCCGGCATCGCGTCAGCCGCATAGTGACGAGTGCCGGCCGCGTCGCGGGCGTCGCCGGCGAAATCCTCGAACCCTCGGCCGTCGAACGCGGCCAGAAATCCGGCCGCGCGGTGGTGGGCGAATTCGAGATCGCGTCCGGCGCGGTCATCGTCACCTCGGGCGGCATAGGCGGCGATTTCGAGCGCGTGCGGCGGAACTGGCCGGTGGCGCGGCTGGGGCCGGCGCCGAAGTCCATGGTCGCCGGCGTGCCGCACCATGTCGACGGCCGCATGATCGACGTGGCGGTGGAAGCGGGCGCGGCGACCATCAACACCGACCGCATGTGGCACTATACGGAAGGGGTGCGGAACTGGGCGCCGATCTGGCCCGATCACGGAATCCGCATCCTGCCCGGCCCTTCCTCCCTGTGGTTCGATGCGCTCGGCCGGCGGCTCGAGCCGCCCTGCATGCCGGGCTTCGACACGATGTCGACGCTCAAGCGCATTCTTTCGACCGGCCACGCCTATTCCTGGTTCATCCTGACGCAGTCGATCATCAAGCGCGAATTCGCGCTCTCGGGCTCCGAGCAGAACCCCGACTTCACCTCCGGCAAGTGGCTCAACGTCATCCGCAGCCGCCGCGGCGCGGGCGCCCCGCCGCCGGTCCGCGCCTTCATGGAGAAGGGCGAGGATTTCGTCGTCCGCGACACGCTGCCCGAGCTCGTCGCCGCGATGAACGCACTCACCGAGGAGCCGCTCCTCGACCTCGACAAGATCGAGGCTCAGATCGTCGCGCGCGACCGCGAGATCGAGAATCCCTACGCCAAGGACGCGCAGGTGACCGCCATCCGCGGCGCGCGCAACTATCTTGGAGACCGCTTGATCCGCACCGCCAGGCCGCACCGCATCCTCGACCCTGCGCACGGGCCGCTGATCGGGGTGAAGCTCCACGTCCTCACCCGCAAGACGCTGGGCGGGCTCCACACCGACCTTGATTCGCGCGTGCTCGATGCCGACGGCATGCCGATCCCCGGCCTTTTCGCGGCGGGCGAGGTGGCGGGCTTCGGCGGCGGCGGCTATCATGGCTACAACGCGCTCGAAGGCACTTTTCTCGGCGGCTGCATCTTCTCCGGCCGCAATGCCGGCCGCCACGCCGCCGCACATCTCTGACAGGCCCGCACAGGAAAGACATGCAGCTCACCAACCAGGACATCGCCGATCTCGTCGCATTCCGCCACGAGCTCCACCGCTTCCCCGAGATCTCCGGCGAGGAGGAGGCGACGGCGCGCCGCGTGGTCGAATTCCTGCGCCCGACCGGGCCCGACGCGGTCTTGACCGGCCTCGGCGGCCATGGCGTCGCGGCCGTCTACGACAGCGGCCGGCCGGGCCCGACGCTCCTCTTCCGCGCCGAACTCGACGCGCTGCCGATCGAGGAGCTGGGCGACGTCCCGCACCGGTCGGAAGTTCCCGGCACGTCGCATATGTGCGGGCACGAGGGCCACACCACCATCCTTGCCGCGATGGGCCTGCAGCTCGGCCGGCGGCGCCCGGCGAAGGGCCGCGTCGTCCTCATGTTCCAGCCGGCGGAGGAGACCGGGGCAGGGGCGGCCGGTGTGACCGCCGACCCGCGCTACGAGGAGATCCTGCCCGACTTCTCATTTTCGCTGCACAATCTGCCGGGCACCCCGCTCGGCCATGTGCGGCTGAAGGAGGGCGTGGTCAATTGCGCCTCGCGCGGCATGCGCATCGTCTTCTCCGGCAAGACGGCGCATTCCTCCATGCCCGAGACCGGCACCTCGCCGATGCCGGCGGTCAGCGAGCTGATGCCGGCGCTGGCGAAGCTCGGCGGCGGCAGGTTCTCGGACGACGCGTTCGCCATGGTCACGATCACCCACGCCAAGATGGGCGAAGCCGTGTTCGGCATCGCGCCGGGGCGGGCCGAGGTGTGGGCGACGCTGCGCACCCGCCTCGACGAGCGCATGGCCGCGCTCTGCGCCGACGCCGAGAAGCTGGCGCGGGAGACGGCCGCGCGCCACGGGCTCGGCTGCGAGATCGACTATCACGAGATTTTCTCCGCCAGCCTCAACGCTCCGGAAGCCGTCGCGCATCTGCGCGCCGCCCTCGACGGCGAGGGCATCCGCCACGACGAGGCGGAGCTCCCCATGCGCGCGTCGGAGGATTTCGGCCTGTTCGGCCGCCGCTCGGCCTCCGCCATGCTCTTCCTCGGCGCCGGCGAAAACGTCCCGCAGCTCCACAACCCCGACTACGATTTCCCCGACGATCTGATCCCCATAGGCGCCCGCATCTTCATGCGCACCGCGCGGGACATGCTGGGGTGAGAGCTGGCGAACCAGGCCTATTCATACTACCCTGTATGAAAGGAGACCGTGCCATGGGTATCGAAGGCATCCGGGAGAGAGCGATCTTCTCCATCTCGTCCGAGATCAAGAACCGGCTGGAAGAGTGCGTCCCCAAGGGAGAGCGCTCTCGCTTCGTCGAGCAGGCCATCGACCGCGCGCTTCGCGACGACGCTCGCCGGCAGCTGGCGCAGTTCCTCGACGAGATTCCGAAGTCGACCGGCGGCGAGGACAGCACCGAAGTCTTGCGCCGCCTGCGGCGCGGATGGGATGGGCGGCCGGAAAGTGTCATCGACGGGCACGAACAGTGATCGTCCTTGATGCTTCCGTTGTCGTGAAGCTGTTCAAGGACGAAGCCGACAGTCCGTTGGCACGCTCCCTGGCGGATCAGGAATTCAACCGGGACGAGCCGGTTCTCGCGCCCGGGATCATGATCTACGAGGTATTCGCCTCGGCACTCAACGTCCGCCACCCCTTCGGCCGGATCGTCGAGCTCCTCGACCGCCTGAGGCTGGTCGGACTGCGTGTGGAGGAGCCGAACCATGCGGAATTGCTGCTGGCCGAGAAGATCACGACTTCCAAGGCGCCCGGTGGCGGCTTTCCCACGCTGTTCGACTCCATCTACCACGCAATGGCGATCGAGCGCGGCGGCACCTTCGTCACCGCCGATGTGAAGCATGTCGGAAAGACCCGGCATCTGGGCCACGTGCTGGCGCTGTCCGAGTGGCGGGCCGAACAGCATTGATGCGCCTGCTCGACGGCCGGACGGCTCACCTCGATCAGCCGCGCCTCGGCGACGCTCTTCCTCGGCGTCGGCGAGAAGAACCAATGGTTCCTTGACCCCGGCGGCAACTTCCCAGACGACCTGATGCCGAATGGCGTCCGCATCTTCATGAGGACGGTGCGGAATCTGCCGGCGAAACCGCGCGCGCTGACGGACCTGCCGGAACACTAGGGCCTAGTCGCGGTTCGGAAGTATCCGGGAATTCTCCCGCGGAGTGAAGGTCATGGCAAACGAACGAAAAGAACAGGACCAGCGCCAGCAGGGCGGCGGCCAGCGCCAGGAGAATCAGCGCCAGCAGCAGGAGGGGCAGCGCCAGGAGAACCAGCGCCAGCCGCAGCAGCAGGAAGGGCAGCGGCAAGGCCAGGCAAACAAGGAACGAAACCAGGACAACCAGCAGCGCCGTTAGCTTCGAACATGAATCGCCAGACGGGAGGCACGTTCCCTGCGTGCCTCCTCCTCCCGCAGATACGCATCTGCGGGACGATCGACATACCGGCCTTCGACAGCTTTCGCGCGCAGCTTGACGACGCGCTTGAGCGTGACGGACCGATAGTCCTCGAACTGACCACGTTCGGCGGCGATGCCGATATCGCCCGCAGGATGGCGACGGATATCGGCATCGCCCGAAGGCAGCTTCGCCGCGACCTCCTTTTCCTTGGCAAGACCTTCGTCTACTCGTCCGGCATCACCATACTGGCCGCCTTCCCGCGCCAGAAGCGGTACCTGACCGCCGATGCCGTGCTCCTTGTTCACGACCGCAAGTTGGAGACGAGCTTCCAGCTGTCGGGCCCGCTGCGCGCCAGCCGGCAGAAACTGCTCGACGTCCTGACCGAGGTCGAAGCCGGTCTCAAGGTCCAGGATGAAGCCTATGCGGCACTGTGCCGGGACAGCGGCGTCGGACTGGAACAACTGCGCGAAAAGGCCGCGAACAACTGGTACATCGATGCGCAGGAAGCGCTCAGCAGAAGGCTCGTGGAAGGCTTGATCTCCTAGCGCGTCGTGCGATTAGGTTGACGCATATCCGATTGCCTTGAAGTAGTTTTTG